>Ga0068860_100000904_pt1 | contig 32892 bp, 33 predicted proteins | sample KBSSwiS32_FD_66597 | JGI IMG/M metagenome (GOLD analysis project Ga0068860, IMG submission 66597) | Switchgrass rhizosphere microbial communities from Kellogg Biological Station, Michigan, USA - KBS Switchgrass S3-2 | ecosystem: Host-associated > Plants > Roots > Rhizosphere > Soil ... | reverse complement strand
CATGTCGGAAACGTGGATCAGGCCGTCGATGCCGTCGGTGATCTCGACGAACGCGCCGAACTCGGTGAGATTGCGCACCTTGCCTTCGATCACGCTGCCCACGGGATGGCTGTCGGCCAGCTCCTCCCACGGGTTGCGCTCGGTCTGGCGCAGCGACAGAGAGATCCGTCGCTGGTCCATGTCGAGCTCGGAGACGATCGCCCCCACCTCGGAACCGACCTCCAGGATCTTCGCCGGGTTGACCACCTTCTTGGTCCACGACATCTCGCTCACGTGGATCAGCCCTTCGACGCCCTCTTCGATTTCGACGAAGGCGCCGTAATCGACCAGCGACACGACCCGGCCGGAGACCCGCGAGCCGATCGGATACTTCTTGTCGACCAAGTGCCACGGATCCTCGGAACGCTGCTTATAGCCGAGCGAGACGCGCTCGGTCTCGGGGTCGAACTTCAAGACCACGATCTCGATCTCGTCGCCGACCTTGAAGTGCTCGGACGGATGGTTGACCCGGCCCCACGAGATGTCGGTGATGTGCAGCAGCCCGTCGATGCCGCCCAAATCGACGAACACGCCGTAATCGGTGATGTTCTTGACGATGCCGGGGAGGCGCGCACCCTCTTCCAGCCGCTTGAGCGTCTCGGTCTTCTTCTTCTCGAGCTCCTTCTCAAGCACGGCCTTCCGCGACAGCACGATGTTGTTGCGCCGCCGGTCCAGGCTGATGACCTTGAATTCGAGCTCCATGCCGCGCAGCGCTTCCAGGTTCTTCACCGGCTTGATGTCGACCAGCGAGCCGGGGAGGAAGGCGCGCAGGCCGACGTCCACCGTAAGACCGCCCTTGATCCGCTCGATCACCCGTCCCTTGATCACGCGACCCTCTTTGAACGCACGATCGACCTCGGTCCACCTGCGCATGCGCAGGGCCTTGGTGTGGGAGAGGAGCACGTGCCCCTCTTGGTCCTCGGTCTTCTCCAGCAGCACGTCGACTTCGTCGCCGACGTTGACGGACAGCTTGCCGTCGCGGTCGAGGAACTCGTCGATGGGGACCAGACCCTCGGACTTGTAGCCGACATCGACGATCACCGAGTTGGCGGTGACGCCGATCACGCGGCCCGGGACGATTTCGCCCTCGGTCAAGTTCCGCATGCTCTCGTCGTAGAGCGCCAGGAGCGCCTGGTAGTCCATCTCCTGGTCGGTAGGGGACTCAGCGGTAGGCTGGTCCTGGTCAAAGTGGGACGGCATAAAGGGTGCTACCTCCTTGGTATTTGGATTCAGGCGGAAGCGGCGCGCCTGTTGAGGCCCAATTGGGGGCGCCGAGCTCAACGGAACTCTAACTCGTCGGAATCTCGGGCCATCGAGTATAGGTGCCGGCCTGCAAAGGTGTCAATCTGGAGGAAAAGGACAAAAGGACCTAAAGGACTGCAAGGACTCCAAGGACGGCCGCTTCAGGGCAGTTGGTCCTTTGGGTCCTTGCTGTCCCTTAGGTCCTTTTCTTCTGCCCCGCGCGCCGCAGCAGCCAATAGGCCGGCACGCCCGCAGCGATCACCAATGTTGCCCGCAGGGCGTTCGCCGGATCGGCGACGAACAGATTCCCGACGATCGCCATCCCGGCGAGCACGAACGCCGCGGGCACCCACGGATAGCCGGGCGAGGCGAACGGCCGCGCCGCGTCGGGCAGCTTCTTGCGCAGCGCGAACAGGGCGACGCCGGAGGCGCCGAACAGCACCCAGTCGGCGAACACCGCGTAATTCAACAGCCGGGCGTAGGCGCCGGTCGTCGCGAGCAGCGCCGCAACGGCGGCTTGCAGCAGGATCGCCGCGGTCGGCGCCCGGAAGCGCGGATTGAGCACCGCGAACCGCTCCGGCAACAGTCCGTCCGCGGCCATCGCGTAGTAGACCCGCGGCGCGGAGAGCAGCGCGAGATTCAAGAATCCGAACGTCGAGACGACCACCAGCAGCGAGATCGTCCGCGCGCCGGTCTCGCCGAACAGGCGCGCCGCCGCGTCCGCCGCCGGTGTCCGGCTCGCCGCGAGAGCGGGCGCGCCGAGCACGTGGAGATAGGCGAAATTCGCGCCGAGGTAGATCAGGATCACGCAGACGACCCCCCAGAGGATCGCCCGCGGCAGGTTGCGCTCCGGCTCGCGCACCTCCTCGGCGATGTAGTTGACGTTCTGCCAACCGCCGTAGGCGAACATCGCGGGCGCCAACGCCGCCAAAAACACCGAGAGCAAGCCGAACCCGCCGCGCGATTCGAGAATGCTCGGCGGCAGCGCCGGCCGCCATTCGATTGCTGAATGCGGCGCGAGCGCGAACGCCGCGACGATCAACACCGCGAGAGCGAGCATCTTGGCGAGGGTCACGACGTTCAGCAGCACCGCCCCGGGCTTGATCCCCAGCGCATGAAACGCCCCGAGCGCCACGAGCACGGCGACCGCGACCGGCACCGTCGATCCGGGAGGCATCCCGACCAACCGTACAAGGTAGTCGGCGAACGCAACTGCCACCGCGGCGGTCGCCCCCGACTGGACGATCCAAAGCATCGACCAGCCGTGCAAAAACGCCGCGAGCGGATGGAACGCCTCGCGGAAGAACGCGTACTGCCCGCCCACTTTCGGCACCACGGTCGCCAGCTCCGCGAACACGAACGCGCCACAGAGCGCGATCGCCCCGCCCGCCGCCCAGACCGCGAGGATCAACACCGGCGTCTGGACGAGACCGGCGACGACGTACGGATTGACGAAGATTCCCGAGCCGACGATGCCGCTGATCACGATGATCGCGGCATCCCAGGGGCCCAAGCGGCGCGCGAACGTGGTCCGTTCCGGAGCGACGGAAGAAACCGCGGAAGGATCGCTCATGGCATCCCCTCCGGAGCCGCCTCCCCGGTCGCCGCGGTCTCCGGGTTCTCGACGCTTTCGGTGTTCTCCGGGGCGAACGGCCGCGGCCGCCGGAGCGCCGCCGCGAGATGCGCCGCATTGAACGTGCGGACGACCGCGCCCGACGCGACGCGGTAGGTTTCGCCGTCGCGCGACAGGCTCGGCAGATCCGCCGCGCCGCCGCCGAACAGAAGCACCAGGGCACAGCCGCGGAAGTGCTCGCGCAGCAGATCGCGTAAGACCGGCGCACCCTTCATCGGTTTCACCACCGCCACGCGCCCGCCGCCCACCGCGACCGCCCGGAGCGCCCCCTCTCCCGCCGCCGCTTCGAGACCCGGCGGTACCGCCCCGGGAACGGACCCGCCCAGCTCCAGCCAGCCGATCCGCAGATCGAGAGAGCGCGCGGCCTCGAACAGGGGCGCGTACTCCGCGGCGCCCTGCTCGACCCGCAATAGGTGCGGCGTTTTCATGCGGTCGTGCTCCTTCGCTGGCCTGGCTGTCGACAATGTAGAGACGCCCCAGTCCTGAACCAGGAACTACCCGGGTCTACTGTTGTCGGGGCGTCTCGCAGCATAGCGCGGAGCCACCCCTTCGGGCGGCCCCCCCGCCCCACCTTTTCCCGCGAGCTTCCTACCCACCGGATCGTGGTCCTCTCGTTCCGCGCCCGGTAAGGTCAACATCGTAAAGGACGGATGCTCACCGAAAGGAGCCCTCCATGTTGGAATTCCAGAAGCAGGCGCTCGGCGGCGGCGACCCGGAACCCTGGACCCCGAACGTGGACATCCACGAGAAGGACGGTGAGCTGATCTTTGCGGCGGAATTGCAGGACTTCGCGATGCGCGACGTGCGGATCGCGATCGACAACGGCGACCTGGTTCTCGACGGCGACGGTTGGGACGAAACCGATCCCGGCCGCGAGCGGTACGAGCACTTGCATGCGCGTCTCCCGCTCCCCTTCGCCGTCGAGCCCGGCCGGGTCGCCGCGGTGTTTGATCACGGCGTGCTCGAAGTCCACCTGCCGTTTAAGCCGGTGGTCACGGCACCTGCGGCGCAAGCCCCGTGAACACGTCGTCCGGGTTCAAACCCAGCCATGGATCGGTGCTCGGGGTGAGGAAAAGCTCCGCATAGACCCGCTCGTTGAAGGCGTCGAGATCGACCGTGCCGCCTTCGTTCGCCAGCCAGTCGTGGAGCACCGCATGGAGCCCTAGCTCGTTGCGCACGGTGTCGAGCGAAAGGAGACTCTCAAAATTCGCCGCCATCCGCTCGGCCTCCGGGCCGGCGCCGAGACCCATCTTCTTGCGCAGGCGTTCGCGGGCCGCGTCGTCCAGCTGCCAGTCGTCGCGATGGTAGTTGGCCACTCCGACCCAAGGGATGCCGGCGCCCCACTGCGCGCCGGGGGTCGGGGGAAACATCGCGCTCAACAGACGCACCTCAATTCCGCTCTTGCTCATGGCGAGAGTCGAGGCCTCGACCGCGGTCGGCGGATTGCCCGCCAGCTGGGCCGGGACCACCCGGGCGGCTGCTTTCGCATTCCGATTCCGTGCGGGACCCCTGAGCCACTTCTCATACCGATCGAGGTCGGCGCTCAAAGTTCCGGAGAGGGCAATTGCCTGCTCACCGTGGCGTTCGGCCGAGAAAAACGGGAACACCCCGTCGTCGAATCCGGCCGTCTCTTTCGCGACCCGGTCGAGATCGGTCAGATCGCGCAGGAACGCGGTCGGACCGATCAAGCCCGGCAGCGCGTCGAGCAGGCGGCCGCGAGAGTCGAGCACGTAGTGGATGCTGTTGCCGGTGATCGTACCGGAGAGGCTCCGGCCGTCCCCCATGTCGATCGTGATCCGCGGCACCGGGCGCACCGACTGCCAATGGAGGATAAACCGCTCGTGCAAGAGGCGGGAGATCGCCGGATCGGCGTACAGCACGGTGCGGAAGAAGCGGCTGTTGGCGCACGAGAATTCCTCGTCGAGCCGGCCGAGCAGGCGGAGCGAAAGGATCGGCTTGCCCGCGGCTTGCGCCGCGGCGCGCGCCGCCGCCAGGTCGGTATACCAATAGAGGTGGGAGGCGGCGCAGTCGCGCTGCGCGCAGACCGTATCGAGCACCCGACCGAATTCAGCATCGTCGATCGTGCGGTCCCCGCGCGTCCGGTCGGCCGCGAGCAGCGCGTCGATCCCCGCGGGTCCGGCGGCGCGGAGCGCCTTGATCGCCACCTCGGCCGACTCGGAATAGTTCCAAAGCGCTTTAAACGCGAGATCGGCGAGCGGCGTTGCGGCGGTCCCGCTGGCCAGGTCGGCGACCGCCGGTGCCGGACTCGCGGAGAGGAGCAGAAACAGCGCGAAGGTCAATGCAACCCCGAGGTGCCTTCGGGTGGAGGAGCGGAAGATCCAGGCGTTCATGAGAGTCCTCCTTTCAGGACGCCCAAAGCGTAGGGCGCCGAGGCGGCCCGCACGGTAACGGCTTCGTAACTCTTGGTTCCTCCGCACCTGCGCTCGTTTCGGCTCGGGCTATGCTCCCGCCATGGCGGCGGTTCCTGATCTTGCTTTGATCGTCGAAGACGACCTGGCGATCCGGCGTGGCCTGGTCGATGCGCTCTCCGGCGCCGGCTTCGCGACGCTCGAAGCGGGCGACGGCGCAAGCGGCGAGGCGCTCGCGCTCGAACGGCCGGTGCGCCTGGTGCTGCTCGACCTCGTGCTGCCGCGGAAAGACGGCCTCGCCGTGTTGCGTGCGATCCGCGCGGCCAAGCCTGCACTGCCGGTGATTCTGATCACCGCGCGCGGCGCCGAGGACGACCGCGTGGCGGGCTTGAAGCTGGGCGCGGACGACTACGTGGTGAAGCCATTTTCGATTCGCGAGCTGCTGGCCCGGATCGATGCGCTCCTCCGCCGATCTCCCGCGCGCGCCGAGGCGCCCGAGGTGCGCGCCATTCCCGGCGGGGCGATCGATCTGGCGCGCGGCGAGATCCGTTTCGACAACGGTTCGCGCGAGGAGCTGTCGGATCTCGAAGCGCGCCTGCTCTCCTACCTCGCCGCGGCCGAAGGGCGGCTGGTGCCGCGCGACGAGCTGCTGGTCCGCGTCTGGGAGATCGACCCGCGGCGGATCGAGACCCGCACGGTCGACATGACGGTCGCCCGCCTGCGCAAGAAGCTGCGCGACGGAGTCGGCTCCGGCGAGGAGGCAGGCGAGCCTCGGGTTCTGCTCACTGTCCGCGGCCGGGGCTATCGACTAGCATGAGATCCCGCGTCCCCCTGTTCGCCGGGTTTATCGCGGCGCTCGCGATCTTGCTCGGCGCACTAGCCTGGATCGCCCACACCGCGTTCGAGCTGGAGCGCGGCCAGGGTGAAGCCCGCGCGCTCGCCGCCCGGGAAGAACGCGCCCGCCTGGCGCTCTGGAGGATGGACTCCGCGCTTTCGGCGTTCCTCGCCCAGGAAAACGCCCGGCCGGTGGGAGGAGCGCTGCCGGGCGGCGATCCACGACGGCTTTACGATCGGCTTCGCTTCGAGATCGACGCCAAGGGAAGGCTCGCGACCGCGGGCGGTACCCCTTCTCCCGAAGCGCGCGCGTTGTTGGGGCGGGATGCGCTGTTGGCGGCTCTGGCGCAAGGGCCGCTGGCAGTGGAAAGACCGGAAAGGACGAAACGAACTTCCGGCACGCCAAACACGAAGGCAAAAAAAGAGGACGAAGTTCTGACGGAGGAGGCAAACCGCCAGACGGCGCTGAACATCACAGAGTTCTCAAACAGGGTCGAGGCGAATCAGGCGGTGCCTCCGGTGGCCTCTCCGGAAGCACCGTCACCCCCTCGGAGAACGCAGGCGCCGAAGGTACGGTCTCCACTCCAGCCGGTTTGGATCGGCACGGAGCTAGTGCTTGCCCGGCGGATCGAGCGCGACGGAGGCGAGGCGCTCGAAGGGATCTGGCTGAACCGCGAGGCGGTCAGCGCGAGCCTGCTCGGCCGCATTCGCGATCTCCTTCCGGCAGCGAGGCTGCTGCCGGCCGAGGGTGACGCCGCTGATCCCGGGCGCCAGCTCGCGCTCCTGCCGCTGCGGCTGGAACCGGGGCCGCCGGCCGCACTCCCACCGGTCGGCTGGACCGCCGCGCGGTTGGGGCTCGCCGCGGCGTCGCTCGCGATCCTGCTGGTGGCGGTTGGGGCCGGCGCCCTGCTCGCGGGCGCGCTGCGGCTCGCTCGAAGGCGCGACGATTTCGTCTCCGCCGTGACGCACGAATTGCGGACGCCGCTCACCACGTTCCGGATGTACACCGAAATGCTCGACGAGGGGATGGTGCCGAAGGAGAAGACGGCCGAGTACCTGGCGACCCTGCGCGCCGAGGCCGAACGGCTCGGCCAGTTGGTCGAGAACGTCTTCGCTTTCGCGCGGTTGGAGCGCGGCGGCCGGGCGGCGCGCACGGAAGTCGCCTCCCTTTCCGATCTGCTCGATCCGATCGCGCGACATCTTTCGGCGGATCTGGCGCGCCGTGGCCTCGACTTTTCGCTGCACCTGCCGACCGAGCTCGAGAAGGAGGCGGTGCGGGTTGATCCCGTGGCGGTCGAACGCATCCTTCAGAACCTAGCGGACAATGCGGCGAAGTTCGCCGGAGGGTCATCCGCGAGGCCGCGCTTCGAGATCCGAGCCGAGGCGATGAGCCAGACGATCGTGCTGATCGCCGCGGACGACGGCCCCGGCATCCCGCGCCGCGAGCGCCGCCGGTTGTTTCGCCCCCTTCGCCGCTCAGCCGCCCGAGCCGCCGCCGAAGGCGCACCGGGGCTCGGTCTTGGCCTCGCGCTCAGCCGCGGCCTGGCGCGTAGCTTTGGAGGGGAGCTGCGGTTCGTCGAGCGGCAGGAAACGGGCGCCGCGTTTGCGCTCGACCTGCCGCGGGAGCCATAGAATGAGTGTCTCGTGAACGAGGACTTCGAGATTCTCAGCGAGATCGTTTCGGTGGAAACGATCGCCTCAGGCTTGGCTGTGCAGAAGCGGCGCTTGCTCTCGAAGGTTTATGGCGCAGGGCACTGGCGTAAGCTCAAGGGCATTGCTACCATTCGCCTGCCCGATGGCGTGATTGTTCGCGCCGAATTACACTGGTTCGAAGCTCACGGCCGAGGTCGTCGCGACCTCAAAGTCAAACGAATTTTGAAGCCAACGCCATGAACGAAGCCAAGCGGTCCTACTTTCTTTGCATCAGGAACCGAGGCTACGCCGCTTCGCTACAGGTCCGTACGATCTATCCGGCATTGGAAGATCCGGAAGCGGAGTCTCACGGCATGCTTCGCATTGTGGACGAGTTTGGTGAGGACTATCTCTTCCCTGCCAAGTTCTTCGTCCCTATCGAAGTTCCAAAGGCGGCGGAGCAGGCGTTTGCCGGCGCCGCCTGACAGCGCCAAAGAGGCTTTCGCCGCCTCTCACCAGGGATCGAAACAGTCGTAGTTGCGTTGCCGGGCGATCTTGCCGTCGCGGATCTCCAGGAAGATCGCCATCCGGCAGTGCATCCTGCCGCCGGGAGGGATGGTGCCGACTTTCACCGCAAGCGTCGCGGTCCACTGCACTTCGAGCGCGACATCGTCGCCGCTCGCGACCGCATGCAGGAGGATGAAGCGCTGCTCGGTCACCACCCGCCGGCCGCGCGTCGCGGCTTCGAGCAGACCGGCGAGATCGCGGCGCACGCCTTTCGTCGACAAGCGATTCGGCAGCTCGTCCTGCACCACGTCGGGGGTGAAGAACTCGGCGAGCGCCGCGCCGGTGGCACCCCGTTCGAGCGCGGCGAGGTAGCGGGCGGCCAGGTCGAGATGAAGGTTCGGCTCGCTCACGGCTGGCTCTGCAGCGCCTCCGGCGCGGCGCCGAAATCGCCGATCACGATACCGCGGTTGGTGAGCGCGGCGTAGCCCGAATCGTCGGTTGCGACGTCGAAGATGAACCAGCCGTTGCAGGTCTCGAACAGCTCGCGACCGCCGGGAAAATGGAAGATCGTGCCGGCCTTGCCCTGCTTTTCGAGCATCGAAAGCGAACCGAGGAATACCGGGGTTCCTTTCCAGTAGAACAGGGCGCCGCGACCGTTCACGTACCAGTGCTCGTTGTCCGTGCCGACGTCTTTGCCGCGCACCGGATCGTCGCCTCCGGTCGCAAAGATCCCCGGATCGACCGGCGCCCAGTTGCCCGCGGCGTCGGCGCGAAACACCTCGTTCGTTCCGCCGAACCAGACCAACACCGCGCCGTCGCGGTCGTGCTCCAAGCGAATCCGCCCCCAGGACCGACCGGCCTCGCCGCCGCTCTCGCCTTTCTCCAAACCGCCGAGGCGGGTTGGATCGATCGGCGGCACGGCAAAATCGGTGGCGAGAACATGGCCGTCTCGGCCGACCCGCCAGATCGCGTGGGTCGCCGCCGTGGGCTCGACGAACAGCCCCGACGGGGCGACCGCCAGGTCGTAGAACCCGCCCTCGCCCTCGACCTTCTGGAGCGGTACGGTGCGCAGCGTGCCCGTCGCCTCGTAGTGCCAGAGCACCAAGCGGTCCTGCGCCGCGAGCCAGAGAGAACCGTCCAGCGGATCGAGCGCGAGCGACGACCAGTGTTCCCCCTCGCCGCCCAGCCGCACGCCGATGTCCGCCGCCTCGCCGTGCCGGTCGACCCGCACCAGCCGCGCCGGCTCGAACAAGATCCAGATCCGTGGGCCGATCTTCACCAGCTCGACCGGTCGGGCGTCTTTCGGCACCCCGAGCTTTTCGAACGACAGAAACGCGGCGCCCTGGCCGCAGAGCAGGCTGCTCTGAACCAGATCGTCAGCCTTTGGCGGAGCGACGGGAGCGGGCGCCGGAGGCGGCGCGCCGGCGCAGCCGGCAAGCCCCGAGATTCCGAGAACCAGGATCAAGAAAGACCGACCGGGTAGGCGCATGGGCAAGGTCCGACGACTACGGCGCCGCCGCGATCACGCGGACGCCGTCGGCGACCAGCGAAGTCTCGGACTTCGGCGCGCTGATCGCGTCGATCTCCGCCTTGGGCCGGCCGGCATCCGACGCCAGATGGCGCTGCTCTTCCACCGAAACTTCGCGCACTTCGAGAGTCCCTTCGGCGATCACGGTGGAGCCTGGAAGGTCTTTCGGCACGAAGAAGCCGTAGTCGCGGAAAGTGACCCGCATCTCGCGGCCGTCGCCCGCGGCGAGCGCCATCCAGCAGCCTCTCGCCTGGCAGGCCGCGGAGACGAAGCCGGACAGGCGCACCGTCTTGCCGTTCAGCTCGGTCGCGCGGTCGAGCGCGTTCGCGACGGCGAGGGCCTCGCCTTCGGCGGCGACCGGAGCGCCGTAGGCGCCTTCCGTCTGCGGCGTCTTCGGCGGTTGGGCGACGAGCGAGGTCGGAGAAGAGGCGAGCGCGACGAACAGCAGCGTGAGGATCGGCAACGGGCGCATGGAAGAGGTCTCCTAAGAGTTCGCGAGTGCGTTCGAAGGGAGAGATTCTACCCCTACGGCGCCGTGCCGACCGCCGATCACGCTCGCGTAGACCGCGAGCAGCTCGCGGGCGGCGCGGATCGGATCATGGGTTCGAGCCAGCGCCTCGCGCCCCGCCGCGACCAGGCGAGCCGCCGTTTCGGGCTCGCGATGAAGCGCCGCGATCGCCCGGGCGAAGGTCTTGGGATCGACGGCGACCAGCGCCTCGCAGCCGTCCCGAACGTCGAGACCGGCGAGCGCCTCGGGCGTCGCGATCACCGGTAGACCGCGCGCCCACGCTTCGAGAACCTTCATCCGTACGCCGGACGCGATGCGCAGCGGCACCGCGAGGAACGCACCGGGTGCGAACGCCTCGAAGCTCTCTTCCGGAGCGGAATGGGAGACGACGCTGCCGGCTTGGTCCGGCAGCTCCTGACCGAACAGGTGAAGAACCGCGCCGGGGCAGGCCGCGCGCACCGCGGGCCAAACCTCCTCGACGAACCAGCGGCTGCCGTCGCGGTTCGGCAGCCAGCCGGAACTGCCGAGGACGACCACCGCCGGAGAACCGGGCAAGGGGTCGGCGAGTGCGGGCAGAGTGACCGGAAACGGCACCGGCGCCATGTGAACCCGCGCCCCGGGTCCGCCGAGAGCGCGCAGCCGTTCGGCATCGAGAGGGGAGATGGCGACCGTCGCCGCGACCCGGGCGAGCGCCGCACCTTCCCATCGGGCGAGCCTCTCCCCTTCTCCCCCCAACCATCGGGCGAGCGCCCCCTCGCGCCGGTGGGCCGAAGCGAACCAGAGATCGCTTTCGACGTTCTGCGCCCGCAGCACGACCGGTATGCCGTGCGGCGCGGCGGCGCCCAAAGCCTGCGGCAGCGCTTGGAGCTGCTCGGCGTGGATCAGATCGAAACGCTCCTCGATCAGCACCTGCTCGACCTCGCGTCGAACGGCGGGCAGGGCGTGGCGAACGATCGAGAACGGTTCGTTTCTCGCCCAGGCATAGGCGAGGGTCGCGAGCGGCCGGCGGGGCGGCGCGGTCACCAGGCGCGGCCGGCACCAGGGCGAGAGCGCCGCTTGAATCGTCGCCCGGTCGACGCCGGCCTCGACCGGCGCCACCAGCGTCGCCCGATGGCCCAGAGCGGCAAGGGCCTCCAAGGTCCGCGCAAGCAGCAAACGCCCGCCATCGATCGGCGGCCAGGGGGCCTTGGTGGCGACGAAGAGAAGGTTCATGGCGAAAGGCGGAACGGGATCCCGGATGCGCATGATATCCGGCGAATTTCCCGAAACCATCGAGAAGTCCACCCCCCTTTCGCGTCTGTTGAGGGCGAAAGGAGATTCACCATGCTCGCCCGCGCCACCGCCGCCACCCCTTGGGGGATCGAAGCACAACCGGTTCAGATCGAAGTCGACGTTCACAACGGCCTACCCCAGATCCAAATCGTCGGCCTGCCCGACGCCTCCGTCCGCGAGAGTCGCGAACGGGTGCAACGGGCGCTCAAGAATTGCGGCTTCGACCTGCCGCCGAAGTCGATCGTGGTCAACCTGGCGCCCGCCGATCTGCGCAAAGAGGGGAACCATCTCGACCTCGCGATCGCTCTCGCCCTGCTCGCGGCGTACGGGCAGATCTCGGAAGAGAACCTCGACGGCCGCCTGTTCTGCGGCGAGCTGGGCCTGGACGGCACGGTCCGCTCGGTGCGCGGCGGGCTCGCGGTCGCGGATCTGGCAGCCCGCCTTGGCCTGCGCGAGGTGATCCTGCCGGCCGCGAACGGCCCAGAGGCCGCGGCGCTCGGGAGCGTCCCGGTGTTCGGCGTCGCCCACCTGGTCGAGGCGATCGACCACGCGCTCGGCAGCGTGCCACTGGTCGCCGCTTCGCCGCGCGAGGTCACGTTTTCGACCGGCGCCAAGAAAAGGCCGGACCTCTCGGACGTGCGCGGCCAGTCGGGGGCCAAGCGGGCGCTCGAAATTGCCGCGGCCGGAGGGCACAACCTGCTGTTCCTGGGTCCTCCGGGCTCGGGCAAGACGATGCTCGCGCGCCGCCTGCCCGGGCTGCTCCCCCAGCTCGCTCTCGCCGAAGCGATCGAGGTGACCAAGATCTGGTCGCTGGCGGCCGAGGAACCGCCTGCCGGCCTGGTGCTCGAACGGCCGTTCCGCAGCCCTCATACCGGGACCTCGACGGTCGGCATGATCGGCGGCGGGCCCTCGGCCCGCCCGGGCGAGGCAAGCCTGGCGCACAACGGCGTGCTGTTTCTGGACGAGCTGCCGGAGTTCCGTCGCGACACGCTCGAAGCGCTTCGCCAGCCGCTCGAAGAGGGTTTGGTCAGCGTCGTTCGCGCCCGCGCCCGTTTCACTTTCCCCGCCCGGTTCGCCCTCATGGCCGCCATGAATCCGTGCCCCTGCGGCCACCTCGGCGATCCGCGTTACGACTGCCGCTGCCCGCCTCCGATGGTCGAGCGTTACCGCGCCCGGGTCTCCGGCCCGCTGCTCGACCGGATCGACCTCCACGTCGAGGTGCCGGCAGTCTCCTTGAAGGATCTACGCGGCACCAGCGGCGAAACCACGGCGGACGTGGCCGCCCGGATCGGCCGCGCGCGCGAGCAGCAGGCCGCGCGCTTCGGCCCGGATTCCCCCTCGCCGATCAACGCCGCGATGAACACCCAGGAGCTGCGCCGCTTCTGCACCACCACGACCGAAGGCCGATCGCTCCTCGAAGCCGCTTTCGAGCGCCTCGGCCTCTCCGCCCGCGCCCTCGACCGGGTGCTCAAAGTCGCCCGCACCATCGCCGATCTCGACGGCGGCGGCCCGATCCAACCCACCCACCTCGCCGAAGCGATCCAGTACCGAAGCCTCGATCGCCGGATGACCCGGGGTTGACAGAGAGTTAACCTGGAGATTAACGTGAAACTTGCACGAATCGCCCAAGCACAATGGGACATCCTGGCTGTCGTCGACCCCCGAGGATATTGCCAGATCATCGATTTCCTGGACTCTCTCGAAGCGCCGTATCGAGCGGCGAAGGACAGCATGATTCATCTTCTGACCGAGCACCTGCCGATTCACGGCCCACCGAAAGGAGAGCCGCACTGCAAACCGCTCGGCTTCGGCCTGTTTGAATTCAGACGCCAGCCCAAGGGTAAGAAGCTGCGGATTCTGTGGTTCTACGGCAAGGGGCGCGTCGTTGTCTGTTCGACCGCTTTCGTCAAAGCCGAGACCACTCCACGGATCGAGATCGAGCGCTCGCGGCTTATCGCTCGTCAGTATTCGGCGGCGGCGGAGCGTGGCGAAATTGAGATCATCAGCACTAAGGGGTGGCCGACATGAAAACCAATTTGGGGCGTTTCGAAAAAATGGTCGCCGAAGCGGCGGCGAGGCCTGATTTCTGGGCCGAGGGAGCGATCCTGGAGTTCACCGAAGCCCTCTGGGCGCGCATGGAAGAGGAGAAAGTCTCGCGCGCCGAGTTGGCTCGTCGGCTCGGAACTTCGAAGGCGTACATCACCAAAGTGCTGGGCGGCAACGCAAATTTCACCCTCCACAGCCTCGCGAAGCTCGCGCTCGCGGTCGGCGGCAAGGTGCGAGTCTCGATCGATCCGATCGTGCCGGTCGGCAGGAAACCGCGTCCTTCGAAAGTGGCGCCCGCGGGCGCGAAGGCACCGGCCGAGGCGGCCGCACAGCGCGCCAGCCGGGCGAAAACCCGCCGAGCCGCGGCCGCGCTCGGCGCGAAACCCAAGATTGATCCCCGCCTGGGTTAGTCTTTCCCCATGAAAGCCACCCAAAGAGCCGGTTGCCTCGCGATCGGTGTCCTCCTGTCGTCACTCTTCGCGGCAGTCGCCTGCGCCAAGCGCGAGGGGACGACCGGGTCCGGGGGAATTGGCGCGCCCTCTGAATCCGAGGAAGCCGTCGCCCCGCAGATGGCCCGGGCGGCGGCTCCCGTTGACGGTGCCGCCGCCCAACCCAACGCCCCGGCGCCGGTCGTGCCGAGGCCTTCGCCGAGGAAGCTGATCAAGACGATCGAGATGGCGATCGAGGTGCGCAAGCCCGAGGAGGTTTCGGCGACCCTTCAGACGCTTGCGGAGACGCTCGGCGGTTACGTTTCGGGGGTCGGCGCGAACCGGTTGGAGGACGGCGCGATGCAGGTCACGTTGACCTTGCGCATCCCCGTCGAGAAATTGGATGCGGCGCGGGCGGAGGTGAAGAAGCTCGCGGTGAAGGTGCTCTCCGAGCAGTTGCACACCGAGGACGTCACCGATCAGTTGGTCGATCTGGACGCGCGCTTGAAGACCCTGCGGGCGACCGAAGCGGAGCTGCAGGCGCTGCTCGCCGAGTCGCGGGCCAAGGCGCGCAAGGTCGAGGAGATCATGGCGATCTTCCGCGAGCTGACCGAGATCCGGACCCAGATCGAGCAGATCGGTGCCCAGGTCGTCGGCCTCGACCGCCAGGTCGCCTATTCCACCCTCCAGGTGCAGATCTCGCCGATTTCTTCGGCGCGCCCCGTAACCGGAGACGGGTGGCAGCCGGGCGATCGGGTACGCGACAGCATTAGGACGTTGGTCAATTTCCTGCGCGGACTGGGCGACTTCTTGATCTTCGCGCTGATCGTCGGTCTTCCGGTGTTGGGGGTGATTTGGCTCGCGCTGTTCCTGCTGCGCAAGCTCTGGCGCCGCGTGCGCGGCAAACGCCCGCTGGGGTTTGCCCAGCCGAAGCCGCAGGATCCGGGCACCCCCGCACCATGACCGCGCCGACGCGACGGATGGGGATCGTTCCCCGCTACCTTCTGTCGCTCGGCGCGACCGCCGTGGTAGCCACGTTCCTGCTCGCGCTCTGGTGCCCGAAACCGCGGACGGACGAGCAGGCCCTCTCCCGGGCGAGCCTCGGCGCGACGTTTCGCAATGCCCGGCCGAAACACAAAGTGGACCTGTCGTGGCCCGCGGAGGAGCCGGGCGCGGAGGTGGAGTCCACGATCGGAGGCAGCCCCGGTTTTCTCGCCGGTTGGCGGCCCGGCGACCGGATCGTGAGCCTCGCCGGCCAGCCGGTGACCTCCGCCTGCCAGTTGGAAGGGCTGATCGACCGCCTGCCGATCGGCAAGAAGGTTTCGATCGAGCTCGACCGAGACGGGGGTTCGAGCGAAACCATCGAGGTCGAGCCGATCGACGGCGAATCCTTCTTCGATCGGCTTTGCCATGAGGGCAAGGCGGACGCCTGCGCCGAGCTGGGCAGGCGGCGGATCAAGGCGAGCGGCTCGGGCGCGGAGGTCGAAGCCGCCCTCGCGCTCTATGAGCGAGCCTGCCAAGGGGGCGACGCCTCCGGCTGTTCCGAGCTGGCCGGCAACCTGATCGAGCGGCATCCGGCCGGCGAAACCTGGAGCGAGGAAGACTCCGAACGGGCCGCCGAGGTGGCGAAAAAAGCGTGCGACGGCGGCTACCCTTCGGCGTGCGCCCATCTGGGCTTGATCTACACGACCGGCCGCGGCGTGGCGGTGGACGAGGCGCGTGCGACCGGTCTCTACGAGATCGCTTGCGACGGCGGCGACCCGGCCGGCTGCTACAACGTCGGTCTCAACTACGAGAAGCAGCGCGGCGTGCCGAGGAACGACGCCCGCATGCTGCTCGGCTACGTCCACGGTTGCGAGGGGGGCTACCCTCAGGCTTGCACCAACCTCGGGTATCTATACGACCAGGGGATCGGCGTGATCGCCAGCCCCGAGCGCGCGGCGAAGCTCTACGAGCGGGCCTGCGCGGGCGACGCCTGCACGGCCGGCGATCCGATCGGTTGCGCCAACTTCGGAATTTTCCTCCGCGACGGCCGGGGCGTGGTCAAGGACGAGGACCGCGCCGTCCTCATGTTCGAGCAGGCCTGCGCCCGGGAGATCGCCGCGGCGTGCAACAACCTTGGTATATTGATCGAATCGGGAGATGCCGCTCGCGCCATGGAGCTTTACCGCAAAGCTTGTCGGCTCGGCAGCTCCGGCGGGTGCGCGAACGCCGGAGACGGCGCGCCGGCACCCGACTCGCCCCCGGCATAAAAGTCCATTGACGCTCATAGCCCGCTGGTGATAGCTTCGCGCCGTCAAAAAGGAGTGGTCATGATCACATCGCGATTCGGCAAGGTCCTCTTGGCTGCTGGCATGTTCGCCGCGAGTCTTTCGGCGTCGGCGCAGACCGGTCCCTTTCAATTTCACGCGATCTCGCCCTGCCGCATCGCGGACACCCGCTCCGGCTTCGGCGGGATCATGACCGCCGGCGTCACGCGCGACTTCACGGTCCAAGGCGTCTGCGGCATCCCCTCCGGGGCGGCCGCGGTGGTGGTCAACGTCACCGTCGTCGGTCCGACCCAGCTCGGCTTCCTGACGCTCTATCCCTCGAACCTCGCCAATCCGCCGCTGGTCGCGACGCTCACCTTCAACGCGGGCGAGCCCGCCCTCGGCAACGGCGCGATCGTACCGCTCAAGTCGACCACGCCGGACCTGCGCGCGGTCTACGGCATCGGCGGCGGCAGCGCGACGACCCACGTCGTCATCGACGCCACCGGCTACTTCCAATAGCGTCCCTGTAGCGCGGCCGGTACGCGGCAAACATTCGCATCAGTCGGGCCGCTTGGCGATCTCCACCGCTGGGCGGCCCTTTTGCGTTCCAGGCTCGCTTTGCGCATTTCTCGACTCGATCGGTTCAGCCCGTCTTGAAATCCCCCCTCCACCCACTCCGCCCCCTGGGCGCCGTGCTGCTGCTCGTGCTCGTCGCGAGCGCCTCGATCCTTACGTTCGACCTGCGCGGCCGGGTGCCTTTCACCTCCGATCAGTCGATCATCTCCCTCATCGGGCTCGACATCCTTGAGCACGGGAAGCATCCGGTCTTCTGCTACGGCTCGGAGTACGGCGGCACGCTCGAACCGCATCTTCTCGCCGCCTCTTTCGGCCTGTTCGGCCCGACGCCGCGGGTCTTCCGGATAACCCTCGCAGCCCTGGTCTTGGCGCTGATCCTCGCGGTCTGGGCGCTCACGCGCCGATCGTTCGGGGAGCGCGAGGCGCTCGCCGCGGGACTGTACCTCGCGCTAGGCCCCTCCTTCTTCCTTTACAAGGGGCTGACCTCGGACGGGGCCTACACCTCGTTGCTGCTGCTCTCCGCGCTCTCCCTCCTGTTCGCTCTTCGGATCGACGCCCGCTTGGAGCGCGCGGAGAAAGCGACGATCGACACCCTGGCGCTCGGAGGCCTGCTCGGCGCGGCCTGGTGGGTTCATCCGTTGTCTATCTTTCTCGGCGTTCCCATCGCCGTCCTGGCACTTTCCGGCAAATGGCGGTCATGGCTCAGCCCCCGCGGTCTTGCACTGCTGCTCGGCGGCTTCGTGGTCGGCGACTTCCCCTGGTGGTGGCACAACGCGCGCCACGGGTGGGCGAGCTTGAAGGCGCCCGAGCTGGCCGCGGCGACCGCCGCTCAAGGGGTCGATCCGCTGTCCGACCGATTCGCTGATCTGTTCCGGCTCGGTTGGAATGTCGTGCTCGGCGGCCGCTCCACCTGGACGCACGGCCCCTGGATTGCGGGCTCGACCCTGTTCGCCATGGCGCTGCTCGCCACCCTGGTTGGATTTGCGCTCCGCGAGATCGTCCGGAAAAACCCCGACGAGTCCGGAAATCCCGGGGAACCCGGAAACCCCGGAAATCACCGCGATAGGAGGCGGAGCGCCGCGATGCTCCTCTCGATCGTGATCGCGGTGCCGCTCTTGAACCTGAGCATCGCGCGCACCGACTTCGTCGATCCGCGCTACCTGCTGCCGGTCTATCTCGCGCTCGCCCCGCTGTTCGGCCTGGCGCTGTTCGCGATCCGCCCCCGGCCGCTCGCCTGCCTGCTCGCCGCGGCGGCGCTCGTGCTCAATCTCGGCAGCCAATGGACCGCGCCGAAGCTCGCCGGCCGCGAGGGGGGCCGATTCGACGTCGACGGGTCACGCCTGGTCGCTCAGCTTGAAGCGCGCGGAGTCGACTCGGTCTACACCTCCTATTGGACCGCCTACCGGGTCGCCTTTCTCTCCCGCGGCAAGATCGCCGCGAGCCCGTTCGGCACGTCGACCAACTCCTACGTACGGAATCTTGAGCTCCAGGCCCGAGTGGACGCGAACCCGCGTCCCCGCTTCCTTCTCACCGGGGGAGATCGTCGCCGCCTGACCGAATATCTGGAGCGCCGCGGACTGCCGAGCCGCCGCGAGATGTTTGAAGGGTACACGCTGTTTTCCGACCTCGACGCCGAGACCGCGGAGCACCTGCGGGTCTGTCGCTGCATACCGGCCGCGGTGAGCCCGGGTGACATCGACTGGCTGGAGGCGGCAGGTCCGGAGCATGTTCGCCAGGGCGCGACGACGACCTATGCGGTACGGTTTCGCACCCACCTGCTGATGCCGCTGTCGAACAACGTTCATCTTTCGTATCGATGGCGGCGGGCCGATGGCTCCGCCGCGACTGAAGGGGAGCGCCTGTTGTTCTCTTCCAAGGCGATGCGCGGCGCGACCGTCGAGATCGTCCTGCCGGTGGTCGCGAATCTTCCCCCCGGCCGCTACCGCCTGGTGATCGATCTGGTGGAAGAAAACTTCGCCTGGTTCGAGGATCTCGGCCTGCCGCCCAAAGCGCTCGACGTGATCGTGGATCCTTAGAACCGGCCCGCCTGATATCTTCGGCGGCGAGCTCGGATGCGCGTCACTCTCCTCAAGCTGCTCGACGGGCTCACCCGCTCGGTCGAGTTTCCGGAACCGATCTACGAATTCGGCGCGTTTCGCGTTCCCGGCCAGCAGCACCTCCCCTACGTGCGCGATTATTTTCCCGGCAAGCGCTACGTCGGCTGCGACATGCGGCCGGGCGACGGGGTGGACGAGATCCAGGATCTGCATGCGCTGAACCTGCCCGATGCCTCGGTCGGCACCGCGATCCTGTTCGACACGATCGAGCACGTCCGCGAGCCGTGGCGGGCGACGGCCGAGGTGCTGCGCTGTTTGAAGCCGGGCGGAATCATCCTGATGACCTCCGTCTGGTATTTCCCGATCCATGCCTATCCGGACGACTACTGGCGCTTCACGGCGAGCGCGTTCGATGCGCTGCTCGCCGGATACCAGCCGATCTCGACCGCGATGTGCGGCCTCGAGAAGCTGCCGCACACCGTAGTGGGCCTGGCGGGCAAGGGGCCGATCGAACCGGCCGTCGCCGACGAGATCCGCCGCGTCGTCGCGGCCTGGAAACGGCGCGGCGCGACCAGCTGGAAAGAGCGGGTGCTCGACTGGGCGCCGCCCGCGTTGTTGATCCCCGCCTACGGGCTCTTCCTGCGCGCGATGGCGAAGCGAACCCCGAAACGCGCGCTGCCGGCGCGCGACGGATGAGCGAAGACTTGCCGGTCTCGTGGGTAGTGGCTCAGTTTGCCCCGCAGCGACTGGCTGCTGCCGAAGGCGCCCGAAGGAGCGAGGAGGCAAACTGAGTCACTACCCGCCCATCGCGCTCTCGATCATCATTCCGAGCCGTGACACGAAGGTTCTCACGCTCGCCTGCCTCGCCTCGCTCGGCGCTCCAGCACCGGGCGTGGAGATCCTGGTGGTCGACGACGGCAGCCGCGACGGCACGGCCGAGGCGATCGCCGGGAATCCTGCGCTCCGTCACGTAAGCCTCCTCCGTTCCGAGGAGGGCACCGGCTTTACCCGCGCCGCGAATCGAGGCCTGAGTGCCGCCCGAGGCGGTCTGCTCCTGCTGCTCAACAGCGACACCGAGATCGAAACCGGAGGGCTCGCGGCCCTTCGCGCCGCGTTTGCCGCCGACTCTTCCCTCGGTGCCGCCGGAGCCGCCCTGTCGTATCCCGACGGCCGGCCGCAATGGAGCGGCGGCGCCGCCCCGAGCGATCTCTGGCTGTTCGGGCTTGCGAGCGGGCTTCCAACTCTGTTCGGCCGGCTTGCACCTTATCGTCGGGCGCGCCCCCTGCGGCGGGCCGGCGAGGTCGATTGGGTGACCGGCGCGGCGCTCGCCATTCGTCGCGTGGCTCTTGAGCCGATGGCTCCTCCAGGGCCGCTCGACGAGCGGTTCCGCTTCTACGCCCAGGATCTCGATCTCTGCCTGACCCTGCGGAACGCGGGTTGGAAGATCGCGATCGTGCCCGGATTCCGCGTCCGCCATCACCATGGCGCGACGATCGGCCGCGACGCCGGGGCGAGCTCGGACCAAAAGCACCCGGAGCTGCTCTGGACCGATCTTCTGCGCTGCGCCGAAAAACATCGGGGTGCGGGGGCCGGCTCCGCCCGGCGGGCGCTCTTGGCGGGTGCCGCTCTTCGCGCGCTCGGCCGCGCGCTCCGTCGCCCTTTCGTGCCGCCTGGAGACCGGGCAGCCTGGAGAGCCGACGACGAGGCGTTCCGCCGCGCCCGCCGCGCGCTCGCCGACTTTCCTCGCCCGACGGCGCAAATCCCATAGAATCGCGCTTCTTCGGAGTGCGGTATTCCAACCCCACGATTCCACTTCGCGCTCGACACGCTCACCCGGGAGATCCTTAGATGAAACATCTTCTCGCGCTCGCCCTCGTGCTGCCGCTCTCAGCGATCCCCGCCGCCGCCACCTGCGGCGGCGGCGGCGGCGGCGGAGTGGGCGGCATCGCCCCGTCGCCCCAGGGCTTCCCGCAGGACGATCTCGCCACCTACCGGGTGCCGTGGAAGGTTCTCTCCCCCGCCGATCCGAAGCCGGAAGGCGCGTGGATCCTCTACTGGTTCCCGATCTCGCCGGAAGAGGCGCGCGCCTCCGAGCTGTTGAGCTCGCGGGTGCTCACCTTGGCCGCGGCACGCTGCGTCGCGATGAGCCTGGTGCCCACCAACCACGCCGAGCTGCATGGTCGCTACCAGGTGGGCGCCGATACGGCCAGCGCGATCTTGGTTTCGGCGGTGGACGGAGTCGAGATCGGCCGCGCCGCGATCCGGCCGGGGCAGCCGCTCGGCCGCGCCGAGGTCGAAAAGCTGCTCGACAACGCGCTCGACCAGCGCGAAAAGGCGCTCGACGCTCAGCTCGATACGGCCAAGGAGAACGAGAAGAAGGGGGACAAAGAGGGCGCCGCGACCCTGTACACCCAAGTTTGGGAGCAGCGCTGCCTCGCCCCGAAGTTCGGCAAGAAAGCCGCCAAGGCGCTCGACAAGATGGGCCGCCCGGTGGCCAAAGACGCGCGGCTCGACCTGCCGCAGCCCGACGCGAGTCGTTCGACGGAGACCCGCATCGCCCGCGCTCTGGCCGAAGGTCTCCGCGCCGAAAACGACCTGAACCTCCTCGCGGCTGCCAGGGCCTACGAACGGGCACGCCGCATCGATCCGGGTGACCCGGTGCCGCTGCGCTACCTGGGCGAGCTCTACCGCCATCACACGGGGGAATGGGACAAGGCGCGCGAGGCGTTCCATCACCTTCTCGACCTCGGCGCCGACCCGCTGTCGCGCGCGGTGGCGCTCCACGGCCTGGGCAAGATGACGATCCACGACGGCGAATTCGCCAAAGGGCTCGGTTTGTTCGAACAGGCCGCCGCGACTTTTCCTCTGGCGCTCACCTATCGGAACCTCGCTGTCTATTGGAACTCCGAGGGTCAGTTCGACAAGGCGTACGGTTACGTTCAGAAGGCGATGACGCTCGATCCGGAAGACACCTACAACCAGATCTTCGCCGCCACCTATCTGATCCAGCTCGGACACCCGGAGGAAGCCGCGCGCATCGCCCGCGAGAACGAGTCGCTGCTGCCCGCTTCGTACAACCTCGCCGCGATCTGGGCTCAGCTCGGCCAGAGCGAAAAGGCGCTGGAGCTGCTCGCCCGCCACTTCTACAAGTACGAGCAGGTGCCCGCGGTCCGGAGCAAGGAGATGGAAGAGGCGCGGGTCGACGCGGTGTTCGTCTCCCTACGCCAGAATCCTGCATTCGTCGAGCTGATCGCCAACGCCGACCACGCGACCGGCACCCGCTGAAGCGCGGCGTTCGCAGAGCTTAAAGGGACCGAACCGCCGAGATGCGAGAGCTGCTCCGTTACCGCGACCTGATTCGCGTGCTGGTCGAACGCGACCTCAAGGTGCGCTATCGCCGCTCGGCGTTCGGTTTCCTCTGGACGATGCTTCAGCCGATGTTGATGATGTTGGTGTTCACCATGGTGTTCGCGTCGATCTTCGGTTCCGATCGGCCCGGCTATTGGATCTATGCCCTGGCCGGGATTCTGTTCTGGAACTTCTTTTCCCAGTCGATCGTCGCCTCGATGAACAGTCTGCGCGGCAATGCCCAGCTGCTCCAGAAGCTGCCGGTGCCGAAGATCGTCTTTCCGCTCGCGACCGTGATCTCCGGCGTGATCAACTTGGGCCTCGCCTTGATCCCGCTGTTCGCGATCCTTCTGCTCACCGGCCACCGGCCGGGTTGGGCGATTCTGTTCCTGCCCGTGGCAATCCTGCTGGCTGCGGTGTTCACGCTCGGCGCCGGCCTGTTGCTCTCGCCGCTCGCCGTGTTTTTCAGCGACGTGGTCGAATTGATCGGGGTTCTGCTTACGTTGCTGATGTATCTCACTCCGGTCATCTATCCGTACGAGATCGTGCCGGAGAACGTGCGCTGGATCGTCCGGTTCAATCCGCTGCGCTCGATCCTCGAGATCTTCCGCGATCCGATCTATCTACAAAAAATACCGCCGATGGGTCACATCGCGGTCTCCGCCGGCATCGCGATCGTCGCTCTGGCGATCGGCGCCTGGGCGTTCCGCAAATCCAGCGACCGCATTCCGTTCTACGTCTAAGGCCCTAAGAGCTCCGCCCCTCCATGCCCCACTCTTCCGGCTCCGATCTGCGCATCCGTTTAGACGGCGTCTCGCTCTGCTATCGCCTGGCCAAGCAGCGCATTCCGTCGCTCAAGGATTACGCGATCCACATGATGAAGGGCGCTCTCTCCTACGAGAAGCTCTGGGCCTTGCGCGACGTCTCTTTCGCGGTCCGCGACGGCGAGACGGTCGGCATCATCGGCCGCAACGGCGCGGGCAAAAGCACGCTGCTCAAGGTGATCTCCGGCGTGCTCAAACCGACCGAAGGAAAACGCGACGTGCGCGGCCTGGTGGTGCCGATCCTGGAATTGGGCACCGGTTTCGATCACGAGCTCACGGGCCTGGAAAACATCTACCTGAACGCCCTGCTGCTCGGCCGCAAACGCAAGGAGATCGACGTCGCGCTCGAGCGGATCATCGAGTTTTCCGGCCTCGGCGACTTCGTCCGCGCGCCGATCCGCAACTACTCCTCCGGCATGGTCGCGCGCCTCGGGTTTTCGATCGCGACCGCCTGGCTGCCGAACGTGCTGATCCTCGACGAGGTGCTCGCGGTGGGCGACGCCGCCTTCACCCGCCGCTGCGAGGAACGGATCGCCGAGTTCCACGCGGCGGGCACGACGATCCTGCTCGTCTCCCACAGCGAGGCGGCGATCAAGAAGAGCTGCACCCGCTGCCTCTGGCTCGACGCCGGTCGCCTGCGCGGCGACGGCCCCACCGCGAAGGTCCTCGCCTCCTATTCCGGCGACACCCAAGGCACCGAACCGGCCGGCCGCGAAGGCGGGAAATTGCATCCGGAAGAATTACCGCACGGGTAAGATCCGCCGAGGAACCCGTAGAATCGACGCCGTCGCTTACAAACCGGCTCACCGAGGGGCTTCGAAATGCGCGCACGAACCTGGATCTCCGGCTGCCGAATTCTCGTCGCGGGGCTCGCTCTCGCGGGCTGCTCCGCGACCCTGCTCGCTCCTCCCGCCTCCGCCGCGTCGTCGAAGATCACGACGATCGTGGTCGTCCGTCACGCCGAGAAGGCGACCGACGATCCGCGCGACCCGACCCTTTCCCCCGCCGGCCAGGAGCGGGCGGAGGAGCTCGCCAAGGCGTTGGGCGGGGCTTCCGTCTCCGCCGTCTACGTGACGGAATTCAAGCGAACCCGCTTGACCGCCGAGCCGACCGCGCAGCATTTCAATCTCACGATCCAGACCCAGGCGCGAGCCGAGATGACGCCCGACGTCTACGCGCGCGATCTGATGCCGAAAATCCTCAAGAAACACGCGGGAAAGGTCGTACTGATCGTCGGCCACAGCGACACCGTGCCCGCGATCGTGAAGGTCTTGACCGGAACGACGGTCGCGCCGATCGACGAGGCCGAATTCGATCGGCTGTACGTGGTCGAAGTCCCGAAGAGTGGCGCCGCGCGCCTGATCGCGGCGCGGTACGGCCGGCCCGGGCCGCCGTAAGTGTCCCTCCCGGGGGTTGCTCAAGATCGGTAACATCGAGCACCCGCGAGGATAGTTCAGGAAAGTAGGGGGTATCCCGCCCCCGACTTTCCCGGAGCTTGCCGCTTGGCGACGATCGATTTCTCGGGCCTTTTCCGGACCTACGCCCCCGACCTGCACCGGTTCGCGCTTTTCCTCTCGGGCGATCCGGCGCTCGCCGAGGACCTGGTTTCGGAAACCTTTATCCGCCTCTGGAACGCCCGCCAGCGTGTCGACCTTTCCACCGTGCGCGGCTACCTGTTTACGATCACCCGCAATCTCTATCTCCATCATCGGCGGCGGGCGGCACGAGCGACCGATCTCGACGAGCGGATGGCCGACGCGGCGCCCGACCCCGAGCGGCGGGCGCAGACCCGCTCCGAGCTGGGATCGGTACACGCGGCGCTCCAAGAGTTGCCGGAGGTCGATCGCGCCGCGGTTCTGCTGCGCGCCGAGGGAGAGATGTCCTACGAAGAGATCGCCGCGGCGCTCGGCCTCTCGGCCGTCGCCGCGCGGGTCCGCGTCCACCGGGCGCGGCTGAAGCTCGCCGCGGCGCGAAGGCTGGGCGGCGCCATCCCACAAACTCAAAAGGAGATCCAACCATGAACGTCACGCGCGACGTGGTGAAGGACCTGATCACCATCTATCTGGCCGGAGAGGCGAGCTCGGACACGCGAGCCCTGGTCGAAGAGTATCTGGAGCACGACGCCGAACTTGCGAGCGACGTGGCGGCCGCCCGCGCCGAATCGCTCCGTCTTCCCCCCACCTCGGCCCTGCCGCCCACCGCGGAGAAGGAGGCGCTCGAAAAGACCCGCCAGATGATCAAGACCCGGACCTCGACTCTGGTCGTGGCGACACTGTTCTCGATCCTTCCGCTTAGCTTCGCCTTCAAGGGGAGCACGATCACCTTCCTGGTGATCCGCGACGCGCCGACCGTCGGCCTGGCCTGGTGGGCTACCGCCGCCGCGATGTGGGTCTGGCACCTCGGGGTCCGCCGCAGGCTGCGGGTCTCCGGACTCTAAAGCGCTCGACGGCTTGAGTAGGCCGGGGGCCGAAGGAGACCGGTGAATTCGGGATGAGTCGCCCGAAGGGCCGCCCACTCAACCACGTCTCAGTCGTCAGCATCAAGCCGCGACCCGCTGCCGGCATCGCTAGATGTGGCTCAAAAGGGGCAGGTCGGGGAAATATCGGCGCAAATACCCGCGGTCCCGGGCGGCGAAACGATCGGCTTGCACTTGGGCATGGGCGGCGATCAGAAAGTCGGGGATCAAGTGCTCCCGCGGTCCGCCCCCTTCTCGGTATTTCTTGAAGGTTTGGCCGGCCAGCCAAGCGGCCTCGGATGTAATGGGATCGAGACGCGCGCCCAGGTCGTCGAGCACCTTGTCGAGCTCAGCGCGCATTCGAAAGGCAGGCGCTAGCTCGGCGTAAACGACCTCGCACAGAATGAACTGTCCTTGCCGCCGTGCTCGAATCAGGGCCTCCATCCACTCCTCAGCCCCGGGCTCTTGGTTGAAGATCGTAAGGAGCACCGAAGTGTCGAGGGCGAGTCTCATTTCTCCTCGAGGAGAGCCGATCCACGGGTCTCATCGAGCCACTGATCAGAGGTCTTCCTCAGTCGACCGCTCGTGCAGCCCACGAGCGCTCGCATTGCCGGCTCGTCGAATACCGGCACGGTTTTCACGGCACGATCAATGGCCTGTTGGTCGATGCCTTGAGTTTTCGCTTGCTCCCTTGCTTTCACTGCCTCTTCGCGCCACTCCGCCTCCTCTTCCTGGGCAAGAAGCTCATCGAGGACCAAGCGGTCGTCGTCAGGCAGCTCCCGGATCCGGATGAGAATTTCGTCAATGGCCGTGCGACTCATAGAACCTCCAGTGCGGACTGCTCCATTCTACCCAACCGGTAATCTCTGGACAGCAACCCGCCTCTCTACCGCAGCAAATGCCGCGAGATCACCAACCGCTGCATCTCGCTCGTCCCTTCGTAGATCGTGGTGACCCGAACGTCGCGGTAGAGGCGGGAGATCTCGTAGTCGGCGTGGAAGCCGTTTCCGCCGTGGATTTGCAGGCTTTCGGCGCAGGCGCGGTTCGCGGCTTCGGAGGCGTAGAGCTTCGCTTGGGCGGCGTGGCGGCCGGCGTCCGCGCCATGCTCGATCGCGGCGCGGTAGGTGAGCGCGCGCGAGGCGGCCAATTCGGTCGCGATCTGGGCGATCTTGAACTGGATCGCCTGATGCTCGGCGATCGGCCGGCCGAATTGGATCCGCTCCTTGGCGTAGGCCACGGCCAGCTCAAGGGCGCGCTGGTGGATGCCGAGCGCCTGGGCCGCGATCCCCACCCGGGAATGATCGAGGGTGGCTTTGGCGACCGCGAGCCCATGGCCCTCCTGGCCGAGAAGATAGTCGGCCGGGATGCGGCAGCCGGTAAACGTGATCGACGCGGTGCGCGAAGCGCGCAGGCCCAGCTTCTCCTCCGGCTTGCCCACGGCGAACCCGGGCGCGTCCGCGGGGACGACAAACGCCGAGATCCCTTTTTTCCCCGCGTTCGGGTCGGTACGCGCAAACACGACGTACCAAGCGGCGAAACCCGCGTTGGTGATCCACGCCTTCTCGCCGTCGAGCACCCAGGTGTCTTCGTCGCGGCGCGCGGTCGTGCGCATCGAGGAGGGGTCGGAGCCGGCGCCCGGCTCGGTAAGGCCGAAGCCGCCGAGCTTGCCGCTCGCCGCCATCTCGGGCAGCACGCGGTCCTTCACGGCGTCGCCGCCGAAGGTCTGGATCGGCCAGGCGCAGACCGAGTTCGTGACGCTCATGGTGACCGCGACGGACGGACAGACGCGCGCCAGCTCTTCGACCGCGATCGCGTAGGTCAGTACGTCCGCCCCGGCGCCGCCGTATGGCTCCGGGATCATCATGCCGAGCAGGCCGAGCTCGCCCATCTCGGCCATCACGTCGCCCGGGAACTCGTGGTCGCGCTCGCGCTGCTCGATTCCCGGACGGATGCGCTCCTCGGCGAAGCGGCGTACCTGCTCGCGCAGCGCAGTCTGGTCCTCGGTGAGGGAAAAGTCGACGCTCATCCCTTGTTGATCACCCAGTCCGCGATCACCATCTTCTGGATCTCGCTCGTCCCCTCGTAGATCTCGGTGATCCGGGCGTCGCGGAAGTAGCGCTCGACGTTGTATTCCTTGGTGTAGCCGTAGCCGCCGTGGATTTGGAGCGCCTTGTTGGTCACCCGTTGCGCCATCTCGGCCGAGAACAATTTCGCCTGCGCCGCTTCGAGCGTGAAACGCTTCTGGTTCTCTTTCGCCCACGCCGCCTTCCAGGTCAGCAGGCGCGCGGCGTCGAGCTCGGTCGCCATGTCGGCGAGATAGAACTGGATCGCCTGGAACTCCGAGATCGCCTGGCCGAACTGCTTGCGCTGTTGTGCGTAGGCGACCGCCTCGTCGAACGCCCCCTGGGCGATCCCGACCGCCTGGGCCGCGATGCCGATCCGGCCGCCGTCCAAGGTCGACATCGCGATCTTGAAGCCGTCGCCGTCTTCACCCAAACGGTTCGCGGCCGGCACGCGCAGATCCTGGAACGCCAGCTCCGTCGTGCCGGAGGCGTTCACGCCGAGCTTGAACTCGTGGGTGCCGTGGCTGTAGCCGGGCAGATCCGTCGGCACGATGAAGCACGTGATCCCCTTGTGCTTCTTGGCGAGGTCGATGCTCGCGAACACCAGGGCGATGTCGGCGTCGGTGCCGTTGGTGATGAAGACCTTGTTGCCGTTCAAAACATAGTCGTCGCCGTCGCGCCGGGCGGTGGAGAGCAGCCCCCCCGCGTCGCTTCCGGCCCCCGGCTCGGTGAGCGCGAAACAGCCGAGCTTCTGGCCGGCCGCGAGCGGGGTCAGGAACTCTTTCTTCTGCGCCTCGGTGCCGTACTTCAACAGCGGGTCGCAGACCAGCGAGTTGTTGACCGACAGGATGACGCCCGAAGTCGCGCAGACGCGGCTGATCTCCTCGATCACCAGCGTGTAGGAGATCGTATCCATCCCCGCGCCGCCGTACTCTTCGGGCACCGCGACGCCGCCCAGGCCCAGCTCGCCCGCCTGGTCGAAAAAACTCCGCGGGAACTCGCCCGTCTCGTCGATCTCTTTGGCCCGCGGCTTGACCACCTCGTCCGCGAACCGGCGAATGTTCTCGCGCAGCAGCTGCTGCTCTTCGGTGAGCTCGATCTTCATGCACGTTCCTAAAGCGAAAACCTGCTTCGCGGAGGGGACCCAAGGTGGAGAAACGGAAGGGCGGACGCCCGAAACCTGGTCCGGATCGTAGCAACCGGCGGAAGAGGGGGTCAAGGAAGGCCGCCCAGTCGATCCGCCGATCGGGAAACGGGACCGAGGAGCAAACTGCCCTCGATCCCGTCCTTCTCCCCGCCAGACTCAAGGCGTGAAGGTCTGCAACTGCGCGCCGCTAGGGCAGCTGGACGCCCCGGGCCCGAGGCCGAGGAACGTCCGCACCGTGGCGCCGGTCATGTTCTGCGGTTTATTGGCCGGCACCATCGTGGTATCGAACCCGCCGAAGTGCGGCTCTGAATAGGTCTTCGCCCCGCCGATCGACTGCACCCAGAAGAGCGGGTTGAGCGCTTCGCGCATCTTCGGGAAGTAAAGCGCCCAATCGCTTCCCAGGATGTAGGTGCACATCGTGTCCCAGAGCTTGGGAGTGGCGGTTTCGCCCGTTAGCGCCGTCCCGAGCTGGGCCGAAAGCACGATGCCCTGACCTTTCATGGTGTTCATCGAGAACGACGACGAGGCGTCCTTGAAGAAGTTGCAGGTCTCGATCTTGTTCGGAGCCTTGTCGCGCAGCAGACGATAGAGATCGTCGCGCAGGGCGTTGGTGCCTAGACCCGTCAGGGAGGTGAAACGGGCGCCGGGCGAGTCGATCTCCAGCGAAGTTCCTTTCGGCCTCGAGATCAAATCGTAGAGGCGCTTCTCGTCGGCCCACCAACGGCGGGCCGAGTCGCGGATCGCGGTCTCGGGCGTCGAGGTTGGTGAAGACGCCGTGACGCTTCCGCCGTTGCCGAGCGCGAAGACGTAGGCGCCGGTGATCGCCGCCGCCCAGAGCTGGTAGTGGCTGGAGGTCATCTCCTCGTTGCGCGTGGCGCCGCCGTTGTCGTAATAGTGACCGAAGGGGCCGCCGAACCCGACGACGCCACGGCTTTGGATATCGAGGTACTGTTGGACCAGGGTCCGCGCCTCGTTCTTCTGAGCGGTCGTCGCGCCGGACTCGGGGCGTAGCGCCCAACCGTAATACCAAGCACGCGCCAACATGCGCTGGTTCGGCGATCCGTTCGTGTCCAGCTGATCATGCGAGGGAGGCGCGAGCGTCCAGGCCCCGTCGGGACTGGTCCCGGGGGCGCAACCGAAAGCCAACCGGGTGAGACCGGCGATGGCCTTCATTTGATTCTGCTCCAACCCTTGAGCGCCGGCCTGCGGGGAGGTCCAAAGAGCCATCAGCACGAAGAGTGCAAGAAAGAGTGTCTTGAAAATCCTTCCGAGAGTCATGCGAACCGCCTTTCCGTTCGGTGCATCACTCCTCTCTTCGAGCAGGTTACTCCCTGCCGTCGGCCGCGGCAACCTGCCCCATCCCCGGTTGGGGCCCCTTGGCCACTCCGATTGCCGGGCGCCGCTACCCACGGCCGCTGCTGTTTTGCCTCAACTCTCGGGCCTGACATATCCTCTCGGTCGCCACCTTTCCCCCTCGCGGAGGCATTCCCCATGCACACCTGGCTTCGTCCCTCTCAGCTCTTGCTCTTTGCCCTCTGCGCGGTTCTCGCCTTTTCTTCCGCCGGCCCGGTTCGAGCGGCCGACGCGCCTCTCCCCGACGTCGACCTGATCTGGGGCGCCAAGATTCCGATGCGCGACGGGGTGAAGCTGAACGCCACGATCTACCGGCCGCATGGACAGAGCGGAACGCTGCCGGTGATCTTCACGCTCACCCCCTACATCGCCGACAGCTACCACGACCGGGCGATGTACTTTGCGCGCAACGGCTACGTCTACGCGCTGGTCGACGTGCGCGGGCGGGGAAGCTCCGAAGGGACGTTCGATCCGTTCGCCCAAGAGGATCGGGACGGCTACGACGTGGTCGAGTGGCTGGCGAAGCAATCCTGGGCGAACGGCAAGGTCGCCATGTGGGGCGGGTCGTACGCCGGGTTCGATCAGTGGGCGACGGCGAAGGAGCTGCCGCCTCATCTTTCGACCATCGTGCCCGCGGCCTCGGCCCATCCGGGGGTCGATTTTCCGTTCGACCACAACGTCTTTTATCCCTACGACGTGCAGTGGCTGACCTTCACCAGCGGCAAGACGGGCAACGCCAAGCTGTTCGGCGAAAGTGGATTCTGGTTCTCCAAGTTCAAGGAGCTGTACCTCTCGGGACGGCCGTTCGCCGATCTCGACGAGATCGTGGGCAACTCCCTGCCGATCTTCGACCGTTGGCTCGCGCATCCCCATCCCGATGCCTTTTGGGACGCGATGGTGCCCACTCCGGAGCAGTTCGCGAAGATCTCGATTCCGATCTTGACGATCACCGGCCACTACGACGGCGACCAGCAGGGCGCTTTCGCGTTCTACCGCGACCACATGCGGTATGGAAACGCGGCGGCCAAGGCGAGCCACTACCTGATCGTCGGCCCCTGGGACCACGCGGGCACGCGGACCCCGAACCCGAAATTCGGCGGGCTCGAATTCGGCCCCGGCAGCGTTCTGGATCTGAACTCTCTCCACAAGGAGTGGTACGACTGGACGATGAAGGGCGGCCCGAAACCGAAGTTCCTGGAGAAGCGGGTCGCCTGGTACACCCCGCCGGGCGACGGCTGGCGCTACGCGGATTCGATCGAAGAGATCGCGAAAGAGACGCGCACGCTCCATCTCGATTCCGACGGCACGCCGGGTGCCGCGACCGACGCCTTCCACGCCGGCCGTCTCGCGACCGAGCCGCCCGCGAAGGCCGGCACGGACTCTTACCTCTACGACCCAAAAGACACCGGCGCGGCGGCCTGGCAGACCGCGGACGACGAGGATTTCCTTCTCGACCAGTCGGGGGCGATGCGCCTCGCGGGCGACGGGCTGGTCTACGTCTCCGCGCCGTTCGCCGCCGCGACCGAGATCACCGGCTGGCCGCGTCTGATCGCCTGGATCGCGATCGACGCTCCGGACGTCGACCTCCAGGCCGCTCTCTACGAGATCCTGCCGAGCGGCAAGAGCATTCTCCTGTCCGCCGCCCAGATGCGCGCCCGCTATCGCGAGTCGGTCCGCGAGGCCAAGGCGGTCAAGGCGGGGGAGGTGCTCCCCTACACCTTCGACACCTTCACCTTCTTCTCGCGCCAGATCGCGGCCGGCAGCCGCCTGCGGCTGATCCTCACCAGCCCGAACGCGATCGGCCAACAGAAGAACTGGGCGGCAGGCGGCGAGGTCGCCCGCGAATCGATCCGCGACGCCCATACGGTCCACGTCCGCCTGTCGCACGATCGCGAACATCCGAGCCGTCTGGAGCTGCCGATCGCGAAGTGATTTCCACCGCCTTCCGGTCCGGCGACCGGGCGATTCGACCCGCCCGATCGCCGCCCCCCTCCCGGGGTTGACGTACCTTGACGAGCCACCCCATACTCGCCTTCCGTCCAGACGTCGCAAAACAGAGGGAGAGCCGAGCGCTCTCCTCGGCTAGGAGAATCTCGATGCTCAACTTCCGTCATGCCGTCGTCGCCGTCGTGCTTTCGACCTGCTGCGCGCTGCCGGCCGGCGCGCAATCGATCAGCCATAACGGCGCCCCTCCGTCCGTCCCGCCGTCCAGCGCGCCCGTCGAACGGGTCATCGGTCCCACGTCAATCACCCAATCGACGAACGCGACCACGATCACCTCGGGCAACTCGGTTTCGTGCAACGGCGGCGCTCCATCCTTCCTGCACACCGACAACAGCTACTACCGCGCCTTCACGCTCGCGTCGTTCAACCCGCCGCTCGACCAGACCCAGTTCATGGTCCAATCGGTCACGATCGGCATCGAGCAAGCGAACGCGGCCGGCACCGGCACGACCCAGCCGGTTACGATCAACATCTTCAACAGCTCGGCGAACCCGCCGACCCTTGCGACTCTAGGGCCGGTCCTTTCGACCGTGACGGTGCAGGTTCCCGACCAGACCCTCAGCCTGCTCACGATTCCGCTCACGACCCAGCCAGTGTTCACGGTCGCGACCGGCATCCTCGTGGTGGAGGTCTTCACCCCGAGCGGCCAGGCGGCCGGGCACAGCATCTTCATCGGCTCGAACGCCCTCGGCCAGAGCGGCCCCTCGTTCATCCGCGCCTCTTCTTGCGGCATCAGCGAAATCACCAACTTCGCGAGCATCGGCTTTCCCAACGT
>Ga0068860_100000903_pt1 | contig 32899 bp, 32 predicted proteins | sample KBSSwiS32_FD_66597 | JGI IMG/M metagenome (GOLD analysis project Ga0068860, IMG submission 66597) | Switchgrass rhizosphere microbial communities from Kellogg Biological Station, Michigan, USA - KBS Switchgrass S3-2 | ecosystem: Host-associated > Plants > Roots > Rhizosphere > Soil ... | reverse complement strand
CCCGCTGCCCTATGCGCGCACGCGAGTGGTCAAGCTCGATGCCGAGGGCCGGCTGCTGGGCGAATGCGCGCCCAACGAGATCGGCGTGGTCGCAATGGCCGGGCCGGGCGTCTTCGGCGGTTATGTGAGCGAGGCGCACAACCGCGGCGCCTTTGTCGAGCCGGGCTGGGTGAATTCCGGCGACCTCGGGCGCCTGGACGAGCACGGACAGCTGTGGATCACCGGGCGCGCCAAAGACCTGATCATCCGCGGCGGACACAACATCGACCCGGCACCGCTGGAGGAACTGCTCTATCGCCACCCAGCAGTGGCGCTGGCGGCCCTGGTGGGCCAGCCCGATGCCTATGCCGGCGAGTTGCCGGCGGCCTACGTGCAGCTCAAGCCCGGCGCCAACGTGTCGGCCGCCGAACTGATAGCGTACCTGCGCGAGCACACGCCGGAGCGCGCCGCGGTGCCGGTGGCGCTGCACTTCGTCGACCCGATGCCGCTCACCGCGGTGGGCAAGATCTTCAAGCCTGCGCTGCGCCTCGATGCGATGCGCCGCGTGGCCGCGCAGCTGCTCGATGGCCTGACTGCCGATGGCGCGGCGCTGGGCGTGCAAGTGGCAGCCGACGCCAAGCTGGGGCACGTGATTCGCGTGTCGCTCGGTGGCGCACAAGGGGCCGAGCGCGAGCGCCTCGCGGTGGCCGTGCACCAACGCCTGGATCCGTTGACCGTGCGCCACGAGGTGGCCTGAGCTCGCCCTCGTAGGACGGCGCCGACAGCACGACGCGCTCTGCACCCACACTGCCGCTGCACGCACATCGGCAGACTGCCGACCACCGCAACCGAGGAGGTCGACATGACTGCGAGCAAGATCATCGGCATCGTGCTGATCGTGGCCGGCGCGCTGGGCCTGGCCTACGGCAGCTTCAGCTTCACCAAGGACACGCACACGGCCAACATCGGGCCGATCCACCTCTCGGTGAAGGAGAAGGAAACGGTCAACGTGCCGGTGTGGGCCGGCGTCGCCGCGATCATTGCCGGCGGCCTGGTGCTGCTGGGCGCTTCGCGCAAGGGCTGACGCGACTGCAGTCGAAAGTCAACGGCCACGCCGTTGCAGCGCGGCCGCGGCAAGGGGTCATCGCGCCGGCGGCCCCACGCCTCACATGTGGTCGATCATCACCTGACCGAATCCCGAGCACGACACCTGCGTGGCGCCCTCCATCAGGCGGGCGAAATCGTAGGTGACCTTCTTGCTGCCGATGGCCTTCTCCATGGAGCTGATGATCAGGTCGGCGGCTTCCTTCCAACCCATGTGGCGCAGCATCATCTCGGCCGAGAGGATTTCGGAACCCGGGTTGACGTAGTCTTTGCCGGCGTACTTGGGCGCGGTGCCGTGGGTCGCTTCGAAGCACGCCACGTCGTCGGACATGTTGGCGCCCGGCGCGATGCCGATGCCGCCCACCTCGGCGGCCAGCGCGTCGGAGATGTAGTCGCCGTTGAGGTTGAGCGTGGCGATCACCGAGTACTCGGCCGGGCGCAGCAGGATCTGCTGCAGGAAGGCGTCGGCGATCACGTCCTTGACGACGATCTCCTTGCCGCTCTTCGGACTCTTGAACCTGCACCACGGGCCGCCGTCGATCGGCTGCGCGCCGAACTCGCGCTGCGCCAACGCGTAGCCCCAGTCGCGGAACGCGCCCTCGGTGAACTTCATGATGTTGCCCTTGTGCACGAGCGTCACGCTGGGCTTGTCGTTGTCGATCGCGTACTGGAATGCGCGGCGCACCAGGCGCTCGGTGCCCTCGCGCGACACCGGCTTGATGCCGATGCCCGAGGTGTCGGGAAAGCGGATCTTCTTGACGCCGAGTTCTTCCTGCAGGAACTTGATGACCTTCTTCGCTTTGTCGCTCTCGGCGGCCCACTCGACGCCGGCGTAGATGTCTTCGGAGTTCTCGCGGAAGATCACCATGTTGACCTTCTCGGGCGCCTTCACCGGCGAGGGCACGCCCTTGAAGTACTGCACCGGACGCAGGCAGACGTAGAGATCGAGCTCCTGCCGCAGCGCGACGTTGAGCGAGCGGATGCCGCCACCCACCGGCGTGGTGAGCGGGCCCTTGATCGAGACCACGTACTCCTTGAGGATCTTCAGCGTCTCGTCCGGGAGCCAGACGTCGGGGCCGTAGACCTTGGTGGCCTTCTCGCCGGCGTAGATCTCCATCCACTTGATCTCGCGCTTGCCCTTGTAGGCCTTGGCCACGGCGGCGTCGACCACCTTGATCATCACCGGCGTGATGTCGTAGCCCGTGCCGTCACCCTCGATGTAGGGAATGACCGGGTGATCGGGCACGTTCAACGAGTAGTCCTTGTTGACGGTGATCTTCTGCCCGCCTTCGGGCACCTTGACGTGTTGGTACATGGGCTTCCTGCGCTCGCTCTAGAACGGGCGATTTTATGTCAGTGACCCAAAGTCAACCCCGGCGGCGTGCGCCGCGCTGGCGCGCAGGCACAATCACGCTGCAAGCCAACCGCGCCGCCGATGAAGACCCTCCTGCTCCTATGCGCCGTGGCCGTGCTCGCGCTCGGCAGCGCGCGCGCCCAAGAGGGCGCCGATGCTGCGGCCATCCACCCAGCGCAAGCGGCCGCCCCGAGCAAGGACTCCAAGAAGGAAGTCGACAAGCGGCCCAAGCCCAAGCCGACGAAGAAGCCACGCAAGAGCGCCTCGCGCACCGCAACACCATGACGATCACGGCTTCGCTGCGCCTTTACCCAGCGGCAGCGCTCGCGCTGGGCCTGGCCGTCGCTGCATCGGCGTGGGCACAGGGCAGCGGCCAGCCGCAGGATCTGCCCGCCACGACGCTGCAGGTGGGCATGCACAACATCCGCGCCCAGTTGGCACAGACACCCGAGCAGCGTCAGATCGGCCTGATGTATCGCCAGAGCATGCCGACCCACGAAGGCATGTTGTTCGTCTTCGAAGTGCCGACGACGCAGTGCTTCTGGATGCGCAACACGCTGATCCCGCTGTCGGTGGCCTTCCTCGCGGACGACGGCAGCGTCGTGAACATCGCCGACATGAAGCCGCAGAGCGACGAGTCGCACTGCTCGACCAAGCCCGTGCGCTACGTGCTGGAGATGAACCAGGGGTGGTTCGCCAAGCGCGGGGTCAAGCCGGGCACTCGCATCGCGGGCGACGTGTTCGGCAAGTGACGCCCCGCGGCGTCCGGCCCGTCGTGCCGGCGACGCGACACGATCGTGTTCCCCTCTCGACGGCGCTCCTTGTTTGGCTATAGTCGGCCATCTTTCGCGACGAGGAGAACAAGGATGGGCGCGATACTGCAATCGCTGGGTCGCACAGTGATCGCCGGCGTGGTGCTGCTGGTGATCCTGATCCTGGCCGTCAGCACTGCCACCTACGACCACGCGTGGGGCGCATTCTTCATGCGCTATCTGCACGTGCTGAGCGGCGTGATGTGGATCGGTCTGCTGTGGTACTTCAATTTCGTCCAGATCCCGTCGATGCCGAAGATTCCGGACGAGCAGAAGCCGGCAATCGGCAAGGTCATCGCACCAGCCGCGCTGTTCTGGTTCCGCTGGGCCGCCCTGGCCACCGTGGTCACCGGTGCGCTGCTGGCGACGATGAACGGCTACATCGCGCAGGCACTTTCGTTCCAGCGCCCGGTCACCGCGATCGGCATCGGCATGTGGCTCGGCCTGATCATGGCGTTCAACGTCTGGTTCATCATCTGGCCGAATCAGAAGAAGGCGTTGGGCATCGTCACGGTCACGCCGGAAGAAAAGACCAAGGCGGCTCGCACCGCGATGCTGACCTCGCGCATCAACACGATGCTGTCGATCCCGATGCTGTTCTGCATGGTGGCGCAGCAAAACGGCGGCCTGTGAGCGGCCGCGGCACCGACTCGTTCTTGTACCGACCGTGACGCACGCGAGGCTCAGGCCTCGCGCGTGCGCACGTCTGTCGGCACCAGATCCGCCTGGCCCCGCGCGAGGCTGATCGTCAGTCGCTCACCCGCGCGCAGCTGTGACGGCGCGAGCACCACGTGACCCGACTCGGTCTCGATCAGCGCATAGCCGCGCGACAGCACCTGGTGCGGGTCGAGCAGCGCGAGCCGATCGGCAAGACCATCGAGCCGCGCGCCATGGCGCTGCAGCCCGCTGGCAGCCGCACGCTGCCAGTGCTGCCCGACATGCGTGAGCGACTGCGCCGCTGCGCGCACACGCTGCGTCAGTGCGGCAGCGCCACGGTGCGCCAGCGAATCGAGCCGCTGGCGCTGCGGGCGCAGCGCCGACACCGCGTGCGCCAGCCGCGAGGACAGCAGATCGAGCCGTTGCGCAGCGCGATCGACTCGCTGGTGCTGCGCACGCGTCAGGCGGCGCGTGCAGTGCGCGAGCGCTTGAAACAGTTCGTCACGCAGCGGTGCCGCGAGCTCGGCCGCCGCGGTGGGCGTCGGCGCGCGCAGGTCGGCTGCCAGATCGGCCAGCGTCACATCGGTCTCGTGGCCGACACCGCACACCACCGGCAGCGTGCAGGCAGCGATCGCGCGCACCACCGCCTCATCGTTGAACGCCCACAGGTCTTCGATCGAGCCGCCGCCACGGCACAGGATCAGCGTGTCGACCTCAGCACGCCGGCCTGCGCGCTGCAACGCCTGCACCAGCTGCGCCGGCGCTTCGCTGCCCTGCACCGCACTGGGGTAGACGATGACCTGCACGTGCGGCGCGCGCCTCGCCAGCGTGGTCAGCACGTCATGCAGCGCGGCGCCGGCCGTGGAGCTGACGATGCCGATCGCGCGCGGATGCAACGTCACGCGCCGTTTGCGCGCACCGTCGAACAGCCCGGCCGCTTCGAGCTTGGCCTTCTGGCGCAAAAACAATTCGTAAAGAGACCCGGCGCCGAGCGGCAGCATCGCCTCGGCGATGCATTGCAGCTCGCCGCGCGGCTCGTAGATGCCGATGCGGCCACGCACCTCCACCTGCTGACCGTCGCGCGGCGCGAAGTCGAGCAGCGAGGCGGCGCGCCGGAACATGGCGCAACGCAGCACCGCGTTCGCACCGTCGGCATCCTTCAATGCGAAGTAGCAGTGTCCGCTGCTCGCACGCGAGAAGCCGGACAGCTCGCCGTGCACGGCAATCGCCCCCAGGCGCGACTGCAGTGCATCGCCGGCAGCCAGCAGCAACGCGGCGACGCCGAGCGCGCGCGGCGCGAGCGGCGAGTCGGTGTCGCCTGGGAGGCTCATCGCACCACCCTCGCCCCCGGCTTCGCGCACCGCGAGCCGTCGCGCCACGGGCGGGGCTTCGAGCCAGGTGCACTGCTCAAAACGCGGGCAATCCAACGGGGAGCACGAAAACATGCGCCCTCGCGGCGACCGAGGCGGGCTTGCCCACAAGCTTTTCCACAGAAGCAGTGGATTGTTCGTGGCGCATCTGCGAATTCGTTCGCGGCCTCGCGACGGCCAAGCGTGCGGCGACGCAACGCCGCCATGCGGGAACGTCCGCAAGCTCGGCCATAATCGCGCCTCGCCGGATCGCCATCGCAGCGCGACGGCCTCACGCACTTTCGGGTCACCACTTGTTTTCGATCATACAAGCCGCCGGCTGGCCGATCTGGCCGCTGCTCATCTGCTCGGTGGTTGCACTGGCGCTCGTGATCGAGCGGTTCGTGAGCTTGCGAATCCCGCGCGTCGCACCGCCCAAGCTGCTCGACGAGGTGCTGTCCGTGACACGCCAGAGCTTGCCCGGTCCCGACGTGGTGACCAAGCTCTCTTCGAACTCCGAGCTCGGCTCGGTGCTCGCCGCAGGATTGCGTGCCGTGATGGGCGACCCGCGCATCCAGGAGGGCGCACTGCGTCAGGCGTTCGAGATCGCCGGCCGCGCTGCCGTACACCGCCTGGAACGCTACCTCAACACGCTGGGCACCATCGCCGCCGCAGCGCCGTTGCTCGGGCTGTTCGGCACCGTGATCGGCATGATCGAGATCTTCGGCTCGCAGGCACCCACCGGCGGCTCGAATCCCACGATGCTGGCGCACGGCATCTCGGTGGCGCTGTACAACACCGCATTCGGTCTGATCATCGCGATCCCGTCGCTGATGTTCTACCGCTACTTCAGGCGCCTGATCGACGAGTACGCGCTCGGCATGGAACAGGCCGCCGAACGCATGGTGCCGCACCTGATGCGATTCGCGGTGCGTCCCGCCGCGTGAGTTCTCGCTGACGCGCAATGCGCTTTCGCCGCCGCCGCTCCGAGGAACCGGAGATCAATCTGATCCCGTTCATCGACGTGCTGTTGGTGATCCTGATCTTCCTGATGCTGTCGACCACGTACTCGAAGTACTCCGAGCTGCAGATCACGTTGCCGACGGCCGATGCCGAGCGCATCCGCGAGCGGCCCGCCGAGGTCATCGTCAGCGTATCGGCCGATGGGCGCTACCTGATCGACAAGAAGCCGGTCGAGGGCCGCAGCGTCGACATCCTCACGCTCGAACTGCAGGCTGCGGCCGCGGGGCGCCCCGATGTGATGGTCATCGTGTCGGCCGATGCCCTGACGCCGCACCAGGCGGTGGTCAACGTGCTCGACGCGGCGCGCCGCGCGGGCCTCGGCCGCCTGAGCTTCGCTGCGCAAGTGCCGTCCGATTCGTCCAGCCGTTGACGCCGAGGCGATGAACCCCGGCCACGGCTGGGTCCCCACCCTGCTCGCTGCCTGGCAGCGCCCGCAGCCCGATCTTTTGGCGCGCACGCTGCAGCCGCTGTCGTGGCTCTATCGGGGGCTGCTGGCTGGGCGTCGCGCGCTGTTCGCGAGCGGCCTGCGCCACAGCGAGCGAGCGCCACGGCCGCTGATCGTCGTGGGCAACCTGGTCGTCGGTGGCGCGGGCAAGACGCCCACCGTGATCGCGCTGGTGGCGGTGTTGCGCCGCCTGGGGCATACACCGGGCGTGGTGTCGCGCGGCTATGGGCGCGGCGATCGCGCGACGCGTCTGGTCGATGCGCGCAGCGTCGCCGCGCACGTCGGCGACGAGCCGCTGCTGATCCACCTGCGTGCGCGCGTCCCGGTGGCCGTGGCGCGACGGCGCATCGACGCTGCGCGCGCGCTGTGCGATGCACACCCCGAGCTCGACGTGCTGGTGGCAGACGATGGTTTGCAGCACCTCGCACTGGCGCGCGACGCGCAGGTGATCGTGTTCGACGAGCGCGGCGCCGGCAACGGCCTGCTGCTGCCGGCCGGTCCGCTGCGCGAGCCGCTGCCCGACACGCTGCCCGCGCGCACGCTGGTGCTCTACAACGCTGCGCAACCGAGTACACCGCTGCCCGGCCACGTGGTGCAACGCGCACTGGTCGGCGTGGTCGCGCTCGACCGCTGGTGGCAGGGGGACACTGCGGATCCGCAGGGCTGGGACGCGCTGCGCGGGCGCCGCGTCGTCGCCTGTGCCGGCACCGCGGTGCCCCAGCGGTTCTTTTCGATGCTGCAGGCTCAAGGGCTCGAGCTCGAGCCGCTCGCGCTGCCCGACCATGCCGATTTCGATCGGTTGCCCTGGGCCGACCATGCGCAGGACGTGGTGGTCACCGAGAAGGACGCGGTCAAGATCCGGCCCGAGCGCGTGGGCCGCGCGCGGGTGTGGGTGGCGCCGCTAGACTTCCGGCTGGATGATGCGGTCGGCCAGGCGCTGGTGCACTGGCTGCCGCCCGCAACATGACGCTCGACCATCGTTTGATCAACCTGTTGGTGTGCCCACTGTGCAAGGGGCCGCTGCGTGCAGAGCATCCGCCCGGCGAGCCGCTGCGCGAGCTGGTGTGCCCGGCCGACCGCCTGGCCTTTCCGGTGCGCGACGGCATCGCGGTGATGCTCGAGAGCGAAGCGCGCTCGCTCGACGCGCCGAGCGCCCCCTCGCCGCTCGAGTGAGCGCCGTGCGGTCCGATCGGCTGCGCACGTCGTCGATATGAGCACCGCATGAGCTTCACGGTGCTGATCCCGGCGCGGCTGAAATCGACGCGCCTGCCCGACAAACCATTGGCCGACCTGCACGGTGCGCCCATGGTGGTGCGGGTGGCACAGCGCGCCGCCGGCTCGGCCGCGTCGCGCGTGGTCGTGGCCGGCGACGATCGTCGCATCGTCGACGCCTGCCGCGCGCACGGCGTCGACGCGCTGCTGACGCGCACCGATCACGTGAGCGGCAGCGATCGACTCGCCGAAGCATGCGAGCAATTGCAGCTCGACGGCGATGCGATCGTCGTCAACGTGCAAGGCGACGAGCCGCTGATCGCGACCTCGATGATCGACGCCTGCGCTGCGCTGCTGCAGCAGCGCAGCGACTGCGTGATGGCCACCGTCGCGCACGCGATCGACGATGCCGCCGAGTACGCCAACCCGAACGTCGTCAAGGTGGTGCTCGATGCCGCGGGCCGTGCGCTGTACTTCTCGCGCGCCCCGATCCCGCACTGGCGCGACCGCGACGCCGACGCGGCTTGGCCCCCGCCGGCTCCGCAACCGCTGCGCCACGTGGGGCTCTACGCGTACCGCGCGGCATTTCTGCGGCGCTTTCCGACGTTGCCGCCGGCGCCGCTCGAGACGCTCGAGGCGCTCGAACAGCTGCGCGTGCTCTGGCAAGGCGAGCGCATCGCGGTGCACGTCAGCAGCGAGCGCCCGGGGCCGGGCGTGGACACGCCGGCCGACCTGCAGCGCGTGCGGGCGCTGTGGTCTGACGCGGCCTGAGCCGGTCACCGGATCGGCGCGGCGCGGCCGAGAGCACCTGGACACGCCGATCGTGCGTGCTAAGCTCGTTTCGACACAAGAGCCAAGGTGCCGAGGAGACCATGCGACTGATTCTGTTGGGCCCGCCCGGCGCCGGCAAAGGCACGCAGGCCGCCACGATCTGCCAGCACTACGGCATTCCGCAGATCTCCACCGGCGACATGCTGCGCGGCGCGGTCAAGGCCGGCACGCCGCTCGGGCTGGCCGCCAAGAAGGTGATGGATGCTGGCAATCTGGTCAGCGACGACATCATCGTCGGCCTGGTCAAGGAGCGCATCGCGCAGCCCGACTGCACCAACGGCTTCCTGTTCGACGGCTTCCCGCGCACGATCCCGCAGGCCGAGGCGATGAAGAGCGCCGGCGTCAAGCTCGATGCGGTGGTCGAGATCGACGTGCCCGACGATGCGATCATCGAACGCATGAGCGGTCGGCGCGTGCACGAAGCGTCCGGCCGCAGCTACCACGTCAAGTTCAATCCACCGAAGGTCGCGGGCAAGGACGACGTCACCGGCGAGCCGCTGATCCAGCGCAAGGACGACGCCGAGGAGACGGTGCGCAACCGGCTGGCGGTGTACCAGAACCAGACGCGCCCGCTGGTCGCCTACTACTCGGCCTGGGCCGCGCAAGGTGACCCGGCCGCGCCGCGCTACCGCAAGATCTCGGGCATCGGTGGCGTTGACGAAATCGGCGCGCGCGCGCTGGCGGCGCTGAAGGCCTGACCCGGTTCACTTCTCGAGAGGACAGCAATGGACATCGCTGGCAAAGTCTTCATCGTCACGGGCGGCGCCTCGGGGCTCGGCGAAGGCACGGTGCGCATGCTCGTGCGCGAAGGCGGCAAGGCCGTGATCGCCGACGTGCAAGCCGACAGGGGCGAATCGCTGGCCAACGAGCTTGGCGCCAGCAAGGCGGCCTTCGTGCGCTGCGACGTCACGCAGGAGGCCGACGCTCGCGCGGTGGTCGCGAAGGGTCAGTCGATGGGCAAGCTGATGGGGCTGGTCAATTGCGCGGGCATCGGCCCCGCGGCCAAGACCGTGGGCAAGGACGGCGCGCACTCGCTCGATCTCTTCACCAGGACGATCACGATCAACCTGATCGGCAGCTTCAACATGATCCGCCTGTCAGCCGAGGCGATGAGCAAGAACGAACCCGAGCCCACCGGTGAGCGCGGCGTGATGATCTCCACCGCCAGCGTGGCAGCCTACGACGGCCAGATCGGACAGGCGGCGTACTCGGCCAGCAAGGGCGGCATCGTCGGCATGACGCTGCCGATCGCGCGCGACCTGGCCCGCAACGGCATCCGCAACATGACCATCGCGCCGGGCATCTTCGGCACGCCGATGTTGTTCGGCATGCCGAAAGAGGTGCAAGACGCGCTCGCCGCATCGGTGCCATTCCCGTCGCGACTCGGCAAGCCCGAGGACTACGCGAAGCTCGTCCAGCAGATCGTCACGAACGACATGCTGAATGGCGAGGTGATCCGGCTCGACGGTGCGATTCGGATGGCGCCGAAGTAAACCCGGTCGCGCCCGCCAACGCGCGTCCTGGCATGTCGGGACAAAAAAAAGGGCCCGTTGGCTGACGCCAGCGGGCCCGATCGTTTTGGAGTTCTGTTATGCGAAGGCTCAGAACGTGTACTTCGCTCCCACCGTGAAGAAGCGACCCACCGCGCCAGCCTGGTGGTAGGCCTGGTTGTAGTTGATGCCGTAGGGGATCGCGAGGTACGGATCGAACGGCGCCTTGCGGTCGAACAGGTTCTGGATCGACAGGTTGATGTCCCAGTTCTTGGTCGGCGACCACTTGCCGAACAGATCGAACGTCGTGAACGACGGCAGCTTGCAGTTGTTGAAGACTGTGCCGTCCGGATGGAACACGCCGCAGTTGAACTGCCCGGCATCGGCATACGTGATGCCGGTGTTGGCGTTGGTCATCGTGCCGTCACCGTTCGAGTCCGTCACTTCGCCCTGGTGGTCGACCATCGTGATCGGGCCGATGTAGTTGACCGCCACCGTGCCCGTCCAGGGGCCGCGCTCGAACGTCAGTGCAAACGTCGCGCGATCCTTCGGCGAGCCGGTGCCCGAGCTCTGCACCAGCGGCCCATGCGTTCCGGCGTAGTCGACCGTGTTGCCCTGCGCGTCGGTGCGCTCGAACTTGTTGACGTGCGTCCAGAACAGCTGCCCGGTCAGCTTGCCCGCCTCGCCCAGGTTCATCTTGTAGCGGAGTTCGAGGTCGATGCCATCGGTCTTCGTCTTCGAGGCGTTCTGATAGAAGCCGGTGACGGCCCCGATGTTGCCATCCACGTCGTAGTAGATGAACGTGCCCGGCTGGGCGCCGCTGATCCTGGTGCCCGGTGTGCCGGTGGTCGGCAGGTTGCCGATGATCGCGTTCGGATCCGCTTGCAGGATCTCGTTCTTGCGATCGATCCGCCAGTAGTCGAGCGTCGCGCTGAAGTCGCGAACCGGTTCCAGGATCACGCCCAGCGTATAGCTCTTGGCCGTCTCGGGCTGGATGTTCGGGTTGCCCTGCGACAGGATGCCGAACGTCGTGAAGCCGAAGCTGGAACCGCCGACCTCAGCAGGCCCCGGAGCGCGAAACGCCTCGGAGTACGTGCCACGGAACGCCATCCAATCGGTGGCCCTTGCCTTGAAACCAACCTTCGGATTGGTGGTGCCGCCAAAGTCCGAGTAGTGGTCGTAGCGCAGGGCGCCGTTCAATTCGAGCCACTTGGTCACCGGCGCGTTCAACTCAGCATAAACCGCCTGGACGTTGCGGCTCATGTTGAACGCCGAGTACCCGAGACCGACGACCGAAGCAGTGTCGGTGAACGGCACGAACGGCGTGTCGGCCTTTTCCCAACGAGCTTCCGCACCCAACGCGAGAGCGAGTGGCCCACCTTCCAGAGCCATCAGCTCGCGTGACGCCTTGACGTCGATCGACGTGACCGAGCTCGTCGGTTTGTTGGTGAGCGTCGGCGACACGTCGGCCAGCACGGCGGCACTCGTCGGGCTGGGTGATCGCAGGCTCGGGCGAGTGATGAGGTAGGTCCCGTTGTTAAGGGCCGCCTGCATCCGGTCGTAGATGATGAAGCCCTTGTTGTCGTTGGTCAGCTTGCTCTTGACGTAGAGCAGGCCGGTGTCGTAGTCCCAACCGGCCACCGTGCCCTGCAGGCCCAGCAGGCTGCGGAATACCTTGTTGTCGGTTTCCTGGTCACGTCCTCCGAGCTCGAACGGACGGTAGAGCAGCACCCGGTCCACGCCAAACGTGTTGTCCGGATGCCCAGCCGGAAGAACCATCGGGTTGTGGATGACCAGCGGGTTGTTGAGGTCCCCGGGGTTGAAGACACCGGTGTCGTTGTTGCCGCCCAGCGTGCCGTTGGCCTTCGTCACGGTGTTGAAGTACCCGAGCTCGGCATAGGCCTGCATCGTCGAGTTGATCTGCAGCGTGCCACGGCCGAACAGGTTGAACCGGTTGATCTCAGGCTGCACCTCCTGCTCCTCCAGCGGGTTGTAGAGGCACAACCCGGTGGTCGGGTCGACACGGCCCGGATCGCACGGAATCATGTTCACCCGCGTACCGGCACCGGGGACCGGGAGGTCGCGGGTCACACCGAATGGCGATGTGCCCGACGGCGTCGTGACACCCAAGTAAGGCCGCGGTGCCCCGTTTTCGGTCTGGAAGTACCCTTGCGACCTCAGATCGCTCTGACCGATGAATCCACGGTCGGTCGACCAGATGTTCTTCTGCTTCGAGGCTTCCGCCGTGAAGAACACGTTGTACTTGTCCGTGTCGAGACTGCCGAAGCCCCCGGATCCGTACACCCGGGTCGTCTGGCCATCGCTCTTGCCGGTCTGGCCGTACGACGCACCGATCGACCCTCCGGTGTAGTTCTTGCGCAGGATGACGTTGACCACACCGCCAACGGCGTCGGCGCCGTAGATCGCCGACGCGCCGTCTTTCAGCACCTCGATGCGGTCGACCGCTTCGAGGGGCAGCGAGTTCAAGTCGACGAAGTTGCGCGTGCCGTCATCGGCGAGGCCGTAAGTCGTCATGCGACGGCCGTTGACCAGCGTCAGCGTCGAGTTGACGCCCAGGCCGCGCAGCGACACGGCGGATGAACCGGACGCGAAGCCGTTGGAGAAGGACGTCGGAATCGTGCCCTGGCTGTCGGCGGTGATGCCGCGCAGCACTTCCTGAATCGACGTCTTGCCGCTGCGCTCGATGTCTTCGCGGGTCAAGATCTGCACCGGCGCCGCGGTCTCGGCATCGGCGCGCTTGATGCGCGAACCCGTGACTTCGACGCGCTGGCCTTCCTGTGCCCACACACCGGAGGTGGCGACCGCGAACCCTCCTACAGCCAGCGCTGCCGCGAGGCTGATCCTGTTCCTTCTGAACATGAATGAGTACTCCTAGTCTGAAAGACGGTTGTTCCGTTAGGTTTCTGTCCGCTCGTTGCCGGGCTCTGTCACCTGTAGGTCACAGAACAGCAACGAAGCGAACATGAAACTGAATTGTCAGTGTCCCGAATGGCGGTCGCACAGCGGGGAAGTCCCCGTACTGGTGCGACGACGGACATCGGCGGCTGTCGCGTAGGCGCTGCGCGCCCCGTCTCGGCACTGATCTCCTCGGAGCGACGCGGTTCGCGAGCCGTCGATCGTGGTGCGTGCCTCCGTCAGACTTCGGGTAAGCCCTAGGTCCGCTGTAATTCTTCAACGTTGGTACGCGACAACAGCGGTCGCGCCGATCCCTTGACCGATGGGACCGCGCCGGTAAAAGCGCGCGCCGCTCAGCGGCGCAGCATCGGCACCGCGGCCAGCAATTCGCGCGTGTAGTGCACCTGCGGCTCGTGCAGCAGCTGCGCGGCCGGACCGTGCTCAACGATGCGGCCCGCTTGCATCACGGCCACGTCGTCGGCAAGGTAGGCCACCACGCCGAGGTTGTGCGTGATGAACAGGTACGCCACGCCGAGCTCGGCCTGCAGCTCGCGCAGCAGGTTCAGGATCTGGGCCTGCACCGATACGTCGAGCGCCGACGTCGGCTCGTCGCACACGATCAACTTGGGTTGCACGGCGAGCGCACGCGCGATCGCAATGCGCTGGCGCTGTCCGCCCGAGAACTCGTGCGGATAGCGCCTGAGCGCATCGACCCGCAGGCCCACGCGCTGCAGCAGCTGTTCGAGCCGCGCGAGCCGCTCGTCGGCAGTGACATCGGGACGCAGCGCGATCAATCCCTCTTCGAGGATCTCGCCCACACGCATGCGCGGGTCGAGCGACGCATACGGGTCCTGGAACACGATCTGCACCTGGCGACGCATCTCGCGCAGCGCCTCGCCTTGCAACGAGAACAGGTCCTGGCCTTCGAACAGCGCTTGGCCACTGACCTCGGCCTGACGCCGCAGCAGCTGCACGATGGCCTTGCCGGTGGTGGTCTTGCCGCAGCCCGATTCGCCGACCAGCGCCAGGGTGCGACCCGAGGCGATCGAGAAGCTGACGTCGCGCACCGCGTCGATCGCACCGACACGGCGCTGCAGCACGCCGCTGCGCAGCGCAAAGCGCACGCTCAGCGATTGCACGTCGAGCAGCGGCCGCGACGCCAAGACCGGCGCACGAGCGGCGTCGCTGCCCGCGGAGGATCCAGCGACGGTTGGCGCATCGGCCGCATCGCCGACGCGCAGACAACGCACCCATCGGCCCCCACGCTCCTCCAGCAGCGGCGCGGTTTGATGGCAGCGCGGCTGTGCGAGCGTGCAGCGCTCGACGAAGCGGCAACCCTCGAAAGTGCGGTTGAGCGCCGGCACCGTGCCGCCGATGGCCTCCAGCGCGCGGCCACGATGGCCGGCATCGGGCAGCGCACGCAGCAGCGCGCGCGCATACGGATGCTTCGGGTGCGCAAAGAACTCGCCAGCCGGCGCGACCTCGACGATCTGCCCCGCGTACATCAACGCGACGCGGTGCGCCATGCCCGAGACCACAGCGAGGTCGTGCGTGATCAGCAGCAACCCCATGCCCTGCTCGCGCTGCAGGTCGCGCAGCAGATCGAGGATCTGCGCCTGGATCGTCACGTCGAGCGCGGTGGTCGGTTCGTCCGCGACCAGGAAATCGGGCTCGGCGGCCAGTGTCAGCGCGATCATCACGCGCTGCTTCTGGCCTCCGCTCATGCGAAACGGGTAGTCGTCGATGCGCCGCTCGGGCTCGGGGATGCCGACGCGGCGCAGCCATTGCAGCGCCCGCGCTCGTGCCGCGTCGCCGCGCAGCGCGGTGTGCGCCTCGATCGCCTCGATGATCTGGTCGCCCACCCGCATCACCGGGTTCAGGCTGGTCGCCGGCTCCTGGAAGATCATGCCGATGCGCCCGCCGCGGATCGCTCGCATCCGCCTCTCGGGCAGCGCCAGCACGTCGGTGCCTGCCAACGACACGGAGCCAGCCGTCACCGCGCCGTTGTCGGGCAGCAGGCGCATCAGCGCCAGCGCGGTCATGCTCTTGCCACAGCCCGACTCACCGACCAGCGCAAACGTCTCGCCGCGCGCGATCGACAGACTCAGCCCGTCGATCGCCCTCACCAGCCCGGCGTCGGCGTCGAGCTCGACCTTGAGGTGGTCGATCGCCAGCATCGGTCAGGCGACCTTGCGCGCGATGCGCTGCGGCCGAAACGCGCGTGCGCGCGGGTCGAAGGCATCGCGCACGCCGTCTGCGAACAAATTGGCCGCCAGCACCAGAGCCAGCATGAAGCCGAACGCGGCGACGAACGACCACCACACCAGCGGATCGCCGCTCATCTCGCTGCGCGCCAGGTTGATCATGCCGCCGAAGCTGTTGAGCCCAGGGTCGACGCCGACGCCGACGTAGGTGAGCACCGCTTCGTACAGGATCAGGTCGGAGAAGTTGAGCACCGTGGTGATCAGGACCAGGTGCATCACGTTGGGTACGACATGCCTGGCCATCGTGCGCACGTGCGGCACGCCGAACGCTTCGGCCGCCTGCATGAACTCGAGCTCGCGCAGCTTCAGCGTCTCGGCGCGCACCAGCCGGCACAACGTGGCCCAGCCGGTGAGCCCGAGGATCACGCACAGCAAGAACATCTTCAGGTCGGCGCGCTCCAGGCCGGTGTCGAACAGGTCCGAGTGCGTGTCGATGAACACCTGCACCATCAGCACGCACGCCGCGATCAGCAGCACGTTGGGCACCGAGGTCAGCACGGTGTACAGGTATTGCACCGCCTCGTCGACCCAGCCTTTGAAGTAGCCCGCCAGCACACCCAGCACCAGCGCCAGCGGCACTGTGGCCAGCGTCGACAACGTGCCGATCACGAACGCGGTGCGCACGCTCTTCAGCGCCTGCACCAGCACGTCGTTGCCGGTGCGGTCGGTGCCCAGCACGTGGTAGTGGCCCATCAGTGCCACCACCGGCCCGGCCAGCAGCGCGAGCGCCGCGAAGATCAGCAGCGGCACGCGCCACGGCTGCTGCGTGCGCCCGGTCAACAGCGCGCGCCAGCGCGAGAGCGGCGACAGCGCACCGCCACCGACGAAAAAGCTGAGCACGATCGACGCCAGCAACGCCACCAGCGCGCCGCCGGCCAGCCCCAGGCCGATGCGCTCGGCGATGTCGCGCCCCCATTGAAGCTGCGGGTCAGTCAGGTGGGCGCCGCCGAATTCGAGCCGCGGCACCTCGCGCACCGTGACGCCGTTGCGCTCCACCGCCTGCTTGATCAGTGCGTGGGTGGCCAGCGGCGCGGAGTAGCTCGCCTCGCGCATCGCCAGCGGCCGCTCCAGCAGCACGTCGAGCAGCGACGTGGTGTGCGGGTCATAGAACGTCACACCCGCGGTCTGGCTCGCCATCGCCGGCAGTGCGCGGCGGAAGTGCACGCTGTCCAGTGCGCTGCCGAGCACGAACAGCGCGAGCACTGCGGCCGCGCCCAGCGTGGCACCGCTGCGCATGGCCTGGGCCCAAGTGGCTTGCAGCGGCGGCTGCCGCGACACGCTCCAGCCGTAGCCCGCGAGCGCCGCAAACAACACCCACAGCGCGAGATCGGTCCACAGGAAGACGAACTTGAAGCCCATGTCAAAGCCGATCCGGTGTCGGACCGCGCCAAGTCGAACCCCGCTCCCGCCCGGTGGGGCGTCGCAGCGAAGTGGCCAACGTGAGCGTCAACATGTCATGAGGCGAGCCGCACGCGCGGATCGATCACGCTGTACAGCAGATCGATCACCAGGTTGCTGGCGATGTACAGCACTGCACTCAGGAACACCATCGTGCGCACGATCGCGAAGTCCTGCCCGCTGATCGCCTCGATCACGAAAGCGCCCAGGCCCGGGATCCCGAAGAAGCTCTCGAACACCAGGCTGCCGAGGAACACATACGGCAGGTAGGAGCCGGCGCTCGTGATGATCGGGATCAACGCATTGCGCAGCACGTGGCGGCCCAGCACGCGCAGCTCGCTCAGGCCCTTGGCCCGCGCGGTGCGCACGTAGTCGCGGCCGATCTCCTCCAGGAACATGGCGCGGTACAGACGCGCCTCGCTGCCCAGGCGCGACAACAGCGACAGCAGCACCGGCAGCAGCAGGAAACGCGCCGCATCGAGCCCATGCGCGTAGCCCGAGATCGGCACCAGCCGCAGCACGCGTGAGAACAGGAACTGCCCGACGATGATGTAGAACAGGCTCGAGATCGACAGCATCACCACGCACAGCACGACACCCCAGAAGTCGATGCGCGAATGGCGGAAGAACACCAGCAGCAGCGAAAAGGCGATGCTGATGATCAGCTGCAGGACGAACAGCGGCAGCGCCAGCTGCAGGCTCACCCACATGCGCGTGCCCACCTCGTGGCCGATGTCGACGCTGCGCGCCGAGTCCGAGCGGCCGAATTGCAGCGCCATCAACGACACGGAGCGCTCCCACAGCACCGTGTGCGTCAGCTTGTCGACGCCCTGCTCGGCGCCGTTCCAGTACAGCGGCCGGTCGTAGCCGCGTTCGGCCTTCCACTTGTCGATCTGCTCCTGTGTCACGCGTTTGCCGCCGATGTTCAGCCGCGCCATGTCGTCGGGCGTGTTGACCGTGAAGAACAAGATGAAGGTGAGCAGGTTGACCCCGATCAGAATCGCCAGCGCGTACCACAGGCGCCGCAACAGGTAAGTCGTCATCTCAGGCGTCCTTCGCGGCCTGCCTGGCGAGTGGCGCGGCCGCTAGGCCGCATCGGGGGTGGGTTCATGTCGCGCGGTGGCGTTCTCGCGTCGCCGCCAGCTGCGCCAGCCCCACGCGAGAACGGCCAGCAGCGCCAGCACCGGCAATGCCAGCGGCCACGCGACCGGCCGGTTCCACTGCGCCTGCATGCTCGCGCGCAGTGCCGGGTCGACGCGGTAGTACTGCGCCATGTCTCGGATCAGGATGCTCGGCTTGCCGTTGTAGACCCACTGCTGGAACGCCAGGCCGCTCCACGAGATGTAGCCGAACGACCAGGGTGCGTCTTGCTGCACGATGGCCACCATCTCGTCGGTCACCTGCTGTTTGCGCGGCACGTCCTCCAGCGTCTGCAGCTCGCGGAACAGCGCGTCGAAGCGCGGGTTCTCGTAGTTGGCGATGTTCTCGCCGTTGTTCTTGCTCTTCGCGTTGGGCCCGTACAGCAGGAACAGGAAGTTCTCGGCGTCGGGATAGTCGGCCAGCCAGCCGGCCCAGAAGATCTGGTGCTTGCCCTTGAGGGTCTTGTCCTGGAATTGGTTGAAGTCGGTGGCGCGGATCTCCAGCTGGATGCCGATCTTCGCGAACTGCTTGACCATCCAGTCGTTCTCCGACTTGAACTCCGGCGTGATCGCGCGCTGAAAGTCGTAGTTCAGCACCAGCGGGCGGCCGGTGGTGACGTCGCGCCCGTCGGGGTAGCCGGCTTCGGCCAGCAGCCGTTTGGCATCGTCGAGCGGCCGACGCTCGAGCCGGCCGTCGACCATGCGATGCGTCACGGGGTTGTAGAAGCCCGCGGTCTGCTCGCGCGAGCCATACAGCCCGGGCGGCAACGGCCCGTGCGCCGCATCGCCGCCCTTGTAGCGGAAGATGCGGCTGTAGCCCTCCTCCCAGTCGATCGCGATCGATATCGCCTGGCGCAGCTTGCGATGACGCGCGCGCTCCTGGGCGGTGCCGATGTCGCCGACGACCGGGTCACGCATGTTGAAACCGAGGTACCAGTTGGTGATGTCGGCGTGCAGCGGGAACTTGAACTTGCGCTCCTCGAACAGCTGGCGCACTTCGTCGGAATCGTCGGCATCGGCCTGGAATCCCACGCCCCACTCGGGCCGCTCGATCTCGGGCACGTCGAGGAAGCCCTGCTTGAACTTTTCCTTGCGCGGGGTGCGCTCCTTCTCGATCGTCACGTACAGGCGGTCGACGAACGGCGTGCGCTTGCCGCAGTCGTCGAGCAGGCCGTCGGCCTTGTCCTGCGGCTGGCCTTCGCACGGATAGGTGCCGCCGCGGTAGTTGGGGTTGCGCTCCAGCACGTGCAGGCGGTCGCGCTCGAAGGTGCGCATCATGAACGGGCCAGTGCCCACCGGCCACTGGTTGAGCGACAGGCCTGCCGCCGCCATGCCCGGCTGCGCGTAGAACGCGTCGGCTTCCCAGGGCAGCGGCGAGTTGAACGGCATCGCCATCCAGTAGCGCCATTGCGGGTACTTGCCCTTCAGGCGGATCCGATAGGTGTAGCGGTCGAGCGCCTGCACGCCAGCCAGCGGCCAGCGTCGAAAGTCGAGGAACGGCTTGTCCTGCTGATCCTCCGGCAGCCCGGCCAGCAGCTTGGCGTCCTCGCGCTTGATCAGCTCGGCATAGTCCTTCAGCCCGATCACGTACTCGGCGAACACCGCGAACACCGGCGCCTCGATGCGCGTGGTGGCGTGGCGCTTGAGGTTGTAGACGAAGTCCTCGGCCACCAGCTCGCGTGTGCCCTGTTGCTCGAAGTCCCACGGCGAGCGCTTGTCGCCCAGCTGCTCGCGCGTCAACGCGTGGTCGGTGTGATAGCGATAACGTCCCTGCGCGTCTTTCGCGAATGCCGGGTGCGGCTGGTACATCACGCCGTGCACGATCGGGATGTCGTAGACGCTCTCCGCGATGCGCTCGGCCGGCGCGTCGTCGGGCAGGCGCTGGCCGTTGGCGTCGACGTAACTCGGCGTCACCACCTGCGTGGCCAGCTTTGGGATCAGCTCGTACGGTCGCTTCAGGTAGTGGTAGCCGTAGGGCGTCTCGTAGATCTGGTACGTGTAGGCCGACTCGGGGTTGGAGTACGACGCCACCGGATCGAGGTAGCGCGGCGAACGCTCGTCGAAGGTGTAGACCAGCGAGTTGCTGCGCACCAGCTCCGCGGGGTACGGGTTGTTGCTGCAGGCGCCGAGCATCAGCGCGAGGGCAGCAGCCCAGCGGCGCAATCGCATCACCACCCCAGCAGAACGTCGCGGCCCTGCACGGCGAGCTCCACCTTGCCCCCGAGCGGAAAACTGACCTTGGTGCGCACGTGCCCGAACGGCATGCCGGTCACCAGCGGGGTCGCGCTCACCGAGCGCAGGTACGCCACCGCGGAGCGCAGCGTGTAGCCGCGATCGAGCGCCGATGCGCGGTAGTCGCTCACCGCGCCGAGCAGCACCGCCTTCTGCTCGTCCAGCACGCCGGCCTGGTGCAGCTGCAGCAGGCAGCGCTCGACGCGATACGGGTGCTCGTTGACGTCTTCGACGAAGAGGATGCCACCCTTCACGCGCGGAAAATGCTGCGTGCCGAGCATCGAGCACAGCATCGCCAGGTTGCCGCCCCACAGCACGCCCCTGGCGTGCAGGCCATCGAAGCCGGCCTCAGTGCGAAACCCCACCGCCCGCAACGCACCGGTCATCGCCTCGACGAAGCAATCGCGCGTGATGTCGTCGACGCCGCCCTCGGCCTCGGGACGCCCGAAGTCGTCGCAGGCCATCGGCCCCGCCCACGACGGCGCGCCGCGGTGCGCAAGCAGCCCCATCTGCAGCGCGGTCATGTCGCTGTAGCCGACCCAGCGCGTCCCGTTGGAGGCGCTGCGCGCGACGCGCTTCCAGTCGATCGCGTCGAGCAGTCGCGTCATGCCGTAGCCGCCGCGGCACGCCATCGCGATCGACGGCGCGGCATCGGCCACGCGATGCAGCGTGGCCAGCCGCTCGTCGTCGCTGCCGGCAAAGCGCTGGTGACGCAGCCGGACGCTGGGGTCGACCTCGACGCCGAAGCCCAACGCCTTCAGCCGCGCCGCCGCGCGCCGCAGCGCGTCGCCACGCAGCTCGACGCCGGCGCACGTGAACACCTGGATCAGCGTGGTCTTCATCGCGGCGGTGATTCGTCGGGCGGCGCCGATTCGATCACCTCGCCGGTCGGAATGGGCGGTGCGTCGGCACCCTCGCGCGTGGCTTCGCGTTCGGCGCGCAGGTGAGCACGGCGCTCGCTGAAGAACTCACGCAGCAGCGCCCCCGCAGGCTCGGCCAGCACGCCGCCGTGCAAGGCGGTGTGGTGGTTCAGCGTGCGGTTGCCGAACAGATCCACCACCGAGCCGGCGGCGCCGGTCTTGGGATCGGCCGCCGCGAACACCACGCGCTTGAGCCGCGCGTGCACCATCGCCATCGCGCACATCGCACACGGCTCGAGCGACACGTACAGCTCGAGGTCGGGCAGACGGTAGTTCTCGGCCAGCTGCGCGGCGTGCCGCAAGGCCACGATCTCGGCGTGCGCGGTCGGGTCGTTGGTCGTGATGGGCCGGTTGTAGCCAGTGGCCACCACCTGCGGGCCGCCTTCGGTGCGGCGCACGATCACCGCGCCCACCGGCACCTCGCCCGCCAGCTGCGCGTTGAGCGCCTGGTCGAGCGCGAGCCGCATCGCGGTCTCGTCGAAGACCTCTGGCGTCATCGCGCGGGCGCGGAAGCTGTGCGCAGGCGCGTCATGGGGTGTTCATTCCGGCGTCCGAGACGCGCCCTGCTCGAGCGCACGATTCACGTCTTGCAGCACCTTCTGCTGCGCGGCACGCGATTGCTCGGGCACCGTGAGCGCCGGCGCCCCGGGGCTGGGCGGCACGACGGCCGGCGCCACCGCCTGCAGCTGTTTCTTCATGGCCATCGCGATGATGGCCACCACGACCACAAGACCGACCAGGCTGAACAGCGCGCGCATCCGTCACTCCTTGCCTCGCCACCCCTGCCGAAGCGGACTGGAGCCAGCGCCGCGACGCCATGGCAGAAGGCCGCACGAGCGAACTGTACCTGCACCGCTCATCGGGACTGAATGCGCCGTTCAAAAGCGTGCGCACGATGACTCACAGCGGCGACCCTACTCTATGGCCACCCTCTGAATGCCTTTTCAAGGAGTATCGAATGCTCGATTCTTTGAAGTCGCCGCTGGCCCTGGTGGGCCGCGTGCTGCTGGCGCTGATGTTCGTGAAGTCCGGCTTCGGCAAGCTTGGCAACATCGACGGCACCGCCGCCTACATCGCCAGCGGCGGGCTGCCGATGCCCGCCGTGCTGGCGCTGCTGGTGGGGTTGCTCGAGCTGAGCGGCGGCCTCGCGCTGATCGTCGGCTTCAAGGCGCGCTGGGCGGCACTCGCGCTGGGTGTATTCACGTTGCTCGCGAGCGTGCTGTTCCACAAGTTCTGGGCGGTCCCGGCGGAGCAGCAGATGGTGCAGCAGCTGATGTTCCTGAAGAACATGGCAGTGGCGGGCGGCATGTTCATGGTCGCTGCGCTCGGCGCGGGGCCGCTGAGCTTCGACAACCGCAGCGCCGTGGCCGGTGGCCGGACGGTGCTGAACTGAGTCCACAACGCCGGCTCGCGGGTTGGGGCGCTACTCCCACTCGATCGTCGCCGGCGGCTTGCTGGAGACGTCGTAGGTGACGCGGTTGATGCCGCGCACCTCGTTGATGATGCGGCTCGACACCCTCTTGAGCAGCGCGTAAGGCAGCTCGGCCCAGTCGGCGGTCATGAAGTCGGTGGTCTGCACCGCGCGCAGCGCCACCACGTGGTCGTAGGTGCGGCCATCGCCCATCACCCCCACGCTCTTGACGGGCAGGAACACGGCGAACGCCTGTGACGTCAGCTCGTACCAGGTCTTGCCGGTGGCCTCGTCGACGGTGCGGCGCAGCTCTTCGATGAAGATGTGGTCGGCGCGGCGCAGCAGATCGGCGTGCTCGCGCTTCACTTCGCCAAGGATGCGCACGCCGAGCCCCGGCCCGGGGAACGGATGGCGATGCACCATGTCGTGCGGCAGGCCGAGGGCCTCGCCGAGCTCGCGCACCTCGTCCTTGAACAGATCGCGCAGCGGTTCGAGCAGCTTGAGGCCCAGCGTCTCGGGCAGGCCGCCGACGTTGTGGTGGCTCTTGATCGTGGTGGCCTTCTTGGTCTTGGCACCACCGGATTCGATGACGTCCGGGTAGATCGTGCCCTGCGCCAGCCACTTGGCCTTGACCAGCTTCCTGGCCTCTCGCTGGAACACCTCGACGAACTCGCGGCCGATGATCTTGCGCTTGGCCTCCGGATCTGCCACGCCCTGCAGCGCGCCCAGGAACTGTGCGCTGGCATCGATGTGCACGACCTTGGCGTGCAGGCGGCCGGCGAACATCTCCATGACCAATGCGCCTTCGTTCAGGCGCAGCAGGCCGTGGTCGACGAACACGCAGGTCAGCCGGTCGCCGATCGCACGGTGGATCAGCGCCGCGGCGACGCTCGAATCGACACCGCCCGACAGACCCAGGATCACTTCTTCGTCGCCCACCTGCTCGCGAATGCGCGCCACCGCCTCGCCGATGTGGTCGCGCATGATCCAGTCGGCCTTGGCGCCGCAAATGCCGAGCACGAAGCGTTCGAGCACCGCGCGGCCTTGCAGGGTGTGCGTGACCTCGGGGTGGAACTGCACGCCGTAGTAGCGACGCGTCTCGTCGGCCATGCCGGCGATCGGGCAGCTCGGCGTGCTGGCCATCAGCTTGAAGCCCGGCGGCAGCGCCGTCACCTTGTCGCCGTGGCTCATCCACACCTTGAGCATGCCGTGGCCCTCGACGGTGCGGAAATCCTCGATGCCATCGAACAATTTGGTGTGGCCGCGCGCACGCACCTCGGCATAGCCGAACTCGCGATGGCTGCTCGCCTCGACCTCGCCTCCGAGCTGCACCGCCATCGTGAACATGCCGTAGCAGATTCCCAGCACCGGCACGCCGAGTCGCCACACGGCCTCAGGGGCGCGCAGGTCCTGCACCTCGTACGTGCTGGCATGGCTGCCCGACAGGATGATTCCTTTGGGCGCGAACTCGCGAATGAACGCGTCACTGACGTCGTTGGGGTGGATCTCGCAGTACACGTGCGCCTCGCGCACGCGGCGCGCGATCAGCTGGGTGACTTGCGAACCGAAGTCGAGGATGAGGATCTTGTCGTGCGACATGCGTCGATGCTGTTGCTGCTCTGCCTCAAGCGGGTTGGGCGCGCAATTCCTTGTGGCCGCGAAAGAAGCGCCAGGCGACGGTGGCCGCCGTCAGCGCCAGCGCGGAGCAAACAAAGAACGGCAGCCCGATCAGCCAGTCGCCGGCGGGCCGATGCGACACCCAGCGCAGCAGCTCGAGCGCTACCACCGGTGCAAACACCGCCATCAGGCTGCTCAGCGACGACACCGCGCCCATGGTTTGCCCCTGTCGCGTCGGGTCGGCCGCGTTGGAGACGATGCTCTGCATGGCCGCCTGCGCGGCGCCGCCAAGCAAGCCAAACGCGATCACCACGTACATCATCCAGCCCTGTGTTGCCAGGCCAAAGCCGAGGTAGGAGGCCGAGGACACCAGCAACCCGGTGATCGCCAACTGCTGCGGCGTGAATCGCGCCAGCAGCAGCTTGAGCAGCACGCCCTGGCTGAACGCCGACACCAGGCCCACCGCGAACAGCGACCAGCCCACCTGGCCCGGCCCCCAGCCGAACTTGAACTTCGTGTACAGCACCCAGCTCATGTGCAGCATGAACTGCGCGAGGCTCGCCAGGCCGATCACCCACACCAGCGGGCCCACCCCCTTGAGCGCGGCCAGCCCCTTGAGCGCGGCCACCGGATTGGCGCGTCGCCAGGCGAACGCGCGGCGCCGCTCTTTCGGCAGCGACTCGGGCAGCACGAAGAAGCCGTAGCACCAATTGACCAGCGCCATGCAGCCGGCGACGACGAACGGCAGCCGCACATCGATGTCACCGAGCACGCCGCCGATCACCGGCCCGAGGATGAAACCGACCCCGAACATCGCGCCGAGCAGCCCGAAGCGGCGCGCACGGTCTTGTGGTGCGCTGATGTCGGCCACGTACGCATTGGCAATCGAGATGTTGCTTTGCATCGCGCCCGAAAACATGCGCACTGCAACCAGCACCCACAGCGCGGTGGCCGCGGCAGTGACGAAGAAGCTCAGCGCGAGCCCCGCAAAGCCGAGCAGCAGCACCGGCCGTCGGCCAAAACGGTCGGACAGCGCGCCGAGGATCGGCGAGCTGACGAAATTGGCAATGCCGAACGTCAACGTCACCGCCAGGAAGGCCAGCGTCTGCTCGTCGTTGCTGTGCGTGAACTGGCCGACGATGTGCGGAAGCACCGGCAACATCAGACCGATGCTGATCATGTCGATCAGCACGGCCACCATGATGAAGGGCATCGCCGCCGTTCGTTGTGCCCCGCGCCCGACGGGGGCGTCGGCCGCTGGCTCGGGCCGGGCCGCGAGTTGTGCTGCTTGCGGTGCGCCGCCGGTTTCGAAACTGGAATCAGCCAAACTCATTCCATGCGGTAGTTCGGCGCTTCCTTCGTGATCTGCACGTCATGCACGTGGCTCTCGCGCACGCCGGCCGTGGTGATCTCGACGAACTCGGCCTTGCGCTGCATCTCCTCGATGCTGGTGCAGCCGCAGTAGTGCATCGACGCGCGCAGGCCGCCGGCGAGCTGAAAGATCACCGCCACCACGGAGCCTTTGTACGGCACCTGGCCCTCGATGCCCTCGGGCACAAGCTTGGCTGTGTTCGGGTTGTTGGCGTTGTCTTCCTGAAAGTAGCGATCCGCGCTGCCCTGTTGCATCGCGCCCAGCGACCCCATGCCGCGATAGCTCTTGTAGGTGCGGCCTTGGTACAGGATGGTCTCGCCCGGTGCCTCTTCGGTGCCGGCGAACATGCCGCCCATCATCACGCTGTCGGCGCCTGCCGCGATCGCCTTGGCGAGATCGCCCGAGTAGCGCACGCCGCCGTCGGCGATCAGCGGCACACCGCTGCCCTTCAGCGCACTGGACACCGCTTCGATCGCGTAGATCTGCGGCACGCCCACCCCGGTGACGATGCGCGTGGTGCAGATCGAGCCCGGGCCGATGCCGATCTTCACCGCGTCGGCGCCGGCCTCGACCAGCGCCTGTGCGGCCGTGCCGGTGGCGATGTTGCCGCCGATCACGTCGACCTTCGGGTAGTGGCGCTTGACCCAGCGCACGCGGTCGACCACGCCCGCGCTGTGTCCGTGCGCGGTGTCGACCACCAGCGCATCGACGCCCGCCTTCACCAGCAGCTCGACGCGCTCTTCGGTGCCCTCGCCGACGCCCACGGCCGCGCCGACCCGCAGCTTGCCCTGTGCATCGCGCGCGGCGTTCGGGAAGTCGGTCTGCTTGGTGATGTCCTTCACCGTCATCAGGCCGCGCAGCTCGAAGGCGTCGTTGACCACCAGCACCCGCTCCAGCTTGTGCTTGTGCATCAGCGCCTTGCCGTCGTCGATGCTGGCACCCTCGCGCACCGTGATCAGCCGCTCGCGCGAGGTCATGATCTCGCGCACCGGCACGTCCATGCGCGTCTCGAAGCGCAGGTCGCGGTTGGTGACGATGCCCACCACGGTCTTGCCCTGCAGCACCGGAAACCCCGAGATGCCGTGCTGCTTGGACAGCGCGAGCACCTCGCGCACCGGCAATTCCGGCGTGATGGTGATCGGATCGCGCAGCACGCCCGACTCGTAGCGCTTGACGCGCGCCACCTCGGCCGCCTGTGCCTTGGGCGCCATGTTCTTGTGCACGATGCCGATGCCGCCTTCCTGCGCGATCGCGATCGCCAGTCGGGCCTCGGTGACGGTGTCCATCGCGGCGGACACCAGCGGCAAGTTCAGCGTGATGTTGCGCGACAGCCGGGTGGCCAGGTTCGCATCGCGCGGCAACACCTGGGAAAACGCCGGCACCAACAACACGTCGTCGAAGGTGAGCGCTTTGCCGAGAAGGCGCATGGGAAAGGCTCCAGACGCAAAACCGAATTATACGGACCGGCCCGTGCGGTATTTCCCACACGGGCACGCCCTGCCCCGCGTGGCGCTCGATGCGCCGCGCGGGGTGGCCGCTACACTGCGGACCACCGGCATGTCAGGCCGGGATGTCGGAGTGCGCGATGCGCTGGTCTGTGTGGTTCTGCGTCGGATTGAGCCTTAGCGTGGCCACATGGCCCGCGGCCGCGCAGTGGAAGTGGAAGGATGCACGCGGCCAGGTCGTCATCAGCGACACGCCGCCGCCGCGCGACATCCCCGAGCGCGACGTGCTGCAGAAGCCGAGCATGGTGGTGCAGCGCGCCGCTGCGCAGCCCACGCCTGCGCCCAGCGCACCCTCGGCCGAGACGGTGGCCAAGGCCAAGGTCGACCCCGAGCTCGAGGCGCGCCGCAAGAAGAGCGAGACCGAGCAAGCCGACAAGCAAAAGGCCGAGGACGTCAAGGTCGCCGCACAACGCGCCGAGAACTGCCAGCGCGCCAAGTCGCACATGAGTTCGCTCGATTCGGGCATCCGCCTGTCGCGCACCAACGAGAAGGGCGAGCGCGAAATCCTCGACGACAAGCAGCGTGCCGACGAAGTGCAGCGCACGCGCCAGATCATCGCCAGCGACTGCCGCTAGCACCTGCCGCTAGCGCTTGGCCCTCCTGCGCACGCCGTCGCGCCGATAGCGCTGGCGCCGCGCCTCCTTCGGATCCACCTGCAGTGCGCGCGTCAGCTCGACGCGGTCGCCGTCGCGCAGCATCGTGTGCAGTGCTGCCGTGCGGCCCCAGACGCCGGCCTGCAACGCATCGGCCTGCTCGGGCGTGAGGCCGTCGAGCAATCGGCTCGCGCGCAACGCATCGGCCAGCGTGCTGCCTTCAGCCACCTGCAACGACACCTGCCGCACGTCGTGCGGCGCGGCGGCGTACACCACCTCGATCGACAACTCAGCGCGCGCCATAGACTGCTTCGGCGCGCTGTACGAAGCGGTCGACCAGCGTGTTGGCCACCTTGTCGAACACCGGGCTCAACACCGCTTCGAGCGGCTTGCTCGCGAACGCGTAGTCGAGCTCGAACTCGATGCGGCACGCCTGCTCGGTGGCGGCGCCCTGGCCACCGATCGGCTCGAACTGCCACAGGCCTTCGAGCATCGAGAACGGACCGTCCACCAGTTGCAGCAGCACCGAGCGATTCGCCACCTGCGTGTTGCGCGTGGTGAACGCGTGGCGCACGCCGGCGTAGGCCAGGTGCAGCCGCGCTGTCACCGCATCGCCGTCGCGTTGCAGCAGCTCGGCACGCTCGCACCAAGGCAGGAACTTCGGATACTGGTCGAACGCCGTGACCAGGTCGTACATCTCGCGCGGCGAGTACCACAGCAGGACCGACTTGTGCACTCGCTTCATACTATGCGGCCATTTTAGAGATGCCCTGCGAATGACCGCACCGATCGCCGAGAACCGGCGTGCCCGTTTCGACTACCTGATCGAAGAACGATTCGAAGCCGGCATGGTGCTCGAAGGCTGGGAGATCAAGGCGATCCGCGCCGGTCAGGTGCAGCTCACAGACGGCTACGTCGTGATCAGAGACGGCGAGCTGTATCTGATCGGCTGCCGCATCAACGCGCTGCGCTCGGCCTCGACGCACGTGCACCCCGAAGCCGACCGCACGAAGAAGCTGCTGATGCACAAGGAAGAGATCCGCCGCCTGGTCGGCAAGGTCGAGCAGCGCGGCTACACGCTGGTGCCGCTGAACCTGCACTACAAAGGCGGGCGCGTGAAAGCCGAGATCGCGCTCGCCAAGGGCAAGGCGCAACACGACAAGCGCGAGACCGAAAAGAAGCGCGACTGGGAGCGAGAAAAGGGCCGCTTGATGCGACAGAAGGTCGCATCAAACCCGAAAGGCTGAGGCGCGCAGCGGCGAACGCGGACCCTCGCGCGCAGCGCAAAAGGGCCGCTTGATGCGACAGAAGGTCGCATCAAACCCGAAGGGCTGAGGCGCGCAGCGGCGAACGCGGACCTTTCGCGCGCAGCGCAAAAGGGCCGCTTGATGCGACAGAAGGTCGCATCAAACCCGAAGGGCCGAGGCACGCAGCGGCGAACACGGACCTTTTTGCGCGAAGCGCAAAGGTCGTTTGATGAGACACAAGGCCTCATCGCCGGCCAAGGGCTGGCGCGTCAATCCGCTGCCAGGAACTGCACCGCGCGCTGCACGCCGCCCTCGCCCACCGCGACGCCGAGCGCACGCAACGCGGCCTCGACGCCGGCCAGCGCACCGAAGATCACCGCCGGGTTGCTGTCGCCCAGGTGGCCGATGCGAAAGGCCTTGCCGGTGAGCGGCCCCAGGCCGCCCGCGATCGCCACCTGAAAGCGCTCGCGCGCCAGCGTGCGCAGCGCCTCGATGTCGACGCCCGGCTGCACCGCGATCGTCGTCACCGAGACCGAGCGGCTCGCCGACTCGCGCGCAAAGAAGTCCAACTGCCCACCGGTGCGCCACCCTTGCACCGCCGCGTGCACCGCACCGGCCAAGCGTGCATGGCGCGCCAACACCGCGTCGAGGCCTTCTCGGAAGATCAGCGCCAGCGCCGCCTCGAGGCCGAACAGCAGGTTCTGCGGCGGCGTGCCGCAGAACTTGCGATACGACAGCTCGTTCTTGCGGCGCACCCAGTCCCAGTAAAAGCGCGGTGCATCACAGCGTTCGGCCGCCGCCATCGCCCGGGCGTTGACCGCGATGAAGCCGACGCCCGGCGGGCACATCAAGCCTTTCTGCGATGCGCCCACCGCGACGTCGATGCCGAGCGCATCCATCGCGAACGGCGCCGCGCCGAGCGAGGCCACCACGTCGGCCACCAGCAGCGCCGGGTGGCGCGCGGCGTCGATCGCGCGCCGGATCGCGGACAGATCGCTGGTGACGCCGCTGGCGGTGTCGGTGTGCACCACCAGCACCGCGCGGATCTCGTGCGCTCGATCGTCGTGCAGCGCGTGCTCGATCGCCGCGGCGTCGATCGGCCAGCCTTCGCGCCACGGTGTGCGCACCACGCGGCGCCCGAGCGCCTCGCACTGCACGGCCCACGATTCGGAGAAGTGGCCGGTGCCCGGGATCAGCAGCGGCTGACCGGCCGTCGCGAGGTTCTCGATCACCGCTTCCCACACGCCGTGGCCGTTGGACGCGTAGAGGAACAGATCCGACGCCTCGCTGTGCAGCAGGCGCTTCAGGCCCTGCTCGCAGGCCGCCACATTGGCATCGACGCGCGGATCGCCCAGATCCATCGGCTGCACGCTCATCGCGTGCAGCACGGCGTCGGGCAGTGGGGTCGGGCCCGGCGAATGCAGGAAGCGGCGGCCCGGGATGCGAGGAGCGTTCATCCCCGCATCGTATAGGCGCTTCAGGTGGGCTTGCCCTTGCTGCGGTCGACGAACGCCTGCACGCCGTCGAGCGCGCAGGCTTCCATCATGTTGCTCGCCATCGTCTGCCCGGCATCGGCATACGCATCGGCGATGCCCGCCTCCAGCTGACGGTAGAAAAGCGCCTTGCCCATGGCGATGGCCGCGCGCGGCTTGGCCACGATGCCCGCCGCCAGGGCCTCCACTTCGGCTTCCAGCCGCTCCAGGGCGACGACGCGATTGACGAGCCCTTTGGCCATCGCCTCGTCGGCCGAGATGAAGTCGCCGGTCACCAGCATCTCGAAAGCCGCCTTGCGCGCGACGTTGCGCGTCAGCGCGACGCTCGGCGTGCTGCAGAACAAGCCGAAATTGACGCCGCTGACCGCAAAGCGCGCGTCGCGCGCTGCCACGGCCAGGTCGCACATCGCCACCAGCTGGCAGCCTGCTGCGGTCGCGACGCCTTGCACGCGAGCGATCACCGGCACCGGCAGGCGCTGGATCGTCAGCATCATGCGCGAGCAGCGCTCGAACAGCCGCTGGTAGTACTCGAGCGAGGGCTCGGCGCGCATCTCCTTCAGGTCGTGCCCGGCGCAGAACGCCTTGCCGGCGGCGCCGATCACCAGCACGCGCACGCCCTCGTCGCCGGCCAACGCATCGAGCTCGCTCTGCAGCGCCTGCAACATCGCCTCGGACAGCGCGTTGTACGCGTGCGGCCGGTTCAGCGTGAGCGTGACCACGCCGCGCGCGTCGCGCGTGCGGTGCAGAAGCGGTTCGTCGGTGGTCAACATGGTGTGATCGGGTCGTCCCGCCTCATTCGATCGCGCGGGCGGACCTGGCGCGCTCGCGCAACGCGAACTTCTGGATCTTTCCGGTCGAGGTCTTCGGGATCTCCTCGAAGCGGATCTCCTTGGGCACCTTGTAGCCCGCCAGCAAGGACCGGCAGTGTGCGATCAGCTCGGGCGCGTCGGCACTCGAGCCGGGCTTCAGCTCCACGTAGGCGAGCGGTGTCTCGCCCCATTTGGCGTCGGGCTTGGCCACCACCGCGCACGCCAGCACGGCCGGATGGCGATACAGCGCGTCTTCCACCTCCAGCGAGCTGATGTTTTCGCCGCCCGAGATGATGACGTCCTTGCTGCGGTCCTTGATCTTCAAGTATCGGTCGCGCTCCATCACGCCGAGGTCGCCGGTGTGGAACCAGCCACCGGCAAACGACTTGGCCGTGGCATCCGCGTTCTTCAAGTAGCCCTTCATCACGATGTTGCCGCGGAACATGATCTCGCCCATCGTCTGGCCGTCGGCGGGCGTGGGCTGCAGGGTCTCGGGATCGAGCACCGTCATGCCTTCTTCCAGCGCGTAGCGCACGCCCTGGCGGCCGTTGAGTCGCGTCTGTTCCGACACGCTCTGCCCAGCCCACGCGGCACGCTTCACCGCCACCGACGCCGGCCCGTAGGTCTCGGTGAGGCCGTATACGTGCGTGATGTCGAAGCCGATCTTGGCCATGCCCTCGATCATCGCGGCGGGCGGCGCCGCACCGGCCACCATGCCGCGCACGCGCTGCGTGATGCCTTCGCGCAACGCCGGCGGCGCGTTGATGATCAGGCTGTGCACGATCGGCGCCGCGCAGTAGTGGTCGACGCCGTGCTCGCGCATCGCGTCGAGGATCGCCTTCGCCTCGACGCGGCGCAGGCACACGTGCGTGCCGCCGAGCAGCGCCACCGTCCAGGGAAAACACCAACCATTGCAGTGGAACATCGGCAGCGTCCACAGGTAGGCCGGAAAGTGCGGCATGGTCCAGGTGAGTGCGTTGCACACCGCATTGAGGTAGGCGCCGCGGTGATGGGTCACCACCCCCTTGGGGTCGCCGGTGGTGCCGCTGGTGTAGCTGACCGCGATCGCGTCCCACTCGTCGGCGGGCGGGTCCAGCCGCTCCAGCGGCTCGTGCGCCGCCAGCAGCGCCTCGTACTCGAGTTCGCCCACGCGCTCGCCGGGTCCGTCGTACTGGCTGTCGGCGACGTCGATCACGCGCAGGGTGCGCCCATGCGCTGACTTCAGCAGCTCGAGCGCCTTGCGCACCACCGGCGAGAACTCGGTGTCGGTGATCAGCACCTGCGCCTCGCAGTGGTTGAGCTGCCACGCCAGCAGCGGCGCATCGAGCCGCGTGTTCAGCGTGTTGAGCACCGCGTTCAGCGCCGGCACCGCGTAGTGCGCCTCCACCATTTCGGGGGTGTTGGCGAGCATCACGCTGACCGTCGTGGCGGGCCCGACGTTCAGCGCGCGCAACGCCGCCGCGAGGCGCGCCGCACGCGTGCGGGTTTGTCCCCAGGTGTAGCGGCGCGCACCATGCACCACCGCCGGCAGGTCGCCGAACACCTCGGCACTGCGCTCGACGAAGCTCACGGGGCTCAACGCCACGTGATTGGCGGCGCATCGATCGAGGCCTTGTTGATAGATGTTCATCGTCGCATCTCCATTCACGAGCGGCATCTTTGCTGCAGCGCTTGCATCGATGCTGCCCGGCCACTGTCGCTCAGCGGACAGTGCAAGCGCGCATTGT
>Ga0068860_100000897_pt1 | contig 33027 bp, 27 predicted proteins | sample KBSSwiS32_FD_66597 | JGI IMG/M metagenome (GOLD analysis project Ga0068860, IMG submission 66597) | Switchgrass rhizosphere microbial communities from Kellogg Biological Station, Michigan, USA - KBS Switchgrass S3-2 | ecosystem: Host-associated > Plants > Roots > Rhizosphere > Soil ... | reverse complement strand
TACGAAGGGGGCTACGACAGCGTGCTGAGTGTCGCCGACGATCTCGCCCGGCAAGCTTCACGGCGAGATTCGCAGGATGCGGAGTCGACCGTCCGGCGGCTCTACCGATTCCTGCTCCGGCGCCCCTCCGACAAGATCGACTCGGACGACGGCTTCTGGAACAACGTCGCGGAAATGCGCAAAGTCGGCTTGCGCAACGTGGTCCAGACGATCGTCGGGTCCGACGAGTTCAGCCGGGCGTTCCAGCTCGACGACTTCGACGCGCGCTAGCCTCCGCCGCCTTACGCTTGCCAGTCGCCGCCCAGGAGCAGATCGGGCAGGCGTCGAGATCGTGGTAGAGCGCGGGGCATCGTTCGCGGCCGAAATAAATGATCTGAAGGTGGACTCTTCCCCAGCTTTCTTCGGGGAAGAGTTTCTTTAGGTCCGCTTCGGTCCGCTCGACGCTCGATCCGTCCGAAAGTCCCCACCGGGCCGCCAGCCGGTGAATATGGGTATCGACCGGGAACGCCGGCAGGCCGAACGCTTGATCCATCACCACCGACGCCGTCTTGTGCCCCACTCCGGGCAGCGCTTCGAGCTCGGCGAACGTCTTCGGCACGACCCCGCCATGGCGCTCGACCAACAGCTCCGAGAGGCGCTTCAGGTTCTTCGCCTTGGTCGGCGCCAGGCCGATGCGGCGGATCAGCCGAAGGATCTCTTCGACCGGCAGCGCCGCCATCGCGGCCGGCGTCCTCGCCCGGGCGAACAGCTCCGGCGTCACCGTGTTGACCAGTTTGTCGGTGGTCTGCGCCGAGAGCACGACCGCCACCAGCAGCGTAAACGGATCGACGTGATCGAGCGGGATCGCCAACTCCTCCCCCGGGTAGAGCGAGTCGAGGATCGATTGGATGCGGGCGGCTTTCTCGCGGCGGGTCATGAGGGTCGGATTCTCTGCCGAGGAGCTGCTCATTGTCCACGGGAGAGGACGGATCGGCAGTTTTTTCCGTCTTCGAACCTGTGCTCTCCCAGGCGGCAGGGTTGGCCGGAACCTTGCACTCTAGGGGTTGCAGCTTGAAAGTGCGGTGCCCCTATTGAGCGCCGCATCGAAGAAGAGGAGAGAGCCATGACCCAGAATCAATCCCTCACCCGACTACTCACGGCCGCGGCCCTGGCCTTTGCTCTTGCGGTGCCTGTTGCCGCCCAAATTCACGAACGGAGCTGGAATCGCGAGCACTCCCGCTCGGTCGAAACCGGCGTCACCAAGGTGATCGCGATCCAGGTTTGGGCCGATCCGTTGGGCAATGGCCGCGCGGAGCGCTACGGCGTCTCGCCGGACAACCAAGCGGTCCAAGTGATCCCGGGTGACCGCCTGCGCTTGACCCTGGTCGGCACCGGCCTGTTCAACGGCGAGGGCGAGGAAGTGCCGGTCGGCGCCACGTTCAACATCGAAGCCGGCCGCGACATCTCGATCGTCCGGACCGGCAGCAATTGGATAGAGGTGGCAGTTGACCGCGACTCGCGCGGCGTGGCGGGCCAGATCGGTTATCGGGTTCGCGGCGGCTACGAGATGCGCGGCGCGCTCACCAACGGCCGCATCACTCTCGAAGCCGAGCGTTCGGTTCGCGGCGACGACCATCATCGAGGCGAAGACTACGGCCGCGACGGCGACCGGTATGACGGCCGCGACACCGGCTATGCGACGCGCCGCGAGAAGGCTCGCCTGGTGACCCGCGCCTTGGTCGAGGGGATCGCGAACACGCCGTTCGATCCGCAGCGTGACCGGGAGCGCGTGATCGAGATCTACGAAGAGGGTTACCGCGGCGTTCGGCAGACGGCCAAGGAGCTTGCCTACTCGGTCGAGCGGCGCCGGATCGCTCTCGATCCGCAAACCACGGTTTATCGCCTGTACCGCGTCTTGCTCAAGCGCGATCCTCGTGAGATCGAATCCGACCGCGGTTATTACTCCAACGTCCGGGCGATGCGCCGCAGCGGACTGCGGTCCGTGGTCAAGACGATCGTCGAATCGCCCGAGTTCCGTCGCGCCTACGATCTCGACCGAGACTTCGACGGGTATCGGCAGAGTCGCCGGTAGCTAATTCGACTCGATCGACTCGGAAGGCGCCAAGGGGCGGCCGGATTCTCCGGCCGCCCCTTTCTTTTTACCAGCTGCTCGACGAGCCGCCGCCGCCGAAGCTGCCGCCGCCGCCCGAGAAGCTGGACGAGGAGGAGAACGACCCGGAGGAACCGCCGCCGCTCGTCCATCCCGAGCTTCCCGTGCCCCAGCTCCACCCCCGGCTCCCTTTCGATCCGCGCAGCGTTCCGGCGGGCGCCTTCTTCACCCGCCCGGTCAGCCGGAGCCACAGGCGGAGCAGCGGAAAACCGATGAGCCAGCCGAGCAGGATTCCCACCCCACCGGTATTCGATGCCGCCACCGCGCCCATGATCCCGACGAACGGCGTGACGATCGCGTAGACCGCCCAGCAGGCGCAGCCCGGCGCCATCACTCCGACCCCACCGAATACGAGGACGATGACCAGAAGCATCCCGCCGATGATCAACCTGCCGGTGAGGTCGGCCTCCGGCGAGGGGGCCGCGGGAGGAGGATCGGGAGGCGCCTGGCCGCGCAGCTGGGCGCCGATCGCGTCGATCCCTTTCTCGATGCCGCCGGCATAGTCGCCGGAGCGAAACGCCGGGCGCACCAGGTCGTCCTGAATCCGCCGGGTGCGGATGTCGGTGAGCGTCGGTTCCAGGCCGTATCCCACCTCGATGCGCATCTTGCGGTCGTCGCGCGCCACCAGGAACAACACGCCGTCGTCGCGCTTGGCGTCGCCCAACTTCCAGGTCTCGGCCACGCGATGGGAGAAATCCTCGATCGGCTCGCCGTCCAAGCTCGCCACGGTGAGCACCGCGACCTGCGCCTGGGTGTCCTTCTCCAACGCGGCCAGCTTCGCTTCGAGCGCCGCGCGCGCCTCGGGAGAAAGCAGCGCCGCTTCGTCGATCACCCGGCCGGAGAGATACGGCACGTCGCGCACCGCGGCATACCCCGGCAGGGCAACGAACATCGCGAGAGCGAGGGCGGCGCGCTTCATCGTTCCACCACCCGCAGCTCGTCGTCCAGCTCGTTCGGCCCCGCCGAGACGGGCGCCAGATTGGAGATCGAATCGGCGGTCGAATCGACCGTCAGCCCTGCCGTGCGGAGGACCTCTCCGACGAGCTCCACCCCGGCGGCGAGCGCCGTTGCCGGGCCTTGGCTCTTGAGCCGCGCGGCGATTCCGGCGGCCACAGCATCCCAGGCGGCAACGGGAATCCGCTCGCGCAGCCCGATATCGGGCAGCACCAGGACCCGCCGCTCGAACAGCGAAACGAACAGCAGCAGCCCCTCGCGGCTCGCGGTCGCGGCGAGATTCTCGGCGAGAAAAGCCTCCTCCGCCCGGCGGCGCACCTGCTCGTCGATCCGCTCGTCTCCTACGAGAGCCCGGGAGAGAACCGGCAACCGCGCCGCGAGCCAACCCAGGGCGGCGCCGACGGCCGGCGGCAGGGCGATCCAGAGCACCGGGTCGAGACCCCAGAGGCCGAGCGCGCGATGAAGCGCGGCGGCGGCGAGCCCACCGCCCAAGGCGCCGAGCGCCGCGCCTTTCCAATCGGCGTTCGCATAAGGGTCGCTCCGCGCGACCACGAACGGCACGATTTCGGCCGTGGTCCGGCGTTCGAGGTCGGCGACCGCGAGACGGAGCGCTTCGCGCTCACTGGGAGGAAATCGATCTTCGAAGGTCATCGGGAGATGGGTCTGGAGACGCCGGGATGCTACTCCCATCCGCCTCCCGGTGCCCGATCTTTCTTGGTTTGGCCGCGCCGCTTTTTCTCGTCCACCCGGCGGACCTTCGCCGCTCGCGACGGCCGGGTCTTCTTCCGCGGCGTCTCTTCCGCGAGCGCTTGCCCCAGAAGCTCGACGAAGCGGGCGATCGCCGCTTCCCGGTTCTGCCCTTGCGTTCGGTGGCGTTGGGCCATGACGTGGAACACGCCGTCGCGGGTGATCCGGGTCGGCAGCCGCTCGCGCAGCCGCGCCTTCTGCTCGGGGCTTAACGTCGCGGAGCCTTCGATGTCGAAGCGGAGCAGCACGCGCGTCTCCACCTTGTTGACGTTCTGGCCCCCCGGCCCGCCGGAGCGCGCGGTGGCGAACGCCAGATCCGACTCGGGAATCTCCAGCCGGTCATCGATTCGAATCATCGTCGCCATGGTCTTAAAGTCTCTCTGCGATAGGCTCGCGCCCGGCAATGGTAGACGCGTCCCGGCGGCCGGCTCAACTTTTCGTACGGAAACTCGCGCGCACCGCGGCGGCGCTCCTGGTCGCGAGCGTTCTGACGGACTGCGGGGAGGGCACGGAACCTCCGCTCTTGACCCGCCCTCCGAAAGCTTCGCGCGGCACCCACGCGGCAAACGCCGGCAACGCTCTTTTTTCCCCCGCCGGAGCCATCGCGGGAGTGGCGATCAAGGAGGTCCTGACCCTCCCCTCGATCCCGACCTACATCGTTTCGCCGCCCGCGGACGACCGCCTGTTCATCGTCCAGCGAAACGGCGCGATCCGCATATTGGCCCACGGCAAGCTGCTGCCCGACTTCTTTCTCGATCTCACGGGGAAGATCACGGAAGAGGGCGAAGGGGGGCTGCTGTCGATGGCGTTTCACCCCCGCTATGCCGAAAACGGTCTGTTCTTCGTCAACTACACCGACACCGAGGGCGACACCGTGGTCGCCCGATACAAGCGTTCGGCCGCCGATCCGAACCGCGCCGATCCGGCGAGCGCCGTCCGGCTTCTCTTTATCGACCAACCGTACAGCAACCACAACGGCGGCCAGCTTCAGTTCGGACCCGACGGCTATCTCTACGTCGGCATGGGCGACGGGGGATCGGCCGGCGATCCGGCCTGCTTCGCCCAGCGCCGGGTGAATCTTCTCGGCAAGATGCTGCGGATCGACGTCGATCGTGAGGCCGACGGCCGGCACTACGCGATTCCGCCCGACAATCCGTTCCTCGGCGCCAACCGTCTCCCCGACGAAGCGTGGGCGATCGGCCTGCGCAATCCATGGCGCTTCAGCTTCGACCGGGCGACCGGCGATCTGTGGATCGGCGACGTCGGCCAGAACCGGATGGAGGAAATCGATCTTCAAGCCGCGGGAACGGCCGCCGGACATAACTACGGCTGGAAGCCGATGGAGGGAACGCTCTGCTTCGCGGACGACAAATGCGAAGCCGACACCCCTCCTTGCGGCGCGCCGGCTCTCACCCTGCCGGTGCTCGAATACACCCACGACGACGGCGACTGCTCGGTGACGGGGGGCTATGTCTATCGCGGCCGTCAGATCCCCGCCCTGGTCGGCAGCTACCTGTTCGGCGACTACTGCTCCGGCAGGGTCTGGGCGGCAAAGCCCGGAAAAAGCGGCTTCGACGTGCGGAAGCTACCCGAGCTGGCGATCAGCGTCGTGACCTTCGGCGAGGATCGGGAGGGGGAGATCTGGATGGGAACGTTCGAGGGAAAAGTGTTGAAGCTGGTGCCGAAGGCGCCCTAGCGGCGCTGGTATCCTCTGCCGATGAAGAGTCTTTTTCGCCAGTGGTTCGGCCGCTCGGATGCCGAGCCCGCGGGTCCGCTCGCGTCCGACGGGCAGCTCGCGAGCGATCTCTGGGTCGACCGACCGGACGCTCTCTCCCGGCTCGAAGGCATGCATCAAAGCGGCGCGGTCGCCGACGACGAGGCGGCGCAGCTCGAACAGTTCATCCGCCGCGGCTATCTGACGTTTCCTCTCGGTGACATCGCGGCGCCCGCGGCGGCCTTGGCCGCCGATGTCGACCGGGTCTGGCGCGAGAAACCGGCCGATCTCGCCTACGCCTGGAGCGGCCCGTTGCGCAGCTTCGCCGAAGCGGATGAGGCGCGCGACCGGCGGCCGTCGTATCGCATCGCCGACCTGCACTCGCATTCCGCCGCGGCGCTCGATCTCTATCTCCACCCCGCCATCTTCCGGCGCGTCGAGCTGGCGCTCGGCCGCCCGGCCGTCGCCACCCAGTCGCTCTATTTCGAATGGGGCAGTCAACAGGCGCTCCACCGCGATCCGGTGTTCGTGCAGACCCAGCCGCCGAGCCACCTGATCGCCGCCTGGATCGCTCTGGATGACATTCATCCGGACAGCGGGCCTCTGGTCTACATGCCCGGCTCTCACCGGCTCCCCTACTATCAGTTCGCGCCCGGCGAGTTCCTGTTCGACCAGAGCCGCTACGGCCCCGCCGAAGCCGAGGCGATGGCCGAGCACGACCGCCGCCAGTGCGCCGCCGCGGGCCTCGCGCCCGAAACGCTGGTCTGCCCGCGCGGCGAGGTTCTGCTCTGGCACTCTTCGCTGCTCCACGGCGGCTCCGCGGTCGCCGATCCAAACAGAACCCGCAAGAGCTTCGTCGTCCACTTTTCGAGCGCCGACCGCTACAAGCTGCGCCGCCAGGGAATCGTCGAATTCCTGAGCGACGGCGAACAGCGCGTCGAACGGCACCGCATCCTGGAGACGGAGCAGATCCTCGAACGGTCCGGGGCGCGCGGCTTCGCGAGCCCGATGGCGGGGTACTCGCCGCCGACATAGGGGGCTGCGCCCCTACCCCAACCGCCCCAACTTCGCCGCCGCCCGCAGCACGCCGCAGACCGTTTTCGCATCCGGAATCTCACCCGAGAGCGCCTGCTCGATCGCCAGCTCAAGCGGCAGCCGCTCGACGTGGAGCACCTCGTCGGCTTCAAGCGTCTGGCGGGTCTGGGTGAGATCGGTCGCGAGGTAGAGCCAGACCTTCTCGTCGGCGAAACCGGGCGTCGCCCAGATCCAGCCGAGCGGTTCGAGGCGGCCGGCGGTGTGCCCCGTCTCTTCCTCCAGCTCGCGCGCCGCGCAGACTTCCGGCGCCTCGGTCCCATGGGCCGTTCGATCGAGCTTGCCGGCCGGAATTTCGAGCAGCCAGCCGCCCGTCGCCCAGCGCGCCTGGCGCACCAGCAGGACGTCGCCTTCGGCCGTGACCGGCACGATCGCCGCGGCACCCACGTGGTAGACCCGTTCGAGGTCGACCTCGACGCCGTTCGGCATCCGGACGGTGTCGATCTTCAAGTGCACCGTTCGGCCGGTGAAGATTTCCCGGCTTCCGAGCGCGATGATCGGGCCGAGGGTCGGCCGCGAATCAGCTTCGCTCACGGATCCTCCCCGGGAGTCTGGGGGTTCGCGCGTGGGTCATCGGCATGCCTCCTCGGGAAGTTGGACCGGGGCGCGATGATCCCAGAGCGGCGGGCGCGAGGCAAGGGAATAGACTCGACCCTTGGCGGCCTTGGAATACGCCACTTGAAGAGAGACGCCGTGCATCGCCCCGCCGCCCCGCCGAAATCCAACCCGCCCCCCGAGCCCGTCTCCGAGCGGGTGCGCGAAGCGCTCCGCCTGCTCGCCGCCGAAGTCGAGGCCCGAATCGCGCGCCATCCGGGCGGCCATCTGGTCGCCGGGCGCGGCGACAGCCTCGCGGTCGCCTTGCGCGTCCCGTCCGATCTGCGGGACGGCCGGCTCGAGCCGGCGATTCGGGCGGCGGACGAGGCGCTCGACGAAGCGCTCGGCGATCTCGTCCGCGAGCGGAGCGTCTTTCGCCCGGGCCGGGCGTTCTGCCTGCGGTGCAGCTCGCCCGATTGCGTCCATTCGATGGCGCCCGAGCCGCGGCAGGTGTTCGCCGGCTACGGCCCGACCGGCGTGCCCCGATTCATCGATTTCGGCCAGTTGCTCCTGGAGCGGCGCGATCCGCGGGTCGAGACGCTGTTTCGCGACGTACCCGGCCTGGTGGCGCTCGCCCTCGGCGAAGCGGACCTGTGCGCCGCGCTCGCCGCGCCGTTCCAGAAGCGGGAAGACGGCTTCCGCCTGCTCGGCCAGGTGACCGCCGGCTGGTTCCGGGTCCGCGCGGAAACCGGCGTCGAGGTGCCGTTCGCGGTCGCGTTCCAGATCCTTTCGGTGCGGGCGAAAAAGGGGCGCCGCAGCCTGGTATTGAACGTCCTCGGCACGGCGCCCGGCGGCGGACCGCTCGAAACGCTCTACGATCGGCTCGGCAACATCCCGTGGCTCGACGCCGTCCGCTGGGCGCAAACCGCCTTGGCGAGCGTCGAGCGGAGCCTGGAGACCCAGCCGCCGGCCCGCAACCCGGGCGCCAAGCTCGGGGGCAGAGCCGACAATAGGCCGGGCGCGACGAACGGCTCCGCGCCTCCACGCGCTTTGGAGATCGCTTCGCGGCGCCTGCAAGGGATCTTGGACGGCCTCGCCCATCGGTTGGAGAAAGACCGCCGCGGCCGCGACCGGCGCACCCAGCACGCCGAGATCCGCCGCGCGGAAGGCGGTCGCCCGACCGGCATGGCGCTCGCCGATCTCGCCCGCGCCGCGGCCCACGAGGTATTGGCCGACGTCCAAAGAGACACCCTCGTGGTGCTGGGGGAAAAGGGGCGCGCCCACGTCTTCAACCGCGAGGGTCGCCACGTCACTTCGATCCGCTATACCCAGGGTGCCCTGGACAAACGCCGCGCCCGCGGCCTCTGGCGTCCCGCGCGCCCGGACGAGATCCAATCGCTGTTGACCGCAGTCAAGACCGCGGGCACCCCGTAGGGGGCTGGCGCCCTACACCAGAACGCTCTCGATCCAGCTTTCCAGGCGGGTCTGGCCGAGACCCTCGACGTCGATGAATTCGAGCCCCATGCCGCGCGGACGGAAGAAGCGGCGAACCCAGCGCACCACGGCGCGAGCGTGGACCGGCTCTTCCCGCGCGTCCGCTTCGACGTAGAAATCGAGATCGACCAGCGTGCCCTTGGGCAGCGGCCGCCGGGTCTCCAGGAATAGACCGCCGATCGACAGGTCGCGCGCGATCCCGTCCAGGTACTCCCGCGTCGCCCGCTCCACCTGGACGCCGGAGTACAGCACTCTCACGCCCCCCGCGACGCGGCGGTATTTTCTGCGGTCTCTGCCCATTTTGTGCTCAGAAAAGATTCTTCGGATGTCCGACGGGTGAAGGATAGTCGAAAATCCGGGTCGTAGCTTCGTTTGCGACCGCCCGGGATTCGACTACCATCCCCCGCCATGACCCCCGATCAACTCATCCTGGGCCTCACCTGGTTCGTGGTTTTTCTCTTTTCGACCACACTGCACGAAGCGGGCCATGCATTCGCCGCCTACCGGATGGGGGACCCGACGGCGTACCACGGCGGCCAGGTGAGCTTGAACCCCTGGCCCCACATTCGCCGCGCGCCGTTCGGCATGGTGCTGGCGCCGCTGATCTCGCTCGTGCTCTCGAAGGGCCAGTCGCTGATCGGTTGGGCTTCCGCGCCGTACGATCCCCATTGGGCCGCCCGCCACCATCGCCGCGCCGCGGTCATGGCCGCCGCCGGCCCCGCGGCGAACCTGCTGCTCGTGCTGCTGTCAGGCGCCGCGATCCGCATCGGATATGCCCAGGGGATTTTCGTCGCTCCCGAACAGGTCACCTACGATCGGCTGACCGAAGCGGCGGTCTCCGGCAGCCTCGCCGCCGCGTTCGCCGTTCCGCTGTCGATCTTTTTTACCCTCAACATTCTCCTGTTCGTGTTCAACCTGCTCCCCCTGCCACCGCTCGACGGCAGCGCGCTTCCCCCGCTCTTCCTCTCCGACAAAGCGGCCGAGACCTATCTCGATTTTCTTCATCAGCCGCAGCTCGCTCTCGTCGGCATGATGATCGCCTGGAAGATCTTCGATCCGCTCTTCACTCCGGTGATCCATTTCGCGATCAACCAGCTCTATCCGGGCGTCACCTACAACTTTTCTTGAGAAAGCTCGGCCGATGATCAAAAAACTCGCGCTCACCTTCGTCGCACTCGCGATCTCGCTGCTCGCGGCCGAGCTGATGCTGCGCCTGGTCGGCGCGGCGCCGAAGATCTACCCGATCGAACGCGGCCGGTTCCGGCTGGCGAGGAATCCGAAGATCGGCTACGAACCGGCGCCGGTCGATTACCGCGGCGAAGCCAAGCCCGGCGCCCAAGGTGGAGCACCCAAGGCGGGCGGCGAGGAGCGCCTGGCGTTCTACGACTACCTCGGGGCGAGCAACCGGCTCGGCTTCCGCGACGTCGATCACGAGGTCGCAAAGCCTTCCGGCGTCTACCGGATCGTCGTGATCGGCGACAGCATCGCGGCGGGCTTGAAAGTCGACCGCTTCGAGGACACCTTCCCCGCGATCCTCGGTGAGCGGCTGAACGCCCAGGGCGTCAAAGCGGAAGTGATCAGCCTCGCGGTCTCCGGCTACAACACGCAGCAAGAGGTGGAAACGCTGCGCGAAAAAGGGTTGCGATACAAGCCCGATCTCGTGCTGCTCTCCTATTCGCTCTCCTCCCGCGAGCACATCGACGGCGACATCTACAAGACGCTGCTCGAAGAAGAGCAGCACCACGGCGGGGTGTCGAGCGCGCGAACCAATCCTTACCTGGTCAAGAGCGCGCTCTACCGCTTCTTCCGCTATCGAGTCTTCCCGCCCCACCGGGGGCCCGCCGACCCGAAACGCGTGGAGCAGTTCCTCGCCGACGTTTCGACCGACCGGGTGGCGGAATACTTCGGAGTGCTCGACGAGCTTTCCAAGAAGAATGGTTTCCAAGTCCTGGTCGCCGTCTTCCCCCGCTTCACCAAGAACTTCCACGCCTACCCGCTCGGCGAGCAGCACGCCTACGCGAAGAACCTCGCGGCGCTACACAAGTTTCACTACCTCGACCTGATCGACGCGTTCCAAGCCTGCCGCGACGCCTCGCCCGAGCCGATCGAGGTGGACAATTTCCACCCGAACGTCCGCGGCCACCGGTGCGCGGCGGAGGCAATGGCGGGGAAGATTTTGGGGGAGATCAAGCCTGGCGGGTGAATGGGGCGAGCTGGGATGCGCCGTATGGAGCGGGCCTTCAGCCCTTGGGGGGGTTGAGGGATCGCACTCGGAACCTAGGGCGTTGCCCTAGGCTATTATTAAGCGGGCCTTCGGCCCTTGAAAAGCAACGACAACTGTTTTGGAGCGCGCGACTTGAGCGCCAAAGGCGCGCCCGATAATAGCCTAGGGCGAAGCCCTAGGAACAAGCCGAGACACGTTTCACAAGGGCTGAAAGCCCGCCCTATCGATCTTTCCGCACTTTGCGAGGTCGACCGACGACATCGCTCCGCTTGTTCGGTGTAAGTTGGAGGGAACCGTAGGCTTCTAGGCGCACTTTCTTCTTCATGTCCATAGCTCAGATCCCTACCGGCAAAAACTCCCGCCGGCCGGCGGTACCGGGCAATTCTGGCCCTTCGTGGCCACCATCGGCCGGTTCCAGATCGCGTCTTTCGGGTAGCACGCGCTGAGCTTTTGGCCGACTTCGGCGTAAGGGCGCGGCTGGAAACCGTCGGGCAGCTTGAACGCGAAGCCGAGGCAGCCCCCCGCGGGGCACTCCGCGAGGAACAGGCCGGCCGTTTCGACGTTCGCCGGGTTCACCCAGTTGGTGCAGATGCGATCGACCAGGGGCTTCAATCCCTCATGGCCTGGGGGTAGCGCCGCCACCGCCGCGCAGCCTGCCGCCGCCGGCAGGCAGAGGTCGCGCGGCTGGCAGCGGAGCGGGTCGCCCGCGTTGTATTTGAACGAGCCCGCGATCTTCGTCTGGTCGATCGTCACCGTGAGCACGCCGTCCTGATACACCGGGGCGGCCAGACCCGGATCGGGCGCCTTCCTCACGACGTAGGACGGCGCGGTCGTCTCGTGCGGAAAGACACGGATCCAGCGGAAGCCGGTCGCGGGATCGAAACCGGGGCCGACGTAGACCTGATAGGTGATCTTCGTCTCGCTGTTGGCGAACAGGTTGTAAACCGCGTAGGTCTCGCTCTTCTTGAAGCTCGCGATCTGGAAGCCGGCGTTGGTGGCGCCGAGGCAGGTCCCGGACTGCGTTTCGCTTGCGGTGTCCACGTAGTACACGCCGTCGCGCACGGTGAGCCCGATTCCCTGGCCGATGCTCGAGCCCATGAAGAACGTGCCGCGCCGGCAGGTCTGGCCGCCGGCGCCGCAGATCGCGCCGTTCGGCGCCGCGCAGGTCTCGGCCGGCTCCGCGTTCGACGTCCGCAGTTGGCGATAGACCGCGACGGCGGGTTTGGTCCCCATCCACCCGACGTCGGTGGCCGTCTGCGGGTCGTTGAGCTTCGCGATGAAGGTGCTCGCGAACTCGTGAGGCAATGTGACGGTGCCGAACGAGTCGCACTCGGCGACCGCGAACGGCGTGTCGTAGAAATGGTTGTTGGAAAGCCCGGCACTGCGCCGCGAACCCTTCTCCGGCGTCACTCCGTTCAAGGTGCCGTCCAGGTCGTTCAGGATGGTTTGGGTGTCGATGGGGGTGAACCCACCGAAGTTCAACAGCGACTTGGTCGCCGGGCTCGGTTTGCCGTTTCCTTCGGCGTATTTGGCATACTGATCGGCCACGTTATGGCGCGCCGAGCCCTTCTTGAAGCCGGTGTTGAGGAAGCCGAAGACGGGCGGATAGTAGAAGCCGTTCGGCTGCTTCCAGCCGATGCCCGCGTCGACCACGCGCATCCGGTTGTTCTCCCACGGCTGGTTGGTGCGCAGGTAGACGCTGGACGTCGGCGGAGCGGAATTCTTCTCGTCGACCCAGAAGACGTTTCCGTCGGCGAAGAACGGCCCGTCGTAGATGGTGACCAGCCGCTTCGGCTGGAAACTGCCGACGAAATAGGGAACGCCGTCGCGGGGGAAGGAGCAGAAGTTCCCCGTGCACCTCGCGCCCGAGACGTTGGGGCCGAGCGGCGAGGCGCCGTCGTTGCCGGCCTGGGCCGTGCTGCCGAGGAACAGGCTGTCCATCGTGATGGCGAGCTGGCCGGGCAAAGCCTGCTCGGGGCTTCCGCCGCTCACGAAGCCGAGCCCGCCGTAGAGCTGATCGGTCACCGCGCTGTTGGAGAACAGGTAGTGGTAGGGCCGCAGCCAGATCGAGCCGACATTGTTTTCGGCCCAGTTGAACGAGGTCGTGAAGTGGTCGATCACCGTGGTCGCGCACGCCCCGGCGTCGTTTGCTCCCATACCCGGCACGCAGTTGCCGGAGCCCTTCCGGGTCGCCTGAAAATTCGCGGTCACTTGGGGCAACAGCATGTCGTGGATCGTGAAGCGGTCGTGGAGCGGCGGCAGGGGGAAGTTGTCGGGCCGGCCGTAAGGATTCCGCACGGGGGTGAGCCCCGCCTCACCCGGCAGGCGGTTCGCGTCGGGAAAGCCCGCGCCCCGTTCCATCATGATCGCGTAGGCCGCCGTCGAGCAGCCATTGCCGCGAAAGCGCCGGAGCGGCGCCACGCGCCCCGGGTTGTTGAAGTTGGCGTAGCTTTGGTTGTCGGGCATCCAGGAGAGGGCCGCGCTGGGACCGCTCACGTTCGAATGCAGCGGCCAGTAGCAGGTGCCGACGCCTTCCACGCCGACCGCGAGATTGCCGACAAAATCGTTGTCCGCGTTCATGATCCAGAACATCGCAGGGGTGGTCGCGTCGCTGCCGATCGTCGGCCGGTTATAGTCGAGCTTTCTCGCCTCCTGGCACTCGCCCTTGTTGTCCAAGCGATATTGGCAGAAGCGGTCCTCGCCCCAGGGCGACTTCGCTTTGTTCCAGACGCACTTACCTCCCGAGAGAGAACAATTCGGAGTCGCTTTGGCCCAATCCGTCCAATCCGCCGGCGCCTTGAGGACCCCAACCTCGTTGAAAATCGGCGGCACGAATCGCCGGGTCGGGCTGTTCTGCTCCTGCGCGGCGAAATATTCGGCGAATGACGCGCGCGCCGTGACGCCGAGGTTGTAGCAGAAGGCATTGCCGACCTCGGAGCCGTCTTCGAGGTAGAACGCGTGGCCCATCGAAAGGTAGCCGACGTTTCGCGCGATCTCGACGCCATGGGTGGCGTGAAGCACCACGAAGCGCGTGTTCGAATCCCAGATCGAGCTGTCCTTGACGAAGGCGTTGGTATACGACGTGTCCTTGTCGATGTGGAAATGGATCGGATAGTGCCCCATCCGCCCGCCCTGGCCGAGTTGATAAAGCTCGACCCCCTGAAGCTGGAAGCGGCCGAACCCCTGGCGCACCAGAATATGCCCTCCGAAGTAGCACTCCGGCTTGTTCGAGGTGCACGCTGCTGCCGGCGGAAACTCGGCGGGCACGCCGCGCCCGGCGTCGAACGCCGCGCCCATCGAGCGGATCGTGATGCTGCGCGTGAGCAGCCCCACGGCCGCGCGCACGTCGACCGATTTGTTGGCGCTTCCCGGATCGTGGCTTAGCTGGTTCGGATCGATCCTGAAGATCTGCCCCTGGTGTGGCTGGCTCGTCTTGCCGTCGAGGACCAGCTGCGGGCTCCCGCCGCTCGAGAGCTTCAACAGCTCGGTGTGGCTCGGATGCCAGTCGGTGGTCGTGAGCACGATCTGGTCGTCCTTGCCCCAATCGACCGGCCGGTCGAGCGTGAGCTGCCCGGCGCCGGCCGCAACGCTGGCATTCAACCGCGCCCAACTCGCCCCGCTCCCATTGGCCCACGCCTGAAGATTGAACTGCTGCGCCGGCGGTGGGACCGCGCACATCCGGGTTCGCGCGTTCGGGGCGTCCGGATTGGTCCGCAAGGCATCCGCCACACCCTTCTTGCCGAACAGCTCGACGCTGCCGCCGTAGCTCACCGCGAAGGATTTGAAACCGAATTCGTTGCCGTCGAAATGGAGCTTCAGGCTGACGCTCGGATCGCGGGAGGCCTTCTCATACCCTTCGAACAGGGCGTTCGCTCCCGCCGGCCCCGGCGACGGCGAAGCGCAAGGATCGGAGAGGTCGCCGCCGGTGCAGTACTTCCCCACCCGGTCGGCCGGATAGCAGGGGGCCGGCTGCCCCGCGGCGTTCTTGCAGACGATGCCGGCGGAGGAAGGAACGGTCGCCTGGTTCGTCGGATCGTCCCCCCAAAGCCCGATCGTGAGCTTGCCGCCGCCCGTGCCGAACGGCTGGCACCAGGCCCCCGCGCGGATCGAGCCTCCCTGCTGCACCAGGATCGATTTGGCATACAGGTGGGTCTCGCCCTTGGCATCGGCAAAGTAGAGCGTGCCGCCCCGCACCACGTTGATGTAGCCGTAGGTGTAGGTCCCCGGAGCGACCGTGCGGCAATCGCTGATCACGACATCGGGAGGAACACCTGCTCCGCCGCCCGGAACGATCGGCGGCACCGAATGCGCCGTGATCGGCTGGCACCCCGCGGGAGGCGCGGCCGCCGGGCATTGGGCCGAGGCGGTGGAAGCGCTGAAAGCGGCGAGGAAAAGAGAGATCCAGATCCACGAGGTCGAAATGCGGCTCATCGAGGCCATGGCGATTCCCCTGCGCTGAAGGTTAGGAGAACAGAAGGTCCGATTCCCGGCAAGAGGAAAACGGACTCCGAGGGTTTGCTTGTCAAGCTGACGGCGAGGATAGCAGAGGGGGGCGGGGACGAGAGCCCCGGGAGCGCCGACGGGCCGGCTCGATTGCTTTGGCAACATCGGCCGCTTCGGTGCCGAGCTGGTGCTCGGCGGTCCCGGGGAAAAGCATTCCGGCTGCAGGTATCATCTGCGCCCCATGGACGCCCCACTCCCCCGCCGTTTCGAGCGCTATGTCGCGATCGGCGACAGCTCTACGGAGGGGTTGGACGATCCGGATGGGCGCGGGGGGTATAGAGGTTGGGCGAACCGGCTGGCGGAGCGGATCGCGGAGGCGCAGGGGTCGCTGCTGTATGCGAACCTCGGCATTCGGGGGCGGCGGACGCGGCAGATTTTGGACGGGCAGCTCGACCGCGCGGCGGCGATGCGGCCGGATCTGGTAACTCTGTTTTCCGGAACGAACGACGTGATCGCCCGGCGGTTCGACGCCGACGGTTTGGCTCGCGACGTGGAGCGAATGCACCGGACGTTGATCGAGGGCGGGGCGACGCTGCTGACGTTCACGCTGCCGGATCTCGGACCGGTGCTGCCGCTCGCCCGGCGGTTGGCGCCTCGGGTTCTGGCGCTCAACGCGGCGTTGCGCGAGGTTTCGGCGGGGACGGGGGCGATTCTGGTCGATTTCGCGGCGCATCCTGTCGCTTCCGACTCGCGCCTCTGGAGCGACGACCGGCTGCATGCCAATTCGCTCGGCCATGAGCGGATCGCCGCGGCGCTTGCTCACGCTTTGGGATTGCCGGGGACCGATTCTTCTTGGGCGGAGACTCTGCCGGATCGAGCGGCCCCTACTTTCGGGCAAAGGCTCGCCGCCGAGATCGACTGGGGGGGACGCCATCTCATCCCCTGGGCCTGGCGACATCTGCTGGGGCGATCGTCCGGCGACGGTCGAACGGCGAAACGGCCGGAACTGGCGCCGCTGGTTCCCTCGAGCGACCTTCCGTAGAAACGGCTGAACTTACGGCTCCCGCGACCGCCGATTTTTTCGCGACAGCCTCCGGCGGGAGGCAGGAATGCCGTTTTTTGAGCCAGCAACGCGCGTTTTAAGCTGGAATTCCTCGTTTTATGCTGGAAGTCCTCATTCTAAGCCGGAACTCCTCGTTTCACGCTGGAAGTCCTCATCTTAACTCCCAGATTCATTTTTTAGGCCCAAAAATCATTTTTTACCGTAAAAAACCGGATTTTATCGTAGCAGTCCTCACAGACGGCGTAAGATTCAATTTCCTAGCTTAAAATTTGGTTTCTGGAGTTAAACCACGGCAGGTTTAAGCTAGAAAATCGGATTTTACGGTGAGAGTTCGATCTTCCAGCGTAAAAAATCATTTCTGGCCGTAAGACGGGGACTGTCGGGCTAAAAATGAATTTTCAAGCTCCGCGCTAGGATACTTGAACTTCGTGTTCACCCTCCAAGTCGGCCGATCAGGTCATTCCTCGGGTAGCGGCGGCACCATCGTCGTAAGCTGCGCGACGAGCAGAGGAATACTCGTCACTGTCAGGCGCCAAATCCTCTCGTCCGCGATCTCGTCATAAGCGTGGACAAGGACGTTTCTCTGGTCAACGATCAACCGCCATGGAATCTCTGGGTGGGCTTCTTTGAACGAGGCGGAGAGCCTCCGGGCAGCCTCCCCGATGATCTCAATTCTCCGTTCCGTCGCCAGGCGCAGGTTCTCGTCTTCGACGTACTGCGCAAAGGTGGAGCCCTGCAAGGAGGAAAGGATCCCTTCCGCCGCCTTCAGCATGTCCCACAGATGGACAGGGTCGCGATCCGAGTCAGGCGGCATAGATGAGGCGCTGACTCGACAGAATCGCCCGTCGGCGAAATGGGTTGCGAAGGCCCTTCTTCTCGACCAGATCAACTTCCCGCCCGAAGATTCTCTCGAGCTCCTGGCGCATCGTCGACAGGTCCCAAAGGCTCCAGGGCGCCTCCGGCTCGAAGGTCACCAGGACGTCCACATCGCTGTCGGGCCGAAAATCGTCGCGCAGGGCAGAGCCGAAAAGAGCGAGCTCGGTCACGTTCCAGCGTCGGCAGAAGTCGGTAATGTGGTCGTGGTCGACCGAAATTTCGAGCATTTGTCCGGCCCCTCGGACGAGATTCTACTACCGCATCTGTGATGCGCCTCTATTCTCCTCTTTCTATCCCGGCAACCCATCCCTAGCGCAATTGCGGAGCCGTTCGAGCCATATCTGGTGGCCGGAGGACATCCGCTGCGGCGTCAAGGCGGCTTGCAGGCGCGCCGCCCAGCCGTGTTGTCTCTCTTCGGTGAACACGTGGCAGCCTTCGGGGGTCTCGCGGATGAGCCAGGCGTGGTAGGCGAAGACGCCGAGGCCCCGGGCGTCCCAGCCGATCTGCTTGCCGGGGTCGAACTTCTGCACCTCGGATTGGATGCCGACGCTGAACGTGCTCCAGCGGAACCGGCTGCCGAACGCGAGATCGACGGGGTCGCCTTCCACGATCCGGACGTTCTTCGAATTGGGATACCAGATCGGCCAGAGCGGTGCGCGAGTCAGCCAGGCCCAGATCTGCGCGGCGGGGATGCTCATGGCCAGTTGATTGTGTACCCGGACCGGGCGGGTGGAGAGATCGAACGCGGCGGGCCAGAAGATTTCGGCGGCGGGTTGATTCACGGGCTCTCCCAGGGGCTGGAGGAAATGTCGGAGAAAAGATTCTATCGACCCTGGAGTTGGACGGCCGCCCCCTCCCGGTTCCCGCGCGGATCACGCGGGCGGAAGAGGGCGGTACTCGATTCTTGAAAAGTTCGTTCGCTTCAGTGGACCGCCATCGGCAACAGCTCGAGAACGGGAGAGGTCGGCAGCGGGAAAGCGGCGAACGCTTCGCGAGCCGCGGGCAGAGCCCGAAGACCGCCGGGAAGGGACGTCGGCGAGCCCTGGATCAACAGGCCGACCTGTTTCATCTCGCCGAGCAGATTGCCCCAGACTCCCGGCCCGGCTGGGTCCCAACGGAGCCGCTCATAGGCCGAGTGGGACAGGTGGCCGTAGCGGGCGTTGGGATCGAAGCTGACGCCGAGCGGGCAGGGCTCGAACCGCGGCTGGATCCAGGTCATCTCGTGGAACGCTTCGAGCGGGTTGAGCACCATGTCCTTCATCGCGGCGAAGAACCGGTGCAGCTCGCGCAGCTGCCCTTCGTTGGACAGGCCGAAGACGGGCCACTCGGTCGGACGGTTTTCGAGCAGCTCCCGGACCCGGCGGGTGCCTCCCAGCTCGTCGTACGGATCGCTCGCCTCGATCAGCACGTCGCGGAACCGGGTGTCGACGGCCGCCAAGCCCACGGCGCAGCACATCTGGAAATCGTGGGCCGTGACCGCGTTCGTGCCTCCCGAGGGCCAGAGCCGGCGCACCGCCACGAACTTCTCGTCGCAGGTCGGATCGTCCACCTCGACCACCGGCCCCGAGAAATCGTCGAACCGCGTCCGCGTGATCATCTCGTGCACCACCATGATCTCGTAGCGGCTCAAGGGCAATCCGTCGCCCATCAGCTTCGCCCGCAGATCCCCCAGCTCCTCGAAGCTCCGCCGCCCCGCCGCCAACTCCCAGCACTCCTGATGGTACTTCTGATTCAACAGCAGATACCCAAGCGCACCCCAGAGTCCTTTCATGACGACCTCCAGAAGATCCCGGTCAGCTCTATCGCCGTCGGTTCTATCTGTAGGGACGGGGGTGGATGAATTTTTCCGGGAAGGAGGAATCGATGTCCGTCTCGACGGCCGCAAATTCGGCCTTCGAAATGCACTCGTGATGCCTATCCCTCATCGCCCTCGATGACGACGCCTGCATCCTTGAGCCGGCCCAGGAGGTCCTGCTCCGGGCCAGCCTTCAAACTCAACGCAAGAAGGCGAGGCCACGACACATGAGCGTAGGTGCCCTCAAACGTATCGGTCGGCGAAGTAAGGGAGGCGAATGAGAATCCCACCGGACAGGAGTTTCTCGCCGGCTGCACCCACTTGAAGGTGTGGAAGACTTCCAGGTCGCTGGTAATCAGCGACTTTTCCGCCACAAGAAACCTGTTGAGAGAAATCATCTGTTCGTCTCTCAAAGTAAAAATCGGTCCCTTGGTTGGATCGTCGGAGATGACTCTCTTGAGCGCCGTCAGATTCGTCCCGGTGGGATCGCAGGCGGCGAAGAGCGCCTTCCGATACGCCGTATCTATCAGCGCTAGACCGATGACGGCAAGGAGCGAGAACTCGTCGTCCTCGGGCGTCGGAAGTTGGAGATCTACATTCCAAATCTTTTGCAACGATTGGACTATCTCATCGTCCTCCACCCTGTAGATGGGCCTCGTCGGCCCCGTCGGGTCGTCGTGGTATTCGGTGAGCACCAGCCGGAGAGTCATGATCTCCCACCGACCGAGGCCATAACCCAGCTTCCACAAATAGGTACAGAAGTCGCCCAGCTTCTCGTATGTACTACCTCTGAGCGCAAGCGTTAGCAGGTCGCTGTGGAGATCAGGGCGCGTCACGACACCACCGAGGACAGACCAGAGTTCCTTCATTGCACTTCCTTTCGCGCAGGCTGCTTCAGACTGAGTTTGACCCGGCTCTCACACTTGTCCTTGAGCTCAACCGCCTCGTTCCAAATCGTCCAGGGCGTATAGAAGTCGTCCACGATAAGGCCCCGTCTAGCTGCCACTATCTTCAGGAAAGGGAGCGCTCGATCACATCGCCCTTGAGCGACGTACAAATGCGCCATCGAGAGTGTGTTTTGCGGATCATCGCGGTAATTTCTCGCGCCCTCGATCAACTTAACCGCACCCGCGAAATCTCCCCTTCGCCATGCGAGCTCACCCTGAAGCTCCAAGTTGAAGCTTTGGCTTAAGGCGGATGGGTATGTCTCAGCAAGTGACTGCACAATCCCAGCAAATCTTTCAGCGAGGGCCAGATCGTCCAACTCGAAGGCAATCAGCGAGGCATTCCGGAATATCTTCAGGTTGGTCGGAATCTTTGCTTGGCCCAAAAGGACTTGGAGGGCGCCGGAGGCCCCTTCCAAATCTCCTGATAGGGCGGAGCATTTGGCGACCAGAATCGCACGGATGGCTCCGTTGCGATCAAAGCCTTCTTGAGAGTCGATGCTCGCAGATTTGATCAAGACTTCCCGGGTCTCGTCGAGCTTGCCTTGAAAGAGTAGAGCCTGCGCCCAAAGGAGCCGTCCGTTGCTCTCACTCTCGGCATCGCCATGTTCAGTAGTCAGAGCCTGGAATTCCCGCTCCGCTATTTGCGGATGTCCCGATGCGATCGCCACCGGCCCTGCAACCCAAGGAAGGTATTTGTCTGCCGGAAATCGACCTCGAAGCTTCTCAAGCTCAACTTGCGCCGCAGGATAACTTCCCATTGCAGACAGCGTCAGCGCCAGCTCCCCGGCGGGTACTGGGTCGTCAGCGCCTCCTAGTGCTTTCGCGTCCTCCAGCCCCAGTTCCGGCCGTGCAAGATTCCTTTGAAGCTGAACAATCTCCTGTCGAACCGCGTCGTCGTTGCTAAGCTTGTATGCTTCGCGGAAGTTATATAGAGCGCCTTCATAGTCCAGGTTTTGAAGAGCTAGTCTAGCTTTCACCTCGAAGCAGTCTCGACGCGAGAAGCTTTCGCACAAGGAAGCGGCCTTTTTTGCAATTAGAAGTGTCTCGCGATACTGTCCGATTCCGGATCGGTAGGACATCAATTTCAAGTAGCTGGCGGCGTACGTGGGATCCAGGCGCCTTGCATCCTCCAGCTCGCCTATGGCGTCCTGCAACTTTTTTTGTTCGTAAAGTTGCCGAGCCCGATACAAATGGACTCTTGCCGCAATGCGATTTCGCTCTACGAAAGTGAAAATTCCACCTGCCGATAAGAGAAGCACCGCGCCCGCTGCCAAAACCTGGCGAATTCGTTTTTTCCTTCCGAGCCTCTCCCCCAAAAACCGCCGCAACTCCTTCTCCAACCCAACCTCACCTACCCGCTTTTCCGAATCCCGATCCAGCGCCCGCTCCACCGCGGCGACGAAGGTCCCGGGCAAATCCTTCCGCAGCTCCTTGAGCCACCTCCGCTTCCTTCCTTGGTGAGCCGCTTTCAGTTCATCGAACGAACTCCCGGTGACCGGAAACTCTCCCGTCACCAGATAGAACAGCAGCACCCCGAGGGCGTAGGAATCGGACGCCGGTGTCGGCGGTTTGCCTTCGAACAGCTCCGGTGCCAAATACAGTGGTGTTCCCGAGAGCGAGGGCTCCTCGCTCTGGAGGACCGCCGTGTCCCGACCGACCCCAAAGTCGGTCAGGACGATGCGGCCGTCGTTTTCTCGCACGACGTTCTGGGCTTTGACGTCGCGGTGGACGATGCCCTGGGCGTGGACCGCGGCGAGGGCGCGGCAGAGGGCGATTCCGATTTCGGCGGCTTCTCGGGCTTCGAAGCGGCCTTTCTCCGCCAGGATTTCCGCGAGGTTCTTGCCTTCCAGGAACTCCATCCAGAATCCGACCCGGCCGTCGGCTCCTGCGGCGCCATGGACCGTCGCGACGTTCGGGTGGCGGACTTTGGCGAGCAGGCGTCCTTCGCGGAGCGTTTCGGCTTCTCGCTCCGGGGTCTTGGCCGAGGCGCGGATCAGTTTGAGGGCGACGATCCGGTCGAGCCGCGGCTCGCGCGCTTTGTAGACGTCTCCGAAGGAGCCGCGGCCGACGCGTTCGAGGATTTCAAGCTCTCCCCAGTGAGTGGGGGTCTCATCGTCTGGTTCTTCTTCCTCGTCGAGATCCCCAAGGATGCCGCCTTCGGCGAGCCAGGTCCGGTGGAACGTCGCGACTTCGGAGATCGCGGCGAGCGCGCGGATCTGCTCCCGCTCCTTCTCGCTGCCGGCCGACGACTCGGCTTCTTGCCAGTCGATCGCTTCGCCCTTGGCGAGCGCCTCGACCAGGGAGGCCAGGCGAGGATCGTCGGGCTGTTCCTCGTCGTTCTCCCCGTCGCTCTCGAAATCGTCGGACGGAGCGCTCACGAATCCATCTTTTTTACTAGCCGGCCGATCGCGCGCTGGACCGCCACGCGCGCCGCGTCCGGGCTCGGCTTGCCGAACAGGAGAGCGACATCTGTGAAGCCGAGATCGAGATCGAGCCGGGCATTCAGCAGCGCCTGGTCCTCTTCGCTCAGCCTGGATCGCGCGCTCATCACACGCTCCAGTCTCTCTTTCTCGATCGCCTCTTCCATTGGAGAAAGCCCGTTCGCCACGAGACTCGTGGCCGTTTCCCCCGCGGCCGGCTGGCGGCCCGCGCGGCGATGTTGGTCGATCAGGCACCTCTTGATCGTGACGAAGAGGGCTACGCCGAACGCGCCGCTGTGCTTCGGGTCGAAGAGGTCGATGCGCCGGAACGTCTGGGCCAGCGCGTCCTGCACCACGTCCTCAGTCTCGACCAGGCTGCGGAGGCGTTTCGGCAAACGGCCGTGCGCATAGCGGCAGAGGCGCTCGCGCAGCTTTTTCCAGAGCTTCTCGCGCGCTTCCAGGTCGCCGTTCTTGGCGCGGAAGAAGAGACCTCGGGTCGAATCCATGGGCGAAGACATGTGCTGCCGGCTCCCGTACGTCGTCTCTAGCGCTGGTGCAGGTGGCAGATGATAGTCCGCTTCGCAGGTCTTAACAATCGCCGATTCTGCATATCCAAACTCCGTTCCTCTCGCGGATACACCGAAGTCCGTCGGGGTCGGTGCCCAGGCTCGAAGACGACCGAAGGGACTCCCGGGCCTGGAGGCAAAGTGCCGCGTGTGCCGGGCCTCTCCCATCAGGTCCTGCGAGATCTACGAAATCTCCACCGATTTTGTTCGAACCCTGTTCGGTTTCACCTTCGCCGTCGTTGATCCATATGAACGCCTGGAGAGCGGCCGGGCTTTCGACCGCGGGGAATTCCACCCCGGGAGGGCTGAGATGCTTGCGATCGACCCACCTACCGGTGCCGGACGCGCGATGTTCGAGGAGCACTACGAGCTGATCCACAAGACGATCTACGGGGTCGCGCGCCGGAAACGGCTCGACTCGGAGAGCATCGAAGAGTTCTCGGGCTTCGCTTTCGTCAAGATCCTCGACGACGACGCGGCCGTGCTGCGCAATTTCGAGGGGCGCAGCACGCTCAAGACCTACCTGGTCACCGTGGTCCAGCGGCTCTACCTGGATTTCCAGATCCACCGCTACGGCAAATGGCGCCCCTCCCGCCGCGCAATGCGGCTCGGCCCTCTCGCGATCGAGCTCGACCGGCTGCTTCATCGCGACGGCAAGTCGCTCTACGAGGCGGCGGACTGGCTGCGCGAGCGGGGCTTCGGCGAGCATTCCCGCGACAGCCTCGCGGCGCTTGCCCGTCTGATCCCGAACCAGCGCCGCCGGCCGCGCCTGGAGCAGCTGGATCGGGCGGAAGAAGTGCCCTGCGACGGCGGGGTCGAGGAGCGCCTGCTCGCGCGGGACCGCCACCGTGCGGCGGCGCGGATTGGCACCGCGCTCTCCCAGGCGCTCGCCGCGCTGCCGGCCGAGGATCGCCTGATGCTCCGCCTGCGCTTCGAAGAGGAGCTGACCGTGCGGGCGATCGCCGCGCGATTCGGCGTCGAGGCGCGCCAGCTCTACAGCCGCTTCGAGCGCCTGATCGCGAGCCTCCGCCGCACGCTCGAAGCGGCGGGAGTCGGCAAAGACGCCGCCGCCCCGCTGTTCGAAGCCTGGGGGCTCGATCTGGAGCTCGCGCTCGGGTAGGGGAACGGAGCCGGGTTGCCCCGGGAGTTGCCCGCGAGTTGCCCGCGAGGCGAGCCCGCGAGTGATTGAAATCACTCGCTACGTTACGACGTCCCTGGCGGGACGTTCCCACCCGATCCGGCCTCATGGAACCCAACAACTCGTCCCGTAGGGACGACGTATTCTAGCGAGGGGTTTCAACCCCTCGCGCGGGCTGCCGGGTAAGATCCGCGCTCGATGCCCAATTTGCCGATCGTCGTCGTGGGAGCCGGGGCCGCCGGTTTGGTGGCGGCGATCTTCGCGGCGCGATCGGGGCAACGTCCGGTGCTGCTGCTCGAAGCGACGCCGGACGGCGGCCGGAAGATCCTGGTTTCGGGCGGCGGGCGGTGCAACGTGCTCCCGTCGGAACTCGTGCCCGAGCGGTTCGTCACCGATTCCTCCCCCAATACCCTGCGGAAGATGTTGCGCTCCTGGCCGCTGCCTGAGCAGCGGGCGTTCTTCGAGCAGGAGGTGGGCGTGCCGCTCGCGCTCGAAGCGGAGAGCGGCAAACTGTTCCCCGCCTCGAACCGGGCCCGCGACGTGCGCGACGGCCTGGTGGCGCTCGCCCGGCGGAGCGGCGTCGAGCTGCGGCGGAACGCGCGGGTGGCCGATCTTTCTCCCGGCGGCGACGGCAGGTGGACCATCCTGTTCGAGACCGCCGCTCCGATCGAAGCCGCGGCCGTCGTGCTCGCGACCGGCGGTCTTTCCTTGCCGGGAACCGGCAGCGATGGAGCGGGGTTACGCGTTGCCGAAAAGCTCGGGCTGCGTACGGTTCCGACCTATCCGGCGCTCACTCCGCTCACCGGCGAGGGGCACGCCGGGCTCGCGGGAATCTCGCTCACTGTGCGCATCGGCGCGCCGGGCACCGGCCGGCATGCGGAGGGGGGATTTCTGTTCACCCACCGGGGGTGGAGCGGGCCGGCGGTGCTGGATCTTTCGGACCTGGTGTCACGGACGGAAAGGACCGAAAGGACAGCAGGGACTTCAAGGACGGAGACGCCCACATTGCGCGTTCGGTGGTGCGCGTTCGACGAAGGGGCTTGGGAGACTGCGCTTCGGTCCGGACCGGGGACACCCCTTGGCGCTTTGCGTCGGCTCCTGCCGGAGCGCCTGGCCGAGCAACTGCTCCTGGAATCGGCGGTCGAGCCGGGGATCTCGCTTGCGCAGTTGCCGCGGGAGGCGCGGAAGCGTCTGATCGCGAATCTGGTCCGCTATCCCCTGCCGGCGACCGGCGACGAGGGGTATCGGAAGGCGGAGGTCACCGGAGGTGGCGTTCATCTGGCCGAGGTCGACCCTCGCACGATGGAGTGCCGATCCCTGCCCGGACTATTTCTCTGCGGCGAGATCCTCGACGCCTTCGGCCCGATCGGAGGCCACAATTTCGCCTGGGCCTGGGCCACCGGAAAAAGTGCGGGCCTCGGCGCGCTATCCTCTCCGACCAGCGAACCGCATTTCAGGGAGACATCAGAATGAATCGCCGCGTTCGACCGGTTTCCGTCGCCCTCGCCGTCATCCCTCTCGCCGCCTTAGCCCTCGTCCTCGCAACCGTCCTCCCCGCCCGGGCCGCCCGGACGCAGAAGCCGCCGCTCCATGCCGCCCACTGGCTCGCGATCACGGGGAAACCCCTGGCGGCGACGGCCGGGGCGATGATGTTCCAGAAAGGCGGCAACGCCGTCGACGCCGCGGCCGCGATGCTCGCCGCGGCCTGCACGATGTGGGACACCCTCAGCTGGGGCGGCGAGACCCAGGCGTTGATCTACAACCCGAAGACCGGGCAGGTGATCGCCTTGAACGCGCTGGGCGTCGCCCCCACGGGCGCGACGCCGGAATTCTTCCGCGGGCAGAAGCTGCGCTATCCGCCGGAGTACGGGCCGCTCGCCGCGGTGACGCCCGGCACGCCCGGCGGGCTGATCACCATGCTCGCCGAATGGGGGCGGCTGTCGCTCGCCGACGTGCTCGCCCCGGCGATCCAGATGGCAGACGGTTTCCCGATCGAGGCGCAGCTCGCCGACACGATCGCGCGGCAACAGCAGCGCCTCTCCGGTTGGCCGTTCTCCAAGGCGGTCTTCCTCCCCCACTCCGACCGGCCTCGCCAGGCGCCGGATGCCGGCGAGATGTTCCGCCAGCCCGACCTCGCGCGCACGCTGCGCCGGCTGGTCGAGGCGGAAGCAAAGGCGAAAGCGGCGGGCAAAGATAGACACGATGCGATCCTCGCCGCCTACGAGCTGTTCTACAAGGGCGACCTCGCCCGCGAGCTGGTGGCCGCAGCGCGCGGCGAAGGGGCGCTCTGGACCGAGCCCGATCTGGCGAACTGGCGGGTGAAGATCGAAAAACCGGTCTCGGTCGACTACAAGGGGATCGAGGTCTACAAACTGAATACCTGGACCCAAGGGCCGGCCCTGCTCCAGGCGCTCAACCTGCTCGAAGGGTCCGACTTGAAGGGAATGGGCTACAACAGCGCCCGCTACATCCACACCGTGAGCCAGGCGATGCACATGGCGTTCGCCGATCGCGATTTCTATTACGGCGATCCGGCGTTCGCCCCCGAGGAGCCGCTCGCGGGCCTCTTGTCCAAAGCGTACGCCAAGGAGCGCTGGCGCCAGCTCGATCCGGGCAAGAACCTGCCCGACCTCGGCCCCGGCGATCCGTATCCGTTCCAGGGCGGTACGAACCCGTTCGCCGAGCTGCTCAAGACGTGGACCGCCAAGGGCGCGGAAGGCGCAAACCAGCCCGCCTGGCAGGTGTCGTCGCTGTCGGCCGACGAGGCGTTCCATGCCGGGACCACCTCGGTCCTCGCCTCCGATGCCGAGGGGTGGGTCGTCTCCATGACCCCGTCGGGCGGCTGGGTGCCGGCGGTGATCGCCGGCAAGACCGGCATCGGCTTGTCGCAGCGGATGCAGAGCTTCGTCACCGCGCCGGAGGACGGCCCTTTCAACGTCGTCGAGCCGGGCAAGCGCCCGCGGGTGACGCTCACGCCGACGCTCGCGATGAAGAACGGCAAGCCGTTTCTCGCCTTCGCGGTCCAGGGGGGCGACAGCCAGGACCAGAACCTGCTGCAGTTTTTCTTGAACGTGGTCGAGTACGGCATGACCGTCCAGGAGGCGACCGAGGCGGCGAACTGGAACACCTACCAGATGCGCAGCTCGTTCGGCGACCACAAGATCGAGCCCGGGCGGTTGACGCTCGCCGACGCGGTCTCGCCCTGGGTGCGCGACGAGCTACGGCGAATGGGTTACAAGCTCGACTTCGAGGAGCGGACCTCCGGTCCGATCAATGCGATCGAGATCGACGCCGCCCACGGCACGATGTGGGGCGGCTCCTCGAACCATGGCGAGGATTACGGCATCGCCTGGTAGCGGCGCACAAAGGGTAGTGGCTCAGGCAAGCCGCCTCGCTCCTTCGGGCGCCTTCGGCAGCAGCCAGTCGCTGCGGGACTTGCCTGAGCCACTACCCAAGCAAAGAGGCGGGCCTTTGCGGCCCGCCTCTCGTTCCAACACCGGTTTGACGCGAGGCGCCTTACGGCTTTTCGCTGAAGTGGAGATCCATTTCCCAGAAGTAGGTCGGGCTCTCCGTGAAGGTCGTGCAATTGGTCGAGATGTACGACAAGCCCGCCGGCACGAAGCCGTCGCTGCGCAGGTCGACCGCCGGACGGTTCGACTTGTTGCTGAAGTTGGGCGTGCTGGGCGTGTCCGGGGTCTTCGCGACCAGGAACACGTGAGTCTGGGATCCGGCGCGATAGGCGTCGAAGATCTTCTTCGCCAGGTTCTTGCGCTCGAAGAACCAGGGCATACGCTCGAACTGCTGAATGCCGAAGTTGGTCTTCGTGTCGAGCGGCAGCGCCAGGTTGATATTCGCGGTGGTACCGGAGACCGTACCGAAGGCCAGCCACACCTGCTGCATCACGCACACCTGCGACTGGTCGCCCGAAACACCCTCGATGATGCCGGTGGTGAGCGGCAACTGGCGACCCGCGTCCGCCGCCAACAGCTGGCTGATCGGGAAGTCCACGGCGTAGCAGCTGCCCGGGACGTCGTTGAAATCGGTCATGTTGGGGCCGCCGGACTCGGTGACCACCGTGACCTTGTTGGTGACGAAATTCACGCCGGTGACCAAGGGGGTCGCGGCGCTAACCGTCACCGGCGTGCTGTCGCCCGGGCCCAGCTCTTTCGCGGCTTCCAGGGTCGAGTTCCAGTACTCCTCGGGGAAGGCGTTCAAGCCATAGGTGCCGCCGAGGCTGGCGACCGGACCGACCGAAGCGACGCCCTGCGGGAAGAAGTCGACCGCCTCGAGGTTGAGGTCGTAGGTACCGAACGGCACGGGGAGACGATAGTTGCCGTTGACAATGCCTTCGGCCGCCGGCAGGTTGGTCGAAGCGAGCGTCGTCGTGTTCACCGAGACGCGCGCATTGCCGACGTAGACCGCATCGACAATGTCGCCGTTGTCGTGGCGAATCGCGGAAACGTCGCCGCCCAGTACGGGCAGGTTCAGAGAACCATGGGTCACGCTGCCTTCGATGATGCCGTAGACGCTGTTGAAGGCCACGTCGCCCGCCTGCAGGGCGGCAGGACCGGACGCCGCGGAACCCTCGGGATAGAGCATCGAGGCTGCGGCGATGTCGTCCTGCTCGAGCGTTCGCAGACGCACGAAGGAGAGCGGATCATCGGAGTCCCGGAAGTTGTACATCGAAGCGTCGTCCGCGTTCGTGAGGTTGTTGACGTTCGGAACCGTCGAAACGGTCAGTCCCATGGAGAAGCCCAGGCGGAGAGCCATTTCGGCCACGAGATCGGTCGAACGCGGGTCGATCAACGCGGTCAGCTGCGCCAGATCGGCGGTCGTTGTGTAACGGAGGCCGTTCGTGGTCTTGGTGTTGATCACGATGTCCATGTCGAGGACCGTGCCGCCGTCGTACGAGCCGGCCGGCCATTCCTGGTCGCCGTCCGCGTCGATGTCGGTGCAAGTCGTGATCGTGTTCGACACGTCGGAGTCGCCGTCACCGTCGAGGTCGTCGCCGTTGTTGAACGTCGCGGTCTCGACCAATCGGGTCGGCACGGTCGCGCTGGACGCGGTGAAACCCGCCGCGGAGCGAAAGGTGATCTCGTTGATCGTGTCGAACTTCCGAACCCCGGCGTTGGCGTAATCGGCGCCGAATTGGAACTGGATGTACGAGGTCGGGATCTGATTCCATTGGTCCATCGCCAGCTGGATTCCGGCCTTGGCATCGGTCAAGGTCAGAAATGCGGCGCCGAGCGGGTTCGGAACCGGATTCTGGGTGTTGTTGAGCCGAAACACCAACGGAATGCACCGCGAATCAAGGTGCAGCGGCACGAAGTTGCCGTAGACCTGGCCCGCAATCGACGACGGCACCCGGCCGGTGATGTCGGTCACCAACTGATAGCCGCCCGCGTGCGCGACGCTCGCACAGAGCGTCAAAGCAAGGGCCGCGACGAGCCCTAGGGCCGTTCGTTTCAACATATCGCTTCTCCTTGGCCCTTTAAGGCCGAATTTTTTCCCCTGAGGGACGTTTCCTTTGCTTGCGGCGAGGCTTGGCGGAGCCCCAGGCCACTTGCAGTACCGATCATTCGACCTCGGTAAATCGGATCGGTCGCTGGATAACGACCTCTCACCGCGACTACCCCCGCTCGGAGTTCGAATCGGAGATCAGCTGGAGGGCTGGCGGTGAAGAGGTTCTGCGAGCCGGAAACCGGGTCCACGTCAACAGTGCCGCGGCAGGAGAAATCCGGGACAGGACGAGCGCCGTATAGCAAACCCAACATTCCGCGAAGCTCGAACGTATCAAGGGGCACAAAGTGAGGGAAAAACTTGTGGAGCTCCCCCTGATGCCAACGCTCGCCGAACTTTTGCCGGATCGTCGCCCGGCGCGCCCCCGGCAACTTGAGTACACCCGTGCCGGTCGATTCATCGTGGCTCTCACCCTGGCGTTCGGCCTCTGCCGGGCGGCCGATGCCGGCGTCGATCGCTGGAGCCCGTACGGCCCCGGCGAGGGCGCGCTTCAATCTCTGGTCGCTTCGACGCGCGGCGAGCTCTACGTGACCTCGGCCTTCGCCGTCGGCGAGATCTGGCAGCGGCCGGCCGCCACCACCCTCTGGCGCTGGCGCGGAGCGGGGCTCGAGCGCCCGGGTCTGCCGGGGGTGACGGCGCTCGCGGTTCATCCGAAGAACCCGAACAGCTTGTGGGCGGTGGCCACAGGCGGCGACGGAACCGTCTCCCAGAGCGTCTTTCGCTCGACCGACGCAGGAGCCTCGTGGCGCAAGGTCTTCACCGGCGACATCGATTTCCAGATCGTCCGCTTGACCGTCGCGCCGACCGCCCGTTCGGTCGTGCTGCTCGCCGAGACCGGCCGCGGAACGCCGAAACGGCTCTTGCGCAGCGCCAACCTCGGCGTTTCTTGGACGGAGGTGCCGAACGTCGTCGGGCCGGCCGCCGCGGCGCCCGACGAACCGGGAACGATCTACGCCGTCGCGGAATCGGGCTCGGGAGTGGTCAAGAGCGTCGACGGCGGCGCCACGTTCCACCCGACCGGCGCACTGCCGATCGAGGCGGGCGACGAGGTCCGCGCCCTCCATGCCACGTACGGCCGACCGGCGCTGGTTCTGGCCTCTTTGCGCCTGGGAGGGCTATACCGGAGCACGAACGGCGGCGGCACCTGGCGGCGCGCGGGCTTTGTGAACAGCGGGCCTTCGGCGCTCGCCTCCGAACCCGGCAATCCGAGAAAGATCTACGCGACCAATGTCTTCGGCCTGTACACGAGCGATCGAGGAGGGCAGAGCGGCAGTTTCCGCACCCTGGCGTCGTTCTTCTTCTTTCCCCTGCTGGGAGTCGAGCCCGGATCGCTCGTCGCGGCGCCCTCGGGACCCTACTTCCTGGCCGGCGGCGATCTCTACCGGTTCACCCCTCCGGAAGGCGTTGAACCGGTCGCGGAGACCGGCATCGAAGCGTTCGGCGTCGCCAAGCTGCGCATCTCGCCGGTCGATCCTTCGTTCGTCGCGGTGCGCCGCTATACCGGCTGTATCCGCGAGTTTTGCGATTTCCGGACTCTCCTCTCGACCGACGGCGGTGCCACCTTCACCCGCTTAGGGGCTCAAACCTCCCCACGTCGATTCCTCGACGTCACCGACTTGGCGTTCGATCCGACCGACCCGCGCCGCTGGCTGCTTACCTTAGACGGGGGTTTCGTTCTTCTCCATGAAGCCGGGGAGCCGGACCTCCTCGGCCGGACCCTGCTCAACGGGCCGGTGCAAACCGTCGAATTCGCGGCGGGCGGCGCGCTGTTGGCGGGTGGCTCGAACGGCATCCTCCGGAGCGACGATCTCGGCGCCACCTGGGCGACCACTCTCGGCGGTACCTTTTCCCCGGACCCCGAGCATCCGTTTCCCGGTTTTCGACGGATCGTCGATCTCGCGAGCAACCCCTACGCCACCGACCGGGTGATCGCCCGCGCGCTCGAGTTCATCTCCGGCCTGCCGCACGATCCGGGCCGGATCGTCCTCTACAAGAGCGCGGACGCCGGCCTGACCTGGAGCTGGCTGCGCGACGGCGACGCGGACGTCGAGTTCATCCCCGGAACGCCCGCGAGTTTCTATCTGCTATTCGGCACCGGTACGAACACGGAGCTGCGCCGGAGCGACGACTTCGGCACGACCTCCACGCTGGTCCACGCTTTCCCGACCTCCGACGTCGCGAGCGACGTGGCGACCGATCCGAATGCGCCGGCCGACCTGTACCTTGCCACCCGTCTCGGCGTCCGTAGAAGCCGCGACGGCGGCGCCACCTGGGAGGCGACGGCGGGAGGGTTCAACCCGTTCGGAGTCTACCGGCGTTGGATCGAGCGGGTTCAGGTGGCGCCCGATCAGGCGGGCCGCCTGATCGCCAGCCCCGTCGATGGCGGGCTGTTCGAAGATCGTCTGTCGAATTGAGCGGCGAAACTTAACTCAGCTCGGCGAGCATCTTTTCGAGCACCTGATCTAGCCCCAAGCCGGTGGCGTCGATCCGCACGTAACTCTCGTCGAAAGTGAGCGGCGAATCGGCGCGGCTGCGGTCGCGCCGGTCGCGCTCCGCGAGGTCGGCTTCGACCTCTTCGCGCGGCACGGCGCGGCCGGTCTCGGCGAGCTGGGCGTGGCGGCGCTCGGCGCGGACTCCCGGATCGGCATCGAGAAAGAATTTGTAGCGCGCGTCGGGGAAGACCCGGGTGCCGATGTCGCGCCCTTCCAACACCCCGCCGAGCCGCTCCGCGGTCGCGCGCTGAAGCGCCACCATCCGCGCCCGGACGCCAGGGTGGGCGGAAACCGCGGAGGAGGCGCGCCCCACTTCCGGTGTGCGAATGCGCGTTTCGACCGGAACGCCGTCGAGCAGGACCTGATAACTGCCGTCGCCGGCCGGTTCGAGCCGGATGTCCGCCCGCTCGGCGAGCGCCTCGACCGCGGCGCGGTCTTCCGGATCGAGCCCGGAAACGAGCGCGGCGAGCGCGAGCGCCCTATACATCGCGCCGGTATCCAGGTAGGGCACGCCGAGGCGCGCGGCGAGCCGGCGCGCGATGGTCGATTTACCCGCGCCCGAAGGGCCGTCGATCGCGACGACGAGCGGAGACGCTTCTCCGCTCACCGGCCGCTCCGGCCTCCGGATTTACCGCCCGGGCGGCCGCCGCCGCCCGAACGCCCGGGAGGGCGACCGGAGGGACGACCGGACGAAGGACGACCGGCGGACGGACGGCCTGAAGATGGACGGCCCGACGAGGGGCGACCGGCGGGGCGTCCCGCAGGTCCGGAAGCGGGGCGCCCCGACGGGCGGCCCGAGGTCGGACGGCCCGACGGTTTGGCGCCGGGCCGGTCTGAAGCCGGACGAATCGGCCGATCC
>Ga0068860_100000896_pt1 | contig 33047 bp, 28 predicted proteins | sample KBSSwiS32_FD_66597 | JGI IMG/M metagenome (GOLD analysis project Ga0068860, IMG submission 66597) | Switchgrass rhizosphere microbial communities from Kellogg Biological Station, Michigan, USA - KBS Switchgrass S3-2 | ecosystem: Host-associated > Plants > Roots > Rhizosphere > Soil ... | reverse complement strand
TTGACATCCCCGGCGAACCCCCTTTATATTCCGCCTCCCTTTTGGAGATCACCGCGATGAAGCGTCGTCCCGAACTTAGATCGATTCAACCCGCGTCGAGCGCTCCGGCCTGTTTACGGCCCGGAACGTTCGTCGGCCGCGGGTGGAATCGCGCGGAGAAATCTCCACGGTAGGGGCAAACTAGATCGGAACGCGTTCGCGTTCGATTCGAAAGCCTTCCGGGAGATCCCTTCCGGAAGGCTTTTTTGCGTTTTGGGTACACAGCCGACCGTCTCCGCACGGCGCGCCGAGCCTATGGCTCACGCACGTTCCGCCGCGGATTCTAGAAGACCCGGCTTGCACCACCATACGGCTAGCTCAGTGGAAGAGCATCGGGCCATTAACCCGAAAGTCGAGGGTTCGACTCCCTCGCCGCATCCAAAACCGTCTGATAAACGGTCTTTAGGTAGCACCGATTGCCCGGAAGGAGCGAGATCGAAAAAACGTACCACCCGCCGAACCGCTCGATGCGGCGATCCGCAGAGAAAGGGATCGCGCTCTTTCGGCAAGGCAAACGCACGAAGGTGCCTTGCAGTGTCGTTCGTGCCGTTCGTCAGGAAGCTCGTAGCTCCACGTACCGAGGAAGGTTCAGCACCTCGCTCCTTGGCGCACGATCGGAAAGTCGATCGGCTTCGGCACTCCGCACCGGAGCGCGCGGTGGGCGTGGTCTCGCCCCTTCCGGCGATCACTTTGCACAAGGTTTTCCGGCACTGCCGCGTTGGCAGGGCGTTTTGAAAGAAGGTGGAGCATGACGATCCAGATCCTCAAAGTACGCGCCAACGAGCGCGGCCTCCTGTTCCGCGACGGCGCGTTCGACCGCGCGCTCGCGCCGGGCTGGCACCTGCTCGTGGCGCCTTTCGCCAAGCTCGTGGTCGATCGGGTTTCGGTGCGCGAGCAGTGGCTCCGGCACCAGGAAATCGAGGCGATCGTCCGGTCCGGCAAGCTCGGCGACGACCTGCTCGCGAGCGACTTGAAAGACCACGAGCGGGCGGTGGTTTCGATCGACGGCCGCATCACCGCGGTCATCGATTCGGGCGTGCGGGGTCTTTGGCAGGTCGATCGCTCGGTCAAGGTGGAGGTGGTGGATGCCCGGCAGCAGCCGTTTGTCCATGCCGACCTCGCCGTCGTGCTCGCCGCGCCCGGCGCCTCCGCGCTGCTCGAGACGGCGGTCGTGCCGGCCGGCTGGGCGGGCCTCCTGTTCCAGGACGGCCGCCTGCTCGCCCGCTTGGAGCCTGGAGTCCACGCGTTCTGGAAGGGCGAGGGAAAGATGCAGGTCCTTTCGCTCGACCTGCGCGAGCAGACGCTGGACATCTCGGGCCAGGAGATCATGACCGCCGACCGGGTGACGTTGCGGTTGAACGCGCTGGTCGGTTTCCGGCTCGTCGATCCGGTGAAGGCCGCGACGGAGGTCGACGACTTCCGCCAGGCGCTCTACCGGCTGGCGCAGCTCGCGCTGCGGGCGATCGTCGGGTCGCGCGATCTCGACGCGCTGCTCGCCGACAAGGACGGCTTGGTCGCCGAGCTGCGCGAGCGGATCACTCCGGGCGCCGAGGCCCTGGGCCTGGAGCTCAAGGGTGTCGGCATTCGCGACGTGATCCTGCCGGGCGAGATGAAGGAGATCTTGAACCGGGTGATCGAGGCGCAGAAGGCCGCCGAGGTTCAGCTCGTGACCCGTCGCGAGGAGACCGCGGCGATCCGCTCGCAGGCGAACACGGCGCGGATCTTCGAGTCGAACCCGACGCTGATGCGGCTGCGTGAGCTTGAGGTCCTCGAAAAGGTGGCCGCGAAGGCCAACCTGTCGGTGGTCCTGGGCGACGGCGGTCTCTCGGATCGGGTGATGAAGTTGCTGTAGAGGAAAGCGGGGCGCTCGCCGATAAAGCCGGCGGGCGCTCCGTGTTGTTTTCCGCCTCGGACGTTACGCCGAAGGGCGATGCACCTCGTCGGAGATGTAACCTCTCCGGGCGGCATCGGACCGCTCGTCTTCGATCCGTTGGGCGGCTTTCGGCGGGACCACCAGCACGCTCGTGGGCGCCGAACGAATCACCTTGGCGGCGACGCTGCCGAGCAGCAGGCGCTCGAGGCCGCCATAGCCGTGGGTGCCAATCACCACCAGGTCGGGGTGGCGCGCTTCGACCTCGGCGAGGATTTCCGTCACCGGGCCGCCCACGCGCACCTTCCGCTGGACGATCGCTCCGCTCTTGGATTCGAGGATCGTCGCCATGCGTTGCAGCTCGGACTCCGCGAGGCGGACCAACTGGTCCTGCCGGAACTGGCGCAGGCCCGCGCTGTCGATCGGGTCGAGCGCGAACAGCAGCTCGAACGTCGGCCCCTCTTCGAGCGGCGACATAAGCACGAGAGCGGTCTCGATTGCCCGCCGCGAGGTCGGCGACAGATCGACCGGCACCAAGACGCTATGCGGCAGGATCGGCGTGCCCGAGCGCAGAACCAGCACCGGGCAGGGAGCTTGGCGAACCACGCGATCGGCGGTCGAGCCGAACGTCCAGTTGTGCTTGCCGACCTCGACGCTGCCGACCAGGATCAGGTCGGCGTCGAGCGCCGCGGCCCGTTCGACCAGCAGCCGGTGGGCCGGGCCTTCGGCGACGTGGGTACGGATCCTCGGTCCGGCGATGGGCGCGCCGTCGATGGCCGGTACCGCGTGGCGGGCGGCCTGGGCTTCGATGGCCTCGACCATTTGCCGCCGCTCGATGTCGGAGATCTGCGGCGTGACCAACGGCCCTTCAAACGTCGCAAACAGAGTGGCGATAGGGGTATAGGCGTGAACGATTTCCGCGTCGGCTGAAAGCGCGCGGGCCAGCGCCAACCCGGAAGCGACGACCGCATCGCTCTCCGGGCCGAGGGACGTACCGATGACGACGGTCTTGGTGTGCGGGATCATGGCTCACCTCCGATTCGAATCTAGGCCGAATCGCCGGAGGTGCGCGCCATTTCTCGGGGTGGGGTGGCGCCACCCCGGAGGGCGGGCGGCCACGGGGACCGCCGCCCAGCTTCAGGTCAGGCGGTCGCGCCGTGGCACTTCTTGAACTTCTTGCCCGAGCCGCACCAGCAGGGATCGTTGCGGCCGACTTTCGGGTCTTTGCGGACGACGGTCGCGGCTCCGACGCTCGGCGAGCTGTTCGCCTCTTTGGGTGGCGCCGAAAACGTCAGCTGCGCCGGCTGCGGCATCTCGCGGCGGCGCCGCTGCTCGGCCATGTCCTCTTCGGTCACCGGCTCGAAGTGGAACAGCTTGGAGAGGATGTCGTCCTGCACCCGGCTGCGCATCGATTCGAACAGCTCGTAACTCTCCCGCTTGTATTCGTTCAGCGGATCGCGCTGGCCGTAGCCGCGCAGGCCGATGCCTTCTTTCAGGTGGTCGAGCGCGAGCAGGTGGTCCTTCCAGGCGACGTCCACCGCGTGCAGCATGATCGCCCGCTCGAAGCTCCGCATCATCTCGGTGCCGAAACGCGCTTCGCGCTCCTGATAGCGGTTGCGGACCGCGGCGAGGAGCGTGTCTTCCAGCTCCTGGATGCCCAGCTCGGAGAGGTCGGCGCCGAAGTCGCTGCGCTGGAGGTTGAAGTACGCGAGCATGTCGGTACGCAGGCCGGTCAGGTTCCAGTCGTGCGGATCGACCTTTTCCGGGCAATGGCTTTCGAGCAGCGTGTCGATCAGCTCCTCGCAGATCCCCTGGACGTATTCGCGCCCCTCGCGCCCTTCCAGGATCTCTTTGCGCAGCTGGTAGATCTCCTGGCGCTGCTTGTTCATCACGTCGTCGTATTCGAGCAGGTGTTTGCGGGTCTCGAAGTTGCGCCCTTCGACCTGCCGCTGCGCTTTTTCGATCGCCCGCGAGACCATGCCGTGCTCGATCGCCTCGCCCTCTTCCATGCCGAGCTTGGTCATCAGCCCCTTGATCCGATCGGAGCCGAAGATGCGCATCAGGTCGTCTTCGAGCGACAGGTAGAAGCGCGACGAGCCGGCGTCGCCTTGGCGGCCGGAACGGCCGCGCAACTGGTTGTCGATCCGGCGCGACTCGTGTCGCTCGGTGCCGAGGATGTGCAGGCCGCCCGCGGCGATCACTTCGTCGCGCTCCGCGGCGCAGGTTACGAGGTAGCGCTCGAGCGCCTGGGCGTGCTCCTCGGGCTGGACGGCCGGGTCGAATTCCGAGCGGGCGAGCCCTTCCGGGTTGCCGCCGAGCACGATGTCGGTGCCGCGGCCGGCCATGTTGGTGGCGATGGTCACCGACCCTTTGCGTCCGGCCTGGGCGACGATCGACGCTTCGCGCTCGTGGAACTTGGCGTTCAACACGACGTGCGGCACGCGCGGCGGCTTGTTGAGCAGGCGCGAGAGCATCTCGCTCTTTTCGATCGACACGGTGCCGACCAGGGCCGGTTGACCGCGCTGCTGGCAATCGCGGATCTCTTCGACCACCGCATCCCATTTCTCGTCCGCCGTGCGGTACACCAGGTCGGCGCGGTCCTCGCGGATCATCTCGCGGTTGGTCGGGATCACCGTCACGTCGAGGTTGTAGATCTGGGCGAACTCTCCGGCCTCGGTGTCCGCGGTACCGGTCATGCCGGCGAGCTTCTTGTACATGCGGAAGAAGTTCTGGAAGGTGATGGTCGCGAGCGTCTGCGTTTCGCGCTCGATCTTCACCCCCTCTTTCGCCTCGACCGCCTGGTGCAGGCCGTCCGACCAGCGGCGACCGGGCATGGTGCGGCCGGTGAACTCGTCGACGATCACGACCTGGCCGTCCTTGACCAGGTACTCGACGTCGCGCCGATAGAGCGAATGGGCGCGCAGCGCCTGGTTCACGCCGTGGAGAACCTCCATGTTCTCCATCTCGTAGAGGTTGCGGATGCCCAGCAGGTGCTCGACCTTCTCCACCCCCTGGTCGGTCAGGCTCGCCTGGTGCGCCTTTTCGTCGACCACGTAGTCGCCGGTCGTGCTCTTCTGGCCGTCCCCTTCGTCGATCTCCTCGCCGCGTTCGAGGCGCGGGATGATTCGGTCGATCCGGTAGTACTTGTCGACCGATTCCTCGGAGGGACCCGAGATGATCAGCGGGGTCCGCGCCTCGTCGATCAGGATCGAGTCGACCTCGTCGACGATCGCGTAGTGATGCGCCCGCTGGACCATCGATTCGAGGTCGAACTTCATGTTGTCGCGCAGGTAGTCGAAGCCGAGCTCGTTGTTGGTGCCGTAGGTGACGTCGCAGTTGTACGAGCGCTTGCGCTCGGAGTCCGAGAGGTCGTGCTGGATGACGCCCACCGACAGCCCGAGAAAACGGTAGATCTGGCCCATCCAGTCGGCGTCGCGGCGGGCGAGGTAGTCGTTCACCGTGACGACGTGGACGCCTTTGCCTTCGAGCGCGTTCAGATAGGTGGGGAGGGTGGCGACCAGGGTCTTGCCCTCTCCCGTCTTCATCTCGGCGATCCGGCCGCGGTGGAGCACCATGCCGCCCATCAGCTGCACGTCGAACGGCCGCATGTGCACCGTGCGCCAGGCGCCTTCGCGGGCGACCGCGAACGCTTCGGGCAGCAGGTCGTCGAGGCTCTCGCCGTTTTCGAGGCGGGTTCGAAACTCGGCCGTCCTTCCCCGCAGCCCTTCGTCGGAGAGATTCTTCACCCCCGCTTCGAGCTCGTTGATCTGGGCCACGATCGGCAGCATCCGCTTGACTTCGCGGCCATGCGCGCTGCCGAAGACTTTAGTCAGGATTTTCTGGATCATGCGACTCTCATCTGAAGGTGGGGGGATGCGCGGGCGAGGCCCACGGGGAGCTGCGGCAGCAATATACCAGAAAGGTCAAGGGCGCCTTTAAGCGGCGCGACGAGGGCAGTGGTTTCGTTTGCCTCCTCGCTCCTTCGGGCGCCTTCGGCAGCAGCCAGTCGCTGCGGGCCAAAAGAAACCACTGCCCTAGGGGAGGGGCTTTTGGAACCTAAGAGCCGTTCGGCTCGTCGAGCATATAGGCGAGCGGGTTGACCGGCGCGCCGTCGACGTGGACTTCGTAATGCAGATGGTAGCCCGTGGAGCGGCCGGTCGAGCCGACCTTGCCGATCGTGTCGCCGCGCTTGACCCGCTGGCCGGGCCGCACGTCGATCTCCGACAGGTGACCGAACGTGGTGGAGAGACCGAACCCGTGCGCGAGGAACACGGCGTTGCCGTAACCGCCGGCCGATTCGGCTCGCACGACGATGCCGTCCGCCGGAGCTTGAACCGGGTGACCCGCGGGTGCCGCGATGTCCACTCCTTCGTGGCGGCCCCGGCCGTGGGTCAAGGGATCGCTGCGCGATCCGAAGCCGGAGGTCAAGATGCCGCGCACCGGCGCGATCGCCGGCGTCGAGGAGATCCAATCGAGGCGCTCGTCGAGGCGGGTGGCGATCTCTTGCAGCTGGCCGGTGAGGTCCCCGGTGCGCCGCGCGATGTCGTCGAGGCCGTCGAACGAGCTGTCCTCGACCGGTCCGCCGACGCCCGGCTCGGCTTCGCCCAGCGATTCGAGACCGGCGACGATGGCGAGCTGGCGCGTCCGATCCTCGGTGTCGCGCAGGCGCTTCTTCAACTGGGAAAGGCTGGATTCGAACGAGGAGTTGGTGGCGCGGAGCTTCTTGTTCTCGGCTTCGAGGCGGGCGATCTGGGCGGGGCTCGCGTTCGACCGGAAATAGAGCCAGGAAACTCCGATGGAGCCGAGGGCGAGGAACAGGATACAGCCGGCCGCAACCGCGATCTGCGGATTGCTCACTCGCCATTTCCGCAGCTTGGCGCGGGCGTGGGGAATGAGAATGATCGTGTGGTGCGTTTGGGCCATAGACTGTCTTCGACCGACTCCGAATTCAGAGACGAGCTTGAGCTCGCCACCAGGGTGAAGCCTCACCGTCCAAAGGTGTCGCGTATTGTAACGGCCGAACTCCGACTGTCAAGCCGACGGAAAATTATGCTCGGAGAGCATTTCGCGAGGATTGTTCAGGACTTGCGGCCCCTCTCGTAGGCACCCAAAAACAGTGCTTCAGCTTGTTTCAGGAGCTGCGGAGTTGGTAACCGCGCATATCCGCTCCGGGGATCGGACAGCTTTGGACGCAGCGGCGGGGTGGCGGGCGGCCTCCAGGGCAAACGAAATCACCACAGATGCACGAATGCTCTTGCCACCAGGAGAGGTGCGTATGTACGATTAGCCAGATACGCATTTCTCTTCAAAGGAGCTGGACCGTGCAGAGAAGAAGAGCATTCTGGGGACAGATTGCGCTGCTACAGATTGCCGCGCTCTTGTGGGCACCGAACGCCTGGGCGTTCAAGCAGGGGTATCACGAACAGATCACCGAGGCGATCCTGCTCGGCCGCGGCTTCGACGCCGATTCGGCGGACGAGGCGGGCGACTCGAACTATTGGACGGACGTCTTCGAATCGACCAGCGACGCGGCGCACGGCGACAACAACCAGCTCGGCGCGGCTTCGGCCCGCATGCGGCAGAAGCGGACCGAGATCGGCGACGCCCTGAACCGCTGCGAGCGCCGGAGCGCGCTCGACCGGCTGGGCGAGGCGCTGCACACGGTGCAGGACGTCTACTCCCACTCCAACTCGATCGACAACGGATTTCCGATTCCCGATCCGCTGTCGCTGGCCAACGGCACCGCCAACTGCGCCCTGCCGAACTTCGCGCCGGGCGGCCTGATCAGCGGCTATTTCAGCGTCGGTGGGTTCATGACCTTCAACCAGTGCCGCGGCATCCCGGCCAACATGTGCTGCCACCGCGACCTCAACAAGGACGCTCCGGGGGAGAACAACGGCGCGCGCCATACCCCGGCGTTGAACGCCGCGCGCGGCGGCACCCAGACCTATCTCGACGGGTTGGAGCAGGACATCCGGACCCGCTTCGGCGAGCCCAAGGCGACCCAGCTGATCAACCTGCTGAAGAAGAAGCAGCGCACGACCTACTTCGTGATCGACGACACCGGCAGCATGAGCACCGACATCGCGGGGGTGAAGGCGGCGGTCAATTCGCTGCTCGATTCGATCATCGCGAGCGGCGAGTCGCCCACGCTCGGCCTCGTCTCGTTCAAGGACTCGCCCTCCGACCGCGGGATCACCTGCGATTTCGAGGCGCTGCGCGCCCAGGTGAACGGCCTGTTCGCCTCGGGCGGCGGCGATTGCCCGGAGGCTTCGAACTCCGGCCTGCTCACCGCGTTGTCGCATTTCCCCGAAGCGGCCTCCGACATTCAGCTCGCGGGCGGGCGCGTCCTGCTCGCGACCGACGCCTCGGCGGGCGACTCGTTCCTCGGGCCGCAGGTCGCCGCGGAAGCCGGGCGGAAAGGCGTCAGCATCGACGCGATCCTGACCGGCGACTGTGTCGCGGAGGAGAGCTTCGCGGCGGGCGCCGAGCCGTTCAATCCGTCGGACAACTTCGAAGGAACGTTCGCCGCCCCGGGTCTTGAAGCGGAGGCCGCCTTGGCCGGCGATCCGCTCACCTCGATCTCGGCGCGCACCCAGCTGCGGGCGCTCACCGAGCAGACCGGCGGCGTGCTGTTCAACATCTCGCGCGCCGAGGTGGACGACGTGGTGCCGACGCTCCTGGAGCTCGGCGAGCCCGCGACCGCGCTTTTGACCAGCCGCAAGGTCGACCTCGCCTCCGGCACGCCGTTCGTCCTCAACGTGGCCCTAGACGACACGCTCGACCGGAAGGTGACGTTCATGGTCACCGCGTCGCGCGCCGGAATTCTGCCTGCCGTGACTCTCCGCCGGCCCGGCGGCGCCACGGTCGCCCCGGCGGATGCCGATGCGACGTTCCGCACCCTCTCTTCGGTGAAGACGATCACGATGAACGTTCCCGCCGTCGGCCGCTGGCAGATCCAGCTCGACGGTCAGGGCACTTTCGTGGTGCGGGCGTTCGGCGCCTCCGACCTGCGGCTCGACAGCGTACGGCTTCAGGCGCGGACGACCTCGCCGTCCCGGCCGGAGATCGATCTGATCCCGCTCGAGGGACAACCCGCGGTGGGCGACACCCTGGTGGCCGATTTCCGCTTCACCGAAGGGCCGCAGAACGTCGCGATCGCCCTGCGCCAGCCGGACGGCGACCTGCTCGCGACCCTCGGGCCGATCACACCGATCGACTCGCTCGATCCGACGCTGCCGACCCGACGCTTCCGCGCGGATCTTCCGGTGCCCGGCGAGACCTTCATCGTCGAGACCACCGGGACCACGCCCGCCGGTTCGGAATTCGTCCGCCAGGTAACCGTCCCGGCACAGCCGCAGACGGTGGCGCTCGCGGCGACTCCGGAGTCGGCGATCGCCTCCCCGGGAACTTCCGCCCCGTTCGTCACAACGGTCAGGAACGTCGGCACGACGGATGCCACCTACCGGGTGCGGGCGACCGGATCGCTCCCCTGGACGGTGAGCGGCGGCGGCACGGTCGCCGTTCCGGCCGGCGGCGCGGTCGAGGTCGGCTTTACGGTCTTCGTTCCGGCCGGTACGCCGGAGGGGCAGGTCGACCAACTGACGTTCTTCGCCGAAGACGTGTTCGCCCCGCGGGTGCGCAACAGCGCGAGCGCCTCGGTGATCTCCGGTTCGGCCAACCGGGCGCCGGACTGTTCCGCCGCCGCGGCTGATCCCTCGGCGCTCTGGCCGCCGAACCATGACCTCGCGCCGATCGCCCTTTCCGGTTTGACCGATCCGGACGGCGACGTGGTGACGTTCTCAGTTTCGGGCATCACGACGGACGAAGCGGTGGACGCCAACGGCGGCGGCGATACCGCTCCCGACGCCGACGGCGTGGGCACCTCGACGCCACGGATACGGGCGGAGCGGAGTGGCAACGGCGACGGCCGGGTGTATGAGATCCGGTTCGACGCCACCGACGGCAAAGGCGGTTCCTGCTCGGGCGCGGTCCGGGTCGGCGTGCCCCACAACTCCGGAGAGGTCGCGGTCGACAGCGGTCAGAGCTTCGACGCGACGGCGAAGCCGTAGATAGAATCCTGAAAGCCCGGGTCGGATACCCTCCGGCTCGGGCTTCGGACTTCCCATGCCACGCCTTCTTTTCAGTGTAATTCGCGTCGCGCCGCTTCTTGCCCTGGTGAGTTTCGCCTGCGGTGAGGCGTCTCTGCCGTCGTACGAGATCGCCGCCCAACAGAAAATGGACGTAGCGGCGGCGAACCCCGCTCATCCGACGATCGACCGCCCCGTTTTCGATTCGAAGGGGACCCTCCGTTGGGATGCGCGCCCCGCGGCGGTGTCCGGAGCCTGCCCCGCGGGAACCCCGATGTCCGGTCAAAAGAGCTGGCTGCTCGCGCCGCGGGTGGACGAAGTTCGCTGCGGCGCGCCGGGTGGGCCGGCGCAAATCTCGTTGCTCGGGATCGGCCCGGCCGGCGTCGTCGTCTGGCGGCAGGCGCTCGGATTCCGCTCGGGGGAGTTCACGGTCGACCAGCTGGTCCTAGGAGTTGCCGCGGAGGGAATCGTCCTCTCCGATCTCACCGTCCTGGCGCCTGCGACCGGCGCGATCGTCGTGCCCCCGAAGACTCACCCGGTTGGCGCAGAAAAACGTCCGGTTCCCGACGTTGCGCTCACCGGCGCCGCGCTCTACCTTCCCCGCGAGCAGGCGTTCCTTCATTTCGCGGCGGACGTGACCCTTCTTCACAGCGAAGGGGGGCTGTTTCGGATCGACGGCCGTACGGCCAAGCGCGAGCTGCTCCTGCCGGTTGCAACCACCCTGCTGCGCGGCTATTGGCGGGTGGAGTCGATGGTGCTCTCGGCCGACGGCAAGACCGTCTACCTCGCCGAGAAGCTCGCGATCCGAGGCGAAGGGGGCGTGGCGTTCTCGGCGCTCGATCTGGGCACGCGAAAAGTGTTCTTTCGCCGCACGTTCGACGAGGATCAATTTTGCAGCGATCCCGCGATCGTCTTGGGGCCGCATGGCCGGCTCGGTTTCTCCTACAAGAACGACACCGCCGGAAAACGCCTGCTGATCGAGATCCGCCCGAGCGGCGGGAAGTAACGGACGACCTCAGCCGCGCGCCGCGCCGCGGACCCGTTCGACGAAGCTGCGCAGGGCGCGCGCCGCGGGGGTGCCGTCGGCCACCAGGTTGGGATCGAACGCGATCCCCGCCCGTTCCCCCTCGCGCCAAGCGATCCTGCCGCGCACCGGCAGCACCTCGAGCTCGCCCGAGACACCGAGCGTGAACTCGACCCGCTTGCCCAGCTGCCACTCTTCCAGAGCGCCGGAAAGGGCGATGCCGCCGAGCGAGAGGTTGTCGAGCAGGATCGTCTGGCGCAGGCCATCCGGAAACGTCGCGATCGCCTCGATGCCCAGGCGGATACGCACGTCGCGCTGGCCGGCGAGGCCGAGCAGGGCGGAGACGTTCCGGCCATGGCGGCGGACCACTTCGCCGCGCAGCTTCAACTCGACCGCCGGATGGTCGGCGAGGAACGGCATCAAATCGGCCTTGTCGATCCGCACCAGCGAGCTGGCCGTTGAAGTGCGCGCCGAAGCGAGCCGGTGGGCGCGGTTCAGCAGCCCCATCTCGCCGAAATAGCCGCCCGCACCTAAGCGCGCGAGCAGCTGGTTCGGCTTGCCCGGCGCATCGCGGTAGACCGCGACCTCGCCCGAGTAGACGATGTAGAACGCGTCGACCGGGTCGCTTTCGCGAAACAGCAGCTGGTTCGCCGCGATGTCGAAGCTCTGAGAGATCTCCGCCAGCCGGTCGAGGCCCGCGTCATCTAGCTCGGAGAACAGATCGACCGACTGCAGGAACGCGCGTAGCAATTGAATCCCCCTGGACACCAAGAATTCTACGAAACGACCCGCATTCTGACTCGATTGGGGGGGTTGTGCCAAACGGACGATCATCATTTCGCCGCGGGTCGGGGATGCCGGATGCCGCCGAGGACGTCCAGAAAGCCGAGCACCACGTAGTCGTAGAGGTAGTCCGACGCCTGCAGCTCGACCTCGCGCTGCCGCGCCTCTCGGGCGTCGTCTTCCGCCGTAGACGCATCGCCGGGGGGCCCCAGGATCACGCGGGGCATGGTCGGTGTCGACAGCTCGTCCGCGCCCTGGGCGCCGGCGCTGAGATGCCCAATGCGCGCGGCGGCTCCCGGCGTGGGAGACTCGACCGGCGCGCGATCGACCTCTGTCCGCCAACTTAGTCGCAGGAGCGTCTCAACGAAAGGGTTGACGTCCGCGCTCAGCACCTCGGTTACCTGGCGAAGGCTCATGGCATCGAGGGGGGAGCCGTCCCAGCCGTCCAGGATGAGGTCCTCGATCTCCAGCATGTCGAAGGTCAGGCGCCCCCCTTTGTACAGCGGGTGGGTGCGCACCGCACCCACCAGGAACTCCGCTCGCTGGGGCTCATCCTGCTCCAACACCTTCCCGCGCTTCGCCAAGGCGCGCAGCATCTGTGAAGCGCCCCACGTAGCCTGCCGGATCTGCTCGACGAGATGGACGTCCGCCGGGTTCACGCATGTCTCCTGTTCGCACGTTGATCAGGCTTTGGGTGGTAGTCCTCGCGCCCGGAGTTGCCGGCAGCCCGCTAGAGCATCCTCGTATTGGCAAAGTGAATGACCTGTCGCAGGATGGCCTTGTCCTCACTTTCGGGAATGAAGCCGAGCGTCCCTTCGAACAGCTCCTCGGCGCGGGCGGCGTGACGAGCGGCGACGGCGCGCGCATATTCAACCGAGCCGTTTCCGGTCATGCGTTCGAGGAGGTCACGGGACTTGGCGATCGTGCGCCCATCTCGCGAGCGTCGGAGCCAGCGCAGAATCTCGGCGCGCTCCCGCTTGGGCAGGGTCCGCATGAGGTGGATCAGCATCAGCGTGCGCTTTCCTTCGAGCAGATCGCCGAGCGTTTCCTTGCCGTACAGATCCTCCTCTCCCACCAGGTTCAACACGTCGTCCTGAATCTGAAAAGCGACGCCGACTTCCCGGAATACGTCTCCGATCAGGTCGAGCTCGCGCGGCCGGCTGTGACCGGCGGCGATCGCCCCGAGCCGGCATGGCGATTGACAGGTGTACCGGCCGGTTTTCTTGGCCACCATGTCGACGTAGTCGGCATCTTCCGTGGGGACGATTCCCCTGCGGATCCAGCCCAGCTCGATCGCCTGTCCTTCGAGCGACTCGCGGCACATGCGGATGATCTCGTCGATCAGCGCGAGCGTCCGTGCGAGGCCGAGTCCCTCGATGTTGCCGAGCACGGTCTCGATCGCCAGCAAGTTGAGCGAATCGCCGGCGTTGACGGCCAACGGAACACCATGCTCCGTGTGCAGGCACGGCTTGCCGCGGCGGTTGATCGATTCGTCCTCGATGTCGTCATGAATCAGGAAAGCGTTGTGGAACATCTCGACGGCGGTCGCGATCAGCACGGCGTCTTCGCTTTGACCGCCGAATGCACCGCAGGTGGCGATGCAGAGCGTCGGACGCAGGCCCTTGCCGCCGCGCGCGGGGTAATCGCGCATCAGCCCATACAGGTTGTCGACCGGTTGCCGATCGGGAATGAGCCGAAAGATCTCATCGGCCACGCGGCGCCGGCAGGTCTCCAGAATGTCGAAGAGGTCCGCATCGCGTGGCCCTTTGAAAGTCCACCAACCCTCGCCCGCGTTGCGATCCCAGAGAACCCGCGTCGTGGCGACGGATGCCGATCGCGCGATCATCGGCTCGGCGCCGCGCACCAGGGCGGCGGCGTCCGGCACGGGGCTGCTTGGGCCAGGCTCGCGCGCGCCGTTCTCGGAAGCGACGACGAGGTCGAGACCACGTCCCTGTCGGTAGGCGCGCCAGAGGGCCTGGACCGGACGCAGGCCGGCGGCGCGCTGAGCCAGGAGCTGAAAGGTGCGCCACACGGCGAGCACCTGGTCGATCGGTCCGCGGACGTCGAACGCGCCTTGTTCCAGAATCGCGCTGGGCCGAAGCTCCAGGTCGTACAGCCGGATCAGGCTCTGATCGTCGAAGAAGCAGGCGACCGACGCGTCGCCTCCCGCGCGGGTGACGACGAGCGTATTGAGCCGTGCCGCGAGCGTCATTTCGCTGCCGTCACCGAAATGCAGGACGAGCGCGATCGCGCCCATTTCGCCGGCGGCGGCCGCCGCGATGGAGGGCGCGCGCCGAACCAGGACGTCAACGGTCCGCTCCAGCAGATCCGCCGCGTTCTCGATCGGGACCACGTCGTGCTCGGGGTCCCTCGGCGCGAGCTGAGCTCCGTACCGAAGTCTATCGGAGGGCACTCCAGGAGCCCTCCGCGGCGCCGCCGGCAAACTCCACGATGCCCGTGCTCGAAAAGTCCGCCTTTGAGTCTCGCATCCGGACGCGCACTTCCATGTCGCCGATGACCTCATGGACCGAGAACGGATGGAGGCTGGTCTCCGAGGGCACCACCAAGCGTGCGGCGTCCCGGCAACGGTAGCGAATCTCGATCGAGTCCCGTCCCTGATAACCGTCGAGGCACAAGGCGGCCGGAACCGGCGAGGTGGCGAACGTACCCAGCAGCGGCGCCAGCGTCGGCGTCATGATCACGCGGTCTCGTGAGAGCTGGCCGGCCACGCTGACCCGGAGGGTCCGGCGGGGAATGAACAGGACCATGCGTCCGCGGCGCCACAGCATCACCATCGCCGTGTGATCGTGCGGCTCGTCTCGGGGTTGCAGAAGGGCGAACACGACGGCCCAATTCGGCGGTCCCTCGGGACGATCGGCGAGCTGGTTGCAAAAGCCGAAGACCCAACCGCCCATTTCGGGCCACGCCCACCGGCCATGGACCCGCTCGTGGTAGCCCACGGCGACCGTCTCGCGCGGTGGCGTCATTCCATCCGCCCAACGTCCGGTCGCGAGAACCCCGGGTTGCGCCTGCCAACGCTTCCAATTCGTTCCGTGGAAATGCGAGACCCCCGCCGGCGCCGGAGTGGTCGTGCTGGTCAGGTGCAGCGACACCGACGGGGTTCCCGCCAAGGACTGCATTTCGAGGTCCGGATCACGCGGCATATGGGTAGCCGGCGGTGCCGATCCGTACGACGTCCACGGCTCGCGGGGCACGTGCGCATGCCACTGACTGCAGGTCCATCCGTGGTCGCGGTTGTACACAAGCAGCACATTGGTATGCGTCGGGTCGTCGCCCGGCTCGCCACCGAGCGTCGCCAGGTTTGCGATCAACGCCTGCTGCTGGTCAACCGTCACGAACGCGTAATGCAGCCAGCGTCGTTCGAGGACGTCGGACAGCGGCAGCTGCGTGAACGGGCCGACGCTCACGATGCCCGACGCACCGCCTTTCTCCTCGCCGGTTTCCGCGCCGGCGTGGACGGGGCGGGCGATCGGCGGGAGGGGGCGGCGGCTTCCGCGGCCGGCAGGACGACGACCGAGAGCCCCACTTCCTTGGCTTCCAATCCCAACAGACGAATCGTCGTGGTATAGGTCTCACCGACCTGGAACTCGGCGCCGATGGCGACGGCCACCTGGACTACTCCCTGCCCGTGGGGGTCCAGCAACAGTGTCGCCGGTTCGAAGCCGACGAGCGAGGCCGGCAGCGATGCGCCGGTCTTGGGTACCAGATCCGACGACTCTAAAGTGACCGCGAGCGGCAAGTCGAAGTGGTTCTCGATCACGAAACCGGTCGTGGCGCGCTCGCCGTGCCGGCCCGAGAGCCGCAGCTCGACCCGCGGCGCCGGTGCGCTTTTCCCTCCAGGTGACGACGAGGCTTTCGGGAGAAGCGTGTTTTCGGCCGCGGAAATCAGGCCGTGGAAGAGCGCCAGGGTTTGCGCGCTGGCCACCGAGAACGTCGCGAGGTGAAAATCGACCCACCGCGACAGTAGAGCATCCGCTCCGATGCGCTCCCCGGCACGACCGGCGCCGACCGCCCGCGACGCCTCGCGAACAAAGTCGGTGAAATGCTTCACGAGCTGCGTGCTGCCGGCGACGTGGGCTGCATTGAGCTCTTTGAGGCGTGCGAGGAAATCATCGGACGACATCCGTCCGGCGGAAACTCTGGCGGCCATGACGCTTCTCCTCGTGGGCGGCAAGTGCCGGAAACTCGACGTCGCCATCGTTGCCGGGCCGCCGCTACACTTTCTTGAGTTTGGCTATCCGGGTAGCGTAGATCCAACCTCGGCGCACGGTTCGACGCACTGGAAGTGGTGGTACCACTGATGCGCCCGGATGCGGATCGGCGGATTCCCCTGGACGATGTCGCAGACGCCATGATCCTCGCCGCATTTGCTCTTGCAATCGACCCGCAACCGAACGCACACGCGCTGCTCGTACGCCCCTTGGATGACGATTTCCGCGTCGTAGTCGCCGTCGGGAACCTTGGGCACGGTGAACTTCGCGTTCACCAGGCCGGCCTCTCCCGGCGCAAGAGTGAGCGAGGACGGCGCCAGGCTGAGCGTTCCAGGCGAGCCGCCCGGACCGAGGAACGGCGTGGCATGGAGGTTGAACTTGCGCGCGACGTTGGCGGAGTTCGTCAGGCGCACGGTGAGAGCGGGCGTTTCATCTCGACTCGCCTCCCATACCACGTCGCACACGCAGCGCGGAGGGCACTCCGTCTCCGGGATTTCGCACTCGCACCTCCTGGACATCAGGGCGGGCAGCGGCGGCAGAGCGAACCTCGGCGCCTGCTGGATCACGGTCCGGATGCCGTCGAGCGACAACAGCATCAGCTTGGCGCCAAAGTCGAGGAGCTCCTCCAGGGTGGCCTGCCCCGTTTGAGAAACGCGTACTCGGGTCATAGCGGCCTCCTCTTCGTGGATTTTACCGCGCCGTTGCAAACGACACGAAAGGTGAGCGAAGTGCTCATGAAGGGAATCGTGCGCGTGTAGCTGCGGCCCTTGATCAGCCGGTCCGGCAGTGTCAGCTCGAGCTCCACTTCGGCCGTCGCGCCGGGGTCGAGCTCGGTGACGTCGCTGAGAATCCTGACCCGGGCCGGAGGCACGTCGGTACGGCGCATTTCGCGGACGACGCGATCGAGATAGCGCTGATAGCCATCGTCCTCCGCCGTCTCGCGCAACGCGTAGACCAGCGAACGCCCGAACCAGTCGCGTTCCTCCAAGTGCACCAGCGCCACCTCCGGAAAGGTGTGCTTTACGTTGCCACGATTGGTTACGACCAGCAGGTGCTTGAGCACGTCGCCCGGGGCGCCGCGCAGCTCAAGCGTTTTCGGGACGGGAACCACGGAGTGTTTCTCGAAAACGTGGACAAGCATGCGTTCGCGCTGCTGGTCCAGGTCCAAGTCCGCGGCATAGCTGCCCGGCGGAGTGCTCGGGTCTACGACCAGATGCGCCGGTACGCGAACACGTTCGCCGGGCAAAAGACGCGCCGCGAGACGAACTTCGCCAAGCTCGACGGCACTCGCCGATTTGATTTTCGCCGTACCGGAGACCGGACCGGCGGGCGCGGTCCTGATCGCGCGCACCTTGACCTTCTCGGCGGAGTGATTGATCAGCTCGAGCTGTCCGGATAGGAAGGGCGGTTTGCCGCGGAAGATGAACGGACCGGCGCCGAGTTGCCATGCATCGCCAGGCGGTGCCGTATAGGCTTGCATCGGGGTGTCCTCCCCTGCCGCGTTGAGAGTGGCTCGCGGCGGCTACGGTGCGCAGATCAAAAGCACGACTCCGTTTTGTGCGGTACGTAATCCTCGATGATCACCATGCTCTCGCCGCAGACCGAGAAGCTCAGGAGCTCGAAACCGATCGTCGAGAGACCGAACCTGAGGTGGACCGGGAAGTGCACACGGGTCGGTTTCATCGACAGCTGGAGGCCGACGTCGATTCGGGGCAGTTCCTTGATCCGGATGTCCATCGTGCTGGCGAGCGTGCTGTTGCTCGACAGCGTACTGTTGCTCGTCAGACTGCTGGTGGTGGCGAGTGAGAGAGGGGGGATCTCTTTGATTCGGATGTTGTCGAGATCCATGTCGAGGCCGCCGCTCACCGTCGAGTGGATCGTGTATTCGGTCGGGACATCAATGTCCTTGCTCATGGCCGACCTCATCGCTTGCCGTTTCGCTAGGGCGAGCCCGCGAACGCGGCTATCGTGGAGCTTCCAGCATACGGCAATGCCCGAATGTGTACAACTCCCGGCACCGAAGGACTCGCCGAGAGTTGGGCGGGAAACGGGGGCGGAGGACCAGGCCCTCCGCCCCCTACGAATCAATCGTCGTCCCCATCCTCGCCGTGCCGTTTCTCGACGAAGACGGCGGCGGTGCGCGCCGGGATGTGGAAGGAGCCCGTCGCTTGGATGAACGCCGAGGTGCGGACGACCGCGTCGTACGACGACTTCTGGACCTTGTGAAGCTTCAGCTTGAGGCCCGCAAGGGTCGGATCGGCCACGTCGACCGCGTCCGGTTGGGCGTTCCAGATCACGACGATCCGGCGGTTCTTCTTATCGAACGCCCCGTCTGGGTCCGAGAGGGTCATCGCGATCACGCCCGGAATCTGGCTCAGTCCGGTGTTCCAGAAATGGAGCCGGGCGGCGACGTCGGCCGCCGTGGGGAGGTGGAAGAGATCCGAGCTCTTGCGGATCTCCAGCACCTCGCGCAGCTGGTGGACCGCGGTCTGAATGTCCGCCGGACCGGCCTTCAAGTCCGGATCGGCGAGCAGCGGCTGCATGACCGGCCAATTGCTCTGGTTCTTCTCGGCCGACGGCAGGCCGACGCCCCAATTGTTCGAGGCGTAGGTCCAGTCGATCTTATTGAACCAGTCTCCCGAGTTGAAGCTGTCCCGGTCGAGCGACTTGCTGCGCAAGAGGTCGGCGCCCGCGTGGAAGAACGGGATGCCCTGGCCGAGGCCGATCAGAGCGATTCCGAGGTTCTGAATCCGCGCCCGTTCGGCGACCGTCGCGGCCGGCGATGCCTTGAGCTGGATCGTGTCCCAGAGCGTCTCGTTGTCGTGCGCCTCGATGTAGTTGATCGATTCGCGCGGTATCGCCGTATAGCCGGTCGGTTGGCCGTTGTAATCGATTCCCGAGGCCGGACCGGTCACGCCGGTCGCGTTCTCGAACGAGTAGCTCGCGAGGCTCCCGGCGATGCCGGCGCGAATCCAGTCCGTGGTGTAGAGCAGCCGCGCGAGCTGAGACATCGGACTTCCCTGGTCGGTGGCGTTCGGATCGAGGAACAGGCCGGTCAGATACCCCTGCTCCTGAATGCCGGAGAACGGGCCGCCCCCTCGCGCCCCGTCGCGCAGTCGGTCGTTGAACGTGCCGATTCCCGTGCCCGCCATGTTCGCTTGCGTCGCCTGGACGAACTGGGCGTCGTTCGCCACCTCGCCGAAGTTCCACCCCTCGCCGTAAAGCAGGACCTTGGCGCCATCCACCCCGTCCCGGTTCGGCCGCAGCGCGTCGAGCGCGGCGCGGATGTTGAGCAGATTGGCTTTCGTGTGGTGCCCCATCAGGTCGAAGCGGAAGCCGTCGACCTTGTAGTCGCGCGCCCAGGTGACCAAGGAATCGACCATCAGCTTTTCCATCATCCGATGCTCGGATGCCGTGTTCGGGCAGCACGAGCTGGTCTCGGGCTCGCCGTTGGCGTTCAAGCGGTGGTAGTAGCCCGGGACGATCCGGTCGAGCACCGCCTTGGCGTTCTGACCGGCCGCGTTCGTATGGTTGTAGACGACGTCCATCACCACGCGCAGCCCCGCTTTGTTGAGCCCCTGGACCATCTCGCGGAACTCGAGCGTACGCGCCGGGCCGTCGGGATTCGTCGAATAGCTCCCCTCGGGCACCGTGTAGTGGAGCGGGTCGTACCCCCAGTTGAAGCCATCCTGGTCTTTGACCGCCGCGACCGCCGCCTGCTGCTGATCGGAATCGGAGGGGAAACTCGAGAGATCGCCGGCCGGCTCCTGCCGGTTCGCCGGGTTTTCGGGCACGGTCGCGAAATCGAAGCTGGGCAGCAGATGGACGTGTGACAGCCCGGCTTCGCCCAACTTCTTCAAATGCCGCATGCCGTTCGAGCTCGCTTCGCCGAACGCGCGGAACGTGCCTCGCTTGGCGGCAGAAACCGAAGCGTCCGAGATGCTGAAGTCGCGGACGTGCAGCTCATAGAGCGTAGCGTCGCCGAGAGCGGTGAACTTCGGCTTTTCGATCACGTTCCAGCCCGCGGGTTTCAAATCCGAATCGGCCAGGTTGACGATCTGGCTCCGCAGGCTGTCGGTCGAGAGCGACAACGAGTACGGGTCGGTCACCAGGTTGGTCTCGACCGCGCCGCTTCCCCGGACGAACACCTCCACCTCATAGAGGTAGAACCTCCGGTTCCAGCCCGAAGTGCCACCAACGCTCCAGACGCCGAACGCGGAATCCTCGATCATCGGAATCCGGGTGGGCGTGGTGCTCGGGTTTGAATCGTTGAACAACAAGAGTGCCACCGACTGCGCCGTTGGCGCCCAAACCCTCAAGGTTGGGGTGTCGCCTGAGAACGTGGCACCGAGCGGGCCGTCATAGACGTATAGGTCGTCGAGCACGCCGGGAATCTGCAGCGCGGTGGCGTCGATCGGGGTTCCATCGCTCGCCGTGGCAGAGAGCGCGATCTGGCCCTTGAGCGCGGTCGCCACCTGGTTCAGATCGGCCGCGCCGATCTTGAACGCCGAGTAGCCCGCGAGATGCGGGAACTTCGCGGCGAGCGCCGGTCCGATGCCGCCAGGATCGGGCGTGAGCGTGAGCGAAGTGCCGCCCGTGACGCCGTCGTTGCCGAGCTCGAGACCGCCGTCGGCCGAGTAGTGGAGATGGAAGGTCTGGCCGGCCTGGACGGGGATGTTCCAGGCGATCGTGTCGCGGGAGAGCCAATGGGCTTTCGCGACCTTGAGGTTGCCGCGGACGGCCGAACCCATTCTCACAGCTTCCAGGTGCGACGGCGATCGTAGAGGTGGCATTGCTGATGAACCAGTTGATGCGGTGATCGTAGTAGACCTGGCGCCCGGCCAGGGCCTGCCGTGGCATACTTCCCGCTATGGCAATCCCTGCGATCGACCTCGACATGCTTTCCACCGACGAGCGCCTCGGCCTTCTGGAACGCATCTGGGAAAGCTTGAGCCGAAGCCCCGAAGAAGTGCCGTTGACCGAGGGCCAACGTCAAGACCTGGATGACCGCCTCAACGAGCTCGAAAGTCACGGGCCGGACGGTCTGACATGGGACGAGGTCGTTCGAGAAGCCCGGCGTGCGGGCTGAGCCGTATCCGGTCGATTACCAGAAGAGGGCGAGCGAGGACGTTCGCGCAGCCTATCGCTGGTACGAGGACCAACGACCCGGGCTGGGAGAAGAATTCCTGGCCAGTCTCAAGGAGGCCGAGGTCTTCGCGGCGACGATGCCGCTCGCCTGCCCGGTCCTTCATCGCAACACTCGGCGGGTCCTACTGGCGCGATTTCCCTATGGCCTCTACTTTCGGTTCGATGGTGCGACGATCATTCCCGTGGCGTGCTACCACGGTAGGCGTAATCCGGAAGGTTGGAGGAGGCGGCGGTAGGGAAGGTCGCCCTAGTCTTTGTGGAGAACCAACGAGACCAGGGGCTGGAGTCTTACGATAGAAGCCTGCCTCGGTGTTGCCTGTCAACCGAAGTTGACAACCAGGGCGGGCCTGCGTAGGCTTTCATCAATCGAACCTTTGATGGACAGGCGCCGTTGCAATTCTTTGTCGGCAACCCTGAGGAGAACCAAGAAATGTCGCTTCCCAGTCGGATCGTCGATCGTCTCTCGTCAGGACTCAAGCGATTCCAGCCGATTCTCTCCTCCGCCAAGTCTCGCGACGTCAACGAGTCGGACACTTCGATGATCGTGACCGACATGCTGGCGGAGATCTTCGGTTACGACAAATACAGCGAGGTCACACGAGAGCTCTGCATTCGAGGCACCTATTGCGATCTTGCGACCCGCATCGAGGGAAAGTTCCAGATGCTCATCGAGGTGAAGGCGATCGGCCTCGATCTCAAAGACAGCCATGTCAAACAGGCGGTCGACTACGCGGCGAACCAGGGGATCGAATGGGTCTCATTGACGAACGGCAACCTCTGGCGGGTGTTTCGGGTGATCTTCGCTAAGCCGATCGACGCAGAGCTCGTTCTGGATATCGACCTCCTGGCCCTAAACCAGAAGCGCGCGGATCACCTTGAGAACCTGTATCTGTTGACTCGAGAGAGCATGCTGAAGTCAGGGTTGTATGCCTACCACGATCACCTCCAAGCCACGAACAAGTTCTACTTGGCCGCAGTAGTGCTCAGCGACTCGGTCCTTGAAACCATGCGCCGTGAGCTACGTCGGCTTTCCGACGTGAAGGTCGAAGTAGAAGAGCTTCGCGAGGCTCTCAGCCAGCACGTTCTTAAGCGGGAAGTGCTCGACGGAGAGAAGGCGGAGGCCGCGCGAAAGAAGATGTCGAAGGCGGCGGGGAAGGCACTGCGGAATCCGAAGGAGAGAAGCGGCAGAACGCCCGAAGTCCTGCCCCTCCAGAGCGCAGTGGCATCAGAGCCGATGAACGCACCGAAGTGATTTTGGCGGCCGCAAGTTGGCCACTTGCCCAATGCAGACGTTGTACGTATCATGAGCCATGCGGATCGAATTCGATCCAACCAAAGCCGCTGCCAACCTCAAGAAGCACGGAGTGCTGCTGGAGGATGGGGCGGGAAGCCTCCTCGATCCGATGGCGCTGGTGCGCGAAGACGAGGATGCCGAAGGTGAGGTGCGCTTCGTTCTCGTAGGCATGTGCCGCGAGGGGCGGCTGCTGACGGTTTGTTACACGCTTCGCGATGAAGACACAATTCGGCTCATTTCGGCTCGAAAGGCCACGCGACGCGAGGAGCTTCAGTATGCGCAAGGAATATGACTTCACAGGCGCCAAGCGCGCAAAGGATGTTCCCCACCTGGCGAAACTTCAGGCGGAGGCGGCTCGGGGGAAGTCCCGCATTACGATCTTCATCGACGATGACGTTCTGGCAGCCTTCCGAGCTCGCGCCGAGGGTGAGGGGAAGGGGTATCAGACTCTAATGAATGCGGCTTTGCGTGCGGCCGTGGCGCCGGATGCTGCACCACTTACCGTCGACTCGCTTCGCCGGGTGTTGCGGGAGGAGCTGAAGGGTACGGGCGGTCGGTAGGGGATCGGATGGGATCGGCTCTGTGCTTGCGGGACCTGAGTTGGTTTAGGAGGTCGCAGCCCGACCGCGGTTGAGAGAAAATACAGGCATGACCATTCAACTTACCGAGCAGCAGCAACATGCCCTCGATTCGGCCGAGGGCCAGCTTCCGCAGGTTGTGGATCCGCGGACGAACGCCGAATACGTCTTGATTCCCGCGGGCGAGTACGGTGCCGTCCGCGAGATCGTTGAAGACGAGAAGCGGCAGAAGGGTATCCGGGCGGCCGCGTTTCGGACTGTGGCGAGGCTCCTGGTCGAGGATCTTTGACGGAGCCTGGCGAGATCTACTTCGCCCCTTCCAGGAAGTCGGACCTCATCTCGTGACCGTCGTATCCCGGGTGGAGTTCGGCGTTATCTGATCAGGGTTGGTGGTAGATCGATGAAATCGAATAGCGCTTGTTGAACAAGCGCCGCAAGCACTCCCGCGATCATCGTCAACCCGTAAGAGATCACCCAGGCCGCAAAGGATTCCGCTTTGCTGATTCGAGACTTCGCGTTGATTTCGCGGTAGGCCCCCCAGAACAGATAGGTCCAGGTCAAAAGCAGCCCGTGGCCGAATAGGAATACGACGGCCGCGATTCTTATCGCATGATTTCCCCAAAGGTTGTGGTCGAGCAAGACCGCATAGTTTCCACCGGCAGCTCTTCGCAGTAGAACCAAGACGGATTTGTCGAATATTTTGATGACCCCAACCGAGATCATGACATTGAGAAAGCCGAAGAGGAAAATGAATCCGCAGTAGTAGAAGTTAGTGGCAAAATAGCGCATCAAAGGCGCCCTTCCGCCAAATATCTTCCAGGCGCCGTAGGTTGCGATGGATGAGCCGCACGAAACAACGATGGCAACGAAGAGATGGCCCAATAGGCTGTATGTCATTGCCCGCGCGGAATAAGGAAGGATGGCGTTGAATATGGAATAGGGGATCGCTGATAGGGCCAGGAACAGCAGCGAAGAATTCAAGTTGTGCTTGATCGGGGTATTGTGGAGACGGACGAATGACTTCGGCCCTGACAGGAGGCCGACAATTGTTTGCAGATACCATGGGATCAGAGCTACCAACTGCGAACCCTTCTTTTCGATAGGCCGGCCCGCGCTTTGGGCCGGACTGGCTATTCCGGCATCAAGCTCGAGTCCTCCATTGAGATGCTGGGCTCCGGCCGCCGGTCCGCGGACTAATAGGACCGGCACGGCCCAATCGAGGGAATTGGGCGAGGCAGTCTTGAGCGCCCTGCGCGCCTCGGTCGTGGCCTCTTCAACGGAGTTGCCGGCTGCGAGACACTCGTAAAGCCTTGCGGAGAATCGAACCGCGCTGCGGTCACGTATTGTGGTCTGCATCGCGAGAACCGCTGGAACGCCTTCGGCTACAAGTGCCGCGGCAACGCTAGCGAATGCCTCAACTTGCGCACTGCGACCGGGCTCCGCGGTGTTGCAGGCGTTAAGCACGACGAGGCGTGGCATGGGCTTTCCTGCAAAGTAGCCCGCGAAGGCCGAGGCGGAGAGAGGGTCGGGCGAACGGTCAGGCTTTTCCAGCAGAAGAGTGCCCTCAGCCCTCTCCTCGTCAAAATCCCCGTGTCCAAGGAAGTGAACGATGTGGAAGCTTCCGCTACGGATGTGCTTCTCCAGTGAATCATGCGTGACCTGTCGCAGGATCTTCGGGCGAATTCCGATCGGTGCCACGGCCGCCTCAAGAGCCATCCTTTCACCTTCCAAATCGAGTACCACCGTATGACGAGGATCAGGCAATGCCACCAGGACGCGGAGTGGAAAGTCCGCATAGGGGAGAAGGGTCTCCGCTGCGCTATCGAGCGTCCGCACGACCGGCATTCGCGGATCGAATCCGGAGTTTTTCCCATCTCTCAACGGATCAAGAAGGATCTCCCAGGGCAGGCGAAGGAACGGGCCTAGGCGAACCTCGCGAGGGTCGAGGTGGATCCTGATGCGCACCCCCCGATCCGGATCGGCACCCGCTCTTCCCCGGGCTTGGTCGTATAATCTACGCACTGACCCACGAATGAGGGCGTTCCAGAGCACGGCTCCAAGCTCTTGGGTTTCGAGCGGCGTGCGCTCTAACGGTTTCCAGAGATCCCACGAGATCGACAGGTCGAGGTCAAGGGGCTCCTTGGCGGATTGCATGCCACGATGGGCCGAGACCGCAAATCCGTTGCCGTCCGCCAAAATGCGCAGATCGAGATCTTCATAGTTGATCATATTGCTCTCCGAAGGCGAAGGTCGCGCCAGTGGGGAGTCCCCCTATTAGGATATGGGCACGGCATTGGATTTCACTCCGTCATGGCGAACTCGGCGTCGCCCGTCCACCCTGAAGTTTCTTTCAACCATGCTGGCCTCTTCTTCGACCGCGCAAGGGAAAGTTCAGCCACGCCAAAGAAAAGTTGAGCCACGCCAAGGTTTTGCTGAACATGGCTCGGCATTTTTTCAGCCACGCCAGAGGTTGGGGTCAGCCATGCTGGAGTTTTCCTGAGCCACGCTGAACTTTTCCCCAGCATGGCTGGCATGCCCGCCTTAACTTGCATCGGTCCGGCCGCGTCGGTTACCCTTCCCTCCGGCGTTCACAGGACGCCTCCGGTCCGCGGGAAGGGCGGCGCCCACCTGTCACGATGGTTGCGAGACATCTAGCGACCCTTCTTCAGCCCTTGATGCGGACGTGGGCGATTTTTGAAGGAGGTCGTCCATGTCCACTCCGATTTCGTCCGGTCCCGTCAACCTCGAACAGCAACGCAAGCTCGCGAAGGATCTGGTTCGCGCGGCGCGCGATGGCGACCCCGCCGCGCTCGCGCGCCTGCGGGCCGTCCGGTCGGATATTGCCGATCCGGCGCGCCTTCCTAGGCTGGCCGATGCCCAGTTGGCCATCGCGCGGGAAAGCGGCTTCACCTCGTGGCCGAAGCTCGTCGAGGGCTTCCACCAGCGAGACGTCAAGGCGTTTCACGACGCGGTCGAGAACGGCGACGTGCGGGCCGTGCGGAAGTTCCTCGCAGCGGCGCACGTCAAGAAGGAGATCAACGCGCCGATGTTCTCCTTCGGCCAGCGTGCGGCGCACATCGGGGCGAAGAGCGCGGAAATGCTCGAGGTGCTGATCGCGGCCGGCGCCGACGTGAACCTGCGAAGCGAATGGGGAAACGGTCCTTATTCGGTGCTCGACCAATCGAATGAGGACACCGCGCGATTCCTTCTCGCCCGCGGCGCGACGTTGACGGCCAATGTGGCGGCTCGGCTCGGCTGGTTCGATGAGCTGAGGCGCTTGGTCGAAGCCGATCCCGCGCTTGTGCACGTGCGCGGAGGGGACGGCCAGCAGCCGCTCCACGAGGCGAAAACCGTCGAGATCGCCGACTTCCTGCTGGATCACGGTGCGGACATGGATGCGCGCTGCATCGATCACAAATCGACGCCGGCACAGTACGCTCTGGCCGATCGTCCGGACGTCTGCCGCCGCCTGCTCGAGCGCGGGGCCACGCCGGACATCTACATGCCGGCCCGCCTCGGCGACGTCGCTCTCGCAGCGCGTCTGCTGGACGCGGACCCGACCGCCGTGGCGGCTCGCATCAACGCGCCCGGCTACGCGCCCGTTCCTCCCATGCACATCTACTGCTGGTCGCTCGGCTTCGGCCTGTCGCCGCACGACGTGGCGCTCAAGTTCGGGCACCGCGACGTCCACGATCTGCTCGTGGCTCGGAGTAATGCGCGCGTCTCGTTCATCAACGCCGTTATGGCCGCGGACGAACCCGCCGCACGCGCCCATCTCGAGAGGGACCCTTCTCTCCTCTCGTCGTTGACGCGCGCCGTCCACGGGCACCTGGCGCACGCCATCTTCGCCGGCCACTCGCCGGTTGCCGAGCTCATGCTCCGTCTGGGTTTCGACGAGACCGCGCCGGGCCCCGACGGCGGCACCGCGCTCCACGCCGCCTGCTGGATGGGCAACCTGCGGATGGTAGAAATGCTCCTCGAGCGCGGCCGCGTGAGCGTCGAATCCAGAGACCCGACGCATCTCAGCACGCCGCTTGGATGGACGGCCTTCGGATCGGTCCATCGCCGGGCGGGTGGAGCTGACTACGCAGCGGTCGTGGATCGACTCGTCGCGGCCGGAGCCGACATCACAGCACCTGGCAACGGGGAAAATAGATCGCTGCTCGCCATGGCCGACGGCAACAGCGCGGTGCAGGAGGCGCTTCGGCGGCACGGGGCTACGTGAAGACGCGATCGAGACTCCGCCCTCCGGCGGGCGGCCGGACCGGGGGCGGAGCGTCTCTTGGGGCTGTGGAGCGGGCGGCCTATCCGCCTAAGGCGCTGGGGCGCCGGTTCAGGACGAAGCCTCCGATACCCAGGAGGATCGAAATTACGCCGAGTGCCCTCTGCAGGTTGAGACCGCAAGAGAGGCAGGTAAACCCGTCGGGAGTCCACATCAAGACTCCGACGATGATGCACCAAGCCCAAGTCAGCGGACCGATGATTTTTGCCATGCGTCTTTCCCCTTTTCACGTTGACCGCGTAGTGGAACGGACGACAGCTCATACTGCGGCGAAAGGTGGCCGCCCTCGTCGCTGCTCAAACGGATTGTTGTCATGACTCTAGGGAAGCCACGCGAGGGCGTCAACCGCGGCCCCTGGGTGCGCTCCTGAATCAACAAAACATTTCTGAAATTCGCCGGCGAAGGCTCACGTCGTTCCGCTCGGCAGCGCCGCCAGGAATTCCGCGTCTTCATCGACCGTGAAGCCGACGCGCTCCACCCGCCGTTGCAGCGCTTGCGCTGGGGGCGTGTCATCATACACAGCGTCGCCCCCGCCTCTCCTGGGTGCGCGGCCCTCCGGCCCGCATTTGCGGGCGAGACGCCCGCGTACCCAGGGAAATGTCTTCGTCGATCAGCCCCCGTAGCGCGCCCTGGCGTCGCGGATCGCGGCCAACGTTTCCGCGGGAACGCGCAGCCGAACGCGGTCATCGAGCAGCATGGAGGGTCCGAAGAATCCCGGTTCGGCGTCCTCTCGAGTCCGATCCCAGGGAACGCGAACCGGCGGATGGAACAGGAAGATCCTGGGGATGCGTAGAGCGAGGCCGCTCGCGCTCGCGTGCAGCTTGAGGATCCCGCCCCGATACCTGGAGGCTCCAATCCATGCGACCTGTGAAGTGGGCAGGCTCTCGCCCTCGGTCGCCGCGGCGGGGTCGATGCGAAACTTGGCGAGCGACCGGTATCCGCTCACCTTGGCGATGAGCGCGCAGACCAAACTCCAGATCGTCACGAACGCAATCGGCAAACCGAGCACGAGGACCGCAGCGAGCACATGGGGAAACCCCACTGTCGATGACATGGCGAGGATTGTAGCCAAGTCCCTTCGCAACGCGACCGCGCCGGATCGCCACGGAGAAATTCACTGAAGCCACACAATTCTGCCGGTGCCTTGAGCGGTGCTTTCTCTTTCATCGGGCGATCAGCTCGTGGTCCGGCGACGGATGTATGTATACTTAGGCGTATGGCTCGCATGCAAGTGTACCTTCCCGACGAGATGTACGAGCAGGTGAAGGCCCGCGGTCTACCGGCCTCGGAGCTGCTTCAAAAGGCTGTGCGTGCGGAACTGCGTCGGATGGAGTTGCTTGCCGAAGCCGACCGCTACGTTGCCGATCTCGTCGCCGAAGTGGGACCACCTGCCCTAGCGGAACGCTCACGGGCTGCCGCGATCGCAGGACGGCTTGCGCGACGCCCAATCCGACGGGTCGGCTGATCGTCGTGCTGGTTCTCGATTCGGGCGGGGTCAGTCGCTTGGCTGAGCGTTCTCGGCAGGTGGCGGCGCTGATCCTGGCGCTTCGTGCAGAGGATTTGTGGCCACCTCTGGTTCCCTCCATTGTGCTAGTGGAGTCTTTGCAGGGGCATCCGGGCCGCGATGCCCTCACCAACAGTTTTCTCAAAACGTGCGACATAGTGGAGGAGATCGGCGAACCGCTGGCTCGACGGGCCGCGCTGTTACGCAGGCTCGCCAAGCGAGGTTCGGCGGTCGATGCACTCGTCGTCGCGCTGGCCGAACCCGGCGGGACGGTGCTCACATCGGATCTTGGCGATTTGGCTGCTCTCGCTCAATACGCGCACGATGTCCTGGTGGAGAAGGTCTGAAGGCGCTCAGCTCAGCGGTATCGAGCTTCGGCTAAACTCACAGCCCTTCGATCAGCCAAGACAGGGAGGTTCGCATGGCCTCGACTTCAGCGGGTGGGAACGATCAGGCGCAGGGAATCGACGTATCGCATTACCAGGGCACGGTCGATTGGAACGCGGTGCGCGGCGCGGGGATGGCGTTCGCGTTCGCCAAGGCGACCGAAGGGTTGAATACGGTGGATGCGATGTTCTCGACGAACTGGCCGGCGATGTCGGCGGCCGGGCTGGTGCGCGGGGCTTATCACTTCTTCCATCCGGAAGAGGATGCCGCTTCGCAGGCGCAGCACTTCCTCTCGGTGGTGGGCACGCTCTCCGCGAGCGACCTGCCGCCCGTGCTCGACGTCGAGGAGACCAACGGTGTTTCGACGAGCGTGCTGTGGACGGGGGTTACGACCTGGCTCGAAACGATCGCCCAGGAGACCGGCCGTACGCCGATGCTCTACGTTTCTCCCAGCTTCTGGAACCAGCACACGCCGAATCCAGCGCTCGAAGGGTACCCGCTCTGGCTCGCCGACTATGCCGCGACGCCTTCGCTGCCCAACGGCTTTGCCGCCTGGGATTTCTGGCAGTTTTCGGAGTCGGGTACCGTGGCGGGCGTTTCCGGGACCGTCGATCAGGACGTCTTCAACGGACCGATCGCGGCGCTGCTGGCGTTTTTGGCGAAGGGGTAAGCGGAGAGGGCCGGCCGGGGGCCGACCCTCTCGGATTCAAAGACCTACCTACAGACGAAGAGCCGCGGGCGGACGAGCAGCGACCAGGAGTTGAGCTTGCCGGTATCGCGGAACGCGAGGTCGCTCACGAACAGCTGCCAGGTGCCCAGGGTCCCCTGGCCGTTGAAGTGGCCCAGCTCTCCGGACGTGACGCCGATGTCTCCGAGCGCCGGGGAGTTGAAGAACGGCAGCCACCGGCCGGTAAACGGCGCGGCCGAATCGTCGGCGAGAACCAGGTCTTGAGTGGCCGCGTCGTCGAGCGTCGTGTTCGTGAAGTTGTCTCCCGAGTTGAGACCGAAGAAGCAGCCGTCGGGGATGCAGCCGGCGGGCTCGAACACAATGTCGGTGCCGAAGCCGCTCGGCGACTTGATCTCGACCGTCAGGTCGCCCACCCAGGTGTGGGTCAGGCTGTTCACCTTGACGTCGAGGTCCGCGATCTCCAGGTCCATCGTCACCGGGAGCGAGCTGGTGATGCCGGTTCCCAAACCGTCCGGGATCGCCGTGCCGCCCGCGATGGTCTTGGTGAAGGTCTTGACCGGGCCGACTCCTCCCGGCCTGCCAACGCGCAGGGTGAACGGTTGGATGCGGGCGCCGAGCGAGCTGGCGGTCGCCAGGTTGAACTGGATCGAACGCCCGCAGGCAAACCCGGCCGGCACCTTGAAAGTGAAGAGGACGCTGTTGGTCTTGCTGCCTTGCGCCGGGATCGCCGGGTAGGCGGAGGTCTTCTTCGTGATCACGACGCCGGGGGTGATCGAGGTGAGCATCGCGGTGATGCCCGCGGCTCCCTTGCTCGCCAGGTGCCAGGGGTTCTTGAGTGTGATCCGGAGGCTGACCGTCTCGCCGGGATCGGGGAAATGGTTCGCGCCGCTGCCGCTGTCGAGGATCTGGATCCCGGAGATGGCGAGGTTCGGCACCGCGAACGATTCCTTGACGCCGATATGGGTCGCGATTCCTTCCGAGGAGGTAGCGCCGAAACCTAAGCCGCGATCGGCGAAGCCGGCCCAGATCGCGGGTTCGTTGGCGCAGCCGTGGGTCGCGCAATCGGCGTCGATCAGGGCGTCGCGCGCGTCGACGTACGACGGGTCGATCGGCGTCATCTTGAGCGCGTCGGTGACGATCGAGAGCATCAGGTTGTTGCCGTTCGCGACGTTGTTGCCGTGCGAGGCGATGATCCGGCTGCGCACCTCCCACAGGCTCAACGCCCAGACCTCGCCGGCGTTGTGCGGTTCGAACGCGCCGTTGAACTCGAAGCCGAGCGGGCTCGGCGGCAGGCCGCCCGCCATGTTCGCGGTCGTGTCGTCGACGTCGGCCCAGGTGAGCGGGTTGATTCCGTTGGCGGTGCTGTACGGGAAGCGGCGGATGCCCGAGACGTAGTTGTCTGTATAGGGCAGCCCGGCGATCTGGAAGGTCGCATAGGCGCCGTAGCCGTAGCGCCCGTTGGGGTTGTCGGCTTGGGTCGAGTTGAGCAGCGAGAGGGCGTAGAAATCGCTCCAGCCCTCGCCCATCGATCCGCCCGGGAACCAGTTGAGGCCGGCGCCGTCGCCGATCAGGCGATTGCTCAACCCGTGGGTCAGCTCGTGCAGAACGATCTCGGCATCGAGGCTGCCGTCGCGGTCGGGACCCGGCCCGTCGAAGATGAACATGCGCATGACGCCGTTTTCACCATCGGGCGGGGTGCTGAAATTCGCGTTGTTGAACGAGGGATCGGCGGCCGCCGCCCCCTGCTGCGCTTCGGCGAGCACCCGGTCGCCGGCCGCGCCGCCGCGGCCGAAGTTGTCAGTCTGGAAATTGCCCGCCCCTTCGTCGAAGCCGAGCGCGTAGAGCCGGTCGTGGTAGAAGTTGGTGACATAGAACAGCTGGGTCACCGCGCCGCGCTGGTAGTCGTCTCCGCCGGAGGGATCGTCTCCCGCGTTCGGGTTCGCTCCCACCGGGGCAGGGGTGTAGGAGAAGCCGGCGCCGAGGAAATCGCGTGGCCGGCCGTCGACGTCGAGGTTGCCCCTGGGCCGGCCGTCGACGTCGAGCGCCCCCGCGTCGTCGAAGTCGTCGCCGTCGCGATCGAGGTAGGTGTCGACGTTGTTGCCCGAGGTTGCGTTGTCGCCGTCGGAAAGCCAGCCGTCGGGGCTCGCGGTCGGATCCTGCACGGCGAGCATCGAAGCCGTGCGCCGGGCGATCGCCGGGAACTGCGTGCCGGCGTTGGGCGCCACCAGGTTGGGCGAGCGCGGCGCGGGGCTGTCGGCGGGAGTCTTGTTGTCGGCCTGGAGGAAGACGCTGAATCGGGCGTCCTGAGTCGAGGCTTGATGCTCGATGTTCTTGCGGTAGAGGAGCGTGCCGGTCGCGGCATCCACCACCATGTACCAGTCCGCCGGCCCGGCGACGAACGCGACCTGCGACCAGGCGGGAATCAACACGCCGGGCGCGAGGGGAAAATAGACCAGCGCGCTCTTGCCCGTCCGCTGCACCGCGGGATTGCCCACCGTGGCGAGCGCGGCCGTCAGAGCCTTCTCGGGCGCCAGTTGGCCGGTCGAGCTGATCGCGGGGACTCTTCCGTCGTCGACGCCGGGCACCAGGCGGCCGACGGTCCGGACCAGCCGGCCGTCGCGGTCGAGCAGCGCGCGCATTTCGCTCTGGAACACCGGCAGGCCATGCACCGTCTGGCGCAGGCGCACCATGCGCAGGCCGCTTTCGCGGTTGAGGCTCTCGCCCAGGATTTCCAACTCGTCGATCTGCTCGGGCACCAGGCCGTAGACCGCGGCATTCCGGCGCAGGAAGGAGAGAACGATTTCGCGCGCCGGACCGCTCGCCGCCGGGGTCAGGGCGCCGCCCGGAGCACGAACCACCTCGGCGCTGCCGGTGAGCGAGGAGATCGCGACCGTGGCGTTCGGCGCGCCGGCCCGGAGCTCCGCGAGCCCTTGATCCATCGCCGGTTTCGCGGCGGCCGAGGCCCGAGCCATGGCGTCGAGATCCGCCGCCATGGAGCCGCGGGTCAAGCGGGCCAGATCCTCCCGGCCGTTCACGCGGATGTCATAGTTACCGTAGAAGACTTTCTCTGCCCGGGGCTTGGGCGTTTGAGCGGTCGCCGCGGCGGACCAGAGAACGGCGGCGCAGAC
>Ga0068860_100000894_pt1 | contig 33104 bp, 39 predicted proteins | sample KBSSwiS32_FD_66597 | JGI IMG/M metagenome (GOLD analysis project Ga0068860, IMG submission 66597) | Switchgrass rhizosphere microbial communities from Kellogg Biological Station, Michigan, USA - KBS Switchgrass S3-2 | ecosystem: Host-associated > Plants > Roots > Rhizosphere > Soil ... | reverse complement strand
ATCCTTGCGGGTCGGCTTGCCTGCCGCCGCCGCGTCTCCGCTATGATCGATGAGGTCGTCGGCGATCTGGAACGCCAGCCCGATGTTGCGCGCATAGCCGCGATAGGGCGTACGCGCTTCCTGTGGCAGCTTCATGAGAATGCAGGCGGCTTCGACCGCATATTCGATCAGCGCGCCGGTCTTCAGCTGTTGCAGCCGGGTGATCGCCGGAAGGTCGAGTTGCTCTCCCTCGGCGACAAGATCCATCATCTGTCCGCCGGCCATTCCATTTGGGCCCGCCGCTTGTGCCAGCTCCAGCACGAGTTCGCACCGCACGAACGGATCCTCGTGGGTCGCCGGATGGGCCAGAATCTCGAACGACAGCGCATGGAGGCTATCCCCGGCAAGCACCGCGACCGCTTCGCCGAAGGCCTTGTGGACGCTCGATTTTCCGCGCCGTAGATCCGCGTCGTCCATGCACGGAAGATCGTCGTGGATCAGTGAATAGACATGGATCGCTTCGATGGCGCATCCGACGCGGATCGCGCGTTCGCGGGAAATTGCGAACAGCTTCGACGCGGCGATGGTGAGCAAGGGTCGAAGCCTCTTGCCGCCGCCGATCGCCGCATGCCGCATGGCCTCGAAGAGGCGCTCGCGGCTGTCTCCAGTCGTCGGCAGGAGGCGGCTGAAGAAATCGTCGACCTCGGCGGAGACCTGCGCCGCCTCCGCGTCGAGCAATCCGGCGAGCCGGTCGACGGTCTCAACCGGCATCGAACGGCTTGACGCCCGCGGGCTTGCCGTCACTGCCGAAGGCAATCTGCTCGATCCGCGCCTGGGCTTCTTTCAGGCGCGCCTCGCAGTGGCGCTTCAGCCGGTCGCCTTCCTGGTAGAGCTCGATCGACCGGTCGAGCGGCGCCTCACCCTTTTCGAGCGTACGTACGATCTCCTCGAGCCGGGCAAGCGCGGCCTCGAAGCTCAGCTGGCTGACGTCGGTCGTCTCAGCGGTGGCCATGGGCGGCTTGTGACCCTCACCGGCCTTCGAATCAAGCAGCGGGACTTATTCGACCGACGTGCTCTTGAAGGGGTCGCGGATGCCCGGGACAACCTCGTCGTTGACTGCACCCCCCTCAGCCTCCGCGAGCGCCGCGGCGGCGTCGCGCACGTGCTGGTCTCGCTCGGCGCGCAGCTCCACGATCAGGGCCTCGCGGTCGCTGTCGAGGCGCGTGTCGGTGAATTCGGACTTGCCGGCAGCCTTGGCAGCCTTGGCGACGGCGGCGTCGAGCTCGCGCTGCGTGGTGAGGCCGAGCGTCACCGGATCCTTGGGAGTGATGTTCGCCATGTTCCAGTGCGTGCGCTCACGGATCGCGGCGATGGTGGTGCGCGTGGTTCCGATCAGCTTGCTGATCTGGCCGTCGCTGACCTCGGGATGGTTCTTGATGATCCAGGCGATTCCATCGGGCTTGTCCTGCCGCTTGGAAACCGGCGTATAGCGTGGGCCGCGGGTCCGCCGCACCTGGTCGGGGACGCGGTGCATCTGCAGGCTGTAGTCGGGGTCTTTCTGCCCCTTCTCGATCTCCTCATGGGTCAGCTCGCCGGCACGGATCGGGTCGCGGCCGGTCAGCTTGGTCGCCGCGGTGTCGTCGGCGATCGCCTGCACCTCGAGGATGTGAAGGCCGCAAAATTCGGCGATCTGCTCAAATGTGAGCGAACTATTGTCGACCAGCCAGGCGGCGGTCGCATGAGGCATCAGGGGCTGGGCCACCGTTTCTCTCCGTTACAAATGAATAGGGCCGCCCCTCACGGAGCGGCCAGCGTTGGCGGCGATGTAATCCTGCCGTTCGCTCGGAGCAAGCTCTTGTATCTGCGCGGCGAAAACGCGGCGCACTAGGAATTTGATATCGGGAGGAGTGCCGGCGGCGCAATTCAAAAGGCTGGGCAGCACGAAGGAAGAATCCGCATGCGCAAATTTGTGACTTCGGTCTTGGCGGCCGCGGTGATCGCGGGACCCCTCCACGCTGCCCCCTGGCAGGATCAAGGCTCGCAGGTGCGGCCTGGGACCTTCATCGGCGCCCAGTTCAAGATGTCGTTCGGCGGGCAGACGCGCTCGCAACCGCGGGCCCAACTGGCGTTCGCTCCAACCCGATCGAGCTTTTCCAACAGCGGCCAAGTGACGACCCGGATCGGTGAAGGGTTGGCGCTCAACTTCACGGCCAGCACGAAACCGACGCTCACCCTCGCCGGCAGGCGGGCAGATACGGCGCTTCGACTGACCCGTGCGGGCGGGTCGGAAACCGACCAGAAGCTTGGCGTCTCAACCGTAGGTTGGGTCGCGATCGGGGTTGGAGTCGTGGTCGTTGCGGCCGGAGGCGCACTGCTCTTCATTGACGCAGTCAACGACGCATCATCCGAGTGACGTCGGCCAAGGCCAGCTACACTTAGAGGCTCATCGGTATGTAGTGCGGCTGGCCTTTCACCCGTTCGAGCCAGTTCCCGATGCGCGGATATAGGTGCATCTCGAAGCCCGCTTCGTGCGCGACATGGGTGTAGGGGAACAGGCAGACGTCGGCGAGGGTCATATGGCCCGCGACGAACCAGTCCCGCGCCTCCAGATGCTTCTCCATCAGCTTCAGCGCGGCCTCGCCAGCCTCGCGCTTCGAAGGAATCTGGTGCTTCTGCGCCTCGGTCAGGTTCGCGTGGCCGATATGGTCCTTCCAGAAGCGCAAGGTCGCCACGTTCGGTTCGTGATTATACTGCTCCCAGAACATCCATCGCAGCATATCGGCATGGTCGAATCCGTCGGTCGGGATGAGGGTCGATCCGTCGGCGATGTAATAGCAGGAGGCGTTGCTTTCCGGGATGAAGCGGTGATCCACCTGGAGCACCGGGATCCTGCCGTTCGGGCTGACCTCCATCAGGAATTGGGGTGTCCGGGTCTCACCCTTCATGATGTCATATTCGCGCCGCTCGAGATGCTTGCCGACGATCGCGGCGGTCAAACGGACTTTGTAGCAATTCCCCGACGACGCATATTCGTGGAGGATCAGCTTTTCCGTCATTTTGAAGCTCCTACCTCCAGCACGATCTTACCGACATGTTCGCCCGCTTCCATCCGCGCGTGCGCTTCGGCGGCGCGGGTCAGCGGGAAGGTGCTGTCGATCACCGGCTTCAGGCGCCCGCCCTCGACATAGGGCCAGACCGTCTTGGCGATCTCGTCCGCGACCATCGTCTTGAACTCGACCGGGCGCGGACGGAGCGTTGAGCCGGTCAACGTCAGCCTGCGCCGCATCACTTCGGAAATGGAGATTTCCGCTTTCGACCCGCGCTGGAAGGCGATGGAGACATGGCGGCCATCGTCGGAGAGAGCTTTGAGGTTGCGCGGCACATAGTCGCCGCCGACCATGTCGAGGACAACCGCGACCCCCTTGCCGTCGGTCAGCCGCTGGGCAACCTCGACGAAATCCTGAGTCTTGTAATTGACGGCCGCCTCGGCTCCGAGCTCGAGCGCACGGCCGCATTTTACGTCGCTGCCGCAGGTCACGATGACCTTGAGGCCGAACAACGTGCCGAGCGCGATCGCCATTGTGCCGATACCGCTTGTTCCACCGTGAACGAGGACCCAGTCGCCGTCGGCCGCGAAACCGCGCTCGAACAGGTTCACCCAGACGGTGAACAAGGTCTCCGGCATTGCTGCCGCTTCGGTGAGGGAGATTGCGTCAGGCACGAACAGGCAGGTGCCGATCGGCGCCGAACAATATTCGGCATAGCCTCCGCCCGAAACCAGGGCGCAAACCTGCCGTCCGACAAGCTCTTCGGCGCCCTCGCCTGTTTCAACGACCGTCCCCGCGAGCTCCAGTCCGAGGATGTCCGGCGCCCCGGGTGGGGGCGGGTAGAGCCCCCGCCGCTGCAGGATGTCAGGCCGGTTGACGCCGGCGGCCGCCACTTTGATCAGGACTTCGTCAGGGCCGACCCGCGGCACCGGCCGCTCGAGCAGCGCAAGCTCCTCGGCGCCGTCGGGCTGCGGCGCCACGACAGCCATCATCGAGGACGGGACGGTCGGCACGGCAACAGCCGTTATTGACGCGGTGCCCGCATGGGTCAACAATTCACGCCATGGACCTAGAAGAGCTCTTTCCGAGCAAGCCGGACGACCCGCTCGTCGCACTGGGCAAGCAGGACCTCGACCCGATGTCGATCGCGGAGCTCCACGAGCGGATCGAGGCCCTGAAGGCGGAGATCGCGCGTGTCGAGGCACACATACAGCGTGTCCAGACGCATCGGTCCGCCGCCGAAGAACTTTTCAAGAAGCGTTAACCATATTTCGGCGAGTGTGCGATTCGCGCCCTTGATTGGGCAGCCTGTGCGTATGACATTGCAAGTGAATCCCGGCGCCCCTGCCGGGCGCGGAGTCTAAAAGGTAATGCCCAGTTTCGCTCGTGAGCTCGAACAGACCCTCCACAACGCGCTTGGCGAGGCCAGCCGCCGCCGGCACGAATATGCGACCCTGGAGCATCTGCTGATCGCGCTCATCGACGACGAGCATGCGTCGAAGGTGATGACCGCCTGCGGGGTCAACCGTGATGAGCTTCGCGCCAGCGTGAAGCAATATCTCGACAATGAACTCGGGGCGCTCGTTGCCGACAGCGCGACGGACCCAACCCCGACCAGCGGCTTCCAGCGCGTCGTCCAGCGCGCGATCCTCCACGTCCAGTCGTCGGGCCGCGACGAGGTGACCGGGGCGAACGTCCTCGTCGCGCTCTTCTCCGAGCGCGAGAGCTATGCCGTCTATTTCCTGCAGCAGCAGGACATGAGCCGACTCGATGCGGTGACCTACATCAGCCACGGCGTCGGCAAGGGTGACGCGGCCCCCGAGCCGCGGGCGCCCGAGGGCGCCGAGGACAAGGGCGAGAAGGAGGGCGGCAAGAAGGAATCCGCGCTGAAGCAATTCACCGTCGACCTCAATGAGAAGGCGCGCCAGGGCAAGGTCGATCCCTTGATCGGCCGCATGCCCGAGGTCGACCGGACCGTTCAGATCCTTTGCCGGCGGTCGAAGAACAACCCGCTTTATGTCGGCGATCCAGGCGTCGGAAAGACCGCGATCGCCGAAGGGCTCGCGCGCAAGATCATCGAAGGCAATGTTCCCGATGTGCTGAAGGGCGCGACCATCTACGCGCTCGACATGGGCGCCCTGCTCGCCGGCACCCGCTACCGCGGCGACTTTGAGGAGCGCTTGAAGTCGGTCGTCAACGAGCTCGAGAAGATGCCCAACGCCATCCTGTTCATCGACGAGATCCACACGGTGATCGGCGCGGGTGCGACTTCGGGCGGAGCGATGGATGCGTCGAATCTCTTGAAGCCGGCGCTTTCAACGGGAGCGATCCGCTGCATCGGATCAACGACCTACAAGGAATTCCGAAACCATTTCGAAAAGGACCGCGCGCTTCTTCGCCGGTTCCAGAAGATCGACGTCAACGAACCGACGATCGAGGATACGATCAAGATCATCGCCGGACTGCGCTCCTCGTTCGAGGGGCATCACAACGTCCGCTACACGACCGACGCGATCAAGTCGGCCGTCGAGCTGTCGGCACGCTATATCCACGACCGCAAGCTCCCCGACAAAGCGATCGACGTGATCGACGAGGTCGGGGCGATGCAGATGCTGGTGCCGCCCAGCCGACGCAAGAAGATCATCACCACAAAGGAAATCGAGGCGGTAGTCGCAACCATGGCGCGCATCCCGCCCAAGTCGGTCTCGGCCGACGACAAGCAGGTCCTCGAGCATCTGGACGCCGATTTGAAGCGCGTCGTTTTCGGCCAGGACCTTGCGATCGAGAAGCTGGCGTCCGCGATGAAGCTGTCGCGCGCGGGCCTTCGCGATCCCGACAAGCCGATCGGCAATTACCTGTTCTCCGGCCCGACCGGCGTCGGCAAGACCGAGGTCGCGCGCCAGCTTGCCTCGATCATGGGGATCCCGCTCGAGCGGTTCGACATGTCCGAATATATGGAGCGCCACGCGGTCAGCCGACTGATCGGCGCGCCTCCGGGCTATGTCGGCTACGACCAGGGCGGCCTATTGACCGACGCGGTCGACCAGCATCCGCATTCCGTGCTCCTGCTTGACGAGATCGAAAAGGCGCACCCGGACCTGTTCAACATCCTGCTGCAGGTGATGGACCACGGGAAGCTCACCGATCACCACGGCAAGACCGTCGACTTCCGCAACACCATCCTCATCATGACGACCAATGCCGGCGCCATGGACATGGCGCGTGAGGGCATCGGCTTCGGAGCGAGCAGCCGCGAGGATGCCCAGGAGGACGCGGTCAAGAAGATGTTCACGCCCGAGTTCCGCAACCGCCTCGATGCGATCGTGCCCTTCTCTTATTTGCCGCCTGCGGTGGTCGCGCGCGTCGTCGACAAGTTCATCCTCCAGCTCGAGCTTCAGCTCGCCGACCGCAACGTGCACATCGACCTCGACGACCAGGCGCGGGCGTGGGTGGTCGAACGCGGTTACGACAAGCTCTACGGCGCCCGTCCGATGGCCCGTCTGGTGCAGGAAAAGATCAAGCAGCCGCTCGCCGAGGAACTACTGTTCGGCAAGCTCGTCAACGGCGGCGAGGTCAAGGTCCGGATCAAGGACAATGCCCCGGCCTTCGAGATCACGCCCGCCGCGCCCAAGGCCGCGAAGGGCAAGAACGGCAAGGGCAAGGCCGACAAGGTCCCGGCCAAGGCCAAGAAGAAGGCGGACGACGAAGCCCCAGCGGCGGAATAAGCTTTCAGCAACTCAGGCAAGGGCCGGGACCAAAATCCCGGCCCTCTTTCTTATCGAGATTGTGCTCGGATTGGTGGGTTCGCGAACGCATAGCGGATGGTCTACCGCGGGGGTTCGGCAGTCATGGCGTGAGTTGCGGGGCTGTTGAAATAGGCGCACATCGCGCCGTCGCCGCCTTGAGTCGGTCGGCGGCGGCCTGTCATCTCCTGAAGGAGAATGGCCATGAACGCACCCAAGAAGCTGGCTTTTATCCTCTCGGCAATCGCGATGGCGTTGCCGCAGACCGCCAGTGCGCAGTCACTTTCGAAGGCCTGGACCGGTATGTGGCATTTGAACACTGAGAAGTCGAAATTCAGCTCAGCTGAATTCACGTCAAAGAGCGACACCCGCACTTACACGGTGGCCGGAAGGCGGCTGACGATGCAGTCCACCATGATCAACGCTGACGGCAAGAAGATAAAGTGGAACTATTCGGCGAATACGAACGGCAAATGGTATCGGACGTTCGGCAATCCGAATACGGACCATGTCGCCCTGACCTTCGTCAGCCCACGTGAACTCAAGTCCCGAACCACGCTGAAGGGCAAACCCTCGGCGAAATCCACAGTGACCGTTTCTGCGGATGGGAAGGTGCTGACGATCAACCGCAGTATTCTGAATGCCAAGGGCGGCCCCACGAATGATGTCATGGTGTTCGACCGCACTAAGTAGGCGACGCCAACGTTTGGGTTCCGACGACCTGATGTCCGTAATGGGTCGAAAGCGGACTCTAGTTCACTCCGCTGGAACGGGCGGCACCTGCGCCTTGAACTCCGCGGCTTCCTCTGACCCCTTGGTGGCGTCGCCTTCGCTGTAGCTGTGCGCCCCGGCGCCGGCGAGGCGGCCGCCCTGGACGATCAGATATTCCTCGCGGATCGGCCGCCCCTCGAAGAAGCATTCGAGGATCTCGCGCGTGCCGGCCGCATAGCGCGCCTGGGCCGATAGCGAGGTGCCCGAAATGTGCGGCGTCATCCCGTGGTGCGGCATGGTCCGCCACGGATGGTCGCGCGGCGCAGGCTGCGGGAACCAGACGTCGCCGGCATAGCCTGCGAGCTGGCCGCTTCTAAGAGCCGCCGCAACCGCGTCGCGGTTGGCGATCTTCCCGCGCGCGGTGTTCACCAGATAGGCGCCGCGCTTCATCCGGGCGATCATCGCCGCATCGAACAGATTCTCCGTTTCCGGATGCAGCGGAGCGTTGATCGTCACCACGTCGCAATGCGGAACCATGTCCGCGGCGGACTCATGGAAGGTCACTCCAAGCTCGCGCTCGACCTCCGGCGGAAGCCGGTGGCGGTCGGTATAGTGGAGATGCATGTCGAACGGTTTCAGGCGCCGAAGCACTGCGCTGCCGATCCGGCCCGCAGCGACGGTGCCGACGTGCATTCCCTCGACGTCGTAGGATCGCGCGGCGCATTCGGCGATGTCCCAGCCGCCCGCTTTCACGACCTCCCACGACGGCAAATAATTGCGGACCAGCGACAGGATCATCATGACCACGTGCTCGGCGACGCTGATCGAGTTGCAATAAGTCACCTCGGCGACCGTGATTCCGCGCTCGATCGCGGCCTGCAGGTCGGTGTGATCCGATCCGATTCCGGCAGTCACGACCAGCTTGAGGTTCTTCGCTTTGGCGAAGCGCTCGGCGGTCATGTAGGCTGGCCAGAAGGGCTGCGAGATGACGACGTCCGCATCGACCAGCTCGCGCTCGAACGCACTGTCCGGACCGTCCTTGTCGGACGTGACGACACATTCGTGGCCACCCGCCTCGAGGAATTTGCGCAGGCCCAGCTCGCCCGAAACGCTGCCGAGCAGCTCGCCCGGCCGGAAGTCGATCGCTTTCGGCGTCGGCAAGGTCTGGCCGTCGGGATAGCGCTCGATCTTCGGCAAATCGTCGCGCGGATAGCTGGTCGGATAACCGCCGGCCGGATCGTCGTAGAGGACGCAGAGGATTTTCGCCATGGAACGCGCCTTTCATGCTCACCCTGGAACGGCACGCGACTGGGCCACGGCGTTTGACGACCGGTGGCCGGGACGCCGGCTCCCCTAACAGCTTTTCGGCGGCTTAGGCAGTCGGCTTGTCTGGCCTGAATGCGAAACGGCAGGAGTGCTGGCCCCGCGCCATGCACGTGCGGTGTTCGACCGCTTGGCCCGACAGGGACCTCAAAAGCGCGAGATCGACTTCGCAAATGGCAGGGTCGGCCATGGCAAGATCGTGGAACACGCAATTGTGCGCCTCGATCTCGAGCTCGCCCCCGCTGGCGAGCGCCCGCGATTCATAACCGAGCTCACGCATCAGGCTGGCAATGACGGGGATCGATCGATCTGCTTCGCCACCCATTTCGCTCTTCAGGCTGTCGGCCAGGGAAGCGCCGATCCGCTGCATCGTCCGGTGCAATTCGTCCGGTCCGAGATGGCGCGACAATTCCCCCAGTAATTGCCGCGCGAGCAGCGAATATTGCCGCGGGAATTGTGACCGTCCGGCGGCGCTCAGGCGATACCCTTGCGACGGGCGGCCCTTCGTGCGGATCGCGAAAGCGCGGTCGATCAGGCCCTCCCGCTCCATCGCCATAACGTGCTGATTCGCGGCGTTGCGCGATATGCCGAGCGCTCGCGACAGCGCCTGGACGGTGAGTGGCTCCTCGGAGCTCAGCAGGAGGTTGAGGATCCGATCCTTCGTTCGGGCCGGTTCGGTCTTCGCCATGTCGTTCATCGCGCCGAATCTACCCTAAATTGCATCTTTAGCAACATTGTAATGGCCAAAGTTGACAAAGTAGTGGCCCAAGTTCCAATAGAAGCGGACAACAACGGAGGAAAACCATGCTGAAGCTTGCGGTTCTTATCTTCGCGATTGGTGCTGTCGGCGGCCTGGTCATGGCGACCCGGGTTCTGCGCAATCAGCTTGCGCCGTGGACGCTCTCGCTGCTCCATGCGGCGCTTGGCGCGACCGGACTGGTCCTGACGGCGATCGTGGTGCTCGGCAAATCGGAGGCCGTATCGAGCGTCGTCCCGATTGCGCTCCTGGTCCTGGTCGTCGCCGCGCTCGGCGGTTTTTTCCTCGCCTCCTTCCATGCGCGCAGGCAGCTGCCGTCGCGCGGCGTAGTCTTCACTCATGCCGGACTGGCGGTGATCGGCTTCCTGCTCCTCGCCGGGGGCGTGTTCCACCTGATCTGAGGCGACACGCATGTTCGGTCACCCGCTTCACCCCGCGATCGTCCATTTTCCGGTCGCCCTGCTGCTCTCCGCCTCGGCCGCCGATCTGGCCTTGCTGGCCGGGCTCACCTCCGACGTCCATATCGGATCGGTGCTGTTGGCGGGCGGTCTCGTCATTGGCCTCGTCGCGATGGGCGCCGGCCTGCTCGATTTCACGAAGCTCGAGGCCGCTGTCGTGCCCCATGCCGTCCGCCACATGACCGTCATGGGGATTGCCTGGCTTGGCTATGCGATTGCGCTCTACCTGCGCCGCGACGCCCTTTCGGGCGGCGTGACCATAGGCTCGGCGAGCATCGCCATCAGTTTAGCCAGCGCCCTGCTCCTCTCGGTCGGAGGCTGGCTCGGCGGCCGCCTGGTCTACACGTTCGGCGCAGGAGTCTCGAAAACCGGGACCTGAGCGACTGCGGGCCTAATGTCCGCAATGGGTGGAAAACGGACATTGGCGGTTTCGGACAACTGACCGCACCTTGCCGTTAGAACAACGCCCGGCGCATCGGCCAGGCTCAATGGGCCACGAAGAACGGCTCGGTGCTTTGCCAGCGCTGGGCCGCATTGTTTGTGCTACAACTGTCTAGCCGAATCGCCCCCCAAGATGGGAGGGTCCGATGAAGAGCACCGGCGGCGGATGATGCATCTCTTGCTGGGTCATCCTGACGATCCCTGCTGCGCCGGCGTGTTTGCCCGACTGGAGGCTCGCAGTCTGGCGGTTCGTGTTATCGCGGAGCCACTGGCGCCGCCGGCCAGGCTCACCTGGCATCTCGACGCTGCAGGCGTCACGAGCAGCCTTTATCCGGATATTTCAGATACTGAGATCGCCGGAATCCTGGTACGGGACATCGGGTTGCTCGACCCTCAGGGTTGGGATCCGGCCGATCATGCTTACATGCAGGCCGAGTCTCGCGCCGTGATTCTTGCCTGGCTTGCCAGCCTCGCGTGCCCGGTCATCAACCGTCCCGACGCTACCCAGTGGTATGGTGCGGGCGCCCCGATCTTCGCGTGGCGCACGCTTCTTCACGGCTCAGGCCTGCTCCTTCCCGAATTGGTCGTCACCAGCAACCCGGACGCGGCCCGCGCCTTTCGGTGCCGTCTGGCCAGGGATGGAGTTGCCGGCGCCGTGTACGTCCCGGTGACGGGCGCCGCGGGCTATCTCCTTGGCGACGATGAGGCCTGGGAACGCCTCGCCGCCCTGCAGATGCGAGCACCGGTTTGCCTGACCGAGCCGCATGGTCCTGTTACACTCGTCTGCGTTGTCGGCGACGAGGTGATCTGGGACGGTTCCTTGCCTCCCGAGGCGGCAGATTTGGAATTGGCGCTCTCGCGTTTCGCAGCCGCGGCGCGCCTGACGTTTGTCGAGATCGCCCTTGCCCGCGTCCGTGGCGGGATTGCCGTGGTGCTGGTGGAGCCGAAGCCGCGGCTTGAGCACTTCACCGAGAACGCCCGTGATCAGATCCTGGACGCCATCGTTGCGCTGCTCGCCCCCGCGGTCGCGTTGGTCGATTCCAGGGTGCCGGCATGATCCTGGTTTGCGGTAGCCTTGCCGATCCCGTGACCGAGCTTGTCTGTGCCCGGCTGCAGAGCTGCGGCTATGCCTATCGCTTTGTCGAGCTCGGCCGCTACCCCGAAGATTATCAGCTCGGCTGGTGCTGGAGGGAAAACAGATCGGAGGGATGGATCGCCGGGCCGGACTGGCGCCTCGACCTCGATGAGATCAGCGGCGTCTATGTTCGCTTCCTCGGGCCCGAAGACCGCCCGCTCCTGCCCGGCTTCGACGCATGCGACGCAGCGGCGCTCCGGAACGAGGGAGATCTCGCGCTCATTGCGCTCATCGAAACCCTCGCCTGTCCGGTCGTCAACAGGATGCAGGGCGGAGTTTCCAACAACTCCAAGCCCTATCAGGCGCTCATGATCGGCCGCACCGGCCTTCGCGTTCCGCCGACGCTCGTCACCAGCGATCCTATGGCGGTGCGGGCCTTCCATGAGAAGCATGGAGAGCTGATCTACAAGTCGGCGAGCGCCGTCCGCTCGATCGTCCGCCGCCTCGGTCCCGACCAGCTCGAGCGTCTCGAACTGCTCCGCAACGGGCCGGCGCATCTTCAGGCGTTCATTCCCGGCCACAACATCCGCGTCCACACCGTCGGCGAACGGATCTTTGCGACGCGAATCGATTCCGATGCGGTCGACTATCGCTACGCGCATCTCGACGGCACGACGGCGACGCTGGAGCCGGTCACGATCCAGCCGGCGGTGGAGGCGGCCTGCCTGCGGCTTGCCGACGAGCTTGGACTTCTCTTCGCCGGCATCGACCTCAAGCAGACGCCCGACGGCGACTATTTTTGTTTCGAGGCCAATCCCTGCCCGGGATTTCTCTATTACGAGCGGCACACCGGGCAGCCGATCAGCGCCGCCCTCGCCGACTTGCTGCGAGGCTCGGCCGCCCGAAGCCGGCATGAGGCGGCCGCCGCCATGAGCTGAAAATTAGCCGTACCCATTTCAAAGAAGGAGGCAGGAAGATGGTTGAAAAGAAACAGACCGGGCAGGCCGACAAGGAGCCGTTCGTTTCTGGAAGCGACCGACCCGAAGTCCGACTGAAACCCGACACCCCCCTGAGTGACCTCACAGTCCGAGACCTGGTCACCATTCTCGGCCAGCTCGGAACCGGGAAGGACTTCTGGGACGGCAAGGACTGGCAGAAGGCCGATTTCGACGGGCCTAAGTGGTGGAAGGAGGGCAAGGATTTCAAGGACAAGGAGAAAGAGAAGGATAAGGAAAAAGAGAAGGACAAAGACAAGGAGGGCAAGGAGAAGCGTGAGATCAAGGAGATCAAACTCGAGAAGCTTGAGAAGCTCGAAGGAGACGGGGTCTTCGAAGCCAGTACATTGCCCGACCCGAGGATCGAGCAGGTGATCCAGGCGCTCTCCGGAATGTCCGCCAAGGTCGGCCAGCTCGCAGACCAGATCGAGGAGCTGAAGAAGCGCAAAAGCTAAGAGCAGGCGTCACGCGCGGGATCTTCGGGCCGGCTAGCGCAGATTAAGGTGATGGTGTGGACGGCGCCCTGGGACGCTGACCCATGCTAGAGCATCTCGACTACACCGAGAGGCTCGAAGGTTCGTGACGCTGCATGCGGAATGTCCGCAATGGGTCGAAAGCAGACGTTAGCCAGAACAAAGACGCAGGCCGTCAGGCTGCGACATAGCCTCCATCGATCAGGTGGATCGACCCGTTGCAATAGGACGAGGCGTCGCTGGCGAGGAAGGCGAGCAGATGTGCAACTTCCTCGTTGGTGCCATAACGCCGCATCGCAATGGAGGCTTCGATCCCGCCGCGCAGCGCCGCGGGATCGTCCGGCGCCAATTGATTCTGAAGCGAATCGATCATGCGGTTGTCGATCGGACCCGGCCCGACTGCGTTGACGCGAATGTTCGACGGGCCAAGCTCCAGCGCGGCGGTTTTGACGAGGCCGTACACGGCATGCTTGCTGGCGATGTAAGGCGCCATTGCCGGAAAGCCGATCACTCCGGCGATTGACGACAAAGCGACGATCGACCCGCCGCCGCGCGCCTTAAGCGGCGCCACGCAATGCTTCATCGCCAGCCAGACGCCGGTGACGTTGGTTCGCATCGTGTCTTCAAATTCCTCGACCGACAGCGCTTCGATCGGCTTTAGCACGCCCTCCGTTCCCGCGTTGGCGATGAGGATGTCGAGGCCGCCGAAGCGATCGAGCGTGGCTGCGACCGCCGCTGCCATGCCTGCCTCGTCGGCTGCGTCTGAAATGCTGCCTGCAACCTCGCCATGGGACTCCAGCCGACTCTTGGTCGCCGCTAGCTTATCGGCGGAGCGAGCGACCAGCATGACCTTTGCGCCGAGGTCGAGAAAGAGTTTCGCGGTCGCTTCGCCGATCCCCCCAGTAGCTCCAGTGACAATCGCCACCTTGTCGTCGAGCCGCTGTCTTTGGGTTACGTTGCTCATCACTGCCTCCACAGGAAATCGAAGAGGTCACGATGCGCGACCAGGACACGGCGACCCTAGCACGCGCATGATCGTGGTACGATTCACTCGCTGAAGCCTTGGCGGGTTTGGGTGGAAAGCGGACGTTAGAAAGTAATTACCAGAAGCGCTGAATGGCGAGCGCCGGGATGACGGTGGATTGCGTGTTATGGCCTTTGGGTATGATCCACACGCCGAAGATCGCGCCCGCGCGGTCGCTCCAATTATATTCGACCGCCGGGGCGAAGCCGATGTTCCAACTCTTTGGCGAAGTCTCGCTGACCAGGGCTCCCGAGGCATCGCGGCCCCTGACCTTCGTCTTGCCCCACGCATCGGCCTCGACATCGAACGCCAGGACCCATTCCTTCGTCAGGCTGTATTCGGCGCCGACGATGAGCGTCGACTTGGCGCCCGGTCGGGCATGTCCGCGAAAGCCCGGCGCCGTGCCGTAGACGCTGCGGTCGCGGACGTCGGTGCGCAGCGGGAATTGATGAAGGACGTTAATTCGCCCGCGCAGCAGCCGGTCACCCAGCAGGAAATATTGCTGGACGTTCACCCCGATTTCCGGCGCGAACGAACCGCTGCCGTGACCCTGCTTCAACGCGCCGAGGTGATCGTACTTGCCGGTCGGAAGCACGAGATTCGTGACCAGGGCGATGCTCGGAACGCGATGGTCGGGAGTGAAATGGCTAACCCGAACCTGCGACAGCAGCTTGAAGTCGCCGATCGCGACCTCGCGGTTATTTTTTTGGGTGCCGACCGAGAAAAACGGCTGCATCCCGACCGTCCAATTGTCCTTGAGGCCGTATTGATAGAAGCCGCTCGATCCCGGGTGGTGGTCGCCGCCCGAAATCACATCGAAGAAGTAGGGCTCGGTGTAGACATGCCCCTTGGGCAGGGTCTCGGCGTTGGACGCGAGCAGCGGCCCGGTCCAGCGGGCGTTTTTCATCGCCTCGCGGTACCGCTCCGCCACCGAAGCGTCGGATGTCGTCTCCGCGCGCGCCGGACCTGGCATCCAACAGGCAAATGCGGCCGCAACGACCGGCAGTACGAACTTCATTGAGCGGCTTCCCCCAAGAACGGATTCGTCGACCGCAGCTAGGACGTGGCGGCGTCGGAAGCTTCCAGAACCGACTCTTCAAATTTGAATGGGCCAATGGACATTCGCGACCTCGCTTCCGCCAATTAAATCTGACGGCGTGGCCATAAGCACGCCTGTGGCTCAGGCCAGCCGTTCGTCGACAAGCGGCTTGCTGCCTGCTGTCGAAAGTTGAATCGTGTCCCTTTGCCGGGTGGAGAGAACCTTCGAGTGAATCGGACAGCCATGCATTTGCCGCTGGCGACTATCGAAGCCGCTGGGGCTTCCCGAAGCGAAGCTCGCTAACTAATCGGCATTGCAACCTTTTGTGCCGCTGGCCGTCATTCCGGCCGCAGCACTCCACGCATTGGGGAGAGACAAGAAGTGATCAAGTTCCGTTGGCTCGCCGCGAGCGCGCTCGCGCTCACCGCCGTTCCGTTGGCCGCCGCTTCTACCGCCCAGATCAGCGCTCAGCGCTTGTCGGACGTCGACAAGTTCATCTCGTCGGATGCGTTTGAAGGCCGCGGTCCGGCGACTCGGGCTGAAACCAAGACGATCGATTATATTGCCGGCGAGATGAAGGCGATCGGCCTCCAGCCGGGCGGGGATGCGGTGAACGGCCGGCGCGGCTGGTTTCAGAACGTGCCGTTGCTGAAATCGGACATCGCGGGCGTGCCGCAGCTGAGCCTCAATCTCGGCAACGGCCAGACCATGGCGCTGACCCAGGGCAACGAGATTTCGGTGCGCGCACCCTTGAACGGCCAGGCCGCGGTCAATCTCGCCAACGCGCCCCTGGTCTTCGTGGGCTATGGGGTCTCCGCGCCCGAGCGAAATTGGGACGACTTCAAGGGCCAGGACGTCAAGGGCAAGCTCATCGTCGTCCTCATCAACGACCCCGATTTTCAGGGTGGCGAGGGCGATTTCGGCGGCAAGGCCATGACCTATTACGGCCGCTGGACGTACAAATATGAAGAAGCGGCGCGGCGCGGCGCGGCGGGCGTGCTGATCGTGCACGAGACCGACCCCGCCTCCTACGGCTGGAACACGGTCAAGAATTCCAACACGAACACCCAATTCGATATCGTGCGCCAGGATCCGGCGGCGAGCCACACGCCGTTCGAGACCTGGATCCAGCTGCCGCTGGCCGAGAAAATCTTCGCGGCGAGCGGCCTCAAGTTCGCCGAGGCCAAGGAAGCGGCCAAGCACCGCAACTTCCAACCTATTGTGCTGAAGGCGACGCTCAGCGCCAATTATCAGGCGCAGGTCGCGACGATCACGTCGCACAATGTCGTGGGCTACCTGCCCGGCAAGAAATATCCGCACGAGACCGTCATCTACTCGGCGCACTGGGACCATCTCGGCATCGGCAAGCCCGACGATCGCGGCGACACCATCTATAACGGCGCGCTCGACAACGCGACCGGCATCTCCCAGATCCTCGAGCAGGCGCGCGCCTTCGCCCGGGAGCCGCGCACCGATCGCTCGGTCGTGTTCCTTGCAGTGACGGCCGAGGAAAAAGGACTGCTGGGCAGCGAATATTACGCCCAGAACCCGATCTTCCCGATCGCGAAGACGGCCGGCGTCCTCAACACCGACGGCGGCCAGCTCTGGGGTCCGGCGAAGAATTTCACCATTTCGGGGAATGCCAGGCTCGGCCTGCTCGACATGCTCATCGCCGAAGGCAAGAAGCAGGGCCGTTATTACAGCGCCGACCCGCATCCTGAGGCCGGTCACTTCTACCGCTCCGACCACTTCTCCTTTGCCAAGGTCGGGGTTCCGGCGATCAGCTTCGGCGAAGGTAACGACCTGGTGAACGGCGGCGTCGCCCGCGGCGAGGCGCTGGGCAAGGAATATGTCGACAAGCACTATCACCAGCCGAGCGACGAATGGTCGACCCAATGGAACTTCACGGGAATGGCTGAGGACGTCCAGCTGCTCCACAACCTCGGGCGCGATCTCGCCAATTCGCGAGACTGGCCGAATTGGGGCGAGGACAGCGAATTTCGCGCGACCCGCGACCAGTCGGCCTCCGAACGCGGCGGGACGGTACCGACGAGAAAGGGCGAGCGCGGCTGAGGGTTGAGCCGCCCGGCCAAGGAGCGTAGTTCGCTTTTTGTTCCGACTCGAGCTGGAGAGCGAAAATGGCCGACCTCATCTTCTACACCCATCCTCAATCGCGCGGGCAGACGGTCCGCTGGATGCTCGAGGAGGTCAGTGCGCCATACGATACAGAGGTCGTCGACTATGCGACGACCATGAAGCAGGAGCCCTATCTGTCGGTCAATCCGATGGGGAAGGTTCCTGCCATCAAGCATAAGGGCAAGGTGGTGACCGAGGTGGCGGCGATCTGCTGCTATCTCGCCGACGCTTTCCCCGAGGCGAACCTCGCTCCGCCGCCGAGCGACCGCGCCGACTATTATCGCTGGATCTTCTTCACCTCCGGTCCGGTCGAGGCAGCGTTCAGCAACAAGGCCGCCGGGTGGGAACCGACCCCAGAGCGCCAGCGGATGTTCGGATATGGCAATTACGACCTCGCCATCAACACGTTCGAGAAAGCGATTGCGGGCAAGGAGTATATTGCGGCGGACCATTTCACCGCCGCCGATTTGTTCGTCGGCGCGAACGTCAATTTCATGCTGGCGTTCAACCTGCTCGAACCGCGCGAGGTGTTCGTCGATTATGCCCGGCGCATGACGGACCGTCCCGCTTATGAGCGCGCGAAGGAGATCGACGGCAAGCTGATCGCTGAAATCCAGGCGCAGCAGGCGCAGCCCCAGCCGGCGTAACCGATCATCCTCCCCTGCGTTTGCAGGGGAGGGGGACCGCCGAAGGCGGTGGAGGGGTTCTGGAACTGGAAGAAGGCCCCTCCACCAGCTACGCTGGTCCCCCTCCCCTCGAAATCGAGGGGAGGACGGAGACCATCGCGATGGACCCAACCACCCGCCAACGCGCCATCGACCTCTACGACCGCTTCACCCACGAAGGCATGGAACGGCGCGCCTTCATGGCCGAGATGGTGAAGCTCGCCGGGGGCGTCGCCGCGGCGGAATTGCTGATCGCCGGCATCGCCGCGTCCCCCGCGGCGGCGGCGATCATTGCCGAGAACGATCCGCACCTGACGACCCGAACGCAAGAGCTTACCGGCGGCTATAAGGCCTATGTCGCCGAGCCGCGTACCCGATCGCTCAAGGCCACGGTGCTGGTGATCCACGAAAACCGCGGCCTCAACGACCATATCCGCGACGTTGCGCGCCGGGTCGCGCTAGCCGGCTTCCGCGCCGTCGCACCCGACATGCTTTCGCCGTCCGGCGGAACTCCGGCCAACGAAGACGCCGCGCGCAATGCGATCGGCAAGCTCGATCTCGCCAGGTCCGTGAACGACGCGGTCGCCATCGTCGGAGAGCTCAAGAAATCGAGCCGCGGCGGCAAGGTCGGGGCGGTCGGTTTCTGCTGGGGGGGCGGCTTCGTCAACCAGCTCGCGGTCGCCGCCGGCGATAAACTGAGCGCGGCCGTACCTTATTACGGCCCCGCCCCAGACCCGTCCGAAGCACCCAAGGTCCAGGCCGCGATGCTGATCCACGACGCCGGCCTGGACGACCGCGTCAACCGCACCTCATTTCCCTGGGTCGAAGCGCTTCGCGCCAACCACAAGACGGTGAAGTTCTTGCTCTACGATGGCGTCAACCACGCCTTCAACAACGACACTTCGGCGGAACGGTACAACAAGGAAGCGGCGGACCTCGCCTGGGGCCGGACCATCGCCTTCTTCCACAAATATCTAGGCTGAATGCCGCGCCTCCCCAGCGCCCTTGCGCTCGGCGAAAAGCCTGTCATGGAAGTGTCACAGTTCGACTGAGGGACTGACGGGGGGGTCCGATGTTCGCTTGGTTCCAGCGCCTGTTGCCGAGGACGGGCGATTTTTTCGGCATGTTCGAGGCGCATGCCTCGACGCTCGTCGCCGCCGCCGAAGCCATGAACAAGCTGGCCGACGGCGGCAAAGGCCGTAAGGACGATATCGCCGAGATCGAGCGCCGCGAGCACGAAGCGGACGACATCATCCGTGAAGTCCTTCGGACCGTCCGGCGAACCTTCCTGACCCCGTTCGATCGCGGCGCGATCACCTCGCTTATCGCTTCGATGGACGATGCGATCGATGAGATGCATTCGGCCGCGATCGGCATCGACCTTTACGAGCTCAAGACCTTTGAGCCGGAAATGAAAGAGATGATCACGATGATCCTCGAGGCCGCGCGGCTGACCGCCGAGGCCATGCCGCTGCTTCGCGACATCAGCCGAAACGGCGTGCGCATCCACGAGATCACCGAAAAGATCGTCCGTCTGGAAGGCGCCGCGGACGACGTTCACGCCACCGGGCTCCAAAAAGCCTTCCGGGAGCATTCCGAAGCCCCGATGCAATTCATCGTCGCGCGTGAAATCTACAAGCATCTCGAACGGATCACTGACGCGTTCGAGGATGTCGCGAACGAAATCGACGGCATCGTGATCGATCACGCCTAGGCCGTCCGATGCACGAGCTCGCTCTACCCCTGCTCGTTAGTCTGATCGTCGTCGCGCTCGCCTTCGACTTCCTGAACGGCCTTCATGACGCTGCGAACTCCATCGCCACCGTGGTCGGCACGCGGCTCATCAGCCCCGTGGCGGCCGTCGCCTTTGCCGCATTCTTCAATTTCGCCGCTTACTTCCTCGCCCTGCAGTGGCCGCAACTTCACAAGGTCGCCGACACAATCGGCAAGGGCCTGATCGACAAGGACCTGGTCACTCCCGCAGTGGTCTTCGGGGCGCTCGTCGGGGCGATGTTCTGGAACGTCGTCACCTGGCTCAAAGGCATTCCGTCATCGTCGAGCCACGCATTGGTCGGCGGCCTGGTCGGCGCAGGTGTTGCGCACGCGGGCATCGCGGGGATTCAGTGGAACGGGCTCAACAAGACGCTGATCGCGATCGTCCTGTCACCGACGCTCGGCCTCATCCTCACCATGGGCATCATGCTCATGACGAGCTGGATGGGGGTAAGGGCCAGCGCTCGCGGCGCCGAACGGTCGTTTCGCGGCCTGCATCTCGCTTCGGCCGGCGCCTATTCGCTTGGTCACGGCCTCAACGATGCCCAGAAGACGATGGGCATCATTACCGTGCTGCTCTATTCGACCGGCTATCTCCACGGAGAATTCGCGGTCCCTCACTGGGTTGCGCTCAGCTGTTACGTCGCGATCGGTCTCGGCACCCTGACCGGCGGCTGGCGGATCATCGAGACGATGGGAACGCGCATCACCAAGCTGAACCAGCACCAGGGTTTCTCGGCCTCGACCGGGGGCTCGATCATGCTCTTCGCCGCTTCCTATCTCGGAATCCCGGTGTCGACGACGCACACGATCACGGGATGCGTCATCGGCGCCGGATCTGCCCGCCGGGCGTCGGCGGTCCGCTGGGGGATCGCGCGCAACGTGATGATCGCCTGGATCATCACCATTCCGGCATCGGCGATCGTCGCCGCGCTCTTCTACTATCTGATCAGCGGATACGCCGCGCGAGCGCTCCTCGCCGCCGCCGTCATCGCGCTTTTCGTCTTTGCGTGGATGGCCTGGCGAGAACTGAAAATGCAGCAGAGCGGGCGCGGCCGTCTAGGCGCATTCGTCGCCGCCGCCGGCTTCCTGACGGCAGCTGCCATCATCGCCTACGGCGCTTTCAACTGACCGCGTACAAAGGGCCGGCGCCGCTGGGACGCCGGCCCTGCCGGGGAGCTGATTTCGAACGTTAGTGGCGCCGTGGCCGAACGACCCTGCGCGCGGCGACGATCTGCCCGCTGCTGTTGCGAAGGACCTGCGACTTGCCGACCCGATACTCGCCGCGCCGGAGTTTCGCCGTGTAATCGTAAGTCTCGCCGTTGAAGCGCGTCACCGTGGCTTCCGCGTTATAGCCATGGGCAGTCCGTTGGCGCTCATAATCGCGACTCGCCGTCGCTCCGTCGCTCTTGCGGGTCACGTCGGTGTCGCGAGTGAGGGTACCTTCCTCCTTGTCGCGGGTGATCGTCTTGGTGCCCTCATATTTGGGCGTGTCGATGGTGATCGTCTTCGTCACCGGATCGGCGAGCGCCGCCGGCGCGATCAGGACGGCCGCAATTCCGGCCAACAGAAGCTTGGTCATGATTTTCTCCCTAGTCGCTCAAGGGAGAGGGGCGGCCGCTCCTCTCGACCGCTTTAACGCGGCGGCTCGGCCAACCCTTCGCTCGGCTGCTGAGCGACTTGCGGCGGCTCCGAATTTTCAACCTGGCTCCGCATCCGGCGAGCGAGGAAGCGCTGCGCCGCGCGGCCCATCAGCTGCCGCTGCTGATCCGGACCGAGCGCGAGGAACTGCTCGCGCTTCTGCGGCGGGAGGATGCGCGAGAAACGATCGACCTGGACGTCCGTGATCTCGGATGGATCCCGCGCGACCTGGCGGAGCATGCGCATCGTCCGCCACTCGCGGATCGCGAGGCGAAGCTCGACCTCGTCCAGCGACGGAGTTGGAAGGCCCGCTGCCTCGCGCCGCTCCACAATCCGCTTCGCCTTGCGTTCGATCCGGTCGGCGTTGGGGGTCGGAAGGCCAGCCGCGCGCCGCTCCGCGACCTCCTTCTTCGCCTCGGTGAACGTCTGTATCAGGCGCTGGCGCCCAGTCATCGGCGCCGGTGCCGGGGGCGCTTCCTCAAGCGGCTTGGGCGCGGGTTGGATGCTGCGAGAAGCGAGATGCACGGTCTTCTTGGGCGCGTGGGTCGCGAAGACCGGAATCGACGCGACGACTTGGTGCACGACCGGGATTGAGATCCGCCCGCCCGAGACTACCTCCGCCGCGACCGCGCTGGTGAAAGCGAAGCCGAGGGCCGCGCCGCCGATGAGCATGCCGCGCCGCCAGCCACCGCGCACTCCGCCGCGCCGCCATGGCATCAACGATCGCCGCTCCTGCGGAAGCCTGGCGGCAGCTTGCGCCGAGCGCGCTGCAAGGCCTCCCGGAACCGGCGGCGGCGCGAAACCGTCGAGAAACTGATTGAGCTGGCTCATGCCGCGCTCCCTTCCTCGAGCATGCCTTGAGCCATAAGGCTCCGGCCAAGGCCCTGGCGTGCTCGCACCAGCAGTGATTCCAGGGCTTTCACGCCGACCCCGAGCGTTGCCGCAGCTTCGGCGTTCGACACGCCCTCATAATAAGTGAGCACGATCGCGGCGCGCTGGCGGTCGGGCAGCGCCTGCATCGCAACCGCAACGGCATCCTGCCGCCGCTGCTCGTCGATCAGCACGTCGGCATTCGGCGCGTCGTCCGCGCGGTCGGGAATTTCGCAATTGCTGACGAACGCGCGCTTGCGCTGCCGGTCGATGCAGAGATTCGTCGCGACGCGCCGAAGCCAGCCGCCGAGGCCGCCGCCGACCGGCGTCCAGCTCGCCGCCTTCACCCATGCGCGCGTGATCGTTTCCTGCACCACATCCTCCGCTTCGGCGGAATCGCCGAGCATTCGCCATGCAACCGCATAGAGCATTGGGGTGTGACGATCGGCGATGAGCTCGAGAGCGCGAGCATCGCCCAAGGCGACACGCCGCATCAGCGTGCCGTCGTCGCTCGGCGCCTCCCCGCCTTTCGCGTGCCGTGCTTGCACTCGTCCCGTTTCCGCTGCCGCAGCTGCGTATTTGTAACGGGCGGCAAATGAATATCCTTCGAATGCACGAAAAAAGGGCCGGAGTTTCCCCCGGCCCTTCCCTTGGTTGATGTGCGAAGCCTTAGCGGCGGTCGCCCATGAACCGAAGCAGGAACAGGAACATGTTGATGAAGTCGATGTAGAGGTTCAGCGCGCCGAGCACGGCCGACTTCGCCATTGCTTCGCCATGGCCGGCCACCGCGAAATAGAGGCTTTTGATCTTCTGCGTGTCGTAAGCGACGAGGCCCGCGAACACGAGCACGCCGATCGCGCTGATTGCGAGTTGCAGCGCCGGCGATTGCAGGAAGAGGTTGATCAGGAGCGCGACGAAGATTCCGACGACGCCCATGATCAGGAACGAGCCCCAACCGCTGAGGTCCTTCTTGGTCGTGTAACCGTAGAGGCTGAGCCCGGCGAAGGCCGCTGCGACCGAGAAGAAGGTCTGCGCGATCGACATACCCGTGTAGACCAGGAACAGGCTCGAGAACTGGACGCCGATGAGCGCCGCATAGGCCCAGAACAGCATCTGCGCCGTGCCGGCCGACATCCGGTTGATCCCCCAGCTGAGCGCGAACACCAGCCCGAGGGGAGCGAAGAGCGCCACCCAGAACAAAGGCGTCGCCTGCCCGGTCGCCGGATTGACGATCAGGCTGATGAGGCTCGACTTGGCGAATAGCAGGGCGACGATGCCGGTCAGCATCACGCCTGATGCCATATAGTTGTAGACCGAAAGCATGTAGGACCGCAGGCCCGCATCCCGTGCGGCGCGCGGAACACCGACGGAAACGGCCGGGTCGTAACCGGTCGTATTCGTGCGCGGGTCAAACTGGTTCTGCATTTCATCTCCTTAGCGCGGGCGATGGGCCCGGTCGCTGTACGCGAATATCGTGGATGCCCGAAGGGACTTCAAGCGAAACCGGACATAGTTGCTAGCTTCCTGAACGGCTGTTCACGAAGCGGGCATTGTGCGAAATTGCCGCAATGGCCAATCGCATCGCAATTATCGGTCTCAAATGGTTGATATGTAGCGTATTTGTAGCGGCTGCATCGCTGATCGCTGCAACTGCGGCAGTGGCTGCTCCTGCCCGGATCGTCGCGGTCGGCGACCTGCACGGCGACTATTCCGCCTGGCTCGATATCGCCCGCGACGCGCGCCTGATCGATCCGAAGGGGCGTTGGGCGGGCGGGAACACGACTCTCGTCCAGCTCGGCGACGTCACCGACCGCGCGCCCGATTCCCTGAAGATCATCCGCAGCCTGCAGCAGCTCGCCAAGCAGGCGCCGCGCTCGCGGGGCAAGGTCGTCGTCGTGCTCGGCAATCACGAGGCGATGAACCTGCTCGGCGACCTGCGCTACACCACGCCGGGCGAGGTCACAGCTTTCGTTGACGGCGATTCCAGCGCGCGCCGGGATCGCGCCTACGACCGCAACCGCCAGGCGATCGAAGCCGGATATCGCGGCAAGAACCCAGCTTTGACCGAAACCGCGATCCACGCCGCCTGGATCGCGGCCACCCCCCTCGGCTGGCTCGAGCATCGTCTCGCATGGAGACCGGATGGGGAGCTCGGGCGCTGGGCGACGCGCAACCCGGCCATCGTCAAGATCGGGGACACATTATTCGTTCACGGCGGCATCAGCGCCGAATATGCGAAGCTCCCCATCGGTGAGATCAACCGCCGCGCCGCCGCCGCCATGGGAGCGGCGGACGACAGCGCCAAGTCCATCCTCAACGATCCGCTCGGCCCGCTCTGGTACCGCGGGCTCGCCGGGCGCGATCCCGACGCAGAGGCCGAGCGCGCCGCGGCGCCCGGCCCGCGCCCCACCGCCAACGAAGAACTGGCGGCCGTGCTCGGCGCCTACGGTGCCAGGCGGCTGGTGATCGGCCACACGCCGAGCCTCACGGGCATCGCCGTCACGAACGAGGGCCGGCTGATCCGCATCGATACGGGCATCTCGCGCTTTTACGGCGGCCCGCTGACCTGGCTCGAGATCGTGGGCGATCGGGCCATCCCCCACATCGCCCGGAGGACGGCACAATGAGGACGATCCTTTTTGTCGTTTTTCTTCTGCTCGCGGCCCCGGCCGCCGCGGCGACGGCACCGCCCAAGCCCCTGTTCGCTTCGGAGGACACGATCCACATCACGATCCAGGGCCCGATCTCGACCCTGGCCCGCAACCGTTCGTCCGAAGCGCGCCCCGGGACATTGACGATCGGCGCGGAAACGCTGCCGGTGACCCTCGCCGTCCGCGGGATCACCCGCCGGGCGGCCGACATCTGCGGCTTCCCGCCGATCCGCGTCGAGTTCACCCGGCCGCCGCCACCGACCTCGCTCTTCGCCGGGCAGAAGAGACTGAAGCTCGTGACCCACTGCCGAAGCCAAGAGTCGTTCCAGCAATATCTGCTGCTCGAATATGCGGCCTATCGGATGTACCAGCAGCTGACTCCGCTCAGCTTCCGGGTCCGGCTCGCCGACGTCGACTATCGCCAGCCCGACGGGAAACCCTACGTCCAGCGCCTCGGCTTTTTCCTCGAAGACACGGGCGACGTCGCGAAACGCAATGGCCTCAAGGAATTGCGTGCGCCCGAGCTGATCCCTGTGACGAGCCTCAGCCCCGTCGGAGCGGCGCGCTACGCGATGTTCCAGCACATGATCGGCAATCACGACTGGTCGATGCGCGCTGGCCCCAAGGGCGACGATTGCTGCCACAACGCCAAGCTGATCGGAGGCCTGGGACTGGCGTCGGGCGCGGTGATTCCGGTCCCTTACGACTTCGATTTTTCAGGCCTCGTCGACACGCCATACGCGACGCCGCCGGACGTCCTGCACATCAACGACGTCCGCCAGCGCTTCTACGCCGGCTATTGCATGCACAATGTAGAAGCGGCGGCGATTGCCGCGCAGATGAGGACCATGCGTCCGCAGTTGCTCGCGGCTTTGGCGTCGACCCCGGGACTCCAGCCGCAGACCATCGCCCGGGCACAATCCTATCTCGAAGGCTTCTTCAGGGGCGTATCAACGGACGCCGCGGTGGCCGCGCTCCTCAAGCGCTGCCTCAACTAGGCTTCGGTTCTTCGGCCTTCGTCGCCGCAGGGGGCACCAGCTCAGGCGGACAGCGGTCGGGGTCGTAATCGGCGAAATAGCGCTTCATGCCTTTGCGTTCGCCGAATTCGGTGATCCACAGCGCCATGAAGCAATAGTTGAAGGCGATGGTGACCACCGCGGCGAGCTCGACCGCGCCGATTCCGGCCGAAAGACCGATCGCAACGGCGAGCAGGATGAACAAGGCATCGCCGGAGCTCTTCAGCGAATTGCGGAACCGCACCGCCCCGGCGATCCCGGCGAGCGAAAAGGCCAGCGCCAGCGAATTCTGAACGATGATGACGATCCCGGTGACGACCATCGGCAGGACGATGATCGTGTTGATGAGCGACTGATCATAATCCTCGTCGTCGCGAACCCCCATATAGACCCAGCTGACGGGTAGCGAGGCCAGGAGCGCGCCGATGATCGCGACGATCAGCCAGAACAGGCTCTGGCCGAGGTTTCCGACGTGCGCCGCGCGGATGAGGTCGCTCCCCTGCAGCGGATTGGTCGCGGGCTGGTTGATCAGCGCCTCGACCCCGCCGATCGGCAGATAAGCGCGACTTGCCGGCCACAGCTTCAGCGCGGCGAACACGACGATCCCAATAACCACATAATAGACCGTCAGGCGGACCAGCAGCCTCGTCGCGCGCATCACTTGTGCTCCTTGATTGGGAAGTCGGCGATCGGCTCGATCACCCCGAAGCGCTCCTTCGCCAGTTTGTGACCGAGCGGCGGCCATGCAACCTCGGCTAATGTAAGCTCCGTATCCGGAATGCTGTCGAGCAGGTGCCTGAGCAAGGTTAGCCGGCCGAGCGGCTGATGATTGAAATCGACCAGAGTCCACGGCGCGTGGGGCGTATGCGTCGCCCTCAGCATCCGTTCGCGAGCCTTGGTGTAATCGTCGTATTTCTTTCGCGCCGCCATATCGATCGGAGACAGCTTCCACCGCTTCAGCGGGCTGGTCAGCCGCTTCAGGAAACGCTCCTCCTGCTTCTCCTGGTCGCAGCACAGCCAATACTTAAACAGCAGGATGCCGTCGTCGGTGAGCTGCTTTTCGAATTCAGGAACGGCCCGCAGGAAGGCCTCGGCTTCCTGTTCGGTGCAAAAGCCCATCACCCGCTCGACCCCAGCACGGTTGTACCAGCTGCGGTCGAACAAGGTGATATCGCCCTTGGCCGGCAAATACGGAATGTAGCGCTGGAAATACCATTCGTTCTTTTCTCGATCCGTCGGGGTCGGAAGCGCCGCGACGCGGCACTGCCGGGGGTTGAGGATCCGCGCGATCATGTCGATCGAACCGCCCTTGCCCGCCGTGTCGCGGCCCTCAAAGAGGACCACCACCCGCTGCCCGGTCTCGGAAACCCAACGCGCCATCGACGCGAGCTCCTCGCTCATCGGCTCGAAGAGCTTCGCATATTCGTCTTCGCTGAGCTTGTGCCCCATGGGCGCCCCCTTGCGGCGAGTGTAGGAGTCCCGCCGCAATGTTCAACGCCTTCCTAAGGCTAGTCATCACCGCGGCCCACGGCCTGCTCAGGCTCGGCTGGTTCATTCGGCGTCCGCGGACCTTCGGAGCGCACGCGCTGGCGCTTACTCCAGAGGGCAAGGCGATCCTCGTCCGGCTGCGTTACGCGCCCGGATGGCGCCTCCCGGGCGGGGGCCGCGCCGAGGATGAGGACCCGCGCGATGCCGTGCTTCGTGAGCTTCGCGAGGAGATTGGGATGACCGGGCACGGTAAGGTCCAGCTCGCCGCCGAGCTCGAGGAACGCCCCGACTTCAAGCGCGACCTCGCCTCACTGCTCGTCGTTCGCGACGTGCGCTACCGTCCGCATCGCTGGTCGTGGGAGGTCGAAGCGATCATCGAGCGCGAGACGGACGACCTACCGGACGATATGGCGATGATCGCTCAGGTATGGATTTCGGCTCTTCGGGACAAACTCTAGCCATGCACCGCCTGTTCGTCGCCATCCGCCCCCCCGAGCACATCCGCGACTTGTTGATCGACGCCATGGACGACAGCCCGGACTTCCGCTGGCAAAACGACGAGCAGCTGCACCTGACTTTGCGCTTCATCGGCGAAGTCGATCGGCACATGGCGACCGATCTGCTCGATGCGCTCGGCCGCCTGCGCGGCGCGCGGTTTGCGCTGCGTATCAAGGGCGCGGGAAGCTTCGATCAGCGCGGCTCTGGAGCGCTTTGGGCCGGCGTTGAGCCCAAGGAGCAAGTGACCGCGCTCGCGGCGAAAATCGAACGCGCCTGCCAGCACGTCGGACTCGATCCGGAACATCGCGCTTTCCATCCGCACATCACCCTGGCGCGGTGGAGAGGGCGCCGGACCCGCGAAGTCGGCGACTTCCTCGATCGGCGCCGCGGCCTCGTCTCCGAACCGTTCGAAGTCGACCGGTTCGTCCTGTTCGAAAGCCACCTCTCCCGCCACGGCGCCCATTATGAGGAGGCCCTGAGCTACCCGCTCGGCTGACGCGTTTGTATTTCGTCAAGATATGAGGAGGTACACTCACAGCTGGCGTGGCGGTGGCAATGAAGGGGGGCACCGTTCATGAGGCTATTCAAGGCTAAAGAATCCGAGCGATCCGCAGAGGACGAAGCCGCGGCGATGCGGCTGATGGCGATTACCAATCGCATCCGGCCCCGATCATCGCCCGATCTTGGAGCGCACGACGCGCCCGAACCGCAAGAGCCGGAAGAACGGGACGACCCGCAATGAGGAGGCCCGTTTCGCTGAACCGTCTGAGCGAGATTTCTAAGCAGAGGTCGATCCGGCGGCCGCTGCTCGTACCGGTCTCGGCCGATCACGCCGAGGAAGGAGGCGAAAAGCCGGCGACAAAGGTCGAATGGCCTGTACCGAACTAAGCGCGGATTAGACTGGGCACTCTTCGTCGAACCGGACGAAAACGGTTCCGTCTTTGGACGCCGTTACGTGCGCCCGGATGTTCCCCATCCTGCCGATCGCCACTTCGATATGCTCGCCGGCTTCGAACGCTTCCTTCGAGCTGATTTCGCACCCGTCGTACCAAAGGCGCGTCATCGTCGCCCACGTCTTTCCGCCGGAGCTTCTGTGCACCAGCACCGACAGGTTGGGGGAATGTGCGTGATCCCGACGAGATCGCGGCTTGAGCATGGTCGCGCTCCCTTCCCCCGGGCTCAACGCCGCAACCTTCCAATTTTCTCGAAAGGAAGAAGGTTAGTGCCGCTTTGACTATGGCTTACTTTCGCCTTCGGCCTGTTGCGGACATTCGGCGCTGATGTGATGATTGGGGATGTCCGCGCCAGCATCTTATGGTCTCGTCCGCCGCCTCGGAGTGTTCGACGCCACCATGCTGGTGATGGGCGGGATCATCGGTTCCGGCATCTTCGTCACTCCGGCCGAAGTCGCGCGGCACGTCGATACGCCGCTGCTCATCGTTGGAGTCTGGGTTCTCGGCGGGCTGGTCGCGCTTGCGGCGTCCTTCGTTTACGCCGAGCTCGCCGCCCGCCGTCCGGAGGTCGGGGGGCAATATGCCTATCTGCGCGATGCCTACGGGCCGATGCCCGCCTTTCTCTACGGCTGGGCCCTGCTGCTGGTGATTCAGTCGGGCGGAATGGCCGCGGTCGCGATCACCTTCGCGCGCTATCTCGGCAACCTCATTCAGCTGCCGATCTCCGACAGCATAGTCGCGGTCGCCGTCCTCGCGCTGCTGACCTTCATCAACTGCCTCGGCGTGCGGTCGGGCAGCAATGTCCAGAGCGCGCTGATGGTGCTCAAGATCCTGGCGATCGCGGCGCTGGTGGTCGTGGGTTTCCTGTTCGCCCCGGCCGCCATGCCTCAGCCCGAGGGAGCATATTCCGGCTCCATGTCGACCCTCGCCGCGATCGGCGCAGCGCTGACCCCGGTCATGTTCTCTTATGGCGGCTGGCAGACGTCGAGCTTCGTCGCCGGGGAGATGCGCAATCCCCAGCGCGACCTCGCGCGCGGGCTCCTGCTCGGCGTCGCTGGAGTTGTCATTCTCTACACTTCGGTCGCATTCGTCTGCGTCCATGCGCTGGGCCCGGCCGGCCTCGCCGCCTCCAAGACCCCCGCCACCGACGTCATGCGGCTGGCGCTAGGGGACCGCGGCGCGACCTTCATTGCCATCGGCATCGCGATCTCGGCGCTTGGCTTCCTCAGCCAGGGAATGCTGACCGCCCCGCGAGTCTATTTCGCGATGGCCGAGGACGGGCTGTTCTTTAAAAGCGTCGCGCAAGTGAACTCGACCACCCGCGTGCCCGTGGTCGCGATCCTCCTGCAGGGCGTGGCGGCGGCGGCCATCGCGCTCTCCGGAACGTTCAGCCAGATCCTGGGCTATGTCGTCTCGGTCGACTTCATCTTCTTCGGCCTGACCGGCGCAGCATTGTTCGTGTTCCGCCGCCGCGATCCGGATCAGCCGATAGCGTTCAAAGTGCCGCTCCATCCGCTAACGACATTCCTGTTCGTCGCCGCCTGCGCCCTCACCGTCGTCGCTACGGTTTGGAACAGCCTTGCCAACAGCCTGATCGGCTATGCGATCCTCCTCGCCGGGATTCCGGCGTGCCTGTACTGGCAGCGCAAGAACCGGGGCGCGGCGTGAGGACGACGCAGTCCGACTATATGCACTGGGCGAAGTTCAAGCCGCCCGCGCGCTTCGCCCTCACCGCGAGCGAGGTTCCGCATTTCCGGCTGGACTCGCTGCCGATCGATATCGCCGGCCTCGACCTCGATGGCGCGAGCCATCCCCGCTATCCGCCGCTGCGCGATGCGATCGCCCGGCGTTACGGGGTCGGGCCGGAACAGGTCGTCGCCGCGGACGGCACGTCGATGGCGAATTTCCTCGCCATGGCGGCCCTGATCGAGCCCGGCGACGAGGTGCTGGTCGAACAGCCGACGTACGAGCCGCTGCTCGGCGCGGCAAGCTTTCTCGGTGGGGAAATCAGGCGGTTCGACCGCCGCTCGGAGGATGGCTTCAGGATCGACATCGGCCGCGTCGCCGCCGCGGTCACCGGCCGCACGCGGCTCATCGTCATCACCAACCTCCACAACCCCAGCAGCGCGCTCGCCGGCGAGGGCGAACTTCGTGCGCTGGCCGAGCTCGCCAGGAACGCCGGCGCGCGAATACTGATCGACGAAGTCTATCTTGATTCGGCCGTTCCGCCGGGGCGAAGCGCCGTCCACCTCGGTTCCGAATTCGTCTGCACCAACAGCCTCACCAAGGTGTACGGCCTCAGCGGCCTTCGCTGCGGCTGGATTCTCGCCGAGCCTGAGGTGGCGGAGCGCATGTGGCGATTGAACGACCTGTTCGGGGTGAACCAGGCGCATCAGGCGGAACGGCTCGCCTGCCTGGCCTTTGAACGGCTCGATCAGATCCTTGGCGATACCCCGGCAATGCTCGAACGCAACCGCGCTGTGTTTAACGCCTTCGTCGCCGGCCGCACCGACGTCGAAGCCATGCCGGCGGAACACGGGATCGTCGCCTTCCCGCGCTGGACCCGCGGCGATACCGACCCGCTCGCGGAGCGTCTTCGCGAGCATTACGACACCGCGGTGGTTCCCGGCCGGTGGTTCGAAATGCCCGATCACTTTCGCGTCGGCCTCGGAGTCCCGACGGACTTGCTCGAAGAAGGGCTGAGCCGGCTGGGGGCCGCCTTAGACGACCTTCGATAAGGCCAAAGCGATCGCTCCGAGCGGACCGGCGTCCTTCCCGAGTTCAGGGGCCCGCACATATGAGCCGTCGACCGGCAGCTGCACATATCCGTTCAGGCTTTCGGTGAGCATCGATTGGATCCGGCCGAGAAGGTGAGGCTGCCGTTCGATCACGCCTCCGCCCATCGCGATCCTGTTCGGCGCGGCGGCGCAGACGATGGCCTGGCACAATTGGGCGAGCGTCCAGGCGACCGCGTCCCAGGCGGGATCGTCCTCCCCGATCTCGGTCAGCCGGTCGCCGAAGCGCGCCTGCAAGGCGCCGCCGGAAGCGAGCCCCTCCACGCAATCGCCGTGATAGGGGCAGGCGCCAGGCCAATCGTCCCCGGACAGGCGTTTCACTCGAACGTGGCCGAGCTCGCAATGACCGAAACCGCGCGTCGGCCGGCCGTTGACGATCAGCCCGACCCCGACGCCGGTACCGACCGTCACATAAGCGAAATCGGCAAAGCCCCGCCCGCTTCCCCAGTGCAGCTCGGCCAGGGCCGCTCCGTTCACGTCGGTGTCGAAAGCGATCGGCACGCCAAGGGCGTCGCGAAGCCGGGGAGCGATATTGGCCCCCGCCCAGCCCGGCTTCGGAGTCGCGAGGATCTGTCCGTAGGCCGCCGAATGCGGGTTCACGTCGATGGGCCCGAAGCTGGCGATGCCCAAGGCCTCGAAGCGATGCTCGCGCTGCCAGTCGATTAGGAGCCGTTCGATGAGGCCGATCGTTTCGTCAGGCGACGTCGTCGGGATGATCTCACGCTTTAGGATGTCTCCGCCATCGCCGGCGAGAACGGCGATGCACTTCGTGCCTCCGAGTTCGACGCCGGCATATGTCACCGCCCGCGGCTAGTCCGCTCAACCTTCCGCGGCAAGGAGCATCGGCCAGGCCGAGTGCTCGGCAACGTCCTCCAAACCTAGATTAATGCGTCGCGTCTGGGCGAAGTTAAGAGGCGATCCTGCCCTACCGACGAGTTGGATGCGATGCCGACATTCCAGATCCGAGTCATCAATACGGATTATGACGACAGCAGCGAGGTCGACCGGCCTTCCACGGATGAAGCGCGCGCGGAGGCGCTGAAGGGCGCTCTCCAGATGGGAGTGGAAGAAGTCTGCAACGGGTCGCCTTTCTTCGGCGCCGAGGTCTGCATCGAAAGTGGTAGTGAGGTCCTTGAACGGCTGGTCGTCGCAATCGGCGTGTCACCGCTGCGCTAGCACTGTCACGGACGGCTCGGGCAGAGCCCGCGATAGCATCTATGTATGTAGATTAGATCACGGCTTGCTCATCGTCTCGCAGATGCAGGTAGCCGCTATCGAAGTCCCCAACCTCCGCGAGCCTCCGCCAGTCGCCGATAAAAATCGAGCGCGGGTTCGAACGGTCGATCAGCCCGTCCTTCTCCAGGCCTCGGATCGTGCGGTTCACGTGTACCGATGTCAGACCCGTGGCATCGGCGATTTGCTCCTGCGTCATAGGCAGTTCGTAGCCCGTGGCCTCGCCAATCCCCGCGATCTTCAGCCGCAGCGAGAATTCGCACAGCAAATGCGCGATGCGCGTTCGAGCATCGCGTCGCCCGACGTTCGCGATCCATTCG
>Ga0068860_100000891_pt1 | contig 33145 bp, 25 predicted proteins | sample KBSSwiS32_FD_66597 | JGI IMG/M metagenome (GOLD analysis project Ga0068860, IMG submission 66597) | Switchgrass rhizosphere microbial communities from Kellogg Biological Station, Michigan, USA - KBS Switchgrass S3-2 | ecosystem: Host-associated > Plants > Roots > Rhizosphere > Soil ... | reverse complement strand
GCGGAAAAAAATATTCATAATACGCCGCATATTTATGAATGTGTTGAAGGAGATGCCGGCATTAAAAAACTGGTAGCCATTCTGCAAAAGCAAACAGAGATTTGTTTTGATACCGAAACCACGGGAATAGATCCCAATGATGCAGAAATCGTGGGTATGAGTTTTTCCTATGAAAAAGGGAAAGCGTTTTATGTTCCCTGTCCGCCCGACCAGGTGGCAGCCAAAGCAATCGTACAACAGTTTGAACCGCTGTTTAACAATCCGAAAATTACCTGGATAGGCCAGAATCTAAAATACGATATGCTGGTATTGAAATGGTATGGCGCAGAACTTAAGGGCGAAATCTTTGATACCATGCTGGCACATTATGTGATTGAGCCGGATGGCAAACGCAACATGGACATTTTAAGTGCGCAATACCTGGCCTATGAACCCGTACACATAGAAGAGCTGATCGGAAAAAAAGGCAAGGGCCAGGGTAATATGCGCGATGTGGAACTGGAAAAAATAAAAGAATATGCTTCCGAAGACGCTGATATCACGCTGCAGCTAAAGCATGTCTTTACGCCGCTGCTGAAGGAAAAATCAGTAGAAAAAGTTTTTGCTGAAGTAGAAAATCCCCTGGTAAAGGTATTAACCGCGATGGAGTTTGAGGGCATTAAAGTGGATATGGATTTTCTGAATGAATATTCGAAAGAGCTGGAAAAAGAAGCCAAACAGGCCGAAGAAAATGTATATAGCCAGGCAGGCGTGCGGTTTAATTTGGCATCGCCCAAACAACTGGGGGAAGTATTGTTTGATAAACTGAAGCTGGATCCAAAAGCTAAAAAAACAAAAACGGGCCAGTACGCCACCGGCGAAGATGTGCTGTTAAAGCTTGCCAGCCAGAGTAAGATTGTAGAAGATATCCTGGCTTTCCGGGAGCTTACCAAATTAAAATCAACCTATGTAGATGCGCTGCCGTTGATGGTTAACCGAAAAACCGGGAGGGTACACACTTCCTATGCGCAGGCGGTAGCAGTGACAGGGCGTTTGTCAAGCAATAACCCCAACCTGCAGAATATACCGGTAAGGACAGAGCGCGGCAGGGAAATCAGGAAAGCATTTATACCGCGCGACAAGGATCATGTGTTGGTATCGGCGGATTATTCACAGATTGAATTGAGGATTGTGGCCGCTATTAGCGCAGACGCCAATATGTGCGAGGCCTTTAAAACCGGCAAAGACATTCATACCGCCACGGCGGCCAGGGTATTCAATGTGGAAGAAAAGGATGTAACCAAGGAAATGCGGTACAAAGCCAAAAGTGTAAACTTTGGGATCATCTACGGTCAGGGAGCATTTGGTTTGGCGGAAAATCTAAAAATCAGTCGCACAGAAGCAAAAGAGATTATCGATAACTATAAAAAGCAATTTCCTAACATCCAGAAATACATGGATGATACCATCAATTTCGCCAAGGAATTTGGCTATGTAGAAACGCTGATGGGCCGGAAAAGATGGTTGCGTGATATTAACGAACCGAACCCAACAGTGAGAAGTTATGCAGAACGTAATGCCATCAATTCGCCCATACAGGGTACGGCAGCAGACATGATCAAACTGGCCATGATCAAAATCCACGAAGCGTTTACCAAAAATAAGTTTCGCTCAAAAATGCTATTGCAGGTGCATGATGAGCTGGTATTTGATGCGCACAAAGATGAGTTGGAGACCATCAAACCAATCATTATCCAGTGTATGCAATCTGCACTCCTGTTGCCAAATGAAGTGCCGGCGAATGCGGAGATCGGTCATGGAGAGAATTGGCTGGAAGCGCATTAGGGAAAACCACCTGCTTAATTTAGATCTACAGGATTTGACCTCAACATTGTTTGCAGGACAGACCTTAAGAAACGAATTTTTGCAATACTCCTGGACCATGCACTTTCTTAGCTCCCGTGTATTTCTACACCATGTTTTTTAAAAAAGAGAATGACGATGGGTAAAACGGTTGATGGACTGTTGGGCCGCCAATTCCGGCGTTTATAGCAATCAAAAATTCTGGTAAAACATCAACGACTAAATATGAGCCTGTCTTCCATAAAATACGGCATCCTGGCTTTCCTGTTTTTTACCTTGCATGCAAAAGCGCAGCAAGCGACTGGGCACAAACAATTGCAGGGGGATGTGGTAACTATTTATTCCAAAATATTAAAAGAAAGCCGGATCCTTTATATTCATTGCCCAGCCGTGGATTCGGCACAGCCGGATAAAACTTTCCCGGTTTTGTATTTAATGGATGGCGAAAGTCATTTTGATATGCTTGCCCAATACTGTGATTACCTTAGCCGTTGGGATGTAAATGTAATACCAGCAATGATAGTGGTCGGTATCGTTAATACGAAGCGAACAAGGGATCTGACACCCACCGAAAGCATGATCAATTATTTTGGCAAAACGGATACTGCCACCGTGTCCTGGATGAAACCCAGCGGGGGCAATGAACAATTCCTGCATTTTATACAGGAGGAATTGATGCCTTATGTGGAGGCTAACTATAAAACCAGTGCCTTCAAAATATTTGCAGGGCATTCATTTGGCGGTATCGCATCCATTAATTGTATGCTTACACATCCGGGAATGTTCAACGCCTATGTTGCCATTAGCCCGTCTCTTTGGTGGGATAATGAATATATAATAAAGCTGGCGGAAAAAAAATTGACGAAAGGTTCGGTGCTAAACAAAATATTTTTTTATAGCGATGCCAGCGAAGGAGTAAGAGACACATCTACCTATCACAGCAATTTATTAAGGTTTGATTCATTGCTTGCCAGCAGGAAAATAGCGGGGTTTGATTATAAATACAAATATTATCCTACAGAAACACATATGACCGAGCCGGTGCCGGCCTATTATGATGCTTTGAGACTTATTTACAAAGACTGGACCCCGGCTAAAAATAAAAAGAGGTAGTGCTAATTTTTTGCAATGGTTACAGATAATGTAATATCGCAGTCAAATTGTCTATTCGCATAGAAAGCAAAAACGCTAATCCTCCCGGGTTAAACCACTACGAAACCATCAAAACACGGTTGCCTGATAATGTAAGCCCCAACTGCACCCTCTACCCGCAACATGCGTAATTACGCGGGCGGTCAACTCGTAAATTTACTTTGTAATTGATTGGTTAACGCCTCAACCGGGCAGGTATTGAACCCCCAAATTGGTCAAAAACAGGCCCGTTTTTGGCGGGTTTAAGAGTAGCGGGTAAAAACTTGTACATTAACAAAATCTTTAAGTAATAAGAACAAACTTTAGGGTAGCTAAACCGTCTCACTTTATAGTTATTTACTCTATTATTCAAAACAAAATTTACGTCATGAGTATCTTTTACAAAAAGTTCCTGTTTGTTCTCTGCACCCTTATTGCTTGCGGCGCAGGTTTCGCGCAGCAGGACTGGCCTAAAAGCATTACCGGTAACAATGGCGAACAGATAAAAATCTACCAACCCCAGGTAGAATCTTACTCCGGCAATACAGTAAAATCAAGATCCGCTATTTCTGTAATACAGGAAGGTAAAACGGATCCGGTATTTGGCGCCTTCTGGTGGGAGGCGAATGTTGCTGACAACGGCAATAGCGTTTCCATTCAATCCATGCAGGTGAACAATATCAAATTTCCCGATGGCGTAGATGATGCCACTACCAGCAACATCAAAGAAAAACTGGAATCTGCCATTCCGCAAATGAATATTAGTATTGCCAAAAGCGAATTACAACAATCGCTTAATAATACACAGCAACAGGCCAAACTGTCTGCCAGCTTTAACAATGCCCCACCCAGGGTTATCTATACTACCAAACCTTCTATGCTGGTTTTAATAGACGGAGAACCCAAACTGCAGAGTAATTCAACTTATGGGGTAGAGGCTGTTGTGAATTCTCCTTTCACCATCGTAAAAAACAATGACGGACGTTTTTATCTCTATGGAGGTAAACAATGGTACAGCGCGCCTGCAGCAACCGGTCCTTATAGCTATATCAGCAATGTGCCCGACAACCTGCAACAGATCGAAAATGCAGTTAAAAACAGTCAGAATACCAGCAGCAACAACGCCGCCAACAGCAGCAACGATAACAATACCGATGCAGCATCCGGCAATACCATTCCCGAAATCATTGTGAGCACCACGCCGGCAGAATTGATTCAATCTGACGGCGAAGCCAATTTTGCCCCGGTAGAAAACACCGGCCTGCTGTACGTAAAAAATTCTTCCAACGATATTTTTATGGACGTAAACTCGCAGCAATATTATGTATTGCTAAGCGGGCGCTGGTACAAATCATCCTCTTTAAAGAGTAACTGGCAATTTATGCCTGCTGATCAGTTGCCGGCAGATTTTGCTAAGATTCCGGCAGGTTCACCTAAAGACAACGTGCTGGCCAGTGTGGCTGGTACTGAAGAGGCCAATGAAGCAGTGATGGATGCAGCGGTTCCCCAAACAGCCAAAGTAGATCGCAAAACGGCAACCACTAATGTCAGTTACGATGGCGATCCGCAGTTTGAAGCCATCAGCGGTACCCGTTTGCAATACGCGGTGAATGCATCTGCAACGGTACTGAGGTTGGATGGTATTTACTATTCAGTTGACAATGGTGTTTGGTTTCAGTCGAATAATCCCAACGGTCCCTGGCAGGTGAGTGCAACCCGCCCCGATGATGTTGACAGGATACCGCCAAGCTACCCCGTATACAATTCAAAATATGTATACGTATATGACGCAACGCCTGATTACATATATACGGGCTATACACCCGGCTACCTGAATGCTTATGTATACGGGCCTACCATTGTATACGGTACCGGTTATTATTATCGCCCCTGGTACCGCCATCATTATTATGCACGTCCTTTTACCTGGGGTTTCTGTATGAATTATACACCCTGGTTTGGATGGGGTTTCGGTTATGGATTCGGATATGATTGGTTTGATATCGGTTTCGGTTACAGTTCATGGTGGGGAGGTGGTTACCGTTATGGTGGCTGGTGGGGCCCTTCGGTATATCGTCCTGCCTATTGCGGAATAGGATTTGGCTATCGCAATTACGGATACTATGGCTATAACCGGGGCTACGCTTACAGGAACAGTGTGCGCATCAACGTTAACTACAACAATAATATTTACAACAACCGCAGAAATGTATATGCGTATAACAACCGCAGTTTTGTAAACAATAACCGCTACAGTAATAATAATTATAACCGTAACGGCGCCTACAACAATGGCTATCGTGGAAATGGCGGCAACAGGTATAACAATACTGGCGGTAACCGTTTCGGAAATAATGGCTATAACAACGGCAACCGGGTTGGCAACAATGAAGGAGTTAACAATAACCGCCGGTTTAATAATAGCAACAATGCTGATAATAGCAATCGTTATGATAACAACGGTGGCAACCGCTTTGGCAATGGCAACCGCACAAATTCAACGGGCACACCAGGCCGCACGTTTACACCCGGTCAGCAAACCAGTCCGCGGAGCTATGATAACAACAGAAACTTTAGCGAACCCGGAAGGCAGCGTGAATTTAGTTTACCCGGCCGTACCGATAATAACCGGGGCTTTAGTCGGCCGCAAACCATAGACCGGCCACAACGCAGCGCTTCTCCAGATTTTAGCCGAGGTGGCGGAAGTGGCGGTTTTAGCCGTCCCAGTTACGGTGGCGGTGGCGGCGGTGGTAGCCGGCCAAGCTATGGTGGCGGCGGAGGGGGTGGATCAAGATCAAATGGAGGCGGAAATGGTGGCGGTGGTGGCAACCATGGTGGTGGACGGCATGGCCATTAAATAAAAAAACGAAGGACGGTTACATATACAGTGTTTTGGAAACAGTTATTATTAATTGATGACTGAATTCAAAACACTTTTTTTAATTTAGTAATATGCGTTGGAACGATTACTTCTTTTTTATTGAAAAAATTGGCACTCGTTATTTTGCTGCGGCCGCAATTGCCTTTGTAATTTTTTATGTACTGTTTAAAACTACAATCAGGCATAAAAAAATACAGCAACGCTTTCCCCAACAGAAAGACTACGCACGTGAGATTGGCTATTCTATTTGCACCATCGCTATTTTTGGATGTGTACCGGTGTTGCTGATAAAAAATCCTTATGTAGTGCCATATACTACATATTATAAAAATATCAGCGATTATGGATGGTTCTATTTTTTTGCCGCCTTTCCACTGATATTGCTGATCCACGACACTTATTTCTACTGGACGCACCGGCTGATGCATCATAAAAAACTTTTTAGATTATTTCACCTCGTACATCATCATTCTACCAATCCTTCTCCCTGGGCTGCCTATTCTTTTCACCCGCTGGAAGCCGTGGTGGAAGCCGGTATTTTTGCGGTGTTTTTATTTACGATTCCTGTTCATCCCCTTCATTTTTATATCTTTTTCTTTTTTATGATTGTATACAATGTGTATGGTCATTTAGGATATGAGCTCTACCCGAAGGGATTCAGCCGCCATTGGCTGGGCAAATGGATCAATACTTCAGTAAGTCATAATCAGCACCACCAGTATTTTAAAGGCAATTATGGCCTGTATTTTACCATTTGGGACAGGTTAATGGGAACCATCAGAAGCGATTACGAACAACGTTTTGAAGAAGTGGCCGCTTTAAAAAAAACATAGACCTTCCGCAGTACATTTGCGAATGAATTTTGGAGCAAACATCCTTTCTTTTATTGAACACCTCGATTTCCCTGTTGTCTTACCCGGTAACGTGGAAGTAATGATACCGTTTTCCGCGCAGGACACGCGCCGCGCCTGCGAACTGTTTTACAAAAAATTCTATAGTGATCAGCATAGCCGTCGCATGATTATTGGTATTAACCCGGGCCGCTTCGGGGGCGGCGTTACGGGTATTCCGTTTACTGATCCCATCCGGTTGCAAAACGATTGCGGTATACCAAACGAATGGCTGAAAAAACAGGAGCTTTCTTCCCTGTTTGTATACGAAATGATAAAGGATTTTGGCGGCGTAGCTGATTTTTACCGGAATTATTATATCACGGCGGTTAGCCCGCTGGGGTTTACCCAACATGGCAAAAACCTGAATTACTACGACAATAAACCCTTGCAGGATAGCATCAAACCCTTTGTCATTGATTGTTTAAAAAAGCAATTGGCATTTGGGATAGAGCGGAAAAAAGCTTTCTGCCTGGGCGATGGTAAAAACTTTAAATACTTAACTAAATTGAACGCCGAACAACATTTTTTTGAAACAATTGTTCCCTTGCCACATCCGCGGTTTATTATGCAATACCGTTTAAAGAAAAAGCAGGAGTATATTGATCGGTATATACAGGCACTTGCCGACGCTAACTAAAAATATTTTTGATACATGCAACCCGTTATTTTCTATTGTTACGATGCGTATTGCGGTTGGTGCTATGGTTTCAGCCCGGTTATGCGACAGTTTGCTGAGGACTACAAGCAGCAATTCAGCTTCGAAGTATTGTCGGGCGGAATGATCATCAGTGAAAAGCCCCGGCCGATTTCTGTCATGGCGGGTTATATTCAGCAGGCATACAAAACAGTGGAAGAAAGAACCGGTATCCGTTTTGGCAGTGATTTTCTTTGGCACATTAATCACCCCGATAAAAGTGACTGGTTTTTGAACTCAGAGAAATCAGCTATTGCGCTCTGCGTTTTCAAAGAGTATTATCCACAACAGCAGGTCGCTTTTGCTTCCGATCTTCAATACGCGCTCAATTACGAGGGGCGGGATTTGAGCGATGACGAAGCTTATCGTCATTTGCTGGAAAAATATCGCGTACCGGCAGAAGCCTTCTATGCCAGCCTGCATAGCGAGGCATACAAAGAAAAAGCCTATTACGAGTTTGCATTGGTAAAGCAATTGCAGGTAACTGGTTTTCCGGCTGTCCTTTTACAAGTAAGTGAAAGCAAATTTTATTTAATTTCAAGGGGATACACGGACTATCAGACATTAAAAGAACGGGTGGACAATATTCTGCAGGAGATACAGAAAAGATAGCTATTTGATCAAAAAAAGATGGCCAGTTTGTTAATTGGTTAATAGCTGCGTCGGCTGATAAGCTATTGGGAACAGGCCCTTGTTCATCGGTACAATTTATAGATAGATCTTATGAAATCCAATTGGGGCGCCCCATAAGAACGCTTTGTGCTGAAGCAGGCAGAAATGATCAACCAAAATATGCTAACCAATTTTCAATATTCATTCATATTTCATTCATGAAAAAAATATTCAGTCCTGTTACTGTTTGTATGTTCATTTCGCTTTATTCCTGCGCACAGCAGGGAAATAAAATGGATTTTGAAAAATATGAACCCATCTCTAACCTGGTAGTTCCGGAACATAAACTTACCCGGGCAAAATTTCCGTTTATTGATGTACACAACCACCAATGGGATATGGGCAACCAGGATCTAAAAAACCTGGTAACGGATATGGACAAGCTGAATATGGCAGTAATGGTTAACCTGAGCGGCGGCAATGGAAACGGGCTTAAGAAAATGGAAGACAATGTGAAAAAAAATTATCCAAAACGCTTTATCGTTTTCGCCAATATCAATTTCTCCGGCATGGGCGAAACAGGCTGGACCGAAAAAGCGGTGCAGCAGCTGGAAGAAGACGTGCGGCAGGGCGCCAACGGGTTAAAGATTTTTAAGGATCTCGGTCTTTCCGTAAAAGATAATAAAGGCAAACGGGTAACAGTAGATGACGAAAGACTGGACGCTATCTGGGAAAAAGCAGGCCAGCTTAAAATACCCGTATTGATCCATACGGCCGATCCAAAGCCGTTTTGGGATCCGGTAGACGAAAAGAATGAAAGATGGCTGGAAATTACCACACATCCCGGTCGCAAAAGAGGCCCAGCTGATCCTGCACCTTGGGAAACATTGATAGAAGAACAGCACCGCATGTTCAAAAAACATCCATCCACTACTTTTATAGCCGCACATTTTGGTTGGTACCCGAATGATTTAACCAAACTGGGTTCACTGCTCGATGCAATGCCCAATGTGAATGTAGAATTTGGTGCGGTGATAGCCGAACTGGGCCGGCAGCCGCGTGCCGCCAGCAAATTTTTCGAAAAATACCAGGACCGGATTATGTTTGGAAAGGATAGCTGGGCACCGGAAGAATATGCAACTTATTTCAGGGTGCTGGAAACAGATGACGAGTATTTTCCTTATCATAAAAAATACCATGCCTTCTGGCGCATGTATGGTATGGGATTACCAGACGATATCCTGAAAAAGATCTATTACAAAAACGCCCTGCGCATTATCCCGCATATTGATAAAACACTGTTTCCGGGCTAATACATACGGTAAAAATATTTTTACGATATACTTATTTTGGTGTCCTTTAACCCTTTTTCACCCAGATAAGAAAGCAGTTCTTTTGCATCTTCTCCGCCCTTTTGCGCATGGTGAAGTAAAGTAAGACCGTGTGGCCCCTTGGCAAAAACAAATTTGGGAAATTGTTCCAGGAAAGGTTTTACAATGCCAGTCTTACCCAGCATGGTTAGTACAAAAAGATTGGTGCGTGCACCAGCACCGATCAGGTGCAGCGCAATTTCTTTGTTACCCACATGTCCTGCTCCTTCCAATGCAGTTTCAAAATCGCCCCCACCCCAATCCCAGGTAGCATATAATAATGAAGGATGTTCCTGCAGCATTTGTTTTACTTTCTCAAAATTGCCATGACCGGCAATCACAAAATCCTTTACCAGGTCTTTATCAAGCGCCGGTAGTTTTTCTGACGGAGAAGTTTGCGCCATAATGGGTGTAACTGCAGCCGCAACAGCAAAAGAACCCAATGCGAGGAATTTTTTTCTTGTCATCGAGGAATTTTTCATGGTAGATTATTTTGATGAAGAATATCAATCAGTAATTGCAATGTCAGCGGCAGTAATACTATCATCTATTGCGGTATAGCATGCAGGGCAATGCGATTGCCTTCTGTATCCATAAACATCCCCATGTAGCCATACTCCGGCGATATTTGAGTCTTTGCCACCATTATCTTACCGCCTGCTGCCTCCACTTTATCGAGTACGATCTGCACATCAGGATTAGCATTGAGATAAACCAGCGGTCCATCTGTAGCAGATGGCTTGTAAAAGCCGGCATTGTGTACCAATGCACCACCCACACCCATCATATCCTGCAATGGAAACATCCGCATTTTAATATTGGCTGTATCCATGGGTATCATAGTAATGTCAAAAATGGTCTCATAAAATTTTTGCGCACGAGAAAGATCAGCGGTAGGTATCTCAAACCAGCTGATAGCATTTTTAAAAATCATAGCTAAATTTTGAAGTAGTGATTATTTGCCACGGTATTTAATTGAAATCACTCCACCATATTGGGGGATTAAAACAACTCATTGTTGTTTTTTACCTCCATGCACCGATAATTGCTCCCATGATTACCAGTGCAACAACAGTATAAAACCCATTGATGAGGATCAGGCGCCAGGGTTTTAGTTCAAACAGGCTGTGAATAGCAACTGCACAAAAAGTCCAGATGCCTGCAAGAAAACCTGCTGTTGCTCCCCAGCTGAGATTGGTTTTGGGGCCACAATCGGTTCCAACCGGGTCTTTTAAAAACATGGCAAGATTAAATGCCATCAGCAGTGAAAAGAACAGGGTAAAGCCAAAAATTTTCCCTTTGTTGCCCTTTTTTATTTCTTCTTCAGTGAGCTTGCTGTCTTTCATCCAGGCATTGCCAAATACGGGTCTCGAATACCAGATACCACCGACCATGAAGGCAGAAATACCGGCAACAAAAACGGCCAGCCAGTTAATACTACTCATATTGTTTTGGTTTTTGGGGTTTAATAATAAGATGGAAATTTGGCACTGACTGTGGTGACGGAGTTATGCAGTTCAATATTTGCCGGCAACTTTTACCCGGGACTGTATTTCTAACCGGTAGATTAAGATAAGCTTTTTATTGACTATTTCCGTCACTTTTTGATGCGTGGAAAAACAGAAAACTGTAATCGTAAAACATGATAAGTTGGATAGATATGGAACGGGCAGCTTTCACAATGGTTAGGGATTTTTTTTCTTCACCATGGTTAAAATAGTGGCAATGCCCACATGCTCATCTATATCATCCAGTATTTCCACGTACCATTTTACAATTCCCCGGGGTATATCAGTTGACTCCTTTTGTTCCTGTTCCGTTTTTTCTTTGCAGGTAAACCTTATATAGATGGTAGTACCGGGATAAACGGGTTTGGTGAATCGCAATTCATCAATGCCATAATTCAATAGCACCGGACCCTTATCGCTTCCATCAACAAATAAACCCGCTGCAGCGCTTAAAATAAAATAGCCATGCGCCACCTGTTGTTCAAACATGGTACCATTAAAATCGGTTGTTTTTACGTGGGCATAAAAATGGTCGCCGCTGAGTGCTGCAAATCGATCGATGTCTGCAGCGGTAATCGTTCTTTTGGGTGTAATGATTTGATCGCCTATGCCCAGCTCTTCAAAATATTTTTTAAATGGATGAATGGCGGTTGTATTTCCTTTTGCATAGGGTTGGTATACCCCGGTAATAGTAGTGAGCGCAGTGGGTGAGCCTTGTATGGCTACTCGCTGCATATAATGTTTTACGCCGCGCAGTCCGCCCATTTCTTCGCCGCCACCCGCCCGGCCGGGGCCTCCATGTACCAGCAGGGGCAGTGGTGATCCGTGGCCAGTACTTTCCTTTGCGCAATCCTTATTCAACACCAGGATTCTTCCGTGGTGGGTAGCTGCCTGCAACACGTATTGCCTGGCCATGGCATCATTACCCGTAACAATAGACGAGCACAAAGATCCTTTCCCCTTTTTACTTAGCATCACTGCTTCATCCATATTTTTATAAGGCATCAGCGTGCTTACAGGGCCGAAAGCTTCAACACTATGTACTTCTTCCGATGCTAAAGGCCGATCATTCAGCAGTAACAGCGGGCTTATAAATGCACCCTTTTTTGCATCGGCATCGGTAAGCTCAACGCTATCCAGGCTGCCATACACAATTTGAGCAGCAGCCAGCAGTTTTTGCACCTGCGCTTTTACTTCTTCTCTTTGTGATTGCCCCGCCAGGGATCCCATTCTCACTTTTTCGTTGAGTGGATTGCCAATAATTGTTTTAGCCAGCTCGTTGCCGATTGCCTTCCATGCATCTTCCATTTTGCTTTCCGGAACAAAAATGCGCCTTATGGCGGTGCATTTTTGACCTGCTTTCACGGTCATTTCTCTTTTCACTTCCTTAATGAAAATATCCCATTCGGGCTTATCCGGCGTTACATCATCGCCGAGCACAATGCAATTCAATGAATCTGCCTCCATGGTAAACGGCACGCTTTGCTGCAGCAGGTTTTTATTTGATTTCAGCAATAAGCCGGTTGAAGCGGAGCCGGTAAAGGTTACCACGTCTTGCGATTGAACATGATCCAAAAGATCGCCTGCGCTGCCGCAAATCAATTGCAGCGATCCGGCAGGTAAAATATTACTCGCTATAATTTCCCTTACCACGGCTTCCGTTAAATAAGAAGTTACAGAAGCCGGTTTTACGATGGCGGGCATGCCTGCGAGCAGGTTCACAGCAATTTTTTCCAGCATCCCCCATACCGGAAAATTAAATGCATTGATGTGTACTGCCACGCCTTCTTTCGGTACCAGTATATGCTGTGCCATAAAACTATTGCCTTTGCTAAGGTTATGGCCTTCGCCATCAAGACAAAAAAATGAATCAGGGAATTTTCTCCGAAGCGAGGCATTTGCGAATAAATTTCCGATGCCGCCTTCTATATCAATCCAGCTATCTACACGCGTAGCGCCGGTTTGATAGCTGATGGCATAAAATTTTTCCTTGTGTTGGGTGAGGTGAAGAGCCAGCGCGCGCAACATTCTTCCCCGTTCAGGAAATGTCATTTTGCGCAAAGCAGGATTGCCGGTGGTTCTGCCATAGTGCAAAATATCAGCAAAATTCAATCCCTTTGTAGTGGCGCTGGCAATGGTATCACCGTTAACAGCATTATACAACAACTGTCCATCGCCATCACCCGTTATCCAGTTGCCGTGTACATAGTTCCCTAGTTTATTCATATAACATCATTTGATAGTGGAAGCTTGTTCAGCAGAGATCTTTGCAAGGTATTCTGTTAATCAGCCCAGTTCTGCATACTTTTATATTCGCGTTTATTCACGCTCATTAGCATTTTTCTAATAGCGTCTATTAGTGCTATAAAATTACTTGAAAGAACAATAAATGATTCTATGATTTTTGTTGTGTCTGCACTACTTTTGCAAAACCGCTTCAATACTTGTCACTATGTGGAAACGATTAACAGCAGCGCTGATGATACTGACTTTTACCAGCAGTATTTTTTGCCAGACTGTTATTTTGCTGGATTATTATGCAAATAAAACCGCCTATGCCCAAAACTGCATTAATAAGGCAAGACCTACAATGCATTGCAATGGCAAGTGTCAAATGATGAAAAAGCTGGAGCAGGAAGAAAAGAATAGCCGCGACAACCAGGAAGGAAAAGCTGATAGTAAAACCGAGCTGATTTTTGCTGATTCTTTTTGTCGTTTTCACCTAGTTCCGTTGGTTTCTATTCCATCGCCCACCGGGCTGAGCGCCACACAAAAACCTGTTGATAAAAACTATCCCTTGCTTCGCCCACCATTGGCAGCATAATACCTGGTTTATTATTTTATTACTTATTGCTACCTGGTAGCAATAAGTATTTCCTCATGTATTATTCCACTTTAAACAAGAAGTATGAAGAAGTTGTTTCTTGCAGCTATCGCGATCTTATTCTTTTTTGGCACCCAAGCCTGCGAAATCTGCGGTTGCGGTGTAGGTAATTATTATATAGGCATATTGCCACAGTTCAATCACAGTTTTTTCGGCGTGCGTTATCAATACAGAAAATTTAATACCCGCCTGGTAAGCGATCCTGCACAATTTAGCCGGGATCAGTATCAGACAGTTGAATTTTGGGGAGGTTGGAACATCGGTAAAAAATGGCAGTTGCTGGCATTTGTTCCCTATAGCCTGAGCCACCAGGTTTCTGATGAAGGTACCAGCAATAAAAACGGTTTGGGCGATATTGCCGTGCTTGCTAACTATAAGGTCTTTGATCTTGCTTCCACCAGCAGGCGCAAGAGACTTGTTACGCAGCAATTGTGGATAGGTGCTGGTGTTAAAGCCGGTACCGGTAAATTCAGTATTGACCCGGCAGATCCTGATGTGGCTGCTGCCGCCAATTCGCAGATAGGATCGGGCAGCACCGATTTTATAGTGAACGCCATGTATAATATCCGCATTAATAAGTTTGGTGTCAATACCAGCGCCAATTATAAAATCAATACAACCAATAGCAGTGAATACAGGTTCGGAAACAAGTTTACCGCCAGCAGCTTTGGTTTTTATGTGATTCCTGTGAAAAAGAAAACCATCGCCCCCAATATCGGGCTATTGTATGAGTACGCAAAACTGAACCGGTTGCAAAAAGCTGCAGTACCAGAGACCGGCGGCTATCTTACGCTGGCTTCTGCCGGTATTGAATTCGGATTCGGGAAGATATCGGCGGGCGGTAATATACAGGCGCCGATGGCCCAAAATTTTGCCAGCGGTCAAACACAATCTAAATTAAGAGGCATGTTGCATGTTACATTCTCTTTATAAATATGAGCGGGTCTTGCAAAGGACTCAACCCTGCTTCGCTTTGCAATGCTTCCTCTCTCTGTTTTGCGGAGAGCGGGGCCATACGCAGCATGGAGGTGAGTCTTTTGCATGCCTGGCCATATTGTTCATAAAAAAGCCGCTTACAATGAAGCGGCATGCAGTTGGTTTTGTATGATGTTTTTCATCAGGCAGCTTGCTTTTTTTCTATGGCTTCACAGAGCAGTCCAAAAATTTCGTCTACATTACCTTCACCTTTTACCTTCACCACTTTACCGAATTGCTTGTAATAATCTGCTACTGCTGAAGTTTTGCTATGGTATTCAGTTATTCTTGCGCGAATAACATCTTCCTTGCTATCATCGCTGCGGCCGCTGGTGAGGCCACGGTTCAATAAGCGTTTCACCAATTCTTCTTCGCTTACCTCCAGCGCCAGCACCACATTAATAGCTGCATCATATTGGGCCAGTAAGGCATCCAGTGCTTCTGACTGGGCCTTTGTTCTTGGAAAACCGTCAAATAAAAAACCTTTGGCCTGCGGGTTGGCCGCAAGGGCAGATTGGATCATCCCAATCACAACCTCATCGGGCACCAATTGCCCCTGATCCATTAATTTTTTAGCCTCCTGGCCCAGCGCGGTCTGGTTGGCAATCTCACTGCGTAAAAGATCGCCCGTAGACAGATGTTTTAATCCAAACCTCGCCATCAGTTTCTCGGACTGTGTGCCTTTTCCGCTTCCGGGCGGACCAAATAAAATTAAATTGAACATATTTACCTGCTTAACCTTTGGAGAACAACAAATATAATGGAACAGCCTTAAAATTCCTTTAACAATTTTAGCTGCTCCCAGGGTTGGCAGATTGTTAAAACCAGCGGCCTGTCAGCAATGCGACAAACCGCCTAAACCATTGAAACGTAGATTTGTTAGAAAGAAAGATATGACACGAGTAAGCCGGTTAATACTGCTATTACTTTTAACAGCAGTGTTTGCACACTGCAATGATTCACATTCAGCAACAGCTAAAAAAATAACAAGTATGGACAATATAAAAAAGAACAACCCCGCTTTTTCTACAACAGATAGCAGCCCGGTAAACATGAGCAATGAAGAATGGAAAAAGATATTACCGGCCGATGTATACCGGGTTGCCAGGGAAAAAGGTACAGAACGCCCCTGGACCAGCCCTTATGAAACTTCTAAAGAAATTGGTACCTATTATTGCGCGGTTTGCGGCAACCCGCTTTTCAGAAGCGATACCAAATTTGAAAGTGGTTGCGGATGGCCCAGTTTTTATGAGCCTGTTAGCAAGAGCAGCATTATTTATAGCGCCGACAATTCTTTGGGAATGAAAAGAACGGAAGTGGAATGCGGAAGGTGCAAATCTCACCTGGGCCATGTATTTGAAGATGGTCCGCCGCCAACAGGCCTGCGTTACTGCATCAATGGGGTAGTGCTCGACTTTGAAAAAGCGCAGGATGCGGAAAAGAAATACAATGACACCAAACAAGGTGAGTAAAATAAACCGCTGATTCAGGGATTAATAGTTTATAATCTTTGAATCAGCGGTCAAAAAATCGGCCCCTTCTCTGGTGCGGCCGGGTTAGGATTTCTTCATATCAATGTTCAGCGTAATTTCAACTTCTTTTCCTACCACGGCGCCACCTGCTTCCGTTGCAGCATTCCATTTTAAGTTATAATCAAAACGATTAATGGTAGTTTTGGCTTTAAAGCCAACATGGGTGCCGCCCATTGCTGCCGAAGTTACCGTTCCACCATAACTAACATCAAAAGTTACGGGTTTGGTGATGTCGCGGATGGTAAGATCACCCACCAGCGAATATTTATTGTTGCCGAGTGATTTAAATGATTTGCTGGCAAATTTTATTTTGGGGAATTTTTCCGCATTAAAAAAATCATCTGATTTTAAATGTTTATCCCGGTTTTCATTATCGGTATTTACAGAGTTCACATCAGCAGTAAATACAATTGCAGCGTCTGTAAAATCAGGTTTGGAAGCGGTCATGCTTCCATCGAACGATTTAAAACTGCCATCTACATCGGATACAACAAGGTGTGAAACCGAAAAACGAACATTGCTGTGGGCTTTGTCAACCACCCAACTGGCAGGCGCTTGAATGGGGCCCAGGGCCGCCGATTTTTTTGCCGGGGACAATTCACCAGGAGTATGCAAAACAAAAGCAGAGCCAATTACAAAGGCTGTAACAACGGTGGCGAGGGAGAGAAAATGTTTCATATAACTTATTTTAATGTTTAAACATCGACAAAGATAGCTTATATTTTCACTTTGCCAACAGGGACCTTATGATTTAACATTTCCTGAGAAATAAAGAGTTGATGAACTATGCACTAACTAACTTTTGCCGCTGCTGGTCATAGCAGTATTTTTGCAGTAAGCACCGAATACATGAATGAATTAAAATTATCGCAACTTTCTGCAACACTGGTAGGATCGGAAATCGTAAAACTGGGCGGAGAGATTAGGGAAAAGATCCGGCAAGGAGAAAAAATATACAATTTTACGGTGGGTGATTTTGACCCAGCCATTTTTCCGATACCCAAGCAACTGGAAGACGAGATTGTAGATGCTTACCGGAAACATTTTACCAATTACCCGGCAGCAGAAGGAAATCTTGATTTGCGTGAATCCATCAGCAATTTTATCAGCGAACGACAGCAATTGGAGTATACGCCCGCTGAAATTCTGGTAGCGTGCGGCGGCCGGCCATTGATCTATTCGCTTTTCCGTGCCATTTGTGACCGGGGCGATAAGGTAATTTATGCAGTTCCTTCCTGGAATAATAATCATTATGCCAATTTTGCCGGAGCCGAACATATTGTAATTGAGGCTACAAAAGAGAATAATTTTATGCCAACGGTAGCGCAGCTCAGCCCACATATTAAGGGTGCTACGCTGCTGGCCTTGTGTTCGCCGCAAAATCCCACCGGCACAACTTTCAGTAAGGAAGATTTGCAGAATATCTGCGACCTGGTAATTACAGAAAATGAACAGAGAGGTGATCATGAAAAAAAATTGTACGTCATGTATGACCAGATGTATTCGCTGCTCACCTACGGTAAAATAGTTCATTATAATCCTGTCTCGCTTAATCCCTCGATGCGACCCTATACTATTTTTATTGATGCTATCAGTAAAGTGTTTGCCGCTACCGGAGTACGGGTAGGATGGTCGGTGGGGCCATCGGAAATTATTGATAAAATGAAATCCTTCATGACGCATTTAGGCTCATGGGCGCCTATGGCCGAGCAGAAGGCGGTAGCGCGCTATTTGCGGCAGCCGGATAACATAAATGAATACCTTGTAGAATTTAAAAAGGAGCTGGAAATCCGGCTGAATGGTCTTTATAACGGCATACAGGAGTTAAAAGCGGAAGGGCATCCTGTTGATGCTGTTTCGCCGCAGGGTGCCATTTATCTTACTGTTCAATTCAATTTCAGTGGTAAAAAAACGGGCTATGGTAAACTATTGGAAAAGCAGTCGGATGTAACTGCTTACCTGTTGAACGAAGCCAAACTGGCTGTGGTGCCCTTTTATGCATTCGGTGCGGCAGCCAGTTCCAGTTGGTACAGGCTGAGCGTGGGAACCTGTAAAAAGGAAGATATCGGCCCCGTAATAGAACAATTACGGCAGGCCTTAAATAAATTAAATTAAAAGAGAAAGCCCCTGCAAAGGGGCTTTAATATTTTTTGGCGCAACGTTATTGCAGTAAAGACTTAATTCTTATTACATACAAACTGGAAGGGCTTCAGTTCAGGCTGATGAATAACCTGCACAATCTTTTTCCGGTTATCAACCACCTTATGTTTTGTTATATCAAAAACTTCGTGTGCGGTACAAAAGCTATCAACTGTTTCCAATTGAAACAACAAAGAATTGAGCTTTTCAAGTTCCAATTCAATTTGATACTGGTTCATAGATTCATCTTTCACCAGGACAAGCAAATCCCTGTTAGTAGCTTTCATGTCTTATTAGATTTTAATATCCAACATACCCCTTGTGTATTCCGCAACCACAACCTTTCCCCGATACACGGCGTTCACTGTTACACGAAATTGCCAGTATCGCTACCATCATCATTAATAAGAATAACAAACTATGGTTTCTATTTTTCATGGTTTGGAATTTCTAAATTAAACTATTTTGCTTACAAAAAAGTATTTCTGCTATACCCAATTTTAAAATATTAACATTATCAATAACCATCCTCCCATAGTGCTGATAGCCCCGCTGGACTGGGGTTTGGGCCATGCCAGCCGCTGCGTTCCCGTGATCGAAAAACTGCTAAATGCTGGTTTTAAAGTAATTATGGCAGCGGAGCAGGATCAGAAAATACTATTGGAAACAGCCTTTCCCCAGCTTGAAATGTTGGATTTGAAAGGTTACCGGCTGCGATACGGCTCAACAAAACGGCAAACTATCCTCAAAATTATTTTGCAGATTCCTAAAATGTTGATAGCAATCAACAGGGAAAACAGGTGGTTACACAATTGTATTAAAGAAAAACACTTAGATGTTATTATCAGTGATAACCGATTTGGCTTATACAATAGCAGCACAACAAATGTTTTTATTACACACCAATTGCGTATAAAAACCTCTTTGGGAAATAGAGTAGATGCCCTGCTGCAAAAATTAAATTACCGTTATATCAACCGCTTCCAGTACTGCTGGATACCGGATGCTGAGAGCGAAAAAAATCTTGCGGGCGAATTATCTCATCCCATAAACAAACCTCAATGCGAGCTAATTTATACCGGCCTGCTTTCAGCAATAAAAAAGCAGGAAATACCGGTTACAAATAAATTACTGATTTTGCTTTCGGGTCCCGAACCGCAGCGGACGATACTGGAGAATATCCTGATTGCCCAAATGGCTGATTATGGTTTCCCGGCCATCCTGGTCAGGGGTTTGCCAGCGGCAACAGATACTATTTCTTTGTCTTCGCTGATAACTGTATACAATTATCTTCCGGCCTCGCGGCTTCAACAAGTTATCAATGAATCGGAAATTGTTATTTGCCGTTCCGGATACAGCACCATTATGGATCTGTTGCCTCTAGGGAAAAAATGCATTTTTATTCCAACCCCCGGACAGGCAGAACAGGAATACCTGGCGGAATACCTGTCTGCAAAAAATTACGGCTGCATGGCTTTGCAGCACCAGTTTGAATTATTGCCAATGTTGCAAAAGGCAAAAAAACAAAAGACATTCGTTTTTCCTGCAACTGAAGACAATAGCGATTTGAAGCGTGCAATAGAACGCTTATTGCATTCAGTAAGCAAAAAATAATCAGGTGGTGGATCCTGCCGTAAAAAATCAAACGCCCAGTTTGGGGTAATCATAAAACAACAATTCTTTTTTAGCAGTTGAAAACTTTTTCCAGTTGTCAACGGCGGCCTGCACAGCAAAAATGCCGCAAGTAGGTATGTTATCTGTTCTGATTACAGATGTGAGTGTGTTTGCAAAATCGGTGATACCGGGGTTGTGGGCGAAAATGGCCGCTGCGTAAAAGCTGTTATCGATGTTATTGATCAACTGTTCGAAAAAAGAAGCAGGTGCAAGATAGAGTTGTTGTTCAGCTATAATCTGAGCTGGGTCTTTTTTAAATGCTGCAACAAATTTTTCAGCAGTGGACAGGGCTCTTAGTGCCGGGCTGGAGAAGAATACATCGATATCGTTTATTTTCTTTTGTAAACGATGGCTCATTTGAGCCGCATCGCGCATACCGCGCTCATTCAGCGGGCGGTCAAAGTCCTTTGCAGAAGCATTGTCCCAGCTGCTCTTAGCATGGCGTATCAAGAAAAGTTTTTTCATGTATAGCAAACAAAAAAAAGCTGTTTACCTGCAGGAACAATGGTAATGTGTGACGAAAAAAACAGGCCTGTTTAAGCTGGTTTCGCAAAAGGAACAATGAGTTTTAAAACGGTCAGCAAATTTACAGCATCTTTCCCAAAACGGGAAAAACTATAAGAATTTAATATCCCCGAATGTTCTTTTTCTCCACGTAATTAATAAATGCTTTGTTCACTACCCGGTTACCACCGGCAGTAGGATAGTTGCCTGTAAAATACCAGTCGCCGGTATTGGTAGGGCATGCATTGTGCAACGATTCTATGGTTTGATAAATAACCTGCACCGGTATATCAAGTCCGTCGGGCGTAATCAGCTCTGCGATTTTGTTGGAGATTTCTTCGGTGGTAAATGGTTTATAAATCTGCCGCACCACATTTTCGGTATGCAATTGCCCTGTTCTTGCCAGTTCAAGGCACCGCTGGTACAGTTCATCCAGCAGTTCTTCTTTATCATGCTCTTTTAGCAATTCCATCGCCGCCCTGAAAGCGATAAAGTCTCCGAGTTTGCTCATATCGATGCCGTAGCAATCGGGATACCGTATCTGCGGGGCCGATGAAACAACAATAATTTTTTTGGGCCTGAGTCTTGAAAGCATGCGCACAATACTTTCTTTCAGTGTAGTGCCCCTTACAATGGAATCATCAATAACTACCAGGGTGTCTTCATCTTTGCGTACGGTCCCGTACGTAATATCGTAGACGTGCTGCACCATTTCATTCCGGTTAGCATCCTCGGTAATAAAAGTGCGCATTTTTACGTCCTTGATAGCAATTTTTTCTATGCGGATGCGCCGGTTTATCATTTCCGACAGCTTCTCATCGTCATAATTTTTTCCCCAGGATAGAATGCGTTGTACTTTCACCTTGTTCATATAATCTTCCATGCCCTTCTGCAAACCATAAAAAGCCACTTCGGCAGTATTGGGAATAAAGGAGAAAATAGTGTTCTTCAAATCATGGTTAATGGCATTGAGCACGGCATCACTCAGGTTGTATCCCAGTGTGCTGCGTTCACGATAAATTTTTTCGTCATTGCCCCGCGAGAAATAAATGCGTTCAAAGCTGCAGGCCCTTCGTTCTTTGGGAGCCAGTATTTGTTCAATGCTGTAATGACCATCGGCCCGTATAATCAGCGCCTGGCCGGGCATCAATTCCTTTACTTCGTTTTCACCCACGTTGAAAGTGGTGCGGATAGCGGCGCGCTCAGAAGCTGCCACAATAAGATCGTCGCTGATATAATAGTAGGAAGGCCGGATACCGTGTTCATCGCGCATTACAAATGCATCTCCATTACCAATTAAGCCACCTATATGATAACCGCCGTCGAACAACCGGGCGGCTTTTTTTAAAACATTTACAATATCAAGATGACCCGGATCCTGTTCATCTTCTTTCACCATAAAGTGGTGCACCACTTCCATCATGGCGGCCAGGTCACTTTGTTTCTGAAACTCGCCCGGTTCGATATTAACCAGTGAAAACAATTCTTCTGTGTTCACCAAATTAAAATTTCCGGCAAGTGCCAGGTTGCGTACCGGAATTGTATTTCTTTTGATAAAGGGATGGCAAAAGTCCGTATTGTTCTTACCCTGTGTACCATACCGTAGATGGCCCAGCAATAACTCACCCAGGAAGCGCACATGACCCTTTAGCAGTCCCGGGTGCTTTTTTATATCTGGTTGGTATTTTTCCAGGTCGGTGATCTCTTCGGAAATCTGCCTGAATAAATCGGCTATCGGTTGCTGTGCAATGCTGCGTATGCGGTGAAGAAACGGATAGCCGGGTTCTACATTCAGCTTTACCGCAGCTATTCCTGCACCGTCCTGGCCCCGGTTGTGCTGCTTTTCCATCAGCAGGTACAACTTGTTCAACCCGTATAAAACAGAGCCATATTTTTGCTGGTAATACGGAAGGGGCTTACGCAAACGAATGAGGGCAAGGCCGCATTCATGTTTAATTGCATCACTCATGGTAGGAAATGAGGCGCAAAAATAAGCCGGGATTTCCAGATAAAAAACCTAATTAATGTTATAACTGTAATGCACTGTTATACATAGCCTGCCGAACTGTTAATAAAGTTTACCAGCGATGCCGAATTTTTGAGTTTTAACTTTTTAAGGATATTGTGGCGGTGCACTTCCACTGTTTTCAAAGAAATATCCAGGTGGGTGGCGATTTCTTTCGATGAATGCCCTTCGCGGATATGGTGTATAATCTGCATCTCGCGCTCGGTGAGTGAATTTACACTGGGCACGTCCTGGTTGTCATCCAGCAATTGATCAGAGATAATGGTTTTGATTTCGTCGCAAACATATTTGTTTCCGCTGTACACCTCGGTAATAGCGTTGAACATTTCTTCCTTCGAGGAGTTCTTGGTAACATATCCCCTGGCACCTACCTGCAGCATTTTTTTTGCGTAGGCCGGCTGCGAATGCATAGAGACGCCAATAACTTTGGATTCGGGCGAAACCTTGCGGATCTGTTCCGTGGCCTCAAACCCGTTAAAGGGAGGCATGTTAATATCCATTAATACTATATTGGGAGATAATTCTTTTGCAAGCTCTACCGCCTGTTCGGCGTCACCGCATTCTGCCACTACTTCAAAGCGATCGTCGCTGTTAAGAATATACGTCCAGGTCTCACGAATCAACTTGTGATCGTCTGCGATTAAAATGGTAATTTTTCCCATACTGCTACGGTTTTAAATGTTATGAATTGGTACCTGAATAAAAAGTTTACATCCCTTACCCGGCGCTGAAGTAATAATTACCTCGCCATTGAAAAGATGTGCCCTGCTTTCGATATTAGATAATCCTACACCCTTTTTAAATTTCACCTTTCCAGGCTCAAAGCCTCTGCCGTTATCAACAATTGAAAGGTTAATAAGTTTGCCGTTCAGCTTTAGCTCAATAGTAATGCAGGTTGCTGCCGCATGCTTCAAAACATTGCTCACCTGCTCCTGGATAATGCGGAAAAGCATGAGTTTTTGCTTATCAGTGATAATATTATCAAAATCGCCACCATGTGTAAACTTAACCTGCAGTGCATTTGTCATGCGCAATGATTCTACAAGGTCGTTAATGGAGTCTATCAGCCCGAGGTCTTTGACACTGGGTGGTACAAGGGCCTTGGAAATATGCCTGATTTCATTGATGGCGGTGAAAATGCTGTCTGCACTCCTTTTGATTAATGCGTCTTTTTGTTTGGTATCTGTTTTTGCGAGTTCGAGATAAAGTTTTGCAGTTGACAGTATCTGGTTTACATTATCATGCAATTCCTTGCCAATTTCAGCCCTTTCTTTTTCCTGCGCATCAACCACGGCCTGGGCAATACTCTTCTGCCGGTTGATTTCCTGCCTCAGCAATTGTCCCTCCATTTTTTTCCGATCGGTTATATCCTGCATAGCCCCAACGAAACGCAGCGGGTTGCCATCTGCATCCCAAATAATAAACGCCCTATCTGCTACCAGCACATAGGTATTATCTGCTTTCTGGAAACGGTATTCACAAAAAACAATATCGCGTTCTTTATTCTTAATGGCATTGCTGTACAATTTCTTTGTTTTTTTCCGGTCGTCGGGGTGAACCTTGCTTTCCCAGAAGCTCGTTTTTGCTACATGGGCGGCCGGCTGATAGCCAAAAATTGAATAGAAGTTTTCTCCCCAGTACAGTTGCTTGTTTTTTATATCATAATCCCAGATAGCATCATTGGTGGCTTTGGTGGCCAGCATATAGCGCTCGTTACTGATATTTATTTTTTGCCCCGCCTGCTTGTTTTCAATAATCACACCCATCAAAGTGGCAGCACGTTTAAACAGTTCAAGTTGTTCTTCTGTAGGTGACTGGATGTTGCGATAATAGCCGGCAAAAGAACCAAGTACATTATTGGAAGAGTCAACAATCGGGAAAGACCAGCAGGCGGCAAGTTTATATTTGGCGGCAAGCTTTTTAAAATCCTTCCAAAGCGGATCTGTTTGAATGTCTGATACAATCACTGTTTTGCGTAAAAAGATAGCGGTGCCACAGGAGCCAACCGCGGGTCCCACTTCTACTCCGTCTATTTTTTTTACAAAACCTGCAGCCAACGAGGGAGAAGATAAATGTCTTACTGTTTTGCCTACTTCATCCAGCAGCAAAACGGAAGAAATCAGACCGGGGTTGAATTGTTCCATTCCTTTGAGGAAATAATCAACAGTATTTTCTAAGGAAGAATCCGGGTTGATATTTAATTCCAGTACATGCTTCTCGAGTGAAAGCAACATCTGCTGTTTCTTGCGGTGGGTAACGTCTTTAAAATAAATAAACAATCCCTGTTGGGAAGGATAGGCGCTGATATCAAAATAAGCTTTTAGCTTGCTGATGTATAGTTCAAAAGAAAAGCCTTTTCTGGCAGTGATCGGTTTCTGGTAACGCGCCAGCTTTTTCACTTTTTTTAAATCGGGAAGCGCGTCCCAGAGATTTTTGCCCAGCACCTCAACATCTTTAATTCCGGTGAGCTGTTCTGCTATAGGGTTCCACCATAAAATATTAAACTGGTGATCAAGTGCAATAAAGCCATCGGTAATGCTGTTCAGGATATTGGTGATATGTCCTGAATAAGACTGGAGCTGTTGTTCAGATTGTTTGCGCTCTGAGATATCGTGCAGGCTTACAATCACCCCATCTATGGCCCGATCAGCGGTTTTGTTGACAGCTTTCGCTTCTACCCAGTTCCAACTGCCCTGTTTATTTTTAAGACGTATGTCGGCAATAATGGTTGAGCCATAATTAAACAATAGCTCTTCAAACAATTTTTTACAGCGGTCAAGGTCTTCCGGGTGAACGAGGTCAAAAGCACTATGCCCGTTGAGTTCCTGGTCGTTATACCCAAGCACCGTAGTTACCGAAGGCGTAACATATTTGATAACGCTTTCAGTGTCGAGCACAAATACTACGTCTATCAAATTCTGGAGAATGGCTGTAAACTTCAGTTCATTGCTTTTTACTTTCTCTTCGGCAATGATTTTTTCGGTGATATCGCGGTTAACAGAAATGTAACCGGTGGTCTTGTTGCCGTCTTTGAATGCTGATACCATGCACAACAGGTATACCTTGTTGCCGTTCTTTTTTTGCTGTATTGCCTCGCCCTGCCAGGTACCCTCCTGCCGCAATGTGTTAAAGAAATTTTCAAGACTGTCATTTAACAGCTCGTGTGCCACCAGATCGCGTATATTCTTTGTTACCGCATCTTTCGCCGGTATTTCATAAATTTCTTCGGCTCTTTTATTCCAGGTGATAACGTTAAAATCTTCATCGGTAGAAATAATAATATCGGATGCATTTTCTATCAACCCGGCCTGGAAACGGATGGTTTCTTCCGCCATCGTGTAATCATGAATATCTACCAGTGAGCCAATGTAACCAAGAAAAGTTCCGTCTTCAAGAAAACGCGGAATGGATTTATCCAGCACCCAGCGGTATTCGCCCGTCCGGTATTTAAGCCGGTAAACCAGGGACACCGGTTTTTTTTCAACAAAATTTTTCTTATACTCACCGATGCCGATATGTATATCTCCGGGATGTATCACTTTGTTCCAGCCATCGCCCCAGGCTTCTGAAGGACAGATACCGGTAAAATCGGTCCAGTATTTATTAACGTAGGTTGTCTTATCATTTTCATCGCTCACCCAGATCATAACCGGTGCATTGTCTGCCATGTGGCGGAACCTCGCCTCGCTTTCCTGCAATATCTCCCTTAGCTTTTCTTTTTGGGTTACATCATTAACAAGTACAATTCTTGCCTTGGTGTTTTTATAGAGATAATTATACGACTGCACCTCCACGTACATTAAAGCGCCGTCTTTTTTCTGGTGTATCCATATTGTTTTATCCGATACTTTCACCGGCTCCAGCGAATCGAGGTGCCCAAGGAATTTTTGTTGTTCACTCTCCGGCCGTATATCGGCAATGGACATACGTAAAAACTCTTCGCGGGTATACCCGTATTGTTCAATGGCAGCCTCATTTACATCCAGGAATTTCAATGTTTCCTTGTCGTAAATCCACATGGGCTGCGGACTATCGCAAAAAAAAGATTTATACAGGAGATCGGCCGCAGCAGCCGGCTGGTTGTTTTTATCATTGTTTGTACAGACGCCACACCACTGCAGCAAGACACCTGCGCTTCCCTGAGCATGCAGCCTGGTAACTGTCCACCTGAATGCAAATGCTTTGCTGGGGGGTGATTTGTAAAAAGTAGTGCAGCATTCAAAAACAGAATTGTTATTGAACAGGGGCATCAATCCACCAGCGGGAACTAAAAAATCTTTTTCAGGAAAAAAACCGGTAAATGGCTGGCCGAATAATTCTTCCGGGGGTATGGCAAGCATTTCAACCAGGGCATTGTTAACAGATAAAACAAGACCTTCCGGATCTGTTACAACAGTATATATTTCCGCTAATTGATCGATTTCAGGTGCTTCCACTTCGGTTAAAGTACTGCGCATATATTACCTTTAAAACCTGCGTCAAACAATCTGTAAGAATTTATAGGGCATTGCCTGTATTACAGCATACTGCAATAGGTACCAGTTTACACGTAACTGTATAATAAATGTAAACAAAAAAGCACTGATAATTCAGTGCTTATAGTTTATTTAAATATGGTAAGTGTTAACTCTTATCTGGCTGCGCTGGAAGCGTTCTGCATCCATTTCTGCAATTGAGAACAGGTCTTATAGTCATCATCGATCATAATATAGTAAGTGGCAATTTTGGAATTGAACCATTTTTCCAGGGCATCTGCTTTTTTCTCTTCCAGTGCGCGTTGTGCTTCGCGATTATAATCGTCTTTCAGGTTTTCACGATGCGGTTCGGTACGTGTTTTCAGGTACACAATGCGCACACTTTTTTTACCACGCTCGTCCGTGAAGGTTACCGGTTTTGAAAACTCACCCACTTTTAGCGAGGGCAATAATTTTACCATGTCCTTGTCTAACTCATCTATTGTCAGGAATGTTCCGTTTTTGCCCTGCCGCAGACCGGCTGTATATTTTGAAATGTCATCTTCGCTGTACCTGCTTACTGCTTCACCAAAACTCATGGTGCCTGCAATCAGTTTGGCCCTGATAGAGTCGAGTTTGTTTTCCGTAATTTTAATTTCGTCGTCTGTAATCTGTGGGATTTTTAAGATGTGCCGCACGGTTGCATCGTCACCTGAACGACTCACCATTTGTATGATATGATACCCAAACTTCGATTTTATCACCGGCGATACCTGGCCTTCCTTCAGCCTGAAAGCTGCCTGTACAAAAGCCGGATCCATTACTTTTTCCGTGCGATTGATATTATACATGCCACCGGTGTTTTTGCTGCCGGGGTCATCTGTATAAAGGCTGGCGAGGGTTTCAAATTTCCGGGTACCCGATTCTACCTGGCTCTTGAAATCATTCAATTCATCAATGGCGTTTTTATCGATATCACGGCTGGCTTTCGGGTACACAATAATTTCTCCTATTTCTACTTCGCTTTCCAGGTATACCAGTTTATCCTGGGGTATTTTATCAAAAAAAGCTTTTACTTCCGTGGGTGTTATTTTAACGCCGTCTACGATTTTTGCGCGCATCTGCTCCGCCAGTTTCCTTTCTTTAAAAGAAACGCGGAAGTCTTCTTTAATCTGGTAAACAGTTCTTCCGGCAATCTGTTCCAGTGCTTCCTTGGATCCGTAAGCCTGTATAAAGCCGCGCACCTGGTTATCCAGCAATGATTCCAATTCTTCTTCACCTACTACCAGGGAATCTTTTTCTGCCTGCAATACCAGGGCCTTCAATGTGAGCGCCTGTTCCATTACAGCGCATTCGGCGTTTTCAGGAATGGCCTCGTTGCGCCGCTGACGGTCTAATATTTCATTGGTGATTTCTGATTTCAAGATGATCTTATCGCCTACAATACCCACTACTTTATCTGCCACCACTTTCTGTGGCTGGGCAAAAACGGCAATAGCAATAAAACTAAAAATGAAAAAACTGAGAATCTGCTTCATATTACTTGCTTCAGGAATACCCAAAAATATCCAGTACTGGCGTGAAAGACGCGTGCGGTGGCCCTTTTAACAAAAGTTTGTTGCGAAGAACCAGTTCTTAGTTCGGAGTTCGGAGTTCTTAGTTCGTTTGCGGCGCAAGGGAACCAAGAACTCCGAACTAAGAACTAGAGTGTTCTTTTTACTTCTTCTTCTTCAAAAGCTTCTACAATATCGCCTACTTTAAGGTCGTTGAAATTCTTAATTGTTAAACCGCATTCCATACCGGACGGAACATCTTTAACGTCGTCCTTAAATCTTTTCAGGCTGGCCAGTTCTGCGCTGGCACCTTCACCTTTCGGATATTCCACAATCCCATCGCGTATGATCCGGATCCGGGCATTACGGGCAATTTTGCCATCCATTACAAAGCATCCTGCAACGGTAGCTTTATCGAATTTATACACTTCACGCACTTCTACATTCGCCAGTATTTTCTCCTGAATCTTCGGCTCCAGCATACCTTCCATGGCGCTCTTGATTTCTTCAATGGCGTTGTAGATAATAGAATAGGTCTTTATTTCAACGCCTTCATTATCGGCCAGCCTGCCCGCCTGTAAAGAAGGACGGCAGTTGAAGCCCACAATTACCGCATCAGAAGCTGCTGCCAGCAATACATCATTTTCTGTGATGGCACCCACGCCTTTTAGTACAACATTGATGGCCACTTCATCGGTAGACAATTTCTGCAGCGAATCGCTTAATGCTTCCACTGAACCATCCACATCTCCTTTAATAATCAAATTCAATTGTTTGAAATTACCAAGCGCCAGGCGTCGGCCAATTTCATCCAGTGTAATATGTTTTTTGGTACGAATACCCTGTTCGCGCAGAATCTGCGCCCTTTTATTGGCTATTTCCTTTGCTTCTGCCTCATCTTGATAAATCTTGAACTTTTCACCTGCCTGGGGCGCTCCATTCAGACCCAGGATTTGCACTGGTGTTGAGGGGGGTGCGATATCTACGCGTTGATTGCGTTCATTGGTCATTGCCTTTACGCGGCCGTAATACTGGCCACTCACCATCAAATCGCCCTGGCGTAAGGTGCCATTTTGTACCAGCAGGGTGGCCACGTATCCGCGCCCTTTATCCAATGATGCCTCGATAATGGTACCCGATGCTTCTTTGTCGGGATTGGCTTTCAATTCCAGCAACTCCGCTTCCAGCAATACTTTCTCCAGCAGCAGGTCTACATTCAATCCCTGTTTGGCGCTCAATTCCTGGCTCTGGAACTTGCCACCCCATTCTTCTACCAGTATGTTCATGCTGGCCAGTTGCTCGTATATTTTCTTTGGATTAGCGCCGTCTTTATCTATTTTATTTACCGCAAATATCATGGGTACATTGGCCGCCTGTGCGTGGCTGATGGCTTCCTTGGTTTGGGGCATTACTGCATCGTCCGCTGCTACCACAATAATGGCAATGTCTGTTACCTTGGCACCACGGGCACGCATAGCCGTAAAAGCTTCATGACCGGGTGTATCCAGAAACGCTATTTTCTTTCCGTTCTGCAGTGTCACCTCATAGGCTCCAATGTGCTGTGTAATACCACCAGCTTCCCCGGCTACCACGTTGGCGCTGCGGATATAATCGAGCAATGATGTTTTACCATGGTCTACGTGACCCATAATGGTAACAATGGGGGCGCGTGGTTTTTGATCTTCGGGATTATCTTCTTCTTCCTCCTCTTCCATCTCCGCCTGTTTATCCATATCAATAAACTCTACATCAAAGCCAAATTCTCCCGCTACCAGTTCAATCACATCTGCTTCCAGGCGCTGGTTGATAGAAACCATCAGACCCAGCCCCATACACTTACCAATTACATCGGCATAACTAACATCCATCAGGTTGGCCAATTCGCTTACGCTGATAAATTCAGTCAGCTGCAGCTTATTGTCCTGCATATCTTCAGGCCCCTGCTCTGCATTTTCCTGCCGTTTTTCACGGCGGTATTTTGCCTTGAGGCTTTTACCACGCCCACCGGCACCTGCCAGCTTGGCCTGTGTTTCCCTTATTTTATCCTGGATTTCTTTCTTATCGATTTCTTTTATTTCGCGCCTTGCTGCACTGCCTCCAGCCCGTTGCGGCTGGTTGCCTCTTCTGAAACCGCCACCGGCATTGCTGCCGCCGCGATTGGGTGTGCCCGGTGCAGCAGACGGATCTCTTTTGATAATGCCAAGGCCGGGTCTTCTGGGCGGCTGGCTTGTTCCAGCTGCCTGTTGTGACTGGCCTCCCTGGTGCCGCGCAACAAAGGGCTCTCCTTTTTTATCAATGGGGATACGCTTGCGTTTACGTTTTTCTTCATTTGGCTTCGGCCTGGTATCGCTGTCAACGGGCAATTCAATCTTGCCCAGAATTTTTGGTCCCTCCAGTTTTTCGGCCCTGATATTTTCAATAATTGGCGCGTCTTCCTCCTGTACCACGGGCGGTTCCGTTAATTCCGGAACCGGTATTGGTTTTTCTTCTACTACCGCTTTGCTGATCTTTTCAGCAACAAGCGGTTCAGGAACCGCAACGGGTTTTTCTGTTTTCGCGGGTTCTTGCTGTTCCTTTACTTCTTCTTTTTTCTTACTCGTTTTTTTAGGACGTGTAGAAGAATCTATTGCAGACAGATCAATTTTGTCAAGCACTTTCGGCCCTTCAATTTCGGGCGCTTCCACCTTACTGATTTCGGGCGCTTTCTCTTCCGGTTTCGGTTCTTCTTTTGGGGGAGCTGCTTTTTGTACAACCGGTTCAACTACCGCTACCGGTTCAGGCTGCTTTACCTCTTCGGGTGCCTTTTCAGGCGCCTTTTTAACGGCAACGGGCTCTTTCCTGAAAAGAATTTCTTCCTCATCTTTTTTCTTGCGCGCATCGGCACTGCTGCCTTTCGGTAAATCTATCTGATCGCTTTTTATCTTGGCAACCTTATCGCCCTGGAACTCCAACTGCAGGGAACGATACATATCTTCCGATAATTTGGAGGTAGGCTTCAAATCGTCTTTGCTAAAGCCCTTACCAGAGAGAAATTCGATAAGGGTATCCTTACCAATATTAAACTCTTTGGCAGCGGCCATTAATCGTGGTGTTGTTGTTTCTGACATTCAGTATTTTAAAATAAATAATTATTTTCTACCGGTCCCCGGCTCTTTTTGCTTTGCATTCAGGTTAAAAAAGAATGCAAATTAAGCAGGTTATAGAATATCTGACCGGTAAAGCTTTTACTCTTTCTTAAATTCGTTTTCGAGCACTTTTCTTACATCATCAATGGTTTCTCTTTCCAGGTCGGTTCGTCTTTCCAGTTCTTCTGCTGTTAGATCAAGCACGCTACGGGCAGTATCACAACCAATTCTTTTCAACTCGTCAATAATCCAGGTTTCAATTTCATCGCTGAATTCTTCCAGGTCAATATCAAATTCTTCTACTTCTCCTTCATTATCACGGAAAACATCGATACTGTAACCTGTCAATTCCTGCGCCAATTTGATGTTTACGCCCTTTCTGCCGATGGCCAGCGAAACCTGGTCGGGCTTCAGGTATACATCTGCCTGCATAGTCTCATTGTTAAGATTCATGCTGGTGATTTTTGCGGGTGTAAGCGACCGTTGTATCAGCAGCTGTGTATTGGCTGTCCAGTTAATAACGTCTATATTTTCATTTTTTAGTTCCCGCACAATACCATGTATACGGCTTCCCTTCATACCTACGCAGGCTCCCACCGGGTCTATCCTGTCGTCAAAAGATTCTACAGCTACTTTGGCCCTTTCTCCGGGATCGCGCACTATTTTTTTGATCACGATTAGGCCATCAAATATTTCAGGTACTTCAATTTCCAGCAACTTAGCTAAAAATTCCGGGCTTGTTCTTGATAATATAATTACCGGACTATTATTTTTTAAATCTACCCTTCTTACCACGGCGCGGATGCTTTCTCCTTTTTTGAAATAGTCCTGTGGTATCTGTTCACTTTTCGGCAATATCAGCTCGTTGCCGTCTTCATCCAGTAACAAAATTTCCTTTTTCCAAACCTGGTATACTTCGGCGTTAATGATATCACCGATGCGGTCGTGGTATTTTTTTACCAGCACATTCTTTTTCAAATCGCCGATGCGGCTGGCCAGGGTTTGTTTGGCAGCCAGGATGGCCCTGCGACCAAAATCCATGATATCGATGCCTTCATACAATTCTTCACCTACTTCAAAATCGGGTTCAATTTTAGCAGCATCCTTATAGGCTATTTCTGCAAGTGGATCATTCACCTCGCCATCGTTTACAATCATGCGGCGGCGCATAATTTCCAAATCCCCTTTTTCTGCGTTTACAATAACGTCAAAATTATCATCGGCGCCGTATTTCTTGCGCAAGAGGGTTTTAAATACGTCCTCTACCACTTTCATCATCGTGGGGCGGTCTATATTTTCCGCGTCTTTGAATTCCTGGAATGCCTCAATTAGGTTAATGCTTGCCATA
>Ga0068860_100000890_pt1 | contig 33156 bp, 23 predicted proteins | sample KBSSwiS32_FD_66597 | JGI IMG/M metagenome (GOLD analysis project Ga0068860, IMG submission 66597) | Switchgrass rhizosphere microbial communities from Kellogg Biological Station, Michigan, USA - KBS Switchgrass S3-2 | ecosystem: Host-associated > Plants > Roots > Rhizosphere > Soil ... | reverse complement strand
CTGGGCGAGGAAAGGCCGCGACGCAGCAGCCAGAAGGCAGCGGGAACGCAGCCCAACCGCAAGAGTCGACTCAACGCAGGGCGATCGGGAACCTTGCCGAGTCCACCGAGGAAGAAAGCGACCGCGACGACGAAGACCATGCCGTTGAGCGCGAAAGCCGGCCGGCCACCCAGGATCATCGGATCGAACAGGGCCTGCGCTTCGAACCAGGGGCCGCCGAGCGCGAGTCGTTCGTGCAGGTTGGCGAGCCCGGGAACCGCGGCATACGCCTGAATCCAGCGGATCGCCTGGATGTGGTACAGCCCCGTGTCGTAGACCGAGAGGGGGCTCGCGGTCTGTGCCACGGCGACCGCGACGACGAGCCCGACGACGAGCCCGGCCAGCAAGGTCTCGTGACCGGGGCGACGTGCGGCCTGCACTTTCAGGTACTGCCGCGGCAAGAGGAACAGGACCGCAGTAGAGAGGACTAGTAGGACAACGCCCGCCGCCAGCGCTCCGGTCCTCAGGGGTTCGAAGAGAGACCAAACACCGCCGAGAACCGCAACGCAGCAGAGCCCGAACAGAATCGTCACCGGTCGGGAGGGTGGACGGGCGGGAAGGCCCGCGCCGCTCGCTGCGCGCAAAACCGCCGCGCCCACGAGCCACGCCGCGCCCGCGGCCACTACCCAGACCAGAAGGCAGGCGATCAACGGGCGGGGCTCAAGCTCGGCGCAGCCAGCGCGCCAGCTCGCCGAAGGTCGGCTTCTTGCCGTACATCAAAATGCCCACGCGGTAGATGCGCGCCGAAGCCCAAACCATCAGGACCACGAAGCTGGCGGTCAAAACTTCCGCGAGCAGCACCTGCCAGAGCGGTGGCATGCGGATCGCCAGGCGGAGCGTCATCAGGAGAGGCGAGAAGATCGGCACCAGCGAGAGGACGACCGAGAGCGTCGAATCGGGGTCGTTGATCAGCCGCGGGGCGAGGAATACCGGCACCACCAACAGCAGAATCAACGGCGCCGCCATCTGCTGTGCTTCCTGAATGTTGTTGAACGCGGCGCCGAGCGCGGCGTAGAAGCTGGAGAAGACGAAGAAGCCGAGCACGAAGAAGATCGCGAGATGGAGCGCCGCCCCGACGCCGATCTGCGGCAAGGACACGTCCTTGGGCAAATATGCGAGTGCCACCGAAACGCCCGGCGAGGTGACGATGGCGGAGGTGAGGATCCAGATGGCGAACTGGGTGAGGCCGACCGAGCCGATGCCGATCAGCTTGCCGAGCATCAGCTCGAACGGCTTCACGGCGGAGACCAATACCTCGACGATCCGACTGCTCTTTTCGTCGAGGATGCCCGTCATCACCTGTTGGCCCCAGACCTGGATCGCGACGAACAGCATCATGAAGATGATGTACGCAAGCGCCGCACCGGCGAGGCCGACCTCGCGCTGACTACCCTCGGCGGAGATCCGAACCGTGTCGAGCTCCACGTCACGCATCAGCTCTTCGGCACGCGCCGGATCAAGCCCGGCGGCCGAGAGGCGAGCCCGCCGCACGGCGTCCGACAGCCTGTGCTCGACCACCGACTGGGTGACGAAACCCGAAGTGCTGCGCGCGCGATAGGAGAACTTTCCGCTGGCGAGCGCCGCTTCGTCGATCCGGATCCAGGCCGAGATCTCGCGATCCAAGACCCGCCGGTCGAGCTCCTTTTCCTGTCGGGCGCGATCCGCCTGCGGCGCTTCGACGACGAGCTCGATCTCGCTCTCCTTCTTCGCGCCTTCCGCCTTCTCCTCCGAGGTTTTATTGCCGCTCGGCTCTTCGGGCGCTTTGCGCATCAGCTCCGGCGCGATCTTCGCCGTCGCGTCGACCACCACCATCCGCTCTTTCGCGGGAGCTAGAGACAGCAGGAGCGAGGGCAGGATCGTCGCGGCGAGCACGAGCAGCGGCATGCCGAGGGTGGAAAGCCAGAACGCCTTGCCCTTGACCCGAAGCAGGTACTCGCGCTTGGCGATCGTACGCACGTGGTCAAACCTCATCGCGCACCACCTGGAGGAAGATCTCTTCAAGCGAAGGTTCTTCGGACCGGAAGTCCGACACCCGCAGGAATTGGACCGCCCGGGCGAGCAGATCGGCGCCTTGGGTCTCCTTCGCGAGCAGGATGCGCGCGGTTCGTCCGGTGACCGCGAGTTGCTCGACCCCGGGGATTTCGCGCAGCCGGTCGAGATCCCCTTCCGCGGTCATCAGGTAGGCGTTGCCGCCGAACCCGGCCTTGACCGCCGCCAGCTCCCCCGAAAGCACCGCGCGACCCTTGGAGATCAAGCAGATCCGATCGCACATCCGCTCCGCCAATTCCAACCCGTGGGTCGACAGCACGACCGTCCGGCCGCGGTCGCGGTACTCCGTGAGCAGCTCGCGGAAAAGCTCCTGGTTGAGCGGATCGAGGCCGGAGAACGGCTCGTCGAGAATCAACAGCTCGGGCTGGTGGAGGACGGTGCCGATCAGCTGGACCTTCTGCTGCATCCCCTTCGACAGCTCCTCGATCCGGCGTTTCGCCCAAGGGCCGAGATCGGCGCGCTCGAGCCAGGGCTCGATCTCGGCGAGCGCCGCGCGCCGCTTGATGCCGCGAATCTCGGCCAGGAACAACAGCTGGTCGATCACGGTCATCTTCCGATACAGGCCGCGCTCTTCCGGCAGGTAGCCCACGCGCCCGAGATCCGCCTCTTGCCGCGGTCGACCGAACATCCGGACCGAGCCGGAATCCGGCGCCAGGATGTCGAGGATCATGCGGATCGTCGTGGTCTTGCCCGCGCCGTTCGGGCCGAGCAGGCCGAAGATCGATCCGGCGGGAACGGCGAACGTCACGCCGGCGACGGCGACGTGGCCGTCGTAGCTCTTTCGGACGTCGTCGAGCTCGAGAATCTCGGTCATGGGTCGATCCAGATATAGATCCAGATACGCAGAAATCGGAGCTTGGGTTCGAAGCAGCCCCGGATCTTAGCCCGAACCGCTGAAACAACCGGAACCCCGCGGGCGTAGAGGTCGAAGTGAAGTACGAGGAGAACGCCATGAACGACGACGCCCGAAGCTTCCGCGATACGCCCTTTGGCCGGTTCCTGACCGCGCCGCTGCGCGCCCGGTCCTATACCAACCTGCTTTATCTCGCCCTGGCTTTTCCGCTCGGGCTCGCCTATTTCGTTTTCCTGGTGACCGGGCTCTCGGTGGGACTCGGCCTCACCATCATCTGGATCGGCCTGCCGATCCTCGCCGCGGTCTTCCTCGGCAGTTTCGGGCTCAGCCTGTTCGAACGCCAGCTCGCGATCCACCTGCTCGGCGCGGAAGTACCGCCGATGAGCTCCTCGGCCCCGCCGCCGGTCGGATTCTGGGCGCGGGTAAAGGTGTTTCTCGCCAACCCCGCGACCTGGAAAGGGATGGGCTATCTCGCCATCAAGTTCCCGCTCGGGGTTGTGACGTTCGTGATGTTCGTCACTCTGTCGTCGATCTCGCTGGCGTTCCTGCTCGCGCCGCTCTATTACGGCTGGCTGCCCGGCCCGATCTTCGATTTCGGCGTCTACTCCTGGACGATCGAGTCGTTCGGCGACGCCCTGCTCTGCTCCGCCCTCGGCGCGCTGCTCAGCCTGGTGACGCTCAACATCTTCAACGGCGTCGCCTTCGCCTGGCGAGAGCTGGCCGCCGCGATGCTCGGCAGCCGGAAGTACGCGGAGGTAGCCTCGCCGCAGGTCGCCGCCGCCTGATCTCTCGCACCCGGCGCCGTATCCCGCGCCGTCAAAGAAGGGGGATGTCCCGCGAGCGGGTACTCCCCCTTTCGTCGTCTCCGGCGCGCGGTCTCGAATTCGCGAAAAGGTGAGGGAGTATGGGGGTTTACAGCGCTTGACGGGCTCCGTGATATCCTTATCGAGTCAACAATAGGCGAGATCCCTCCGCCAAGCCCCGGCTGGCGAGGACGGCCATTGCTGGCGGACCCGAAACGCACGGATTTTCCGGCCTTCCGGTTCCGCCGCTGAGGATACCCGATGAGCGCAAAGTTCCGCCTTGGTCATGCCCTCGCTCTCATCCTGGCCATCGGCGGTAGTTTCGCCGGATGGACAACTCCTGCTTCCGCCGGCGTATCACTCGGCGCCTCCTACTTCACGGTAACCCCCTGTCGGGTTCTCGATACGCGGCAGGGCGGCAGCCTCACCAGCGGCACCGCCGTGCCTATCCAGTTCAAGGGGGTCTGCAACGTCCCGACCCAGGCGAGCGCCGCAGCGATCAGCATCACCGCCGTCAATCCGACCGACATCGGGTTCCTGACGTTCTATCCCACCGGCACCCCGGCACCCGAGGTGTCTTACCTCAATTTCAATAGCGGGCAGACGCGCTCGGGCAGCGTCATCGTGCTCCTCTCTGACGCCGGTTCGGTCGACGCCTTGCCGTTCGTCTCCGGAAGCGGCAATGTGGAGCTGGTAGTCGACGTCTTTGGCTACTTCGCGAACCTGCCCCCGGCGGCCGTGAACGACACCTACGCCGCCGAGAGGGACACGACCCTCAACGTTGGTGCCGCCACCGGGGTCACCAGCAACGACACGCTGAACGGTGCGTCAATCGTGAGCTATGGCGCGAGCACCGGCGGCGAGCAGACGATGATCGGCACGGCTACGCCGACCTCGGCGAGTGGATCGATAACACTCAACGCCAACGGCAGCTTCAGTTACACGCCTCCCTCGGGCGCGGTCAACATCGACGACACCTTCAAATACATCCTCCAGAACCCCAGTGGCACCTCGACGGCCACCGTGACCATTGGGGTCGGCAAGACGAATCAGACGATCAGCTTCACCTCGACCGCCCCTTCCGATGCGAAGGTTAGTGGGCCGACCTATACGGTGACGGCGACCGCGACCTCCGGGCTTCCGGTCGCGTTCACCATTGACGCCACAGCGGCCGCGGTGTGCTCGATCTCAGGCTCGACGGTCTCCTTTATCGGTGCCGGCACCTGTGTCATCAACGCCAACCAGGCTGGCGATTCCAACTACAACCCGGCGCCGCAGGTGCAGCAGTCGTTCCCGGTGGGCAAGGGCGACCAGACGATCACCTTCACCTCGACGGCTCCATCCGATGCGAAGGTGGGCGGACCCACCTACAACGTCACGGCGACGGCCACCTCAGGCCTGACGGTCACCTTCTCGATCGACGCCACGGCGGCGTCGGTATGCTCGATCGCGGGCTCGACGGTGTCTTTCCTCACCGTGGGCACCTGCGTCATCAACGCGAACCAGGCCGGGGACGCCAACTGGAACCCGGCGTCGCAGGTGCAACAGTCGTTCGCGGTGGCGAAGGGCGATCAGACCATCACCTATACGTCCACGGCCCCGAGCGACGCGACGGTGAACGGGCCCACCTACAACGTGACGGCAACCGCCTCGTCCGGCCTGCCCGTGACCTTCACCATAGATGCGTCGGCCACTTCGGTGTGCTCGATCGCGGGCTCGACCGTATCGTTCACCGCCGCAGGCACCTGCGTGATTGACGCCAATCAGGCAGGCAATGCCAACTACAATCCTGCACCCCAGGCCCAGCAGTCGTTCGCAGTGAGCCTGGCCTCACAGACGATCAGCTTCACCTCGACCGCTCCAGCCAACGCCAAGGTGGGCGGACCTACCTACAACGTGACGGCCACCGCGACCTCCGGGTTGACGGTGACGTTCACCATCGATGCCTCGGCGAGCACGGTGTGCACAATCGCGGGCTCGACGGTTTCCTTCATCGGCGCCGGTACCTGCGTCATCAACGCCAACCAGGCCGGCGATGCGAGCTACGCCCCGGCGCCGCAGGAACAGCAGTCGTTCGCGGTGACCAAGACCGACCAGATCATCACCTTCACCTCGACGGCGCCGGCCAATGCCAAAGTCAACGGTCCGACCTACACCGTGACGGCTACGGCAACCTCAGGGCTGACGGTGACGTTTACCATCGACGCCTCGGCGAGCACGGTGTGCACAATCGCGGGCTCGACGGTGTCGTTCATCGGCGCCGGCACCTGCGTCATCAACGCCAACCAGGCCGGCGACGCCACCTGGAACCCGGCGCCGCAGGCGCAACAAACGTTCCCGGTGGGCAAGGGCGACCAGACGATCACCTTCACCTCGACAGCTCCGGTCGGCGCGACGGTGGCCGGACCGACCTACACGGTGACTGCGACCGCAACCTCGGGTCTGGCGGTAATCTTCACGATTGATGCCTCGGCCAGCACGGTGTGCTCGATCTCTGGCTCGACGGTGTCGTTCATCGGCGCCGGTACCTGCGTGATCAATGCAAATCAGCCAGGTGACGCCAACTGGAACCCGGCGCCGCAGGTGCAGCAGTCGTTCCCGGTGGTCAAGCAGAATCAGACGATCACCTTCACCTCCGCGGCTCCGGTCGGCGCGACGGTGGCCGGGCCGACCTACACGGTGACCGCGACAGCGACCTCCAGTCTGCCGGTGACGTTCACCATCGACGCCACGGCGAGCACGGTGTGTTCGATCTCCGGCTCGACGGTGTCGTTCATCGGCGCCGGAACGTGCGTGATCAACGCGAATCAGGCCGGGAATGGCACCTACAACCCAGCGCCGCAGGTTCAGCAGTCGTTCCCGGTGGTCAAGCAGAATCAGACGATCACCTTCACCTCCACGGCTCCGGTCGGCGCAACGGTGGCCGGGCCGACCTACACGGTGACCGCGACAGCGACCTCCGGCCTGCCGGTGACGTTCACCATCGATCCGTCGGCCAGCACGGTGTGCACGATCGCGGGCTCGACGGTGTCGTTCATCGGCGCCGGGACGTGCGTGATCAACGCGAATCAGGCCGGCGACGGCACCTACAACCCGGCGCCGCAGGTACAGCAGATGTTCCCGGTGGTCAAGCAGAATCAGACGATCACTTTCACCTCCACGGCTCCGGTCGGCGCGACGGTGGCCGGACCGACCTACACGGTGACGGCGACCGCGACCTCCGGCCTGCCGGTGACGTTCACCATCGATCCGTCGGCCAGCACGGTGTGCATGATCTCTGGCTCGACGGTGTCGTTCATCGGCGCCGGGACGTGCGTGATCAACGCGAATCAGGCCGGCAACGGCACCTACAACCCGGCGCCGCAGGTGCAGCAGTCATTCCTGGTGGTGAAACAGGATCAGACGATCACCTTCACCTCGACGCCCCCAGCCCTGGCGACGATAGGCGGTCCGACCTACACGGTGACGGCGACGGCGACCTCGGGTCTGACGGTGGCGTTCGCTATCGACCCGTCGGCCGCCTCGGTCTGCACGATCGCTGGCTCGACGGTGTCGTTCATCGGCGGCGGGACGTGCGTGATCAACGCGAATCAGGCTGGGAATGGCACTTACAATCCTGCGCCGCAAGTGCAGCAGTCGTTCCATGTCAACTTCCCGCCGACACCCATCGCGAGCCCCAGGGAAACCTTCGATACCATCGGCAACACGGCATTCGAATTCAAGGCTGCCCAAAGCCTTTCGCCCAGTATCTTCGTCGTGGGCCGGTTGAAGGACAACTTCACCGATGGTGACGGTCCGAACCCGCTGTCGGTGATCGCGATCGTCGCCGGTCCTACCGCCAACGGTGGCACAGTCGATGTGGATACCAACGGCGAGTTCACCTACAGGCCGAAGGCCGGCGATATCGCGGCCTCCGACAGCTTCTCGTACCAGATCACCGACGGCGCATACACGATCAATCGGACGGTGACGATCAACCTGAAAAGCCGCGTCTGGTACGTGAAGAACGACGACCCACTGGCGGCCCCGCCGTCTGACAACGGCACATCTGTCGATCCGTTTGACACGTTGGCCGCTGCGCAGACAGCTTCGAGCGCCAACGACTACATCTTCGTCTACTTCGGCGACGGCACGACGACCGGGCAGGCCGCCGGCATAACCCTCAAGAACGGCCAGCACCTCATCGGTCAATTCGACGGGCTCACGATTACCTTCAGCCCGGCGATCACTTTCAACGGCGTGCCCGGGACCACCTCGGTGACGCTGCTGGCGCAGCCCAGCGCAACCTTCTGTTCGGGTAATCCTTGCCGGCCGATGCTCGACAATCCCGCCGCGGGTGGTAACGCAGTTTCCGCGACAGACGCGATCCCGGTCGAGATCATCGGGTTGAACCTCGCGGGCAACACCAACGGCATCGATCTGACGACCACCGCCGCCTTCGCGGGCTCCGGCTCGACCGAGATCCGGGACAACGTAATTCGGGCGACCGGCATAGAGGGCCTCGACGTCAACGCAGCCGGAACCGGCACTCTCAACCTGTCGATTCATGACAACACCATCACTGCCGGAGTCCGCGGCATCGATGTCCTCCGCACGGCCGGCACCTGCCGGATCACCGCGTTCCAGAACAATGCCATCTCCGGTAACACAGGCGGTTCGGGTATCGAGATCAACGGCGCCATCTTCGACGCGATCGCAGGCAATCCGATCGATACGGTCACAGGCGGCACCACTGTCATCGGCGCATCGGGCAACGGCGTGAGCACGAACGGGATGCTGCTCACGAGCGTTACCGGCGATCTCTCGTTCACCGACCTCGACATCTTCAACGACGCAGGCGCGGGTCTCAGCGTGACTTCGACCGGTGCGCTCAACGCCGGGGCCGGTACCGGCTTCAAGATCGCTGTCGGCGCGGGGGTCTCGACCATCGACTCGAACGGCGGCCCGGCGGTCAGCATCAACAACGCCTCGGTCAGCCTGCCGATCAACTTCCTGCGTTCGACCAACTCGACGACTACCGGCCTCTCGCTGATCAGCGCGTTCGGCGGCGTGGGTTCGACGGCGCTTTCCGCCGGCTCCGGCCAGATCGCCGACCCGGTTGGCGCCTCGGGCACCGCGGTCAACATCAGCGGTGGAACCGGCAATATCACCCTGGGTATCCCGATCATCAACACCTCGGGCAACTCGATCGTAGTTACGGGCCGCACGGGTGACACCGTGTCGTTCACCGGGTCTGTCAGCGACACGAACGGCAGCGGAATTTCGCTCACCAGCAACACGGGTGCGGCGATCAGCTTCACGGGCGGTCTCACCGCCAGCACGGGCACGAGCCCGGCCTTCACCGCGACGGGCGGTGGAACGGTTACCGTCACCGGCGCGGCCAACACGCTCGCCACCACGACGGGCACGGCGCTCAACGTCGCCAACACCACTATCGGCGGGAGCGGGCTGACGTTCCGCAGCATCACCGCGGGTACCGCTGCTAGCGGACCGACGAACGGAATCGTGCTCAACAATACGGGAGCTCTGGCTGGATTGACCGTATCCGGAACCGGCGCCAACAGTTCCGGCGGCGTGATTCAGAAAGCCACAGGCGACGGGATCGCGCTCACTGATACCAGGGGTGTGTCTCTGAGCTGGATGGACATCGATAACAACGGTAACAATGGCATCAACGGTCTGCGAGTAAACGGACTTACGCTTACGTCCTGCCGACTGCGAGGCAATACCAACGCACTTACCGAGGCCGGCCTAAGGCTGGTCGACCTCACGGGAACGAGTTCTGTCAGCAATACCGAGGTCAGCGGCTCAACCGAGAACAATGTTCACGTACTGAATAACTCGCCCGGTGGCAGCATCGCTTTTACCAACTGCACGGTAAAAAACAACAGCGCGGCCTCGGGTAACATCGGCATCGACGTGGCCACTGCGAACACCGGAACCTTGAGTGCGACAATCACCGGCGGGACGCTTAACGGCAACCGTACAATTGCCATCCGCGGCGACGCCGCCGACAGCTCGTCGCTCACGGTCAACGTCAACGGCCCGGTGATCACCGCCGGCACCGCTGGCAACCCCCAGGGGAACCAGGGCATCGAGATCTCTTCGTCGCTCACTTCGACGGTTGTGGCCGATGTCCGTTCGGTTCAAATCAGTGGCCTAAGCAACACAGGCATCAACGTCTTCGCAGGCAACAACTCGAATGTCACCGCCACCGTGTTTGGCAACACGGTCACGAACACATTCGTCTCCGCCGGCGCGAGCAACGGCTTCGGTATCCGAGTTTTCCAGTCTCTGAATTCCACCCTCGCCGCTCGGGTAGAGCAAAATAACGTAAGCGAGGTTTCCACCGACTACGGCATCCTTGCCGAAGCCTCCGGTGACACCGACGGGGTGACGAACGGCCGAGGAACGCTGAAGATAGCGATGATCAACAACACCTCGAATATCAGGCCGGGCGGTCTCGACGCCATCCGCATTCAAGCCAGAAACACGAACCTGGCTTGCGCGAAGTACAGCAGCAACACCGTGACCACGGCAGGAACCGGCTTCGGACTCGCGGCAAGGCAGGCCGATACAGCTACGTTCAATCTAGAAGGACTGGCGCTTGGCGCGCAAACCGGGGCGACGACGGAGACCTATCTTGAAGGTCAGAACCCCGCAACCTCAGCGGCACTGGTTTACACCCTGGTGACAACGAACTTCACCGGCGTGGCGGCGAATAGTTGCGGCTACCCGTGAACCCGGCGGCGGCTGAAGCAAAGTGGACTCCACCTTGATCGGAGACGCCGCTGCTTCCGCCGCCGATTCCCTAAACCAAGAGAGCAATTGGAGGAGGCAAGATGGCAGAACCATTCCTGTCGGAGATCCGGTTGATGTCGTTCGTCTTTGCGCCAAAGGGCTGGGCGTTATGCAATGGGCAGCTATTGCCCATCAATCAGAACCAGGGGTTGTTCTCCTTGTTGGGTACGACGTTCGGCGGCGATGGGAGGGTGAATTTCGGTCTGCCTAACCTTCAGGGGCGCGTTCCAATCCACGTTGGCTCCGGACACACCCTCGGTGAGCGAGGTGGGGAGGCGGCGCACACGGTCTCAATCGCTGAGTTGCCGACGCACACGCACGTGGCGAACGCATCTTCGCAACCGGGCAATCAGGTCATCCCGACAAGCAACGTGCTCTCCAGTCCGCTCAATCTGTCGTACCGACCTCCGGACAACGCGTTGACAAGCCTGGTTTCGAATACTCTCGCCAACGTAGGCGGATCGCAGGCTCATTTGAACATGCAGCCGTTTTTGACGTTGTCGTTCTGCATCGCGCTTCAGGGCATCTTCCCCTCCCCGACCTAGTAAGAGGAGACAGACGAGATGGCACAGCCATATGTTGGTGAAATCCGAATGTTTGCGGGGAACTTCGCCCCAGCGGGATGGATGTTCTGCGAGGGTCAGCTCCTCCCGATCTCGGAGAACGAAACGCTGTTCCAACTGATCGGGACCACTTATGGTGGCGACGGGCAGTCGACATTTGCCCTTCCCGATCTGCGAGGTCGTTTGCCTCTTCATCAAGGGAACGGCTTCATCCTTGCCGAGACCGGTGGCGCGGAGGAGATTACGCTAACCGTCAACCAGATCCCGGCGCATTCTCATCCCTTCCTTGCCTCGGCCAACAACGCAGCCACCGCCAACGCTCAGAACAACGTTCTGGCCCAGACTCCGAGCTACACGCCGTACTTCGCTTCGCAAGCGAATACGCCGCTCGCGCCTGGATCTGTATCGTCGACAGGTGGTAGCCAGCCCCACACGAACTTCCAGCCCTATCTTTGTGTTGACTTCATCATCTCTCTGTTCGGGATCTTCCCGAGCCCGACCTAGGAGGAGCCATGGATCCGTTTGTTGCCGAAATCCGCATCTTCCCGTTCAACTTCGCCCCGAGGGGATGGGCTTGGTGCGACGGACAGCTCTTACCATTGTCGCAGAACACGGCACTTTTCTCTCTCCTCGGCACGACCTACGGAGGCAACGGCAAATCAAATTTTGCGTTGCCCGACCTGCAAGGGCGCGCTCCGATGCATCCCGGGCAGGGTCCCGGGCTGTCACTCCACGACCTCGGTGAGACCGGCGGCAGTGAGACGGTGACTCTGCTCGAGAGCGAAATACCATCTCATTCTCACGCGCTGATGGCGTCGAATCAGCCAGGTGAGAATCCCAATCCCGGCCCGACACAGGCAGTCGCGCGCTCCGTCGGAGCGTCGCTCTATCAGGATCAAGTTTCAACGAACCTGGTTAACCTTGCCCCCGAGGCCATTGCCCCCGCAGGCGGCGACCAGCCGCATAACAACCTGCAGCCCTACCTGACGTTCTACTTCAACATCGCCCTTCAGGGCGTGTTCCCTCCGCGCACTTGACGCCTCTTTAGAGGCTTCTGCAGTAGAGCGTGCTCCTCCCTCGGGGGGAGCCGTTTGCCTGATCTCAACTTCGCTCGATCGCACATGTACCGGCCGTCTAAAGTGTTGATTCCGTGCGCTTTCCGCGCTCGGGGTGTGCTAGCGTGCCTGCATTGTCCGGCGCAACTTTCGGCTCAGGACGGTTTTTCTCCCCTGAAGCTCTGCGAGGCATTGCCATGTCTTCTTCGATTTCTGATGTTTGTCTCTTGTCTTCCCGCGACTGGAGCCGGCGCGACTTCCTGGCGGTCTCTTCGGTCGGACTGTTGGCCGCAGCTCTTCCTGAGGTGGCTTGGGGGCAGGCCGAAAGCAAGGGTGTTCAGTCGCTCTCGGTCGGATTCGTCGACGGCAGCGAAAGCTTTCGCAGCCTGAAGCGCCTGCCGCGCGTGGTGCGCCGCCCGGGTCTCGAAGCGGATGCCCAATCGGGACTCCGGGTCGTTCCGGCGGATTCGCTCTGGGCGGGAGACGGCGACCTCTATGGCCGGCCGCTGCGGATCGCGATCCGCGGTCTCTATCCGCCGGTCGCGATCGAGGGTGCGCAGCGCGAGCTGCTACCGCTCATCGCGAACCTCGACGTCGTTTTTCCTTCGTACGACCCGATCGACGATCGGCCGAACCGTTTCGCCGCTTGGAGTTTCCGTCGGCGCGGCGGGTGGAATCCCAGCCCGCCGATTCGCTTCGAATTCGAGCACGCCCAAGAATCGCCGCTGGAGCTGACGCTGTCGGTCAAGGGTGCCACGGGCCTCGTCTCCAGTTTCGCGACGCGATTCACGATCGATCGCGAGACCGGCATGCCGCGCCTGCGTAGAGGCCTTTACCTGCTGGGCCTTTCCCCGGGCACTTGGGCTTCCACCGTCGATCTCGCGGCGATCGCCCGCCCGCGCGCTGCGGTACGCTATGCCTCGATCTTGATGGCGGTCGAGCTCGCGCCCGAAGCTAAGTAGTGCCGCGCGAGCGGAAAGGGAGCATGGTCTCCGATCTCGCGTTGCGCCCGGTCACCGAAGAGGATCGCCCCTTCCTGCTCGACCTCTATGCCGGTACGAGGGAGCAGGAACTGTCGGTGACCGACTGGACGCCCGAGCAGAAGTTCGCGTTCTGCGCGATGCAATACCAGGCGCAGGACGTTTTCTACCGCGAAAACTACCCGGGCGCCGAGTTCTCAATCATCCTTGCCGACGGCGAACGCGCCGGCCGACTCTTCGTCCACCGGCGGCCGAAAGAGATCCGTTTGATGGACATCGCGGTGGCCGCGAGCCATCGCAACCGGGGAATCGGCACCGAATTCTTGAACCGCCTGATCGACGAAGCCACCGCCGCTGGCCTGCCGCTCACGATCCACGTCGAGCAGCTGAACCCGGCGATGAGGCTTTATGAGCGGCTGGGTTTTCGGAAAGTGGGCGAAAACAGCGTGTACTACTTGATGGAATGGTTGCCGCCGGGGGCGACTCCCGCGGCGGGCGGCCTCAAGTAAAAATCACCTCGTAGCGAAAGAAACCGCCTTTCGGGCCGAGCGGCACCATGAACAGATCGAGCGCGCCGAGCGCCGGGTGCTCCAGCCGATAGATTCGCTGCGGCATGATCGGTGCCGCAAGCGGAGCGTGAAAGATCAGCGAGAAGGCCATGCGAGCCCCTGAATCGCCGAGGGGCGTCACGTCGGCCAGGGTCATGTCGAAGCCCGCGGACTCCTCGGCGACAAGCCGAAACGTGGACCCGCGGTGGCCGGCGAACGAATCGATCGTCAGGTTTTCGAGCATCCAGGGAGACCTCCTCGGTAGACCTCAAGTCTATAGGGAACCGGCCGAGCCGTGCTCGCCATGTTGCTCTCCCTACGATAGATTGCGTGGTCGAATACCGCCTGTTTCGGATCGCCGCACCAAACGCGCCAGCCTTGCCGATCGCGGCCGCCCAAGAAGCGCTGTAACCGCCGCCACGGACGCGGCATAGGAGGGAGTGGAGTTGGAAGCAGCCGAAGGTTCGGCCGACGAGCTCCCTGCCTTGATGGTCCGCTACCAGCAGGGCGACGGGCGAGCTTTCGAAGACCTTTATCGAATCCTCTCGCCACCCTTGCGGAGGTATCTCATTTCACTGACGCGGAACACCACCGTCGCGGACGACCTGCTGCAGGAGACGTTCCTTCAATTACACCGGGCGCGTCACACCTACCAGCGGGACCGGCCGGTGCGGCCTTGGGCGTTTGCGATCGCGCGCCATGCGTTCTTGATGGATCGCCGCACGAAGTCGCGCAAGGGTTTCGATCTCTTTCCGGAAGGGGAGGCTCCCGAGCTGCCGGTGCCGCCGGAGGTGGAGGGATTGGCCGACCGCGAGGCGCTCTCCAAGGCACTGAGGGAAGTGCCGGAGGACCGCCGCGAGGCGCTCGTTCTGCACCATGTCGTCGGCCTCTCGTTCCAGGAGATCGGCGCGACGCTCGGAATTCGCGGCGGCGCCGCCAAGCTCCGGGCGCATCGGGGAATGGTGATGTTGCGTGAAATTCTGCTCGGCCCGGGAAGGGCCGGCGAGGCGGGCTGACCGCCGGTAAACGCCATGAGCGATCCGAAAATGACCGACGAAAATGACGCCGCTCTACCCGAGGCGCTGCGCCGAGCGATCTACGCCGATCTCAAACCAGTGAGACCTCTGGCGTCGCCGTTCCGGCGCTCGATCCTGCTCGTGCCCTGGACGCTGCTGGCTCTCGCCACGTTCTGGGGCAAGTTCGGATTCCGTCCCGACTTGCCGCAACTGGGCGCGGTGCTCGCCTGGGGACTCTCGATCGCCCAGTTGCTCCTGGCGCTGATGGTCGCCGTGAGCTCGCTCAAGGAATCGACGCCGGGAAGCGGCCTGCCGCGCACCTCCCTCTGGGCCTGCGCGCTAGGGGCCTTCGGATTTCACCTCGCGGGTCTCGCGCTCGCTTTTCGGCAGAGCCCCTTTCCCGCACCGCCCGGCCTGGTCTCGGTCGAGCTTCGTACCTGCCTGTACTACGAATTCCTGATCGCGGCGCCTCTCCTCTTGATCGGGCTCTGGCTGCTGAGCCGAGGCCTGCCGTTTCGACCCGCCACCGCCGGCGCCCTCGCGGGCCTCGCGGCGGGACTGCTCGCCGACTCCTCCTGGCGCCTGATCTGCCCGTTCACCTTCCCGAGCCATGTCTTGCCGTCCCATACCGGACCGATACTTGCCATGGCCGCACTCGGAGCCGCCTTGGGCGCGCTGATGGATCGGCTGCGACCGGGCCGGAGCGTCTAGATCAAGGCGGTCCGGTCCCGTCGGCCTTTACTCCTTTCCACCCAGCAGCTCCAGATCCCCCGCAGGAACCGTGGCGCGGAAGGCAGGGACCTCCTTGGCGTACAAGCCTTCCAATTCGGCGAAGATCGGGGAGGCCTTTTCTTCCTCCTCTTCGAGAGCGCGCAGCTGGGTGGCGTTAGGGGCGTCCCAGGAGCTGCCGAGGCCGGAGAGCAGGTCGTCGAGCTCCGAGATCAGGTCGTCGCTCTTCGGTCGTCCGACGACTTCGTCGGATTTCCAGAGCTTCCGCTCGACCGCGTCGAGTTTCTGACGCAACTCGCGCGCCGCCTTTTCCAGGGCTTTGACCTCCGGCGATTTCTCCGCCGTCCCATCCTTCCGCCGTCTCTCGTCGTCCCGCTTGTTGACCCGATCGAGGATGGCCTTGATGTCCGATTTCGTCCGACCGATCCGTTCGGCGGCGAGCGAAACGCGCTCTTTGAGCGCGCCCGCGCGACGCACGGCGGCGTTATTGGCGGCGCGATCCGCGTCCGAAAGGTGGAACCGCGGATCCCCCAGCACGCGCACTTGGCCCTCCGCGGTCTTGTCGCCGTAGGTGATCTTCACCGTGTAGGTGCCGGGGACGACCTGCGGTCCGCCGGGGCGGAACGGCGAGGGCGGTTTCTTGGTCGGCGGCTCTTTGAACGCGTCGCCGCGGAGATCCCAAGCGACTCGATTGATCCCGAGCGTGACGCTCTGCTCGAACGAGCGAATCCGCTCTCCCGCGGCGTTGCGGATCTGAATTTGCACCTTCGGCTTCTTGTCACCCTCGGTATTTGCGGGGTTCGCGGGATTCGCGGGGTTCGCAGCGCCCGCGGCGTTCGCCTCGTCGGGTTTCTGTCCTTCCAGCGCCGCGGTATCGGCCTTGCGCTTCGCCTCTTTCCGTTCGCGTTCGACCGTAGCGTCCGGATGAGGAAGATCGGGACCGTTGACCACGAACGTCAGAGCGGCGCCGTAGGGTTTGTTCTTCCCCTTGTAGTCATTGCCGCCCGGGAATCGCGGCCCGGTCGAGCGCGAGGCCCAAGACTGCTGCGCGTCGCCGATCGGAAACAGATGGAGCGGCTCGGCGAGTGCCGCCGCCGTCAGCTCGCGCAAGGGCTCCAGATCGTCCAGGATGTAGATGCCGCGCCCGTGGGTGGCGATCAGAAGATCGCGATCCCGGGGCTGGATCGCGAGATCCATCACCGAGACGGTGGGCACGCCGTGACGGAACGGATACCACTTGCCGCCGCCGTCGAGCGAGAACCAGAGACCGAATTCGGTGCCCAGGAACAGGAGGTTCGGCGCCACCGGATCCTGGGTGATCGCGAGAGCGTATCCGCGCAGGTCCGGCGTCACCAGGCTCTTCCAGGTCTTCCCGTAGTCGTCGGTTCGGTAGACGTAGGTCGCGTAATTGGCCCGCCGGTGGTCGTCGAACACCACGAACGCCGTCGCCGGGTCGTAGGTCGAGGCGTGGATGTGGGGAATCCAGGTATTGGCCGGGACGCCGTGAACGTTGCCTTCGACGCTCGTCCAGTCCTTGCCACCGTTCCGCGTGATCTGCAAGCGACCGTCGTCGCTGCCGACCCAAAGCAGATCCTTAGCCTTGGGACTGGGCTCGATCGCGAGCAGCGTCGTGTAGTTCTCGGCACCGGTCACGTCCTGGGTGACGCCGCCGGTTTCCTTCGGCTGCCATTCGGCGCGGTTGGTCGTGAGATCGGGGCTGATCACCGTCCAGGTCTCGCCTCGGTCGGTCGATTTGTGGACGAACTGGCTGCCGTAATAGATCGTGTCAGGGTCGAACGGATCGAGGCCGAGGGCGGAGTTCCAGTTGAAACGCAGCTCCGGGCCATCTTTCGCGCGCACCGGCTGAATCGACTTCCGTTCGCCGGTGTTCAGATTCCAGCGGATCAGCGCTCCCCCTTGGCTCATGGCGTAGCCTTGGGAAGAATCGCGCGGATCGGGAGCGGTGTCGAAGCCGTCGCCGAAGTCGACCTCTTGCCAATGGAGGTTGCGAATGTCGCCCCCCTCCCAGACCGACGAGGGACCGCGCCAGGAACCGTTGTCCTGCAAGCCGCCGTAGACGTGGTAGGGCAGGTCGTTGTCGTACCGAATGTGGTAGAGCTGGGAAAGCGGCAGGCCGCCCGCGAACGACCAGGTATCGCCGTGATCGCGGCTGGTAAACACGCCCCCGTCGTTGCCGTCGATCAGATGGTTCGGGTCGACCGGGTCGACCCAGAGCGCATGATGATCGGGGTGGGCCGCCCCGGCGCTCGCCAGGGTCTTCCAGGTCTTTCCGGCATCGGTTGAGACGTCGAGCGTCACCTCCAGCCGGTAGAGTCGATTCGGATCGGCGGAATCGACGCGGATGTCGGCGAAATAGAACGGCCGGTCGTTGATGTCCGGATCGGTATTGATCGCATCCCAGGAGAGGCCGCCGTCATCCGACCGGAGCAGGGCGGGTTTCTTCGCCTCGACCAGCGCATAGACGATCTTCGGGTTCGAGCGCGCGATCGCGAGTCCGATCCGGCCGAGCTCGCCCTTCGGCAGGCCGTCGTCCTCCGTGAGCCGCTGCCAGTTCTCGCCGCCGTCGTTGCTCACGTACAGACCGGAGCCCGGGCCGCCGGAGCGGAACTTGTACGGCCAGCGGCGGAAGTCCCACATCGCGGCGAACAGCTTGTTCGGGTTGCTCGGGTCCATCACCAGGTCCGCGCAGCCGGTGCGCTCGTCGACGTAGAGCACGCGCCGCCAGGTGGCGCCGCCGTCGGTCGTCTTGTAGACGCCGCGCTCGGGGTTCTCGCCCCAGATCTTGCCCAGCGCCGCGACGTAGGCCACCTGGGGATTCTTCGGGTCGATCGCGATCCGATGGATGTGCTCGGTCTTCTCGAGCCCCATCCGCTTCCAGGTCTTGCCGCCGTCGAGAGTTTTGAACAAACCTTCGCCGATCGAGACGCTGTTGCGCGGGTTGCCCTCGCCGGTGCCCACCCAGACCACCGCGGAATTCGTCGGATCGATCGCGACCGCGCCGATCGACGCGACCGGCTGGTCGTCGAACACCGGCTCCCAGGTGAGACCCGCGCTCTCGGACTTCCAGACGCCGCCGGTAGCGGAACCGACCCAAATCACCGAGGGATTGCGCGGGTCCGAATCGATCGAAGCGATCCGGCCGCTCATCGCCGCCGGGCCGATCGATCGCGCCTTGAGGCCCGCGAGCAGAGCAGGGTCGATTCTCGCGCCGGCGCCGAACGAGGGAAGCGAAAGCAGGGTGGCGAGCGCGAAAAAGCTGACGATCATGCGGCGCATGGACGGCCTCCCGGGGAAGATTTTTCGCGGCCAAGAGTAGCGGGCGAGGGCGCCAGGGGCAAGGTACCCGGCGACGCAACCTTTCTCCCGAAGAGGCGTATCCTCATCAGCGGCTTCGCACCCCCGAGTGCCGAATGGTAAGCCCCCGGACGGGTCCGGTAAGCTTGCCCGCCTACCGAGCCGCCTAAGAGGAGAGAACGAGAATGCTTCGCAAATCATTGACGACTTTCGCCGTTGCCGCGGTCTTTGCCGTTTCCGCCTTCGGGCAGACCGCCGACGAGCTGATCGAAAAAAACATTCAGGCCCGCGGCGGACTCGAGAAGATGAAGGCCGTGCAGTCCCTGCGAATGACCGGCAAGATCGTGGTCGGACCGGGAATCGAAGCGCCGTTCGTTCGCGAGACCGCTCGCCCGAACAAGATCCGCCTGGAGTTCACCATTCAGGGCATGACGGCGGTGCAGACCTTCGACGGCACGAACGCCTGGGCGCTGATGCCTTTCCTGGGCAAGAAAGAGCCGGAGGCGATGACCGCCGACGAGCTCAAGGACGTCGAGGACCAAGCCGACATCGACGGGCCGCTGGTCGACTACAAAGCGAAGGGCCATGCGGTCGAGCTGATCGGCAAAGAGGACATCGAAGGCACTCCCGCCTTCAAGCTCAAGGTGACGAAGAAGAACGGCGACATCGATTACACCTTCTTGGACGCTGAGAGCTTCCTGGAGATCAAGGGCCAGTCGAAGCGAATGGTGCGCGGCCAGGAGGTCGAGGTCGAGACCTCGCTCGGCGACTATAAAGAGGTCGACGGCGTTCTCTATGCCTATTCGATCCAGCAGAAGCCGAAGGGAGCGCAAGGCGCGGGCAACCTGGCGATCACGATCGACAAGATCGAGACCAATCCGACCCTTGCGGCCGATCGTTTCGACAAGCCGGCGAGTCTCGCGGCGCCCGCCGCTCCGCAGCCCAAGTAGACAACCACGACTCTCGGGGCTCGCGTCGACACTCTGCGACGCGGGCCCTTTCGCGTTCGCGCCGCCCGCTCCGGGCCGGTGCTCGCTCCAGTCCCTTCGGAAAGGGAGAACCATGCCTTCGCTGAGCCATTTCACCCGCGGCCGCCATGCGGCTTTCGCTCTGATCCTCTTCGCGGTCTCGACGCTCGGCGCCCATCGCGCCGTGGCGCAGGAGATCGATTCCAACACCTTCGGCGGTCTGGCGGCCCGCGCGATCGGCACCGCGACCACGGCCGGCCGCATCGCGGCGATCGACGCCGTGCCGACCAACCCGCTGACGATCTACGTCGGCGCGGCTTCGGGCGGCGTCTGGAAATCGACCGACGGCGGCATCGCCTACAAGCCGATCTTCGACGAGCAGACGATGTCGATCGGCGCGATTCGCGTCGACCCGTCGAACCCGAAGACGATCTGGGTCGGCACCGGCGAGTCGTGGACCCGCAACAGCACCTCCTATGGCGACGGCGTCTACAAATCGACCGACGGCGGCGACAACTGGCAGAAAATGGGCCTGGCCGACAGCGAGCGGATCGCCCGCATCCAGGTGAGCCCGAAAGATTCGAACACAGTCTGGGTGTGCGCCACCGGCCACTTGTGGAACGCCAACGAAGAGCGCGGCGTGTTCAAGACCACCGACGGCGGCAAAACCTGGAAGAAGACGCTCTACGCCAATCCCGACACCGGTTGCTCGGACATCAGCGTCGACCCCCAAGATCCGCGCGTCGTCTACGCCGGGATGTGGACCTACCGCCGCACCGCCTGGTCGTTCAGCTCCGGGGGTCCGGGCAGCGGCCTCTACAAGTCGACCGATGGCGGCGACACCTGGAAACCGGTCGGCAACGGCTTGCCCGCGGGTCTCAAAGGACGCGTCGCGGTCGCCCTCGCTCCGTCGCGGCCGAGCGTCGTCTACGCCTTGGTCGAGTCCGAGAGCACGGCGCTCTATCGTTCGGACGACTCCGGCGGTTCCTGGTCCGAAGTGAACTCGGCGTTCAACCTGCAGGTCCGGCCGTTCTATTTCGCCAACCTGTTCGTCGATCCGACCGATTTCAACACGGTCTACAAGCCCGGCCTTTCGCTCACCCTGTCGCAGGATGGCGGCAAGACTTTCAGCAGCGGCGGCCTGGGCGACGGGCCGCACTCGGACCACCACGCGCTATGGATCGATCCGCGCGATCCGAAGCTCCTGATTCTCGGCACCGACGGCGGGATCTACATCTCCTACGACCAAGGCAACCGCTGGCGGTTCGTAGGGGCCCTCCCCGTGTCGCAGTTCTACCATGTCACCTACGACATGGAGCGCCCGTACAACGTCTACGGCGGCCTCCAAGACAACGGTTCCTGGATGGGGCCATCCGAGGCGGTGGGCGGGATTCACAATCGGCATTGGCAGAACATCGGGAGCGGCGACGGTTTCTGGGCGATGCGCGACAGCGCCGACGCGGACTATGTCTACTCCGAATCCCAAGGCGGAGCGATTGTGCGAGTCAACGTCAAGACCGGGGAATCGCGCGACATCAAGCCCTCGCCGGGCAGCGGCGACCCGGACTACCGCTTCAACTGGAACTCGCCGATCGCGCAATCGCCGACCCGGCCGGGAGTGCTTTACCTGGGTGGCCAATTCCTGTTCCGCAGCCTCGACCATGGCGAGTCGTGGACGAAGATTTCGCCCGACCTCACTACCAACGATCCGGCCAAACAGAAGCAGCGCCAGTCGGGCGGGCTGTCGATCGACAACTCGAGCGCCGAAAACCACACGACGATCTTCACCGTCGCCGAGTCGCCCAAAGACCCGAATCAGATCTGGGTGGGCACCGACGACGGCAACGTCCAGCTCACCCGCGACGGCGGCAAGAGCTGGTCCAACCTGGTCAAGAACCTCTCCGGGTTGCCTAAGAACGCCTGGGTTTCGACCATCGAGCCGAGCCCCTACGATGCGGGGACCGCGTTCGCGACGTTCGACAACCACACGACCGGCGACATGAAGAGCTATGTCTACGAGACGACTGATTTCGGCCAGACCTGGAGGTCGCTCGCCACGGACTCGCTCGCCGGTTATGCCCACGTCGTGCGGCAAGATCCGGTCAACCCGAATCTGTTGTTCGTCGGTACCGAGCTCGGTCTTTATCTGTCGGTCGATCGAGGCACCACCTGGGCGCGATTCACCGGCAACCTCCCGAGAGTCGCCGTGCGCGACATCGCGATCCATCCGCGGGAAGGCGACCTGATTCTCGCCACCCACGGCCGGGGCATCTACATCATCGACGATCTCACCCCGATCCGACAGTTGACTCCGGAGATCCGCAACGCCGAAGTGGCCTTCCTGCCGGCGCGGACCGCGGTGCAGAAGATCGAGGCGGGCCTCCAGAACTTCGCGGGCGACGACGAGTTCGCGGGCCAAAACCCGGACGATGCCGCGCAGATCGTCTACTACCTCAAAAAGCGCCACGTGGTCGGCGAGCTCAAGATCGAGGTGTTCGACTCGGCGGGCAAGCTGCTCTCCACGCTGGCTGCGGGCAAGCGCAAGGGCATCAACCGGGTCCCCTGGTCGATGCGCCTGGCGCCGCCGAAGTTGCCGGCCGCGACGTCGCTCGTGATCTCGGGCGGCAATTCGTTCGCGGGACCCCGCGTGCCGCCCGGCACGTACACGGTCAAGCTCACCCGGGGAGGCCAGACTCTCACCCAGGAGATCCAGGTCGTTTCCGATCCGCGCGGGAAGCACACGCCCGAAGATCGGGCGGCGCAATACGCCGCGGCGCTCGAAGCCTACAACTCGCTCACGACGCTCACCTACGTGGTCGAGACCCTGGCCGACGTGCGCGCCCAGGCCGATGCGAAAGCAGCGGAATCCAAAGCCGGAGATCCGGCCAAGAAGCCGCTCGAAGCGCTGTCGAAACAGATCTGGGAGCTGTACAAGACGCTCGTCGCGACGGGTCCCGGCGGTTGGTTGTCGGGCGAAGAGCAGCTGCGCGAAAAGCTCACGGCCGCTTACGGCGGGATCAACGGCTACGACGGCCGGCCGACCCGAGCCCAGCTCGATGCCAAGGCGCTGCTCGAAAAGCAGCTCGCCGACGCGGGAACGAAGCTCGAAGCGTTCCGCGCGAAGGACGTGCCCGCGGTGAATCGCGAGCTCGCCAAGTCCAAACGCGAGCCGATCAAGTCCAAACTCGCGAAGAGTGGGAGCAAAAGCAAAAAAAGTAGGGGCAGGGTTTCCCTGCCCGCGGTGTTTCCCTGCCCGCGGTGCCTCCCTGCCCGCGGGGTTTCGCCGGTCGGCTTCCCCCTAAGATCTCGCCCAAAGTTCGGCCGGAGCGCTTCGAAGGCGCTCCGGCCGTTGCCTTATGCGACGCGGCAGATCGGCCGGCTGGCGGCGAGGTAGCTCGCGACCTCGCGGACCATCTCGATCGTGGCGCTCCCCGTTTCGACCGCCCGGCGCAGCATCAGGACCGCGCCGATCGTCCCTCGTTCGAGGTCGCGCGTCCGGTAGGGCAGGAAGATCTCGCCGAACAGTCCGATCATCTCCCCTCGGCGTCCCTGACTCCAATAGAGCTGCACCAGGTCGAGAAGCACGCCCGCCGCGTCCTGGCTGAGCCCCGCCGCGAGGAGATGGCCGCGCACCGCGAGGAGGGCCGCCTCGCCCTCGGCCAGGCTGCCCACCGCGAGCGCCGCGCGCGCTTCGATCCAGCGGACGCGGAGGATTTCGTCTTCGTCGCCGAGCCGTTCGAACAGCGAGCGGGCGCGCCAGAGGTGCCCGAGCGATTCCCGCGCGCGATCGGTCTCCAGGAGCAACGCGCCGAGCCCCTGACGGCAGCAGGCGAGCCGGCGGGGCTCCCGCGCGGGATCGATCAGATCGACGGCCTCGGCGAGCGCCTCGATCGCCAGATCCGGCCGTTTCGCCCGCGCCGCCATCGGACCGACTTCGGCGAGCGTGGCGGCCAGAAGATCGCGCTCGCCGAGCTTCCTGTAGAGCGCGGCGGATTCAAGACCGAGGGCGGCCGCGGCCTCCGCCCGACCGCGGGAGAGCTCGAAGCGCGCCTCGTAGCGGGAGATCTCGGCCCACTCCCAAGGATCCTGGGAGCTCAAGGCATAGAGCGAGTGCGCCATCCGGAACGACTGCTGCGCCTCCTCGGAGAGGCCGGCTTCGCGCGCGACGTCCCCCCGATGCGCCCAGGCCCGGGCCTCGAGGTCGCGCACCACCGAGGCTCCCCACTCGGAGGCATCGAGACGCTCCGCGAGCACGAGCGCCAGCTCCACCAGGTGCCGTGCCCGGTCCGGAGGAGCGCCGGCCCCGCGAGCGGTCCAGGTCGCCAGGGCGGCGCGCCGTCGGAGGATTTCTTCGCAGAGAGGAGGGATCGCGAAGCGGGATTCCTTCTGCGCCAGAACGAGCCGATCCTCAGGCGGCGCGGCGAGCAGCTCGGCGAGCAGCTCCGGCGTTCTCTGGCGCGCCGCCGCGAGAACCGGCCGACGCTCCCGAGCGATCCGAACCGCGCGGTCCATCCCCTCCCGGTAATCGGCCAGGCCGGACTCGGATTTGGCCCGGCCGGTCGGTTTCGCGGCCGATTTCGCGTGTGGGCGCGGAGGGGGAGCCTGCCAGAGGTCGCCGGCCAAATTGCGGCAGGTTGGGCAACCGCCGATCAGATGGCGAACGACCCGCTTCCGCTCGTCCGCGTCCAGCTCGCCCCGCAGAAAGCGCTCCAGAAGGGATGGATCAGGGTGGCTCGCCGTCACTTTCGGACCTCCTTTGCCGAACCGGTCTCTCTCCAGGAAGGAAACTCGACGCCCCGAGAGGATAAAAAAACAGGTCGGCGGCAGCATTGCGGCAAAAAATTTTCTCGTTGCCAGCAACTCTAGGCGCTGCATCTTGTCTTTGTCAAGCAACAAGTTGCGGTCGCAAGCTACTGCGGGCCAGGATGTAAGTTATTGAAAGAACTGAGCTTACGGTTGCCAAGGAAGATCGGTCGCGCTATCGTAGTCGCCATGCCAATCTTTCATGGTTTGGGGAGATCCTTGCGTTGGTTGCGCGACCGCCAGGGCAAGAGGCAGTACCAGGTGGCCGACACCGCCGGAATCACCAAGGCGATGCTCTCGGCCTACGAAACCGGCAAACAGAAGCCGTCCCTGGACACGCTCGAAAAGATCCTCGAGGCGCTCGGCAGCGACCTGTCGGATCTTCACAGCGCGCTCCAGATCGTCAATGAGCGCCCGCCGACCGGGCGCCGCCCGGAGCCGCAGAACCCGAGCGGCTGGGCCTCCGTCTGGCGCGGCGGATTGGCGGCCGGTTCCGAGGCCGGACCGAAGGTCGACGTCTATCGAACGCTTGGGATCGACCGTCCGCTGCCGGAAGAAGAGGAGCAGGCGTTCGGCGAGATGCTCGCCGGCTTCTACCGCCTGCTGCGCTTCCTCCACCGCGCCGGCTCGCCCGCCGAGGTGGCGGAAGACGAACGGGTCGACGTCTTCTCGGAATGAAGGCGCCCCGGCCGCTCTAGAGCGGCAAGAGCGCGTAGCGCAGGACGAGCAGCAGGGCCAGTCCCCAGAGCGCCGGGTGGACCTCGCGCCACTTGCCCGCGGCCGCTTTGGCCAGCGGATAGACGATGAAGCCCGCGGCCAGGCCGTGGGCGATGTTGAACGTCAACGGCATCAGAACCGCGGTCAAGAACGCCGGGGCCGCCTCGGTCGGGTCGCTCCAATCGATCTCGCGCACGGCCCCCATCATCAGTATGCCGACCAGGACGAGCGCCGGCGCAGTGATCGGGTACGAGCCGTCGACGCCTAAACCCACCACCTCGACGAGCGGCGAGATCACCAGCGAGCCGAACAGCAGCAGGCCGGTGACTACGCTCGCGAAACCGGTCCGCGCGCCGGCAGCGACCCCCGCTCCGCTTTCGATGTAGGAGGTGACCGCCGAGGTGCCGACCAGGGCGCCGGTCACCATTCCGGCTGCGTCCGCGGTGAGCGCGCGATCGAGCCGCGGCAGCTCGCCCTTGGCGTCGGCGAGCCCCGCCTGATGGCCGATCGCGAGCAGCGTCCCGAGCGTGTCGAACAGGGTGAAGAAGAGGGTGGTGAGAATGAGCGGCAAATAGCGCCAGGAAAGCGCGCCCAAGATGTCGATCTGGAGGCCCGGTAGGTCGAAGAGGGGAACCCGCACGATCTCGTGAGGCAAGGGCACGGCGCCGACACCGAGCGCTGCGACGATCGAAGCTAGAAGACCCCAGAAGATCGCGGTCCGAATCCCGCGCGCGTAGAGCACGAGAGTGACGACCAATCCGAAAAGCGTGAGCAGCGCCGGGCGCGACGAGAGCGGCGCCAGGGCCACCAGGGTGTTCGGATCGGCGCGGATCAGCCCTCCCTGCTGCAAGCCGATGAACGCGATGAACAGGCCGATGCCCATGGCGCCCGAGAGGGTGAGGACGCGCGGCACCGAGCGCACCAGGAACGCCCGCGCGCCGACCAGGGTGAGCAGGACGAACAGCAGCCCGGTCCAGAACACGATCCCCAGCGCGGTCTGCCACGGAACTCCCGCCCCGATGCAGATGCCGTAGGCGAAGAACGCGTTCAACCCCATGCCGGGAGCCAGGGCGACGGGGTAGTTCGCGAGCAGTCCCATCAACAGAGTGGCGACCCCGGCGCTGATCGCCGTGGCGGCGATCGCCCCCGGAAGCGGCATGCCTGCCGCCTGGAGGATCACCGGGTTGACGAACAGGATGTAGGCCATGGTGAGAAACGTCGCGAGCCCACCCAGCGCTTCGCGCCCCGGAGTGGAGCCGGCGGCGCGGATGCCGAACATTCGTTCGAGGATTCCTTGTGGCATGGTCGTAAGGTTCCTCCGTTCACTCTTCGTCGGGCGCGGGTTCTGCTTCTTCGAAGGTGTCGTCTCGTCGGCCGTTCCGCCCGCCTCGCGGCAAAGAAGGGTCGCGACGGAACACCGCCACCTCCGGATTCACGAAGACCAGGCTCGAATAGGTACCCTGAGTATCCAGGACATCCCAGCGCGAGCGCCAATCGAAGCGCTTGGCGAGAAAATAGCCGACCTTCCCCGAGAGCAACCGGTCGTACGCCGCGCGCTCAACGGGAGTGCGCAGGTCGATCACGTTGACCGCGACGATTCCGGGCGCGCGCCGCGCGAGCACCGCCGGAAAGTTCCCCCAGCCGGCATGCGGCATCCGCGGCGCGTGCTTTGCCCGGCCGAGGGCCAAAGAATTCCTGAGCCCGCCGTTGGCCCGCGCGAAGGCCTCGGCGTCGTAGCGCGCGTCGTGCAACATCCGCCGATCGACCGACAGGGCGTAGAGGATGCCGAAGCCGAGAATCGAAGCCGCGGCCAGGGTGCCGAGAGCTCGAAGCACCGGCCGGCCGGAGAGAGTGATCGCCGATAGGAGGCGGCCGGCGGGCAGCGCGAGGAGCAGGGCGAGCGGCAGCACGTAACGGTCGCGGCTGAACAGGATCGGCAGCAGAAAGAACAGATAGTACGAGCCGCCCAGGATCGCCAGGGCGAAGAGGAGTTTCCTCTCTCTGCCGCGAGACGTGGCGAGCGCATGCACCACGCCTAGCCCGCCCGCCACGAACGCCGGCCAGCCCATGCAGAACCGCAGGTGCGACAGGTTTTCGATCAGGTTGCCGAAATGGCCCGCCGGGGTGTTGGCGAACGCCTTCGCCTCTTCCGACTGCGGCCCGAGCAGGGTGCGTACGTGGGCGAGAAACCCGCCGAAGTTAAAGGGCCAGTTGTAGATTGCCGCGGCGAGCCCGAGCCCCAGCCCCAACACCGCGAGGATGCGCCGGTCGAACAGGGCGGCGAAGAATCCCCCGCGGGCACCCTCCCGCGTCCGAGCCCGCATCAGCGAAGGGAGCACCGCGAGAGGCACCAGGACATAGAGGCCGTAGGCCTGGTCCTTGCTCGTGATCGCGAAAACCGCGCAGGCCCCGAACAGCAGATAATCGCGCAGCCGATGGCCGTCCAGAAGGCGAACGAAGAAGACCAGCGACAGCGCGAACCAAAACAGGAACGGCATCTCCACGTTCGCGGTCTTCGCGAAGTAGACGAACGGCGCGCCGGTCGCGACCAGCGCCCCGGCGAACAGCCCGGCGCGCGGGCTCGACACCGAACGCCCGACTTCGGCGATCGCCGCGACGGCGCCGAGCGCCATGGCGACGCTTACCAGCCGCGACAGGATGAACAGCCAGCTGTTGAGGTCGATCCCTTTGGCGGGTACCGGGCCGATCCCGGCGAGCGCCCGAATCGGCGTTTGAAACAACGCCAGAAGGTAGAAATGAAACGGCGGGTACTTGGTGTGCCAGCCGCCGGAGAACGCGCGGTGCAACCCCGCCGCCACTTGGTTCGGCCGGATCTCGTCCCCCGCCCAACCGCGCCAGCTCGGCAAACCCCAGGCGATTCCCAGCAGGAAGAGCACGGCGGCACCCGCGAGAAGCGCGAACCAAGCGATCCGAAAGCCGCGACCGGTTGCCGGTTCCACAAGGACCGCGGCGTCGGCCGCGCTCAAGAGTCGGCTCCTTCGGGGAACCGCCACTCGGCGGAGAGCCCGGCGGCCGTCTTCTCGATCCGCGCGGCGATCGGCGGCAACAGATCTTCCGGATGGAAACTCTCCGCGCTTGCCACGTGGCGCAGGTTCTGCCGCGGGCTCCGTTCCGCGACAGCACCCGGCGGCAACGTCAGTCGGTCGCGCACCGCGATTCTCCGTTCGTTCGCCTCGATCTCCCGCTCGAATCGCGGGGCGTTCGGGCTGTCCCTCTGCGGCTTGAAGATCAACCAACGCCGCAGCGGCTTGAGCAGCCGCGCGCCGAGCACCTTCGAGGCGAGCCGGAGGAGGGCGTGCTTCCAGGGGGTGGGCACCAGAAAGCTCGCTTTGCGAAAGGTGCCCGCGATCCGCAGGTGATCGTCCCCCGCGCCTTTGGCCTCGATCCGCGCCTCGGCCCCCTGCCACCAGTTGCTGGTCCAAAGGGTGGACCCGACGAGGAACCGCCAACCGTGATCGAGCAGCGGAGGCGCGTTGCGCCGATGGATGCGCACGAGCCCCCCTTTTCGCAGACCGATTGCGGCGCTCCACGTCCGGTCCGCGCTCCAGACGATCCGGTAGCCCGCGCCGTCGAACGTCACGCCGCTCCGCTCAGGCAACGCCTCGCCCGGCAGCATGCGATCGAGATGAGGCAGAGACCGCACGACGCTCGCGTAGACATAATGGCTGTGGTAGCGGTCGTCGGTCGCCCAAAGAAAATGCGCGGGGTCGTCGGCATCTCGAAACAGCGTCTCGACCAGCCACGCCGCTCGGGCGTTGCGCGCCCCGGTTCGGGCGAGACCGTAAGGGACGACGTAATCGGTGTTCCGGCTGTTGAGGGTCGAAGGGAGCCGCCCGTCGACGCCGACCAGAGAGGCGAGAAACTCGACCGCCCGATCGATCGCGGCTGGTGCGCGCGGATCCTCCGTCGCGTCGTGGTAGTCAACCAGCGCATCGATCGCCACGGTCAGATAGCCGAAGTCGGGGCCGCCGTATTCGGGAAACCACCCTTCCGCATGTTGGCTCGCGAACAACCGATCGGCATGTTCGGTCGTCCGTGTGGGGCGGGGAGAGATCTCCGGCAGCCGTGCCGCGAGAGCGAGCGCGGCGAGCCCCGCCGCCTGTTGGTTCGAAGCTTCCGTCTCCCGCCGGCCCTCCAGATGCGTCGCGAGACGCGACAGCCCGCGCCATTCGATTTTGGCGAGAACGTCCGGCCGCGAAGTCTTCCAGTCGAGCGCCAACCGCGCCGCGGTATAGAGCCCGAACGCCGCGGCGGGATAGCTCCGCTCGTACGGGAAATACTCGTCCACCCCGCCATCGCGCCGCACCTGGGTCGCGAGGGAGTTGACCGCCGCGACGGCCCACGATTCGATCCGCGCCGGATCGCCCGGCAGGTCCAGATCGTCGCGGAGCAACGCGTCGAGCGTAAACGCCCCCTGCTGCAAGATCGCCGAGGAAAAATCGCGGATCTTGTAATGCCAGTGGTTGCGGTCGAAGTTGCCGAACCGGGGCGAATCCGGATCTCGATCCATCTGGGTGAGCACCCGCGGCAGCTGCCGTTCGGCATACGCCCGGAGAGCGCGCAAGAGGTAGCTCATCGCTCGCCCTGGCGGCCCGCGAAGCCGACGATCTCCGCCCAGCGCTCTGGATTCGGCCGGAACGAGAAATCGACCGCCGCCAGCCCCTTCCGCTTGGTCGGCTTGGAGATCGACTTCCACCCCTTGCGGAGCGCATTGAACGCCGGACCGACGAGCCCGAGCGGCAGCCGAGAGACGATCCACCGCGCCCACCGCTGCCGGCCGAGGCGAAACGAGCCGCTGATCACGGCTTCTACCACCCGGCGCTCCCGCGCGATCGAGGTGGGACGATAGCCGTAGTCGGGAACCGGCTTACCCGCCCGCGCCTGCGCATCGAGCCGGAGAAACGCGCCGCGCTTCTTGAAATCGATCATGTGCCCATGCATCGTAGCGGCCCGCTGCCAATCGACGGGAGAGAGCGCGAGCCGTCCGGCGTTCTTCATCTCGGCCAGCAGCTCGACCGCCGCCGGACTTCGCGCCACCACGACCGAGTGGCCGCCCCCGGCGGTTTCCAGCTCCGGGCTCCAGGCGTCGCCTACCGACAGGTCGGTCGCCTCGTTGGTGAAATCCGGCACGATCTGACAGTTGCGCGAGATGAAGAACGGGATCAGGTAGTTGTAATAGAACTTGTGAGCCGAAAACACTCGGCCCTCAGCGGTCTCGACCCGCAGATACCCCGGCCATTCGCCTGCCCGCCATTCGAGTTTCGCGATCGCCACGTCGTCCGCCACCCCATGGCCGCGCAGGAACGCCCGCACCGCGCCGCGATACATGTTGGTGCCGACATACGGCCCGAGGACGAACGCGACTTTCAAGGCCGCGGGGTGCCCGGCCGCTTGCAGCATGCGCAACGCCGCCACCTGCTCGGGCAGGCCGACGAACGCGAGCCGCCCTTCGAAATTCGCCATCTCAGGAAGGATCGACAGCATCGGCGTCACCGCATAGACGCTCTGCGCCGCGGCGAGCACCTCGTCGCGCGTTCGGGCGATCACCGGACTCGCGGTGTCGGGTACGGGCACCCCCTGCCGGCAGACGATCGCGCCGTCGATCTGTCCCGTCTCCAGCAGGTGGATCAACACGCCCGAGATCACGCCGCCCGAAGCGCCTCGCCGCCGCACGGTTTCATCCGCCGCATGGCCGACGAAGATCTGCTCGAACGGCCCGATCAGCCAAGACTCCGGCGGCCGGCCGAGATGGGCGAACAGTTCCGGATACGGTATCCCGCGCCCGGGGCAGACGGCCCAGGCGAGCGCGAGGGCCTCGTCCGCCCCCTCAATTCCGATCCACCGTGGCAGCGGCCCGCGCGCCGTCTCCTCGAAGCGCAGCAACTCGGGCGCCAGACCCACGCACGCGCCGCAGTGCAGGCAGTTGCCCGGCTCGATCACCTCCCGCTCGAACCGATTCCAGAGCGGCGATCCGCTCAAGGCCGGCGGTCCTCGCTCGGCCGGGCGGGAGCCTGCGGCCCAAGCTCCAGGCGGCGCAGGCGGAGCTGGTTCTCTTCGAGCAATCGACGATTCGCCGCGAGCAGGTCGGCCACGAAGCCGAGACTCCAGGTCTGAAAGCCGATCAGAACCAGGATCGCGGCCAAGATCAGCGACGGCGCGCGCACTCTCGTCGAGCCCTGAAGGTAGAACACCAGCCAGCGCACGAGCAGAAAAAGGCCAGGGGTGATGAACGCGGTGCCGACCCAGAAGAACGACCGGAGCGGCCGGTAGAGCAGGAAGATCCGCAGGATCGTGAACACCGAGCGGCGCACGTAATCCCCGATCCCTTTGACCAGTCGCGAGGGGCGCAGATCCTCGTTGGTCCGGATCGGCACCCAGGTGATCGGAATCCCCTTCATCCCCGCCTGAATGATCGTCTCCAGTGTGTAGGTGTAGCGCGAGAAGACGTTCAGCTGAAGGGCGGCGTTGCGCGAAAACGCCCGGAACCCGCTCGGGCTGTCCGGAATCGTGGTCCCCGAAGCCTTCCGCACGACCCAGCTGCCGACCTTCTGGAGCAACTTTTTGAACGGCGAGAAGTGGGTGATCTCGTCGATCGGCCGCGCGCCGATCACCATCTCGGCCCGCCCGGCGAGGATCGGCTCGATCAGCTTCGGGATGTCCGCCGCGTCGTACTGGTTGTCGGCGTCCGTGTTGACGATGATGTCCGCCCCGGCCCGGATCGCCCCTTCGAGCCCCGCCATGAACGCCCGGGCAAGCCCCTGGTTGGTGCCGAACCGGACCACGTGGTCCACCCCGTGCGCCCGCGCCACCTCGACGGTTCGATCGGTCGAGCCGTCGTCGACGATCAGCCACTCGACCCGGTCGATCCCCGGCAACGAGCGCGGCAGGGCCGCGAGCGTGGTCGGCAGAGAAGCCTCCTCGTTGAGGCACGGAATCTGGATGATCAGCTTCATCGGATGCACCGCGGGCGGCCTAGCCTATCGCGGCAGGGCGGGCGAGATCTCGGGAGGCTCCCCTCCGGAATTCGAATTCGGCCGTTTCGAGAACGAACTCGAGAAACCGGAAAACGAATTCGAAGCCCTCGAGAACGTTCTCGAACCGTTCGAGAACGAATTCGAGCTCCTAGAGAACGAAATTCAAGAGGCGAAAATCGAAATCCAGCTTCTCGAGAACGAATTGGAAGCGCTGGAATTCGAATTCGAACAGCTCGAAAACGAATTCGAGCCCGTGGAAAACGAAATCCAGGAACTCGGCGCACACCGTATCTCCAGGCAATGCAGTCACTTAAGGGCCGGAGTCCGGCCTTGTGAGCGCCGTTCGCCGAACGTCCTGAATCGACGAATGCAGCCTGAGATCTACGGCAGGGGCGGAGGACATACACTCTCTCCAGGGAGCCAACCGCAAAGGGATCGACATGACGAAGCCGCCAGATCGAACGTGGGAGGGTGCCGACGCCTACGAGGCCTTCATGGGCCGCTGGAGCCGCCCCTTGGCTCAAAAGTTCATCGAATGGCTTCAGCCGCCGCCCTCAGCTCATTGGCTCGAAGTGGGGTGCGGGACCGGAGCGCTCACCGCCGCGATCTGCGACCGTTGCGAGCCGGCCTCTGTCCTTGGCTCTGATCCCTCGGCACCGTTCCTGGAGCACGCGCGAATCCAGGTTTCGGACGCCCGCGCCTCGTTCGTCGTCGCGGGAGCCGAGTCCCTTCCCCATCGAGAGGGCGGATTCGACGCCATCGTCTCGGGGCTGGTCTTCAATTTCCTGCCGGATCCCGTCCAGGTCGCGGCCTCTGTTCGTGAACGCCTTCGTCCGGGAGGCCTTTTCGCCTTCTACGTCTGGGACTACTCGGAAGGCATGGAGTTCTTGAGGGCCTTCTGGGAAGAGGCGATCGCCGCCGA
>Ga0068860_100000889_pt1 | contig 33171 bp, 27 predicted proteins | sample KBSSwiS32_FD_66597 | JGI IMG/M metagenome (GOLD analysis project Ga0068860, IMG submission 66597) | Switchgrass rhizosphere microbial communities from Kellogg Biological Station, Michigan, USA - KBS Switchgrass S3-2 | ecosystem: Host-associated > Plants > Roots > Rhizosphere > Soil ... | reverse complement strand
GCCTGGAGCTGGTGCGACTGCAACCACGGATGGTCCGGGCCCTGCACCACGCGCAGCACGTTGCGGGCCAGCTCCTTGCGCGCCACGTACCACGGCGCGTGCTCGGCGCCACCGCGTCCGCTTGCCGGCTTCAACCCGCCGATGCCCAGGCCTTGGCGCTGCCCCAGCGTGTAGAAGCTCAGGCCGACGTGGCGGCCCACCGTGCGGCCGCGGTCGTCCTCGATCGCGCCGGGCGCTTGGCGCAGGTAGCGGTTGAGGAACTCGCGAAACGGCCGCTCGCCGATGAAGCAGATGCCTGTGGAATCCTTCTTCTTCGCGTTGGGCAAGCTGATCTCGGCGGCCAGTTCGCGCACCTGCGTCTTTTTGAGATCGCCCACCGGAAACAGCGTGCGCGCCAGTTGCTGCTGGTTCAGCCGGTGCAGGAAGTAGCTCTGGTCCTTGCTGCCGTCCAGCCCCTTGAGCAGCTCGAAGCTGCCGGCGCGCTGGCGCACGCGCGCGTAGTGTCCGGTGGCGATCTGCTCGGCACCGAGCCGCAGCGCATGGTCGAGAAAGGCCTTGAACTTGATCTCGGCGTTGCACAGCACGTCGGGGTTCGGCGTGCGGCCGGCGCGGTACTCGCGCAGGAACTCGGCGAACACGCGGTCCCTGTACTGGGCGGCGAAGTTGACGTGCTCGAGCTCGATGCCGATCACGTCGGCCACCGCGGCGGCGTCGACGAAATCGATGTTCGACGAGCAGTATTCGCTGTCGTCGTCATCCTCCCAGTTCTTCATGAAGATGCCGACCACCTCGTGGCCCGCCCGCTTGAGCAGCCAGGCGGCGACCGCGGAGTCGACCCCGCCGGACAGGCCGACCACCACACGCGAAGCGCGCATGCGCCGATTTTAGGTTTTGCCCGAGCAGCGGGCGCACCGGGGGGCTACAGCGTGCGGTGCGTGCCGTCGCAGAACGGCTGCTTCGTGCTGTGCTTGCAGCCGCAGAAGTACACCGTGGCCGTCTCATCGGCCGTGTACTTGATCGGCGCGTACGGACCGCCCTTGTGCGAGCCGTCGCAGAACGGCTGGCTCTTGCTGTTGCCGCAGCGGCACCAGAAGTAGTCCTTGCCGGCTTCCACATGCACGGGAAACGGCGCCCGCTGAGCGATCGTGACGGTCATGGCGACTCCTGCGCGTGCGGTGGAGTATCGCCCAGGCCGCTCCTCAACGGGGCCAGCGGCGGCAGTTGGACCGTGGGATCGCTGAACACCACGTCGAGCGCATGGCGGCGTCCGGCCCGGTGGTCGTCGACGCAGCGCATCAGCAGCGGACTGCGGTGGCGTGGCAGGCAGGCACGCAGCTCCTCCGGAGTCAGCCACAGCGTGCGCACGATCTCGGGGTCGAGTGTGCGCCCCGGCAGCGGCTCGCCGACCGCGCCGCAGAAGGCCAGCCGCAGGAACGTCACGTCGCTGGGTGGCGTGCGACGCTGGGCGCGCGACAGGTATACCCCCACCAGCGCGTCAGGCGTGAAGTGGCGGCCGCTCTCCTCGAGCGTCTCGCGAATCACCCCCTCGAGCGGCGTTTCGCCCGGATCGAGGTGACCCGCCGGGTTGTTGAGCATCAGGCCTTCGGGCGTGTGCTCCTCGACCACCAGGTAGCGGCCATCGCGCTCGACGATCGCCGCCACGGTGACGCTGGTTTTCCATCGGGTGTCGCCCATGGGAGCGATGCTACCGATGACTGGCAGAATGCGCCGGCACTCGACGCGCCTTCATGCCGCTGCGCGCGACAGCCGCGAGGAGAGATCATGCAGATCGCCGCACCGGCACCGTGCTGAGGAGTTCAGTTCATGGCTTTGATGATCGGAGTTCCCAAGGAAACGGCCAACGGCGAGAAGCGCGTGGCCACCGTGCCCGACGTGGTGGAAAAGCTCATCAAGCTCGGCTTTTCGGTTGCCGTGCAGAGCGGTGCGGGCGATGCGGCGAACTTTGCCGACGACACCTACCGTGCCGCCGGCGCCGAAGTGGTGGGCTCCGCCGCCGAGCTGTGGGGCAGGTCCGACATCGTGTTCAAGGTACGCCCTCCTAGCGCCGACGAAGTGGGCCTGATGCGCGAAGGCGGCACGCTGCTCGGCTTCATCTGGCCGGCGCAGAACCCCGAGTTGATGCAGCAGCTGGCGGACAGGCGCGCCACCGTGCTCGCGATCGATGCCCTGCCGCGGCAGCTCTCACGCGCGCAGAAGATGGACGCGCTGACCTCGATGGCCGGCATCAGCGGCTACCGCGCGGTGATCGAGGCGGCCAACGCGTTCGGCCGCTTCTTCAACGGGCAGATCACAGCCGCCGGCAAGATTCCCCCGGCCAAGGTGTTCATCGCAGGAGCCGGTGTGGCGGGATTGGCCGCGATCGGCACCGCCGCGAACCTCGGCGCCATCGTGCGCGCCAACGACACGCGCGCCGAAGTGGCCGACCAGGTGGTGTCCCTCGGCGGCGAGTTCGTCAAGGTCGACTACGAGGAAGAAGGCTCCGGCGGGGGCGGCTACGCCAAGGTCATGAGCGAGGGCTTCCAGGCCGCGCAACGCGCGATGTACGCCAGCCAAGCCAAGGACGCCGACATCATCATCACCACCGCGCTGATCCCCGGCAAACCGGCGCCCAAGCTGATCACCGCCGAGATGGTGCGCAGCATGCGGCCCGGCAGCGTGATCGTCGACATGGCTGCCGAGCAGGGCGGCAACTGCGAGCTCACGGTGCCGGGCGAGGCCGTGGTGCGCCACGGCGTGACGATCATCGGCTACACCGACTTGGTGAGCCGCCTGGCCAAGCAGTCGTCGACGCTGTACTCGACCAACCTGCTGCGCGTGACCGAGGAGCTGTGCAAGAGCAAGGACGGCACGATCCACGTCAACTTCGACGACGACGCGATCCGCGGCCTCACGGTGCTCAAGCAAGGTGAGGTCACCTGGCCGGCGCCGCCGCCCAAGCTGCCGGCCGTGCCGCCGAAGCCCAAGACCGCTGCGGTCGTGGCACCTGCGCCCAAAGGGCATGGGCACGGCGCGAGCCAGCCGATGTCGGCAAGGTCGTTGGCCATCGTGTTCGGGCTCGGCGCGCTGGCGTTCGCTCTGGTGGGCCTGTACGCGCCGGTGTCGTTCCTGTCGCACTTTACGGTGTTCGTGCTGGCCTGCTTCGTGGGCTACATGGTGATCTGGAACGTCACGCCGTCGCTGCACACCCCGCTGATGAGCGTGACCAACGCGATCTCGTCGATCATCGCCATCGGCGCGCTGATCCAGATCGCACCGCCGCTCACCGGGGGCGGCGCGGATCGGCCGGGCGGCTTGATCCTCTTGCTGGCGGTGGTTGGGCTCGCGCTCACTGCGGTCAACATGTTCGGCGGTTTCGCCGTGACGCGGCGCATGCTGGCGATGTTCCGCAAGTGACCGGGAGGCAATCATGACCTCGAGCCTGGCCATCGCCTCCTACATCGGCGCCACCATTCTGTTCATTCTGAGCTTGGGCGGCCTGTCCAACCCGGAGACCGCGCGTCGCGGCAACCTGTTCGGCATGGTCGGCATGGCCATCGCCGTGCTGGCCACGGTGCTCGGGCCCCGCGTCACGCCGGGCGGATATGCGTGGATCGTCGGCGCGCTCGTCGTCGGTGGCGCCGTCGGCCTCTTCGCCGCGAAGAAGGTGCAGATGACGCAGATGCCGGAGCTGGTGGCGTTGATGCACAGCCTGGTCGGCCTGGCGGCCTGCCTGGTGGGCTACGCCAGCTACGTGGACACCTCCACCGTGTTTCCGACCGAGGCCGAGAAGGCGATCCACGAGATGGAGATCTACCTCGGCGTCCTGATCGGTGCCGTCACGTTCTCGGGGTCGATCATCGCCTTCGGCAAGCTGTCGGGCAAGATCGGCGGCAAGCCGCTGCTGCTGCCGGCGCGGCACTGGCTCAACTTGGCGGGCCTGCTGATGGTGGTCTGGTTCGGCCGCGAGTTCCTGCATGCGCAGAGCATCCAGGCCGGCATGGTGCCGCTGCTCGTGATGACGGTGGTCGCGCTGCTGTTCGGCATTCACATGGTGATGGCGATCGGTGGCGCCGACATGCCGGTGGTCGTCTCGATGCTCAACAGCTACTCGGGCTGGGCCGCCGCGGCCACCGGCTTCATGCTCAGCAACGACCTGCTGATCGTGGTGGGTGCCCTGGTCGGCTCGTCCGGCGCGATCCTGAGCTACATCATGTGCCGAGCGATGAACCGCAACTTCATCAGCGTGATCGCCGGCGGTTTTGGAACCGGTGGCGGTGCGTTGGCTGCCGGAGGTGGCGCGGCGCCGCCGGCCGGCGAGGTGACGCCGATCAGCGCGGTGGAGACCGCCGAGTTGCTGCGCGAGGCCAAGAACGTGATCATCGTGCCGGGCTACGGCATGGCCGTGGCGCAGGCCCAGCACACGGTCTACGAGATCACGAAACTCCTGCGCGAGAGGGGCGTGACCGTGCGCTTCGGCATTCACCCGGTGGCCGGCCGCATGCCGGGCCACATGAACGTGCTGCTGGCCGAAGCCAAGGTGCCCTACGACATTGTGCTGGAGATGGACGAGATCAATGCCGACTTCCCCAACACCGATGTCTCGATGGTCATCGGCGCCAACGACATCGTGAACCCGGCCGCGCAGGACGACCCGACGAGCCCGATCGCGGGCATGCCCGTGCTGGAGGTGTGGAAGGCGAAGACCTCGATCGTGATGAAGCGCAGCATGGCCTCGGGCTATGCCGGGGTGGACAACCCGCTCTTCTACAAGGACAACAACCGCATGCTGTTCGGCGACGCGAAGAAGATGCTGGACGAGGTGTTGACCGCGCTCAAGGGTTGAGGCTCGACCCGGGCCGCGCCGCGCGGCGCGAGGCGGGCAGGTGCCGGCTTGAAGCTCGCGATTGGCCTAGCGCAGCCCGCTGGTGTACTTGCGCAGCACGCGCTCGCGCATCTCCGCGGCGGTCGGGGACGCGCTCAGCGGCACCTCGACCGTTTCGGTCGGCGCAGCGGGTGTGGCCTGGTCGGCCTTGTCACCCTGGTGCGCCGGAGCGCTCGCCGCGCGGTTGGACGCGTTGCGTGGCCCGAGGTGATGCTGCTCGACGTACTTCGCATACTGCAGCAGGCGCGCGTCCTGGCTGGTCAGCGCCTGCTGGATCACCTCGCGTGCGTACTCCAGGTCGTGCAGGAAATGACGCACGTCGAGTTGGCGGCCGAACTCGCGGCGCATCGGCACGACCATGCGCACCAGGTAGTTCATCAGCTCGCTGTTGCTGCCGTCGGGTTGACTCATGGTGGCACCGCTGGACATGGCTCAGGGCTGCTATCCGTTCAGGCGTTGGGCGCCAGCATCTCGCCATGCTGGGCCACGTCGAGGCCGACCTTTTCGGACTCGGCGTCGACGCGCAGGCTCAGCACGACGCTGATCACTTTCAGGATGACCCAGGTGGCCGCGCCGGCGTAGGCCATGACGGTCAGCGCGCCCAGCGCGTTGGTCCAGACGGTGGCGGTGATCGGCGCCACCGCCGTGGTGGCCATCACCGGCGTCAGCAGCGTGCCAACCAGCCCGCCCACGCCATGCAGCGCAAAGACGTCGAGCGAGTCGTCGATGCCGGTCTTGGCCTTGAAGTAGACCACTGCGAAGAAGCAGATCACGCCGGTCACCGCGCCGATGATCAGCGCGCCGTCGATGCCGACGAAGCCCGACGCCGGCGTGACGCCGATCAGGCCGGCAATGGCGCCGGTGAAGCTGCCGAGCACGCTCCACTGGCCGCGTCGTACGTATTCGCACAGGCCCCAGAACATCGCCCCCGCGCACGCCGCCACCTGGGTGGCCAGCAGCGCGCCGGCGGCACGCGTGCTGGCCTCGAACGCCGAGCCGGCGTTGAAGCCGAACCAGCCAGCCCACAGCAGGCCAGCGCCGAGCACCGTGATCATCAGGTTGTACGGCACCATCGGCTCCCTGCCGAAGCCGCGCCGGGGTCCGAGCACGATGGCGGCCACCAGGCCGCTGACGCCGGAGGCGATGTGCACCACGGTGCCGCCGGCGAAGTCCATATGGCCCATCTTGGCGAGCCAACCGTTGGGGTGCCAGATCCAGTGCGCGACCGGCGCGTACACCAGCACCGACCACAGCGCCGCGAATGCCACGGTGACGCCCAGGCGCATGCGCTCGGCGGTGGCGCCCAAGATCAGCGCGAACGTGATGATCGCGAACGACAGCTGGAACAGGAAGAAGACCGACTCGGGAATGGTCGGTGCCGCGACGTGCACGCCGACGTTCTTGCCGATCAGACCGTGCGCGAACAGCCGCGTGAAGTCGCCGTAATAGGGGTTGCCCTGCGTGAAGGCTACCGAGTAGCCGCACAGCGCCCACATCACGGTGATCAGCGCGGTGGCCGCCAGTGTGTGAGCCACGATCGACAGCGCGTTCTTCGTGCGCAGCATGCCGCCGTAGAACAGGATGATGCCCGGGATCGTCATCAACAGCACGAGCACCGTGCTGATCAGCATCCATGCGGTGTCGGCGCCATTGATCGCCGAGGCCTTGGCGGCTGAGTTGCCTGGCGCTTCGGTCGCCGCTTGGGCGACCACGGTCGGGATGGCGGCGGGCATGGCGGCCGGTGCTGGCTGCTGCGCCACGGTTGCCTGCGCGTCTCCTGCGGGAGCCGGTTGTGCGAGCGCGGCAGCGGGCTGCAGCCACAACGCAGCGGCGATCGACAGCGCGCAGGCGCCGCGCTTCACGATGTGGGTGGTGGCCATGGCCCTCGCTCCGGCGGTTGTTGTTGACGAGTCGGCATTCTTTTTCAGACTTACACGTCGCATCTCGGCAGGAGTTGGCACGCAGGTCGAGCCCGATGCAGCCCGCTCTTGACACGTGAAGCACTTGGCTAATCGACAGCACCGAAGGCGTGCATCTCACGAGCGAGCTGCACCGCATCGGGTGCATCGACGGCCGCGGCGTTGCGCGCGCGAGTCAGTGCACGCGCCGAGCCGGTGTGTCGCGCGACATGGGCATGCCGCCCATGCGCCCGAGCACGCGGCAGCCGCTGTCGCACGCGCGCTATCGAATCCCCTGATCGAGATTGGTGCACGGGTCGCGCAGAATCGGCCGCCGAGAGCAGGAGCCTCCGATGGAAAAGATCTGGCTGAAACAGTATCCCGCGGGCGTGCCGGCCGAGATCGACGTCAAGCAGTACGCGTCGCTGGTCACGCTGATGGAGGAGAGCTTCGTCAAGTACCGCGCGCTGCCGGCCTACATCTTCATGGGCAAGTCGGTCACGTTCGGCCAGGTCGACGACGCGTCGCGCGCGCTGGCCGCGTACTTGCAATCGCTCGGGCTCGACAAGGGCGACCGCGTCGCGGTGATGCTGCCCAACGTGCCGCAGTACCCGGTGGCGGTGGCCGCGATCCTGCGCGCCGGCTACGTGGTGGTCAACGTCAACCCGCTGTACACGCCGCGCGAGCTCGAGCATCAGCTGAAGGATTCGGGCGCCAAGGCGATCGTGATCCTGGAGAACTTCGCGCACACGCTGGCACAGGTGATCGACGCCACGGCGGCCAAGAAAGTGCTGCTCGCCGCGATGGGCGACCTGCTCGGCCTCATCAAGGGCAGCCTGGTCAACTACGTCGTGCGCAGCGTGAAGAAGATGGTGCCGGCGTACTCGCTGCCGCAGGCCGTGCGCTTCAACGACGCGTTGGCGCAGGGGCGGCGCAAGACCTACACCGCGCCGAAGATCGGCCCCGACGACATTGCGGTGCTGCAGTACACCGGTGGCACCACCGGCGTCAGCAAGGGTGCGGTGCTGCTGCATCGTAACCTGGTGGCCAACCTGCTGCAGGCCGAGGCGTGGTACCAGCCCGCGTTGAAGAAGATCACCCCGGGCGAGCAGATCGTCACCGTGTGCGCGCTGCCGCTGTATCACATCTTCGGCTTCAACACGAACATGATGCTGGCGATGCGCATGGGCGGGTGCAACATCCTGATCCCCAACCCGCGCGACATCCCGGCGCTGCTGAAGGAATTGTCGCAGCACAAGTTCCATAGCTTTCCGGCGGTCAACACGCTGTTCATGGCGCTGGCCAACCATCCGGACTTCGACAAGGTCGACTGGAGCTCGCTGAAGATCTCGGTCGGTGGCGGCATGGCGGTGCAGCAGGCCACTGCGCGGCTGTGGCTCGACAAGACCGGCTGCCCGATCTGCGAGGGCTACGGGCTGTCGGAGACCAGCCCGTCGGCGACCTGCAATCCGGTGGATGCCACGGCCTACTCGGGCAACATCGGATTGCCGATGCCCAACACCGAGATCGGGTTGCTCGACGATGAGGGCCACGAGGTGCCGATCGGCACGCCGGGCGAGATCGCGATCCGCGGGCCGCAGGTGATGGCGGGCTACTGGCAACGTCCCGACGAGACGGCCAAGGTGATGACGGCCGATGGCTACTTCCGCACCGGCGACATCGGCGTGGTCGACGAACGCGGCTACTTCAAGATCGTCGATCGCAAGAAGGACATGATCCTGGTCAGCGGCTTCAACGTCTACCCCAACGAGATCGAAGACGTGCTGACTCAGATGCCCGGCGTGCTGGAGGCGGCCGCCGTGGGCGTGGCCGACGCCAAGGCCGGCGAAGCAGTGAAGGTGGTGATCGTCAAGCGCGATCCCGCCCTCACCGAAGCGGACGTGCGCGCCTATTGCGAGGCCAACCTCACCGGCTACAAGCGACCCAAGGTGGTGGAGTTCCGCAACGACCTGCCGAAGTCGCCGGTGGGCAAGGTGCTGCGGCGCGAGCTGCGCGACACCGTGAAGTAGCGCGCGCGGCAGAGCGGCGGCTGGGCCGTGGGACACTGCGCGCGTGAGCGCGCCGCCCCGCATCCATGTCGATCGTCCGCTCGCGCCCGGCGCCGAGTTCGCGCTCGGCGCGGCGGCGACGCGCCACGTGCAAGTGCTGCGCCTGCAGCCCGGTGCCGCATTGACGCTGTTCGACGGCAGCGGCGGCCAGTGGGTCGGCGAGGTCACCGCCATCCTGCGGCGCGAAGTGCGCGTGCGCACGCTGCAGTTCGATGCGCTCGAGCGCGAATTGCCGCGCGAGGTGACGCTGGCCGTCGGCATGCCGGCCAACGAGCGGATGGACGCGCTGATCGAGAAGGCCGCCGAGCTCGGCGCCGCGCGCGTCCAGCCGCTGGTGTGCGAGCGCTCGGTGCTGCGCGTGGCGGGCGAGCGAGCGCTGCGCAAGGCCGCGCACTGGCACGCGGTGGCGGTGGCGGCGTGCGAGCAATGCGGGCGCAATCGCGTGCCCGCGGTGGCCGAGCCGCTCGCGCTGCCGACGTGGCTGCGCGACCTCGACGGCGTTGCCGCACGCTGGCTGCTGTCCACGGGCGACGCAATGCCGTGGCCGCCAGCGCCGCGGGATACCCGTGAGGTGATCGTGCTGAGCGGGCCCGAGGGGGGCTTCACGGCCGCCGAAGAAGCGTCGGCCCGCGCCGCAGGGTTCGTCGCCCACACGCTCGGGGCACGCGTCCTGCGTGCCGATACGGCGCCGCTGGCGGCGTTGGCCTGGATCGCGCTGGAGTCGCCGTGAATCGTCAGCTGCTGCTGTTGACGCTGTGCCAGGGGTTGTTCTTCGTCAACAACGTGACCTTCGTCGCGATCAACGGCCTGGTGGGGCTGCAGCTCGCACCACTGGGCTGGATGGCGACGCTGCCGCTGACAGCGTATGTGGGCGGCGGTGCGTTGGCCGCGCCGTTGGTGGCACGCCATCAGCGCGCGTGGGGCCGGCGGCGCTGCTTCGAAGCCGGGCTGGCAGTGGCGATCGTGTCGGCCGGGCTGTGCGCACTGGCGGCGCACGTGCACAGCTTCGCACTGCTGCTGCTGGCCACTGCGCTGGCCGGTTATTACAACGCCAACGCGCAGCTGTACCGCTTCGCGGCCACCGAGGTGGTGGCGCCGGCCTACAAGGAGCGCGCCATCTCGTGGGTGCTGGCTGGCGGCATCTTCGGCGGCGTGATCGGGCCCAACCTGGCCAACGAGACGCGCGATGCGCTCGCGCAGCCTTTCGTCGGTGCCTACGTGGCGTTGATGGTGGTGGCCGCACTGGCGTGGGGGGTGATGCGCTTCATCACGTTCCCGCCGCTGCATGCGGCCGGCGCCGCGAGCGCGCCGACGCGCAGCCTGCGCGAGCTGGCGCGGCAACCCACATTCGTGGTTGCGATCGTCGCCGCAGCCCTCGGCTACGGCGTGATGAACCTGCTGATGGCCGCCACGCCGATCGCGATGCAGCAGTGCGGGCATGCCTTCAGCGCCGCGGCGCTGGTGCTGGAGGCGCACGTGCTGGCGATGTTCACGCCGAGCTTCTTCACCGGCGCGCTGATCCGCCGCATCGGCGTGACGCCGGTGCTGGCCGCCGGTGCCCTGCTGAACCTGGGCTGCGTGGCACTCGCGCTGTCCGGGCAGGAGGTGATGCACTTCACCGGCGCGTTGGCTCTGCTCGGTGTGGGCTGGAACTTCCTGTACATCGGCGGCACCACGCTGTTCACTCAGACCTACCACCCGGCCGAGCGGACCACCGCGCAAGCCGCGATGGACACCACCGTGCTGGCGACGATGACGGTGACGTCGTTCAGTTCGGGCGCGTTGGTCACCACCGGTGGCTGGCGCTGGATGAACCTCGGCACCCTGGTGCCGGTCGGTGCCACGCTGCTCGCACTGGTTTGGCTGGTGCGTGCGCGCATGCAGGCGCGCGGCCTCCCGGCGGCCTAGTGCCGCCGCGAGGCGAACCGTCGGCAGATCGCGCTCAGGCCGGGGGCGGCGCCGCGCGCTCGCGCAGCACACCGGCCACCATGTCGAAGCGAAAGAGCCGGCATTCGATCGGGCCGTTCCACAGCGGCACGCGGCGCGACTCGCGCAACCGCATGTGGGTGGGCAGCTTCGGGTCCGGGCTCAGGATCCAGCCGGTCCAACCGGCGTAGTGGCGCTTCCAGTGCGCCGCCAGCGCGGCGAAGAAGCTCGGCATGTCCGGCGCGCCTTGGGCCTGCTCGCGGGCGACCGGCGCGCGCACGCCGTGGCCCTTGGGCGCGATGCGCTCGCCGTAGGGCGGGTTGAGCATGATCGTGCCGTGCGACAGCGGCGGCGGCCGCTGCAGCGCGTCGCCCGCCTTGAACTGGATCGCCTGCGCCACGCCCGCGCGCTCGGCGTGGCGCGTCGCAAAGTCGGTCATGCGAAACGACACGTCGCCGGCGAACACCGGCACCGCCGCGGCGTGCACGCGCGCACGCGCGGCGGCCACCAGTTCGCGCCAGCGCGCCTGCTGGGCGCGAAACGGTGCCAGGTGCTCAAAGGCGAACGAGCGCTGCAACCCGGGCGCCCGGCCGCAGGCCAGCTGCGCGGCCTCGATCGCAATCGTGCCGGCGCCGCAGCACGGGTCGAGCAGCGCGCCGTCCTCGGCACGTCCGCGCCAGCCGGCGGCGGCCAGCATCGCGGCGGCCAGCGTTTCCTTCAGCGGGGCGTCGCCGGCCTGCGCATCACGCCAGCCGCGCTTGAACAGAGGCACGCCAGAGGTGTCCACATACAGAGACGCTTGGTTGCCGTCCAGGTGCAGCACCAGCGACAAGTCGGGGTCGCGCGTGTCGACGTCGGGGCGCGCTCCGGCGTGCTCGCGCATCGCGTCGCACACCGCATCCTTGACGCGCAGCGACGCAAAGTTCAGGCTCTTCAATGGCGCATTGCGCGCCGTGGTGTCGACGCGCAGCGTCTGCTTGGGCGTGATCCAGTCGTGCCAGCGCACTGTGTGAGCCAGCGCATAGAGATCGTGTTCACTGCGGTAGGCGGCGTCGGCGACACGCCACAACACGCGCTGCGCAAGCCGGCTCTCGAGGTTGAGCCGCATCGCGAGCTCGCCCGGGCCGGTCAGCGCGACGCCGCCGCGCGCGGATTGCAGCTTGGCCCCGGGCTGCAGCGCCGCCACTTCGTCGGCCAACAGCGCTTCGACGCCTGCCGCACACGGCAGGAAAAGCTGGCCGTCGGTCATCGACGCGCGGGCGGCGGCGCCGCGGTCACAGGCTGCGCCGCAGATTGGTCGGCGCGATCTTGAGCGCTTCGCGATACTTGGCCACCGTGCGGCGCGCCACCTGGATGCCCTGTTCCGACAGCATCTGGGCGAGCTGGCCATCCGACAGCGGCGCCTTCGGATCCTCGGCGGCCACCAGTTGACGCAGCAGCGCGCGCACCGCGGTGCTGGAGGCATTGCCACCGGCATCGGTGGACAGCGAAGAGCCGAAGAAGTACTTCAGCTCGAAGGTGCCGAACGGCGTGGCCATGTATTTGGCAGTCGTCACGCGCGAGATCGTCGACTCGTGCAGGCCGAGCTCGTCGGCGATCTCGCGCAGCACCAGCGGCTTCATCGCGATCGCACCGTGCGTGAAGAAGCCCCTCTGACGTCCGACGATCGCCTGCGAGACGCGCACGATGGTGTCGAAACGCTGCTGGATGTTCTTGACGAACCAGCGCGCTTCCTGCAGCCGCGCATTCAGCCCCGCCGCGGTGCCGTTGCGCTGGCCGCGGATCGCCTGTGCGTACAGGTCGTTGATGCGCAGCTTGGGCATCACGTCGGGGTTGAGCTGCACCTTCCACGCACGGCCCGAGCGCTGCGCGATGACGTCGGGCACCACGACGCTGGCATCGTTGATGCCGAATGCGCGCCCCGGCTTGGGGTCGCAGCGCACGATCAGCTCGCGCGCCTCGCGCAGCTGGGCCTCGTCGGCACCGGTTACCGTGGTCAACTTCTTGAACTCACGCCGCGCCAGCAGATCGAGATGCTGGCGGCAGATCTCAGCCGCCAGCGCGTGCGCCGGCGTCTGCGGCATTGCGCGCAGCTGCAGCGTCAGGCACTCGGCGAGGTTGCGCGCGCCGACGCCCGCGGGGTCGAGGCTTTGCAGCCAGTTCAGCGCGCATTGCAGTCGCTCAAGCAGTCCGTCGCCATCGCCGGATTCGGCGACGAGCGTGGGGTCGGAGGCACCCAGCCGATCGGCGATTTCTTCCAGCGAATCGGCCAGGTAGCCGTCGGCATCGAGCGATTCGATCAGCGTCCACAATGCGGCGCGCTCTTCGGGCGACAAACGCATCAGCGCCAGCTGGCCGCGCAGGTGGTCTTGCAGCGACGGCGCGGCGGCCGTGCGATCCTGCGCTTCCTGGTCGTCGTCGGCCGCGGCGCCTGCGCTGCTGCTCGGCAGCTCGCGCACGCCATCGAAGTCGTCGCCTTCGGTGCCGTTTTCCCAGTCGCGACGCTCCATCGTGTCGAACGCGGTGTTGTCGATCCCCGGTGCATCGTCGCCGCCGTCGAACGTCGTGTCGTCGCGGTCGGGACTCGCTTCGGCGACGGGCTCGGGCGGCGGCTCGGCACTGGCTGCACGCTCCACCGGCGCTTCGCCGGGTGCCTCGTCGTCGGCCTCGAGGAACGGATTCTGGTCGAGCATCTGTTCGACCTCCTGCTGCAGCTCGAGCGTCGACAGCTGCAGCAGGCGGATCGATTGCTGCAGCTGTGGCGTCAAGGCCAGGTGCTGCGACAGGCGAACTTGGAGCGAGGGTTTCATGCGAGGTAGCCGAGCGGTCGGTCGGTGCCGGATCGTCCACGAGGCGACCGAGCGCCCCGTCGGGGCGCAGCAAGCGCAGCGTGCGAGAGGGCTCTCATGAGGCTACATGCGAAAGTGCTCGCCGAGGTAGACGCGGCGCACGTCGGCGTTCTCGACGATCTGCTGCGGCGTGCCTTCGGCCAGCACCCGGCCTTCGCTGATGATGTAGGCGCGGTCGCAAATGCCGAGCATCTCGCGCACGTTGTGGTCGGTGATCAGCACACCGATCCCGCGGCCCTTCAGAAAACCGATGATGCGCTGGATCTCGATCACCGCGATCGGGTCGACCCCTGCGAACGGCTCGTCGAGCAGGATGAAGCGCGGCTGCGTCGCCAGCGCGCGCGCAATCTCGACGCGGCGCCGCTCGCCGCCCGACAGTGCCGGTGCGGGCGAGTCGCGTAGCTTGTCGATGCTCAGGTCGCGCAGCAGCTGCTCCAGCCGCTGCTCGATCTCGGCGTTGCGCAGCGAGCGCCCATCGGGCCCGAGCTGCAGCTCGAGCACCGCGCGGATGTTCTCCTGCACGGTGAGCTTGCGAAAGATCGACGCCTCTTGCGGCAGGTACGACAACCCCAGGCGCGCGCGCTGATGAATCGGCTTGTGGTGTACCGGCTCGCCATCGATGTGGATGGCGCCGGCATCGGCGCGCACCAGCCCGACCACCATGTAAAAGGTGGTCGTCTTGCCCGCACCGTTGGGGCCGAGCAGTCCCACCACCTCGCCGGCGCCGACCGCCAGGTGCACGTCGTTGACGACCTGGCGCGAGCCGAAGCTCTTCTGCAGGCCGCTCACTTCGAGGCGGCTCGTCGAAGGCGCGCGCGCGCCAGCTGGCAAGTCGATCACGCCCATCGGCAACGGCGACGCGCTGGCTTGCCGCGGTGCCGTCGCGGCGCTTTCGAACGGCGCGTTCAACGGCGTTCCCCGAGCGACGGGCTGGGCTGCAACGAATGGCTCGGCGCCGGCGCCGGTGCGCTGGCTCCCGAGGCCGCCTCTGGGCGCGGGCTCAGCACCGCGCGCACGCGGCCGCTGGGGTTGCTCGGCGTGGCAGCGCCACCTTGCACGCTGAACAGCTCGGCGGCGTTGTCCCACACGATCACGCTGCCTTGGATGTCTTCGGCGGCCACGCTGCCGCGCAGACGCCGTACTTGGGCATTGCCGACGAACCGCAGCGTGTCGCTGCGCGCGTCGTATTCGAGGCGCTCGGCGCTGCCCTCGAGCTCTTCCTCGCCGCCGTCGCGGCGCTGCTTGTACGCCGCCGGTTTGCCGGGCGTACCGATCGCGGTGGCGGTGCGGTAGCCATCGGCCAACTCGCGCAACTCGACGCGATCGGCGCGGATCACCAACGTGCCCTGCGCGATCACCACGTTGCCATTGCACACGCTCAGCTGGCGCACCAGATCGACTGTGCACGGGCGGTCGGCTTCCATCGTCAGGGGCTTGGTGCGGTCGGCGCGCTCGGCAAGCGCCGGGGTGGCGGCCAGCAGCGCCGCAAATCCCGCCCCCAGGGCAGCCCGGCGCACGGTGCCGAGCGGCGATGTAGAGGAACGGACGACTGGGAAAGGCATAACTCGGCACAGAACTTGCAGGCCCATTCTAGCCTGCAGGGAATGCCGCGAACACGGGGCAATGCGGCGGAATGCGCGAGTCGGCAGGTAGCCCGCTGTCCCACCTGGCCTCGTGCGAGCCGCCGCCGGCCAGTCCTCAGGCCCTCAGCCCGCAAGGGCTCGCCCGGGCTCCGCTCACCCCTGGCGGGCGCGTTGAATCAGTTGGTCGGTGACCTTCAGCGCCTGTTCGGCACCGCCGGCGAGCGATGGCGAGGTGAAGTAGCGGCCATGGATCCCGAGCGTCGGGACGCCATCGATGCGGTAGGCGTCGGCCAACTGCCGCGCTTGCTTGAACTTGCTGGCCACCGTGAAGCTCTTGTAGGTTTCGCTGAACTTGGTGGCGTCGACGCCATTGGCCGTCATGAACGCCAGGATCTCGCTGTCCTTCTCGAGGTGTTGGTGCTGCACGTGGATGGCGGCGAACACTTTGCGGTGCATCTGCTCGAGCAGGCCCATCGCCTCGAGCGACAGGAAAATCTTGGCGTACGGCTCCTGAGGTGCCGAGAACGCCACCGGCACGCGGTGGAACGCCACGTCGGCCGGCAGCTTGCGCGCCCAGGCGTCGAGGGTTGGCTCGAAGCTGTTGCAGTGCGGGCACCAGTAGCCGAAGAACTCCACCACCTCGACTTTGCCGGTGCCCGGCATCGGCAGCGGCTGCGCCAGCCGGGCATAGTCGCGCCCTTCGACCGGCGCGCCCTGTGCACGCGCCGACAGCGCCAGGCTCGGCGTGAACGCGGCTGCAGCGAGACGGAGGGCAAAACGGCGGCGATTCATGAAACTCCCTTTCGTGTATCCGGGCGGCGCGGGTGACGTTCAGCGCTCGACTCGCACCAGCGCCGCGGTCTCGCCGCCCGATTGCAGCTTGGCCTGCAGCGACTCGGCTTCGTCGCGCATCTGGTACGGCCCGAGCCGCACGCGGTACATCATGCGACCCGATTGCTCGCGCTCGGTGACCTTTGCGATGTAGCCAAGCATCGCCAGCTTGGCGCGCTGCTGCTCGGCGTCTTCCGGCTTGCTGAATGCACCCACCTGCACAAAGTAGATGAACGGATCGACCCCGGGTTTGGACGACCGCGGCGCGATCGCTATCGGCTGCGGCTCCTGGCCCGACAGGATGGCGGCCGGATCGCGTGCCGGCTTGGCTGGGTCGGCGACAGCGGGCTTCGGCGGCGCTGGCGGCGGGGCGGCGATCACCGCAGGCGCCGATGCGCGCTGCGACGGCTTGTTGGCGAGCGGCCCGTTGGGGTCCCAGTTTTTGTTGCGCTCGGCCTCGGCGGCGTCCTGCTCGGGCGTGCGCTGCTGCACCTTGTTGATGAACGGTACCGGCGCCTTCGTCACGTACAACGCCACCGCCAGGGCCAGGCCCAGACCCACCAGCAGGCCGACGATCAGACCCACCACGAAGCCGCCGCGCTGCGCTCTCATGCCGACTCCTCTGGACTGTCGCGACTCATGCTGTCGGGCGCCGAAATGCCGAGCACCGCAAACCCGTTGCGCAGCACCTGGCGCGTGGCGGTGAGCAGCGCCATGCGCGCGCGCGCCAGGGCCGGGTCGTCGACCAGGAAACGTTCGGCCGCATAGTATGTGTGAAAGCTCGCTGCCACCTCGCGCAGGTAGAACGCGAGGTCGTGCGGCGCGAACTCGTCGGCCGCCCCGGCCAGCACATCGGGGTAGCGCGCCAGCGTGCGCAGCAGTGCGGCCTCGGTGGGCGCGGTCAGCCGCGCCAGATCGGCATCGCTCGCGGCCGGCGCCTGCGCGCCCTGCTCGGCGTGCCACAGCGCCAGCACCGAGCAGATGCGCGCGTGCGCGTACTGCACGTAGAACACCGGGTTCTCATCGTTGCGCTTGAGGGCGAGGTCGATGTCGAACACGAATTCGGTGTCTGACTTGCGGCTGATCAGGAAGAAGCGCACCGCATCGCGGCTGGTCCACTCGATCAGCTCGCGCAGCGTCACGTAGCCGCCAGCGCGCTTGCCGAGCTTGACCTCCTGGCCGCCGCGCATCACGGTGATCATCTTGTAGAGCACATAGTCGGGGTAGCCGGCCGGGATGCCGACCCCCGTGGCCTGCAGGCCGGCGCGCACGCGCGCCACCGTGCCGTGGTGGTCGCTGCCCTGCACATTGATCACTTTGGTGAAGCCGCGTTCCCACTTGCTCACGTGGTATGCGACATCCGGCACGAAGTAGGTGTAGGTGCCGTCGGACTTGCGCATCACGCGGTCCTTGTCGTCGCCGTAGTCGGTGGAGCGCAGCCACAGCGCGCCATCGCGCTCGTAGGTCTTGCCGGCGGCGCTCAGCTGTGCCACGGTCCGCTCGACGCGGCCGTCGCTGTACAGACTCGATTCGAGGTAGTAGGTGTCGAAGCGCACGCCGAAGGCGCGCAGGTCGAGGTCCTGCTCGTGGCGCAAGTAGGCCACCGCGAAGCGCGTGATGGCATCGATGTCGTCGATGTCGCCGCTGGCAGTGACTTCGCGGTCGTCGGCACGCACCGTCTTTCTGGCCGCGAAGTCGGCCGCGATGTCGGCGATGTACTCGCCGTTGTAGGCGGGTTCGGGCCAGCGTGCATCGCCGGGCTTGCGGCCGTGCAGCCGCGCATGCACCGACGCACCGAGCGTGGCGATCTGCACGCCAGCGTCGTTGTAGTAGAACTCGCGCGTCACCGACCAGCCCTGCGACTCCAGCAGGTTGCACAGGCAGTCGCCGAGTGCCGCGTTGCGGCCGTGCCCGACGTGCAGCGGCCCGGTCGGGTTGGCCGACACGAACTCCACCATCACGCGGCCGCCGTGCGAGTGGCGTTGCCCGAACGCCGCGCCCGCGGTCAGCACCTCGCGCACGATGCGCTGGCGCGCCTCAGCCTTCAGGCGCAGGTTGACGAAGCCGGGGCCGGCGACCTCGAGGGCATCGACCCAGCGCTGTACGGCGGTCTCGGCGCGCAGCGACTCGATCAGCGCGGCGGCGATGTCGCGCGGCGCGCGGCGCAGCGATTTGGCCAGCCCCATCGCGGCGGTGATCGCCAGATCGCCGTGCTCGCTGTGTTTCGGCGACTCGAAGGCCGCCGGGGTGCTTGCGTCGGGAGCCAGCCGCGACAGTGCGCTGCGCAGCGCGTGCAGCAGCTCCTCCTTGGCCTGAATCATCGGGCGGATTCTACGGGGGGCCTCGCATGCGCCCGTTGCAACGCGCAACCGCCAGTGGTGCGATATGCCGCGCTCGGGTGGTCAACGCCGCGCGCGTTCGAGCGGACAATCGTTGCCACTCCCTTGGCGATGGTCACCTCCGCATCACGCGCCGCTGTACGCGGCACCAACCACCCGCTGCCGCAGCGCATCGGCCGTTACGAGGTGCGCGCGCGGCTCGGCGAAGGCGCCACCAGCGAGGTGTTCCTGGCGCGCGATGACTTCCACGACCGGATGGTGGCGATCAAGCGCGTGCGGCGCGCCACCCTGGACGACCCCGTCGATGCGCACTACAGCTCGCGCTTCTTCGCGGCCGAGGCGGCGCTGGTGGGCCGGCTGAAGCATCCCAACGTCGTGCAGGTGTACGACGCGGTCGACGATCCGCAGGGGCCTTACCTGGTGCTGGAGCACGTGCCGGGCGGCACGCTGCGAGAGCACTGCCGGCCCGATGCGCTGTTGTCGCTGGAGCAGATCGTCGAAGTGGCGTTCAAGTGCGCGATGGCGCTCAGCTATGTGTACCGCCAGGGGCTGATCCACCGCGACGTCAAGCCGGCCAACCTGCTGGCCACCGTCGAACGCGGCCGCGTGCTCGATGTGAAGATCAGCGACTTCGGCAGCGCGCTGCACCTTGAGGCCACTCGCACGCAGGTGTTTCGGGTCGGCTCGCTGACCTACATGTCGCCCGAGCAGCTCGACGGAGCCGATCTCGATGCGCGCGCCGACCAGTACTCGTTGGCTGCGGTGATCTATCACTTGATTGCCGGCCGGCCGCCGTTTGAGGCGACGCACCAGGCGGCGCTGATGCATCAGATCTGCCACGCCGAGCCCGCCGCGCTGGCTGGCCTGCGCGCCGGCGTGCCCGAAGCGCTGGACGTCATCGTGCGCCAGGCGCTGGCCAAGCAGCGCACGGATCGCCATGCCGACTGGAATGCGTTCGCGCAGGCGCTGTCCTCGCTCGTGACGCGGCGTGAGCTGCCGCGCGCGGGATTGCGCGAGGTGCTCGATTCCGAGCGCTTCAACCTGCTTCGCTCGCTGGAGTTCTTCGGCGGCTTCGGCGACGTCGAGCTGTGGGAGGTGGTGCACCGCGCCGAATGGCAGCGGCATGCGTTCGGCGCCGCGCTGTTCCGCAAGGGCCAGCTCGGCGGCAGTTTTCACATCATCGCGGCCGGCCGCGTCGAGGTGTACCGCGACGGCCGCCGCGTCGCCGAACTGGCCGAAGGCACCTCGGTGGGGGAGATGGTCTATTTGGCGCCGAGCCCCGACCTGCGCGTGCACAGTGCCGACGTGATCGTCTCCGAGCCAGCCACCACGGTGTCGTTCACGCCCGAGGCGATGGACCGCTTCAGCGTCGCCACGCGCCACCTGTTCGACGCGGCGTTCATCGGCGTGCTGGTGCGGCGGCTGCATGCCGCGCACGAAGCATTGCACCACCCGCGACGCATTCTGTAGCGTATGGCGTGAGTGGCGTGTCGGCGGCATGGCTGCTCGCGACGTTGAGCCGTTGCCGTCGCCCCGGCGCTGCTGTCCAATGGCCGTCGGCGACCGCCAACCACCCCAGTCCACGAGGAGAGAGCCGACCATGAGAACAGTGATGACTGCCGTCATCGTCGCGATCGGATTGTTTGCGGGCCAGGCCTACGCGGCCAGTGCCGCGTGCGAGAAGTCGGCCGATGACAAGAAGCTGTCGGGCGCGGCGCGCACCAGTCACATCAAGAAGTGCGAGGCCGATGCCGGGGCGGGTGCGGCGTGCGAGAAGTCGGCCGATGACAAGAAGCTGGCGGGCGCCGCGCGCACCAGTCACATCAAGAAGTGCATGGCCGAAGGCGGCGGCGACGCCAGTGCGGCGTGCGAGAAGTCGGCAGCGGACAAGAATCTCGCAGGCGCGGCCAAGACCAGCCACGTCAAGAAGTGCATGGAAGACGCTGCGGCGAAGAAGTAGCCCGCTCGCGTGCGGGTCGTCGGCGCGTCGATCAGCGCGTGCCGACGCCGCGCGCCAACAGCACTGCCAGCAGCGGCACCACGACCATCACGTGCGAGGCGGCCATCAGCCGCTTGCGCACGGCCACCACGTCGTGGGCGGCAGGCAGGCCGCCGCCGCTGGCACTGGTGCGCTGCCAGGCCTGGATGCGGCGCGAGGCGCTGACGCCACCGGCCACCATCAGCACCCACAAGGCGAACTTGGCCCACAACAGGGGCTGATCGAGGTACCAGCTCGCCCCTTTGACGCCCCATGCCACCCGGGCCGCGCCGCTGAACAGCGTCGCCATCGCGCCCACCGCGGCAAGGCGGTCAACGCGCGCCAGACGGGCCAGCGAGGCGCTGTTGAGCCATTCGCTGCGCGTCAGTGCGGCGCTGCCGCCGATGAACACCACCCAGGTCAGGATCGCGATCAGGTGTGCGTAGGCGAGCGCGGCTTCGAGCATCGCCGCAGCTCAGGCGGCCAGCGGCTGGCGCGCGCTGGCTGCCGACGGGTCCGACGAGCGACCCCAGTAGGCGGGGTCGCCGTAGGCCTGCTTGACGAAATCGATCCACAGCCGCACGCGCAACGGCAGATGCTTGCGCTGCGGGAACACCGCGTAGATGCCGTTGGCCGGTGCCGCACAGTCCTCCAGCACTGCGAGCAGCCGGCCGTCATTGACCTCGTCCTGCACCTCCCAGGTGCTGCGCCAGGCGATGCCCAGGCCCTGCACGCACCAGTCGTGCAGCACCTGCCCGTCGCTGCAGTCGAGCGTGCCGGCCGGGCGCACGTGCACCACCTTGGCGTCGACCGTGAACGCCCACCCGCGCGGCTGGCTGGCGTCGGACGACAGCAGGAGGCAGCGATGCTTCGCCAGGTCCGCGGGCGTCTTCGGTGTGCCGTGGCGCTTCAGGTAGTCGGCGCTCGCCACGCACATGCGGCGGTTGTCCGCCAGCCGCACGCTGACAAGGCTCGAATCGGGCAGGTCACCGACCCGCACCGCGCAATCGAAGCCCTCGTTGACGATGTCGACCACGCGGTCGGATAGGTTCAGCGACATGCTGACGTCGGGGTGCAGGCCCAGGAACCGCGGCACCAGCGGCGCCACGTGGCGGCGGCCGAAGCCGGCCGGCGCTGTGATGCGCAAGTGACCACTGGCTTTGACGCCGCCCTCGGTGACGCTGGCCTCCGCCGTCGCCAATTCGACCAGGATGCGCTGGCAATCCTCGAGGAATGCGCTGCCTTCGTGGGTCAGCGTGATGCGCCGTGTGGTGCGCAACAGCAGTTTGACGCCGAGCCGCTCTTCCAGCGCATCGATGCGTCGCCCGATCACCGCCGGGGCCACGCCCTCGGCGTTGGCCGCCGCGGTCAGGCTGCCTTTGATGGCGACCGCCACGAACGATTCGATTTGCTTTAACCGATCCACGGGGCGAGATTAGCGATGTGCAGGTCATAGATCAATTCACATCCCACCCTAGGGACCGATGACTGTCTCCCCGGTCGCCGAATCACCATGGCCACGCAATCGGGCGCCGAGATGGACGTATTCAGCCGCCACGGTCATCAATCCATGACGCCGCCGGCAGCCAATCCGGCCGACCGCGAGCGCATAGAGTGTGGTTTGATGAAGCAGACCCCGTCGGGCGTTGCGCCACGCGCCGTGTTGTTCGATGTCTACGGCACGCTGTTCGACGTCTACAGCGTGAGCAGGCGTCTCGACGAGTTGTTCGCGGGGCAGGGCGCGCGCGTGGCTGCGCTGTGGCGCGACAAGCAAATCGAGTACACGCGGCTGTGCTCGATGAGTCGGCGCTACCGGCCGTTCAGCGTGCTGACCCGCAACGCGCTGCGCCATGCGTGCGCGCGCATCGGCCTGACGCTCGGCGCCGCCGCCGAGCAGCGCTTGATGGACGACTATCTGCAGCTCGATCCGTTCCCCGAGAACCTGGGCGTGCTGCGCGAGCTACGCGCGCTCGGCGTGCGCGCCGGGGTGTTGTCCAACGGCGACCCGACGATGCTCGACGCCGTGATCGCGCACGCCGGCTTCGACACCTTGCTCGACCCGGTGCTGAGCGCGCACAGCGTGCAACGCTTCAAGACCGACGACGCCGTGTACGCGTTGGGGCCGCGTGCGCTCGGCCTGCCGGCGCACGAGATCCTGTTCGTCTCCAGCAACGGCTGGGACGCGATCGGCGCCACCTGGTACGGCTTCACGACGCTGTGGATCAACCGCTCGCAGCTGCCGCTGGACGCGCTCGACACCGAACCCACGCGCGTCGGCAGCAGCCTGCGCGACGTGCTCGCCTTCTTTTCCTCTCCCACACATTCGATCCCGCCATGAACGCCCGCACCACCGTCTCCGGCCTCCAAGTTGCGACCAACCTGCTCGAATTCATCGAGTCGCAGGTGCTGCCGGGCACCGGTGTGGAGCCCGCTGCTTTCTGGCGTGGCTTCGCCGAGATCGTGTGTGACCTGGCGCCGAAGAACGCAGCGCTGCTGCGCGAACGCGACCGCCTGCAGCTGGAGATGGACGCCTGGCATCGCGCGCACCCGGGGCCGGTCCGAGACCTGCGCGCGTACCGCGCGTTCCTGCATCAGATCGGCTACCTGGTGCCGGTGCCGCCGCGTGCGCGCATCCGCACCGCCCACGTCGATGCCGAGCTGGCGCGTCAGGCCGGGCCGCAACTGGTGGTGCCGGTGACCAACGCCCGCTATGCGCTCAACGCCGCCAACGCGCGCTGGGGCTCGCTGTACGACGCGCTGTACGGCACCGATGCACTGCCGGAGGACGGCGGCGCGACGCGCGGTCCGGGCTACAACGCGGCGCGCGGCGCGAAGGTGATCGAGTACTGCCGCTACGTCCTCGATCGAACGGCGCCGCTGAAGAAAGGCTCACACATCGATTCGATCGGCTACCGCATCGAGGGCGGCAAGCTGGTCGTCGCGCTGAAGGGGGGCGTGGCCACCGGGTTGGCTAAGCCGGCCCAGCTGGTCGGATACCAGGGCGACGCTGCGGCGCCCTCGGGCGTGCTGCTGGTGCACCACGGGCTGCACCTGGACATCCGCGTTGACAAGAGTCATCCAATCGGGCGCGACGACCCGGCCGGCGTCAGCGACCTGGTGATCGAGTCGGCGGTGTCGACGATCCTCGACCTGGAAGACTCGGTGGCGGTGGTCGACGCGGACGACAAGGTGCAGGCCTATGGCAACTGGCTCGGCATCCTCAAGGGCACGCTGACCGAAAACATGGACAAGGGCGGCAAGCGGTTCGTGCGCAGCCTGAACCCCGACCGCGTCTACGCCGCGCCGGACGGCGGGGAGGTGCGGCTGCATGGCCGCTCGTTGCTGTTCGTGCGCAACGTGGGTCACCTGATGACCAACCCCGCGGTGCTGTACGGCGACGGCAAGGAGATTCCGGAAGGCATCCTCGATGCGGTGGTGACCACCGCGATCGCACTGCACGACCTGAAGGGCCTCGCCGCGCACGGCATCCGCAACAGCCGCACCGGCTCGATCTACATCGTGAAGCCGAAGATGCACGGGCCGGCCGAGGTGGCGTTCGCGAGCGAGTTGTTCGGGCGCATCGAGCGCCTGCTCGGGCTGCCCGACAGCACCGTCAAGCTCGGCATCATGGACGAGGAGCGCCGCACCAGCGTCAACCTGAAAGCGTGCATCGCCGCGGCGGCCACCCGCGTGGCGTTCATCAACACGGGCTTCCTCGATCGCACAGGCGACGAGATCCACACCGCGATGCTGGCCGGGCCGATGATCCGCAAGGGCGACATGAAAGCCAGCAAGTGGATCGCGGCCTACGAGCGCTTGAACGTGCTGACCGGCCTGCAATGCGGGCTGCGCGGCAAGGCGCAGATCGGCAAGGGCATGTGGGCGATGCCCGATCTGATGGCCGCGATGCTGAAGCAGAAGATCGCGCATCCGCAGGCGGGTGCCAACACCGCGTGGGTGCCGAGCCCCACCGCGGCGACGCTGCACGCGCTGCACTACCACCAGGTCGACGTGTTCGCGGTGATGAAGGAACTCGAGCAGGTCGACGCCGACGCGCTGTACGACGCGCTGATGGACGACCTGCTGACGGTGCCCGTCGCGGCGCGCCCGAGCTGGAGCGAGGCCGAGCGCCAGCAGGAGATCGACAACAACGCGCAGGGCATCCTCGGTTACGTGGTGCGCTGGATCGATCAGGGAGTGGGCTGCTCGAAGGTGCCCGACATCCACAACGTCGGATTGATGGAAGACCGTGCGACGCTGCGCATCTCCAGCCAGCACATCGCGAACTGGCTGCACCACGGCATCGTCAGCGCGGCGCAGGTGCGCGACACGTTCGAGCGCATGGCCGCGGTGGTCGACCGCCAGAACGTCAGCGACCCGCTGTACCAGCCGATGGCCGGGCGCGCCGACTCGAGCGCCGCCTACCAGGCCGCGCTCGATCTGGTGTTCAAGGGCGAGACGCAGCCCAGTGGCTACACCGAGCCGCTGCTGCATGCGTGGCGCCAGCGCGTCAAGGCGGCGGCCGCGCAGCCGGCCGAGCAGGCCGCATGAGCCGCGCCGTGCCGCGCTGAGGCGGCGCATGCCGTCGCGCCGTGCGGCGCTCGCGCTCAGGCGGTGCCTACAATGGACTGGCCACGCCGGTTGTGGCACCGCGCGCTGCACCGATGGCCGACTCCCTTTCCGTTCCCGCCACCTGTGACGTGCTCGTGGTCGGCGCCGGCCCGGCGGGCAGCGCCTGCGCGCAACGGCTGGCGCGCGCAGGCATCGACACCGTGCTGGCCGACGCCCAGGCGTTCCCGCGCGACAAGGTGTGCGGCGACGGACTGATCCCCGATGCGCACGCGGCCCTGCAGCGCCTGGGTGTGCACGACGAGGTGATGGCGCGAGCTCAACGCATGCGCCACGTCAGCTGCGTGGGTCCGCGCGGCGGCCGCATCGACGTGCCCGGGCGTCTCGCGGTGTTGCCGCGACGCCAGCTGGACGACATCCTGTGTCGCGCCGCGCAGCGTGCTGGCGCAGCGTTCCTTGCGCCGTTGCGCTTCGAACGGCCGCTGCTCGAGGGCGAGCGCGTGGTCGGGGCGCGGCTGCGCGCAGGTGACACGACGCACGACGTGCGCGCGCGCCAGGTGGTGCTGGCCACCGGCGCCGTGCCGCAGGCCCTGATCGCGGCCGGACTGTGCCAGCGCCGCGCGCCGAGCGCAGTGGCGCTGCGTGGCTACGTGCACAACCCGGCGATGAGCGGCCGCATCACCGAGCTCGAAGTGGTGTGGCACAAGCGCCTGAGCAGGGGGTACGGCTGGATCTTTCCGTGCCCCGGCGGGGTGTTCAACATCGGTGTCGGACTGATCGACAGCCACGCCAAGCTGCGCGACGGTCGCCAGACGATGCGCGACGTCAACCTGCGCCAGATGTTCGCCGCGTTCTGCGAGGTCTACCCACCGGCGCGCGACCTGGTGCGCACCGGCACGTCGCAGGGCGACCTGAAGGGTGCGCCGCTGCGCTGCTCGCTCGACGGCGCAACGCTGACGCGCCCCGGCATCCTGGTCACCGGCGAGGCCGCCGGCAGCACCTACGCGTTCACGGGCGAAGGCATCGGCAAGGCGCTGGAAACCGGCATGCTCGCGGCGAGCACGCTGATCGAGGCGCAATCGGCCGCACCTGCGGCGAGCGCCGTGGCGGCGTTCGATGCTGCGCACGCGCCTTACGAGGCGGCGATGGCCGCACTGAAGCCGCGCTTCGACTTGTACGAGCGCGCCAACCGCGTCAATGAGCACCCGTGGCTGGCCGATCTGCTGATATGGCGCGCCAAACACCACCCGTACCTGTTGCAGCGCATGGCCGGCGTGCTCGAAGAAACCAGCAACCCGGGCAGCCTGGTCACCGTGCGCGGCGTCCTGCGTGTGCTGTGGCCGACGCGCTGACGCGAGCTTCCAGGCAAGTGCCATGTGCCAGCTGCTCGGCATGAACGCCAACACGCCGACCGACGTGATGTTCTCGTTCACCGGGCTGGCGACGCGCGCGGTAGAGCACAAGGACGGCTTCGGCGTCGCGTTCTTCGAAGACCGCGGCGTGCGGCTGTTCGTCGACCACCACAGCGCGCGCGAATCGCCGGTGGCCGAGCTGGTGAAGCGCTACCCGATCAAGAGCGACAACGTCATTGCGCACATCCGCAAGGCCACGCAGGGCCGGGTGGCACTGGAGAACACGCACCCGTTCATGCGCGAGCTGTGGGGGCGCTACTGGGTGTTCGCGCACAACGGCGACCTGAAGCACTTCCAGCCGCGGCTGCACGCGGCGTTTCGTCCCGTCGGCGACACCGACAGCGAGCGTGCACTGTGCTGGCTGATGCAGGAGCTGGCCAAGGCGCACGCCGCCGTGCCAACCATCGATGAGCTGACGCGCACCCTGGCCGAGCTGCTTCCGCACCCGGCCGCGCACGGCGCGTTCAACCTGCTGCTGTCCAACGGCCAGGCGCTGTGGGCGCACGGCTCGACGCGGCTGCACTGGCTGCAACGGCGGCATCCGTTCGCGCATGCGCGGCTGGCCGACGAAGACCTGAGCGTCGACTTCGCGACCCTGGCCGCGCCGAGTGACAAGGTGACGATCGTCGCCACCGAGCCGCTGACCGCCGGCGAGCCGTGGCGCACGATGGCACCGGGCGAGTTGCGCGTGTTTGTGCAGGGTTCACCCGTCTGAGGGGGTGAGCGGGTTTGCACGAGTGCGCGGCGCTTCGGCCGCTGGCAGGCGCTCTGCGACACTTCGATGATTCCCGCTGATGCCGCACTCGTCTCGAATGAGTGAACTGCCCATTCCCCGCTTCGACGTCTTCTATCGGCACGCCGAGCTGACGCGCCTGCTGCACGACTACGCCGATGCGCGGCCCGATCTGGTGCGCATCGCGTCGCTCGGCAAGAGCCACGAGGGGCGCGACATCTGGGTTGCGGTGCTGACGCAGCAAGGCACCGGCACCGACACCGACAAGCCGGCGTTCTGGTGCGACGGCAACATCCATGCCGGCGAGTTGACCGCGAGCACCGCCTGCCTGTACTGGATGCACCATCTGTTGCGTGGTTATGTGGACGACGATGCGCAGGCGCGCCAGCTGCTCGACACACGCGTGGTGTACCTGTGCCCGCGCCTGAACCCCGACGGCGCCGAACTGGCGCTCGCCGACCGGCCGCGCTACATCCGCTCGTCGACGCGGCCGTATCCATTCGACGAGCCGGCGATCGACGGGTTGACGATCGAAGACGTCGACGGCGACGGCCGTGTGCTGTTCATGCGCATGCCCGACCCGCACGGTTCGTGGAAGAGCCACCCCGAGGATCCGCGCCTGATGATCCCGCGCGAACCGGGCGAGTTCGGCGGTCGCTATTGGCGCGTGATGCCCGAGGGTACGCTCACCAACTTCGACGGCCTGCAGGTGCGGGTCAACCCCGACCGCGAAGGGCTCGACCTGAATCGCAACTTCCCGTCGTACTGGCGGCAGGAGTTCGAGCAGGTCGGCGCCGGCCCGTATCCGACCAGCGAGCCCGAAGTGCGTGCGATGGTCGACTTCATCGTCAGGCACCCCAACATCGGCGCCGGCGTCAGCTTCCACACCCACTCGGGCGTGATCCTTCGGCCGATGGGCACGCAGTCGGACGACGACATGACGCCAGAGGACCTGTGGATCTACAAGCGCCTGTCGGCGCTCGGCGAGAAGCTCACCGGCTATCCGGCGATCAGCATCTACGAAGACTTTCGCTACCACCCGAAGGAGGTCATCAGCGGCACGCAGGACTGGCTGTATGAACACATGGGCTCGCTGTTCTGGACGGTCGAGATCTGGGCACCCAACAAGGAAGCCGGCATCACCGACTACGACTGGATCCACTGGTACCGCGAGCACCCGGCGTCCGACGACCTCAAGCTGCTGCGTTGGAGCGATGCGCATTGCAACGGCCAGGCCCACATCACCTGGTATCCGTTTCTGCATCCGCAATTGGGCCCCGTCGAGCTCGGCGGCTGGGATCGCCTGAACTACTGGCGCAACCCGCCGCCGCACCTGCGCGAGCGCGAAGCGGCGCGCTTTCCGCCGTGGCTGACCCAGCTGGCGCTGAGCCTGCCCAAGCTCGAGGTGCTGCGCACCGAGGTGCGCGCGCTGGGGCCCGACACCTGGCGCGTACGCTTTGCGGTGGCCAATGCAGGCTACCTGCCGGCCTACATCAGCGCGCGTGCGCTCGAGCGCAAAACCGTGCGCGGCGTGGTGTTCGATCTAAGGTTGCCCGAGGGCTGCGAAGTGGTGGGCGGCAAGCCGCGCATCATCGGCCCGCAACTGGCGGGGCACGCGACGAAGAGCTCGTTGCAGGCCTTCCTGCCGAACCGCGACGTCACCGCCGACCGAGCGGTGGCCGAGTGGGTGGTGCGCGCGCCGCGCGGCACGCGCCTCGTCGTGAGCGCGCGCGCCGACCGCGCCGGCGCGGTGCACAGCGAGGTCGAGCTCGACTGAAAACCGCGTCGCCGCGTGGCGGTGCAGGCGGGCGGCGTTTCCGGCAGCACTGCGCATCTTTGTGACGCGTTGCAACGCTGGTCCTCGCAGGCGGGTCGGGCGCGCGCGACAATGCCCCGCCCCACCGTGCTGCAATGAACCTGACGATCAACGACCGCACGGTCAGCGTCGATGACGCGCTGGCCGATCCGAGCATGCCGCTGCTGTGGGTGCTGCGCGACGTGTTGCAGATGACTGGCACCAAGTATGGCTGTGGCGTCGCCGCCTGTGGCGCCTGCACCGTGCAAGTCGACGGCGAGCCGGTGCGTTCGTGCGTGACGCCGCTGTCGGCGCTGCAAGGCAAGCGGGTGCGCACCATCGAAGGCTTGGCCGGACCCGGCGGCCCGCACCCGCTGCAGCAAGCCTGGGTCGAGCAGCAGGTGCCGCAATGCGGCTATTGCCAAAGCGGCATGTTGATGGCGGCGGCCGCGCTGCTCGAGGCCAACCGCGAGCCGAGCGATGGCGACATCGACGCGGCGATCACCAACCTGTGCCGTTGCGGCAGCTATCCGCGCGTGCGCAGCGCGATCAAGGCGGCGGCGCGCCAGCTCGCGCCACGCCGGCGCCCCAGCAAGCCGTGAAGCGACGCAGCCTGTTGCTCACCGGGGCCGCAGCCGGCGGTGCGCTGCTGGTCGGCTGGGGCGCACTGCCGCCACGCAGCCGCCTGGGGCAGGCTGGCTTGTGGTCGTCGCAGACCGGCGAGGTCGCGCTCAACGGCTGGATCAAGGTGGCCGGCGACGGCACGGTGGTGCTGGCGATGAATCGCAGCGAGATGGGCCAGGGCGTGCACACCGCACTCGCGATGCTGGTGGCCGAAGAGCTCGATGTGCCGCTCGAGCGCGTGCGCCTGCAGCAGGCGGGGCACGACGCGATCTTCGGCAGCGCCGAGAGCTTCGTCGGCTTCCTGCCGTTTCACGGCGACGACCGTGAACCGGGGCAGGAGACGGCCTTCTTTCGCGGTGCGCGCTGGGTCACGCTGAAGCTTGCGCGCGAGCTAGGCATCAACATCACCGGCGGCTCGGCCAGCGTGGCCGACGCCTGGGAGCCGTTGCGCCTGGCTGCGGCCACCGCGCGCGCGCGCCTGCTCGGCGTGGCGTCGCTGCGCTGGAAGTTGCCGGTGGCCGAGCTCGAGGTGCAAGACGGTGCCGTCAGCCATGCGTCGGGGCCGCGTGCTCACTATGGCGAGCTCGCCGCCCAGGCGGCGTTGTCACCGCCGGGCGACGTGACGCTCAAGTCGCGCGCGAATTTCCGCGTGATCGGCAAGCCTGCGCAGCGCGTCGATCTGGCGGCCAAATGCGATGGCCGCGCGGTGTTCGGCCTCGACGTGCGGCTGCCGGGGCTGCTGTATGCCAGCGTCGTGCATGCGCCGATGCTCGGCGGCTCGATCGGCACGGTGGATGTCGGCGCGGCGCTGCAGCGCCCCGGTGTCGAGCGCGTCGTGCGGCTGCCGCCGCTCGGCGGCGCCGACGCCGCGCTCGCGGTGGTCGGGCGCACCACCTGGCACGCGCGCGAGGCGGCGCGCGCGCTGCCGGTGCAGTGGCGTGAGCCGCCCAGCGGTCCGCTCGACTCCAAACGCATCGAAGCCGCGTTGGAGACCGCCGCGCGCGCTGCGCAGCTGCGCGACGGCGGCTTCACGTTCCACAGCCGCGGCGACAGCCGGGTTGCGCTGGCCGGCGCGGCCAAACGCGTGGATGCGTTGTACCGCGCGCCTTACCTCGCGCACGCGACGATGGAGCCGATGAACTGCACGGCGCGGGTGCGCGACGGCCGCGTCGAGGTGTGGGCGCCCACGCAGGTGCCGGGGCTGGCGCGCGACGCCGCCGCCCAGGTGGCCGGCGTGGCGCCCGAGGCGGTGACGCTGCACGTCACCTACCTGGGCGGCGGATTCGGGCGCCGGCTCGAGGTGGATGTCGTCGCGCAGGCAGTGCGCGTCGCGCTCGAGACCGCGGGCCGGCCGGTGCAGCTGAACTGGTCGCGCGAAGAAGATTTCACGCATGACTTCTACCGCCCGGCAGGCGTCGCGCTGCTGCGTGCGGGCATCGGCGCCGACGGTCGCGTCAGCGCATTCGAGGCGCACAGTGCAGGCGACGCGCTCGAGCCGCGCTGGATGCAGCGCGCGCTGCCGGCGCTCGCCGGCCCGTTCGATGCGCCGGACAAGACGACGGTCGAAGGCCTGTATGACCTGCCGTACGCAATCGAGCCCCAGCGCATCGCGCACGTCGCCACCCACAGCGGCGTGCCGATCGGCAACTGGCGCTCGGTGGGGCACTCGCACAACGCGTTCTTCGCCGAATCGTTCATCGACGAACTGGCGCACGCTGCCGGCGTCGACGCGCTGAGGTTTCGCCTCGACCTGCTGCGTCAGCGGCCGCGCCACGCCGCGGTGCTGAACCTGGCCGCGCAGCGCGCCGGCTGGGGACAGAAGCTGCCAGCCGGGCGCGCACGGGGCCTGGCGCTGCACGAAAGCTTCGGCAGCATCGTCGCGCAGGTGCTCGAGGTGTCGCTGGCCGGCAAGCAGCCGCGCGTGCACCGAGTGGTGTGTGCGCTCGATTGCGGCATCGTCGTGCATCCGCAGGGCGTGCAACAGCAGGTGGAGTCGTCGGTCATCTTCGGGCTGAGTGCGGCGCTGTACGGCCGCATCGACATCGAAGGCGGTGCCGTCAAGCAGAAGAACTTTCCCGACTACCCGCTGTTGACGCTGGCACAGACACCGATCATCGAAACCCATGCGTTGCCGAGCGATGCCGCGCCCACCGGCATGGGCGAGCCTGCGCTGCCGCCGGTCGCGCCCGCGCTCGCCAACGCGCTCTTCGCGCTGACCGGACACCGGCTGCGCGAGCTGCCGCTGATGCCGCTGCTGGCGTCGCTGCGCGCCTGATCGAGCTTTCGGAAAGGGCGCTTGCGCCGCGCCGGCTGAACGTCAGCTGAACACGCGTGGCGCGGGCGCGCCAATTGCTGGCGCCGCGGCGCGTGCAACGGGTCGGTCCCGTTTGCGGCTCGTCACGGCGATGCCACAGTGGCGTCGGCTCGTCAGTGGCAGGAGGCGCCGTGTACCAGCAGATCTACGACCCGCTCGGCAACGCGTTCTTGTCGACGCTGGTGGCGGCGTTGCCGATCTTCACGCTGCTGTACTTCATCGCGCTGCATCCGCACCGCGATGCCGGCGGCGTGCGGCATCTCGGCATTTCGGCGCCGTATGCGGCGTTCTACGGCGTGCTGATGGCGTTCGCTGTGGCCTGCATCGCGTTCGGGATGCCGCTTGCATCGGCGGCGTCGGCGTTCGTGCTCGGCACGCTGTCGGGCTTCCTCGGCATCATCTGGATCGTGCTGGCAGCGATGTTCCTGTACACGATGTCGGTGACGTCGGGGCAGTTCGAGGTCGTCAAGGAATCGATCGTCCACATCTCGTTCGACCGCCGGCTGCAGTGCGTGCTGATCGCGTTCTCGTTCGGCGCCATCATCGAAGGCACTTCGGGCTTCGGCACGCCGGTGGCGATCGCCGGTGCGGTGATGGTGGGGCTGGGCTTCCGGCCGTTTCAGTCGGCGGTGCTCAACCTGCTGGCCAACACCGCGCCGGTGGCGTGGGGCGCGATCGGCACGCCGATCGTCACGCTGGCCGCCGTCAGCGGACTCGATCAGGTGACGCTGTCGGCGATGGCCGGCCGCCAGTTGCCGTTCGTCAGCATCCTGGTGCCGTTCTGGCTGGTGGCCACCTTCGTCAAGATGGAAGGCGGCAGCTGGAAGCAGGCGTTCGAGGTGTGGCCGGCGGCGCTGTGCGCGGGCGTGTCGTTCGCGCTGATGCAGCACTTCGCCTCCGGCACCGAGCAGTTCCATCTGATGACCGACGTCGTGTCGGGCGTGTTCTCGGTGATCTGCACGGCGCTGTTCCTGCGCTTCGTCTGGCACCCGAAGACGCGTTTCCTCCTGCGGGACGAGCGCGACGCGCTGGTCAAGGCAGGCAAGAGCGCAACGACGGCGACGTCCGAACAGAGCGAATGGAAGTACTCGTACACGGCGAAGGAGACGATCCATGCGTGGGCGCCCTGGATCATCCTCATCCTGTGCTGCGCGCTGTGGGGCATGCCTGATTTCAAGAAGTTCCTGAACAACCTCTTTTCCGGCGTGACGTTCGCGACGACGCTGCTGGGCTCGCCGTTCACCGGAACGTTGTCGCTCCCCGTGTGGGACATGCCGGCGCTGAACAATCTGGTCCAGCGCATGCCGCCGGTCGCGCCGGTCAACGCCAAGCCCGAAGCCGCGCGCTTCGTGATCAACTGGCTGTCGGC
>Ga0068860_100000886_pt1 | contig 33251 bp, 27 predicted proteins | sample KBSSwiS32_FD_66597 | JGI IMG/M metagenome (GOLD analysis project Ga0068860, IMG submission 66597) | Switchgrass rhizosphere microbial communities from Kellogg Biological Station, Michigan, USA - KBS Switchgrass S3-2 | ecosystem: Host-associated > Plants > Roots > Rhizosphere > Soil ... | reverse complement strand
GCGTTCTCGATCGCCTGCTTGGTGACGATGTCGCGCGGCTTCAGATCGCGCTTCACCGCCTCGACCAGCGCCTGCGCGGCTCGCCGAACGGTGCCAACGATCTCGTCCTCGACGTTGGCCATCGTCGATGAATACGGCAGGCTCATGCCGAGCGCCTCGAAGGCCGAGCTCATCGTGTTGGCGGTGTACATGCCGCCGCACGAGCCGCTGCCGGGGATGGCACGCCGCTCGATCTGGCAAAACTCTTCTTCGCTCATGCGGCCGGCCGAGAACTGGCCCACCGCTTCGAACACGCTGACGATGTTGAGGTCCTGGCCCTTGTACCTACCGGGCAGGATGGTGCCGCCGTACACGTACACCGCCGGCACGTTGGCGCGCAGGATGCCCATCATGCCGCCGGGCATGTTCTTGTCGCAGCCACCGATCACCAGCACGCCGTCCATCCACTGACCGCCGACGCACGTCTCGACGCAATCGGCGATCACCTCGCGCGACACCAACGAGTACTTCATGCCTTCGGTGCCCATCGCCATGCCGTCGCTGATCGTCGGCGTGCCGAAGATCTGCGGGTTGGCGCCGGCCTGTTTGAGCGCATCGACCGCCGCATCGGCCAGCCGCTGCAGGCCCGAGTTGCACGGCGTGATCGTCGAGTGTCCGTTGGCCACGCCGATCATCGGCTTGGCGAAGTCGTCGGCCTGGTAGCCCATCGCGTAATACATCGAGCGGTTGGGCGCGCGCGCCACGCCTTCGGTGATGTTCCTGGAGCGGCGGTTCATGCTCATGCGAAGCGTCCTGTGTGGTGCCTGGTGCGGAAGATGCGCCGCACATATCGTAGCGCCCGCGCTGCGGGAGGGTCGGCGTTTGCGGCGACAATCGCGCTCGGTTTTTTTGATGGAGGCCTCTCACCGATGCTGGTGCATCCGCAGTTCGATCCGGTCGCGCTCGATCTGTCGCGCATCGGCATTCCGATCGCCGTGCACTGGTACGGGCTGACCTATCTGGTTGCCTTCGCGCTGTTCCTGTGGCTGGCGCGACTGCGCGCCGGGTGGCCGCCCTACAGCGACAGCGGCTGGAGCAAGCGCGATGTCGAAGACCTGCTGTTCTACGGCGTGCTCGGCGTGGTGATCGGCGGGCGGCTGGGCTACGTGCTGTTCTACAAGCCAGGCTACTACGCGGCGCATCCGCTTGAGTCGTTCGCGGTCTGGAAGGGCGGCATGGCATTCCATGGCGGGCTGCTCGGCGCGATCGCTGCGATGGCGCTGTTCGGGCGCTTGCGTCAGCGGCCGTTCCTGCAGGTATCGGATCTGGTCGCGCCATGCGTGCCCACAGGGCTGGCGGCAGGGCGCATCGGCAACTTCATCAACGGCGAGTTGTGGGGCCGTCCGGCCAGCGCCGACCTGCCGTGGGCGATGGTGTTTCCGCAGTCGGGCTCGCCCGAGCCGCGCCATCCGTCGCAGCTGTACCAGTTTGGACTCGAAGGCTTGCTGCTGTTCGTCGTGCTGTGGCTGTACGCGCGGCAGCCGCGCCCCACCGGCCAGGTGTCGGGCGCCTTCCTGGTCGGCTATGGCGTGCTGCGGTTCATCGCCGAGTACTTCCGCGAGCCCGATGCGTTTCTGGGCCTGCAAGCGCTGGGCCTGTCGCGCGGCCAGTGGCTGTGCGTGCCGATGGTGCTGGCCGGCATCGCCCTGATGATGTGGGCGGGGCGTCGCCAGGCGAGGGCGACCGCATGACCCGCCTGGTGTTCCTCGACACCGAGACCACCGGTTTGTCGCACGAGAGCGGCGATCGCATCATCGAGATCGGGTGCGTCGAGATGGTCAATCGGCGCCTCACAGGCCGCACCAAGCATTTCTACGTCAACCCGCAGCGCACCAACAGCAACGATGCGCTCAAGGTGCACGGCTTGACCGACGAGTTCCTCGCCGACAAGCCGCTGTTCGGCGCGGTGGCCGACGAACTGATCGAGTTTCTCGCCGGCGCCGAGGTGATCGCGCACAACGCGCCGTTCGACGTCGGCTTCCTGGAGGCCGAGTTGCAGCGGCTCGACAAACCGACGTTCGTCAGCTGCGTCGGCAGCGTCACCGATTCGCTCGCGCTGGCGCGCGAGATGTACCCCGGCAAAGCCAATTCTCTCGACGCACTGTGCCGGCGCCTGGAGGTCGACAACACCAACCGCACGTTGCACGGCGCGCTGCTCGATGCCGGATTGCTGGCCGAGGTGTACATCCGCATGACGCGTGGCCAGGATTCGCTGGTGATCGATGCCACTCAGGGCGCGAGCCTCGGTGCGCACGCGGGGCCGATGATCGATCTGTCGAGCTTCGAGCTCATCGTGATCGAGCCCAGCGACGACGAGCTGGCCGCGCATGCAGCGCTGCTGGCCGAGCTCGACAAGGCGAGCGGCGGCCGCACGTTGTGGCGCGAGCGCGTGGCATAATTTGCGCCCCGTTGCCGGGCGGTTAGCTCAGGGGTAGAGCGCGTCGTTCACACCGACGAGGTCGCAGGTTCGAAACCTGCACCGCCCACCACACACGCACGGATGAACATGGCGGCACCTTCCGGTGCCGTTTGTCGTTTTGCGGTCGGTGACGCCATCGCGTGGCCGTTTGCGCAGTGGCCTGCCCGGAGGGACTCGAACCCCCGGCCTGCTGCTTAGAAGGCAGCTGCTCTATCCAGCTGAGCTACGGGCAGGCGGAACCGCTGGGGCCGCGCCGCATTCTAGGCAGAGCGCTGGCGCGGCGCTGTCAGTGGCGGCGGTACTGCTCGGCGCCGAACAGCACGCTGCGGGCCTTGTCGTCGGTGATCGACCGTCGGCGCTCGGCCAGCACTTCCACCGCGCGCACCACCGCCGGCCGCGCGGCGATCTCGTCGAACCAGCCCTTCAGGTGTGGAAATTCGCTCCAGTCGATGCCCTGGTTCTTCCAGCCGCGCAGCCACGGGAAGATCGCCATGTCGGCGATCGAGTAGTCGTTGCCGGCGATGTAGCGCGACTTCGCAAGCTGATCGTCCATCACGCGGTACAGGCGGCGCGTCTCGTTGCTGTAGCGGTCGATCGCGTAGCCGATCTTCTCCGGCGCGTAGATGCGGAAGTGGTGTGCCTGCCCCAGCATCGGCCCCACGTGGGCCATCTGGAACATCAGCCACTGCAGCACCTGGTACTTGCCGCGCGTGTCGTCGGGCAGGAAGCGCGCGGTCTTGCCGGCCAGGTACAGCAGGATGGCGCCGGATTCGAACAACGCGAGCGGTTTGCCGTCCGGACCATCGGGGTCCACCAGCGCCGGGATCTTGTTGTTCGGGCTGATCGCCAGAAACTCGGGCTTGAACTGGTCGCCGGCACCGATGTCGACCGCCACCACCTTGTAGGGGAGTGCGCATTCCTCAAGCATGATGTGCACCTTGTGGCCGTTGGGCGTGGCCCAGGAATACACTTCGAACATCGCCACTCCCGCATTCGTGCAGCGCGCGCACTCTACCGTATGCTCGCACTCCTCAAGCGCTGGTGGTCTGCTGCGACACCGAAGCCGGGCCTGCAGGGCGTTGAGCGGTGGGCACGCGCGAACGGCGCGCACTGGCGCCGCATGCGCGACGACGACGGGTTCGTGCTCGACGGCGCGCACCGCAGCGTGTCGTGGCGCATCGAGTGGGGGCCGTCGCACCGGCCGTACATCGCGGGCTCCGAGCTGCGCTTCGCCGCCGAGCTGGGACTGCACCGTGACCTGCAGCTGATGGTGCTCAACCGGCGCTTGATGGAGACCTCGGAAGCCAAGGTCTACGACGAGTACGTGCAGGGTGTGCAGACGCGCATCGACACGCAGACGCCCACCGAGATCCGCTGGCTGGTGATGTACTCGAAGCTCAGCGCCGCCGAGCTGCAATCGCTGGGCATGCGCTTCGGCGGCGTCGCCAGCGTCAAGCCGTGGCTGCTGCGGTGGCTGTCGGGCCCGCTGTCGGGCGCGCTGCTCGACACCGCGCGCCACCTGTCGGAGCACGATGCGTTCGTGCTGTCGGTGGCGCGTGGCCGCCTGAGCATGCGGCTGCCGATGCGCGATCCGCTGCCCGAGCGCATCGCTGCGTGGCTGCGCCTGTTCGAGGTGGCCATCGACGAGGCACGGCGCGTCGCCGGCGAATGGCGCGACTCGGCGCTCCCGGTGGCCTCCACGCGGCCGTCGGTGTGGCCGCGCGAAGAACCCGGCCACGCCGAGTGAGCTGACGCTGCGCTACGCCGGGGCCGCGGCAGGCATGCTGCCGTGACGCCCGATTTCGATCTTCGCGATCGCGTTGCGGTGCACCTCGTCGGGCCCGTCGGCGAAGCGCAGCGTGCGCGCCTGTGCGTAGTAGTAGGCGAGCGGAAAGTCCTCGCTGACGCCGCCGCCGCCGTGCACCTGCATCGCCCAGTCGATCACCTTGCAAGCCATGTTGGGCGCTACCACCTTGATCATCGCGATCTCGGCCTTGGCCGCCTTGTTTCCGGCCACGTCCATCATCCAGGCCGCCTTCAGCGTCAGCAGGCGTGATTGCTCGATCATGCAGCGCGCCTCGGCGATGCGCTCCTGCGTCACCGTCTGCTGCGCCACCGTCTTGCCGAACGCGACGCGCGCGACCGCGCGCTTGCACATCAGCTCGAGCGAGCGCTCGGCCAGCCCGACCAGCCGCATGCAGTGGTGGATGCGTCCGGGGCCCAGGCGTCCCTGCGCGATCTCGAAGCCACGGCCCTCGCCGAGCAGCAGGTTCGAAGCCGGCACGGTCACGTCCTTGAAGTCGACCTCCATGTGACCGTGCGGCGCGTCGTCGTAGCCGAACACCGACAGCGGCCGCATCACGGTCACGCCCTTGGTGTCGAACGGCACCAGGATCATCGACTGCTGCGAGTGACGCGGCGCCGCCGCATCGGTCTTGCCCATGAAGATCATGATCTTGCAGCGCGGATCGCCGCCGCCGGAGGTCCACCACTTGCGCCCGTTGATCACGTAGTTGTCGCCGCGCCGCTCGATGCGCGACTCGATGTTGGTGGCGTCCGACGAGGCCACCGCCGGCTCGGTCATCGCAAACGCGCTACGAATCTCCCCAGCGAGCAGCGGCTGCAGCCACTTCTTCTGGTGCTCCGGCGAGCCGTAGCGCACCAGCACCTCCATGTTGCCGGTGTCGGGCGCCGAGCAGTTGAACACCTCGCTGGCCCATGGCACGCGGCCCATGATCTCGGCCAATGGTGCGTACTCCTGGTTGCTCAACCCGGCGCCGAGTGCGCTGTCGGGCAGAAACAGGTTCCACAACCCCGCCGCGCGCGCTTTCGGCTTCAGCGTTTCGATCGTCTGCAGCGGCGTCCAGCGCTTGCCGCATTCGGTGTTGGCGCGCAGCTCCTCGGCATAGCGCGCCTCGGCTGGGTAGACGTGCTGGTCCATGAACGCCGTCAGCCGCGCCTGCAGCTCCTGTGTGCGAGGTGAATAGGCGAAGTCCATGCGTTGCCTCCTTGGGTGAATGTGTCGAATGCGTGCCGCAATCGCTCAGCCGCGCTGCGCCTGTGCCCAGCCCATGCGCGCCAGCGCAGCAGTGGCCTCGCCCGACGTGCGGGCCTGCGCGCTGGCCGCTGTGCCGTCGGCAGCGCGCTTGGCGATGCCTTGCGTGATGGCGGCCAGCCGGAACAGGTTGTACGCGAGATAGAAGTTCCAATCGGCCATCACCGCGTCGGGATCGCCGCGGCCGGTGCGCTCGCAGTAGCGGCGCACGTACTCGCGCTCGGTGGGTATGCCGAGCGCAGCGTGGTCGAGGCCGCCGATGCCGCGGAACACGCCCGGCTCGATGTGCCAGGCCATGCAGTGATAGCTGAAATCGGCCAGCGGATGCCCGAGCGTCGACAGCTCCCAGTCGAGCACCGCGGCGATGCGCGGCTCGCTGGCGTGGAAGATCAGGTTGTCGAGCCGGAAGTCGCCGTGCACGATCGACACCTGCGATTCATCGAGCGCCGACGGCGGCAGGTGCGCCGGCAGCCAGTCGATCAGGTTGTCCATCTCAGGGATCCCCTGCAGCGCCGACATCTGGTATTGCTTGCTCCAGCGCGCGATCTGGCGCACGAAGTAGTTGCCCGGTTTGCCGTAGTCGGCCAGCCCCACCTGCGCGGGGCTCACGCTGTGCAGCGCCGCGATCACGCGGTTCATCTCGTCGTAGATGGCATGCCGCCCCGGCGGCGCGAAGCCCGGCAGCGACTGCTCCCACAGCACGCGCCCCTCGACGAACTGCATGACGTAGAAGGCGCGGCCGATCACCGACTCGTCCGCGCACAGCAGATGCATGCGCGCCACCGGCACCGCGCTGCCGTGCAACGAGCGCATCACGCGGAACTCGCGCTCGATCGCGTGCGCCGAGGGCAGCAGCTTGGACGCCGGGCCGGGCTTGGTGCGCATCACGTAGGTGTGCTGCGGCGTGATCAGCTTGTAGGTGGGGTTCGACTGCCCGCCCTTGAACTGCTCGACCTGCAGCGGTCCGCCGAAGCCGGGCAGCTCGCGCTGCAGGTGGCGCTCGAGTGCCAGCGCGTCGAACGCGTGGCGCGCGGACACCGCCTGCGTGCCGATGAAGTGATCCATCGATTCCATGTCAGTGCCCAGCCGCCCGGAGGCGCAGGTGCACGGCCTCGGGGGCCAGCGAGCCAATTGAACTTGGAGGTTGTTGCATTGCGGCCTTTCAACGTTCGGCGATCGCCAGCAGCTTGTCGCGCGACAGCACCACCAGCCGTGTCGGCTCGACGCGCACGGCACCCTGTCGCTCGAAGCCCTTGAGCTCCTGGTTCACGCGTTGACGCGACGCACCGAGCAGCTGCGCCAGGTCTTCCTGCGCCAGCTGCAGCGCGATGCGGATCTCGCTGCCCTGGGCCACACCGTAGCTCTTGACGAGCAGCAGGATCTGCTTGGCCAGGCGAGCGCCGAGCGGGCGGCTGTTCAGATCCTCGATCAGGTTGAACATCAGGCGCAGGCGGCGGCAGTTGAGCCGCAGCAGCGCTTCGTACAGCTCGACGTGCTTGGCCAGCAGCTCCTTGAAGTCGGCCTTGCGCACCACCAGCAGCGTGGTCTCGCCGTGCGCGTTGGCGTCGTGCGTGCGCGGCAGGCCGTCGAACAGCGCGATGTCGCCGAACCAGGTGCCGGGCTCGACGTAGGTCAGCACCACCTGCTTGCCGGACAGCGTGACGTTGGAGACGCGCACCGCGCCGCGCGCCACGCCGCACCATTGCTCGGCCGGGCCGCCACGCGTGCCCAGCGGCGCGCCGTCGGCGTAGCGCTTGATCACCGCGCGCGCCACGATGTCGTCGCGCAGCGCCGCCGGCAGGCGCGAGAACCAGGCACCCGATTCGATGTGGTGCTGCTCCTCGATGGTCAGGGCCGGGATGCGCATGGGGTTGTCCCGGCCGCGACGGTGCGCGCCCGGCCGGAAGATGTATTGTCCATGCCCTGGTCGCCCGACACGTCCTGACTAGCGAGGAGACGCCGATGAGTTCAGCCACCGTGATCAGCCTGCCCAGCCGCCGTGCGCACGTTTCGAACGAGGAGTGGCAGCTGCGCGTCGATCTGGCCGCGGCCTATCGGCTGGTGGCGCTGTTCAAGTGGGACGACCTGGTGTTCACGCACATCAGCGCGCGCGTGCCGGGCCCCGAGGAGCACTTCCTCATCAACCCGTACGGGCTGATGTTCGAGGAGATCACGGCATCGAGCCTGATCAAGATCGACCTGCGCGGCAACAAGATCGAGGACTCACCGTATCCGGTGAACCCGGCGGGCTTCACGATCCACAGCGCGGTGCACGCGGTGCGTCACGACGTCGGCTGCGTGGTGCACACGCATTCGCTGAACGGCGTGGCGGTGTCGGCGCAGCGCGAGGGGCTGCTGCCGATCTCGCAGTTCTCGATCTTCATCCTCGGCCAGCTCGGCTACCACGACTACGAGGGCGTCGCGCTGTTCGACGACGAGAAGCCGCGCCTGCAGCGCGACCTCGGCCAGAACAAGTACCTGATGCTGCGCAACCACGGGCTGCTGACCGTCGGCGCCACGGTGGCCGAGGCGTGGCAGGCGATGTACCTGTTCGAGACGGCCTGCACGGCGCAAGTGCGCGCGCAGGCCGGTGGCGGCGAGTTGATCTCGATCGGCAAGCCGATCATCGAGGCCGCGACGCAGATGTCGATCGAGGCCACCAAGGGCCTGGGCAGCCAACTGGTGTGGCCGGGTCTGCTGCGTCGCCTGCAGCGCCAGATGCCGGGCTACGACCAGTAGCCGCGTCAGCGAAAGCGCGGCGCGCGCTTCTCGAAGAACGCGCGCAGCCCCTCGGCGGCGTTCTCGTGCTGCAGGTTCGGCACGAACTGCTCGCGCTCGGCAGCCAGTTGCTCGGGCAGCGCGCGGTCGCGCGCGTGATGCGCCAGCGCCTTGGCGCTGGCCACCGCGTTGGACGCCATGCGCGCGAGCCGCTCGCTCCAGCGCAGCGCCTCGTCCAGCGCCTTGCCGTCGGCAGTGACCGCGTTGACGAGCCCGAGTGCGTGCCACTGTTGCGCGCTCATCGGCTCGGGCAGCCACAGCATCTGCAGCGCGAGCGCGCGCGGCAGCGCCTGCGCCAGGTGATGGGTGCCACCGCCGTCGGGCGACAACCCCGCACGGCCGTACGACATCGTGAAGCGCGCGCCTTCGGCGGCGATCACCAGGTCGCACGCCAGCACCAGCGAGCAGCCGCCGCCTGCGGCATGGCCCTCGACCGCGGCGATCACCGGCTTGGGGCAGTCGCGCAGCGCCAGCACGAACGCATGGAAGCGGTCGATGCCGGCGCGCACCTGATCGGCCGGGCCGTCGCGCGACGCGGCCAGGCGTTGCAGATCGCCACCGGCGCAGAAATGCGCGCCGTCGCCGCGCAGCACGATGGTGCGCAGCGCCGTATCGCCGGCCGCCTCGCGCAGCGCGGCAGCGCCGACTTCGTAGACGCGCGGCGACAGCGCGTTGCGCGTCGCCGGATCGCTGATGGTCAGCACCAGCGCGCTACCGCGCCGCTCGCTCAGCAGAACAGATGCCATCGTGCAGGGGCCCCTCGCGCAGCATGACGCACAAGCACGCACATTCTCGCATCCAGGCTCGCGCACCCAGGCGTTTTCACGAGGGAGCGCAGGGGCCTTCATGCTAGAGTCCCGCGCGATATTTCGAACTCGATGCATCGATCCGACGCGACGGCGACCTCTGCATGAATGCTCGCAGCATCATCGTGGTCGCGCCCATCGTGTTCGCCACCAGCTTCGCCGCGCACGCGCTGGGCATCGTGCGCGCGCCGTCCAACGTCACATTGGGCGCGCCGCTGAACTTTCCGATCAGCGTCAGCGTCGCCTTCGACGAGTCGCTCAACACCACCTGCGTCAGCGCCGAAGTCCATCAAGGTGACCAGCGCATGGCGCCGTCGTCGGTGCGGACCAGCATCGAGCAGGGCGGCATCGAGGACGAGCGCGTGGTGCGCGTGTATTCGACCGTGGCGATCGACGAGCCGGTGGTCACCGTCACGCTGATGCTCGGCTGCGCGGTCAAGCTCGAGCGTCGCTTCACCGTGTTCGCCGATCCGCCGCTGGTCACGGTGGCCGCAGCGCCGGAGTCGAGCGAGCCGGCGCGCGCCGGCGATGCCCCCGCCGCGGCGCCGCTGCGGCGCGACGCTGCGGCATCAGCGCCGCGCGCCGACGCGCCCGCCGGCACCGGCCCTGCAATGGGGGCTGCCAACGCCGCGCGCAGCGAGAAGCCCCCGGTGCGAGCGCCGCGTGCCAGCGCAACCGCTGCGGCGCCGCGCCCGAGTGCCGCGTCGGCGGTGGCGCGCAAGCCCGCGCGCGCCACGGTCGCGGCCGCCGAGCCGCCAACCGCTGCCGCACCCACCGTGGCCGCGGGCGCGCGCGGCGGCGCCGCACCCCCGCGGCCGGCCGCCTCGGGCCCGCGGCTGCAGCTCGACCCGCTGGAGCCGGTCGCGCGCGCCGGCCCGGCCGCGTCGGCCGCCGCTGCGGTGCAGGAGGCGCAATTGCGCGTGGCTGCGATGGCCGCCAGCGCGGCGATGGCCGAGCAGGCCGCCAGCGTCGCGCTGGCCAACGCCGCGTCGGCCGCCGAGCGCATGCGCGCGCTCGAGCAGGGCCTGGAGAAGCTGCGCGTGGATATCGAGCGCGATCGCGAGCAGAGCGCGGCGCTGCGCGTCAAGCTGGCGCAGGCCGAGAACAGCGGGCGCCTGACACCTTGGCTGGGCGCCGGCATGCTGGTGCTGGCCGCGCTGGCGTTGTGGCTGTGGCTGCGCATGCGACGCCTGCAGCGCGAGCAGCAGGCCGCTTGGTGGGCCGCCACCCGGGGCGCGGGCAAGCCACCGGTCAATCCGCCGACCTTGCACCCGATGACGCTGCCGCCGCAGGTGGCGCCGCCGCCGCTGGTCAGGCCCGAGGCCACGGTCACGGTCAAGCCGGCCGCGCCGCTGAAGCCGGCGTTCCGCGACTCGCTGTTCACGTCGCAGCAGGAACCGCGCGACGTCTCGATCGAAGAGCTGATCGACCTCGAGCAACAGGCCGAATTCTTCGTCGTGCTGGGCCAGGACGACGCCGCGATCGACCTGCTGATGGGCCACATCCGCAGCAGCGGAGGCACCAGTCCGCTGCCGTACCTGAAGCTGCTCGAGATCTATCGCCGCCAGGGCGATCGCGAGTCGTACGAGCGCACGCGCGAGCGCTTCAACCATCGCTTCAACGCCTACGCGCCCGACTGGGACTTCGACCTGCAGCACGGCCGCTCGCTCGACGAGTACCCCAGCGTGATGCAGCGCCTGGTCGAGCGCTGGCGCGAGCCGCTGGACGCGATGGCCGAGCTCGAGGCGTTGATGTTCCGCCGCGACGGCGGTGAGCTGTTCGAGCTGCCGGCCTACCGCGAGGTGCTGTTTCTGTACTCGATGGCGCGCGACCTGCTCGACCACCAGGGCGGGCCGCCCACCAGCATCGACGTGCTGCTGCCGCTGGGCGACCGCGAGCAGGAGTTCGAGCCCACCACGGCGCGACCGCACCTGTTCACCACCCCCACCGGGTTGGCCGAGCTGAGCCGCGCCAGCGAGCCGTCGATCGAGATGCTGCGTCCGTCGCGCACGCTGCGGCCGTCGACCAGCGACGAACCGCCGAGCGTCTACGGCACGATCGACGTCGACCTCACCAAGCCGCTGCCGATGGACGACGACACGCAGGTGTTCCGGCGCGAAGACACCGAGTTGCGCAATCCCGACCAGCGCAGCGACTTCGCAGACCTGCCGCCGCCGAATCCCAAGTCCAAGTCGTGATGCGCTACAGCCGCGCCAGCCGCTGCAGCGCGCTGTTCAGCGTGTCGTCGCGCTTGGCGAAACAAAAGCGCGCCAGCCGTTGGTTGCGCCCATCCTCGTAGAAAGCCGACAGCGGGATCGCCGCGACGCCGATCTCGGTGGTGAGCCAGCGGCAGAAGTCTTCCTCGCTGCGCTCGCTGATCGCCGAGTAGTCGACGCACTGGAAGTAGCTGCCTTCGCTGGGCAGCAGCCGCAGGCGCGTGCTGGCGAGGCCGGCACGGAACAGGTCACGCTTGCGCTGATAGAACGCGGCCAGCTCGAGGTAGGGCCGCGGGTCTTCCATGTAGTGCGCCAGCCCGTGCTGCACCGGCGTGTTGACGGTGAACACGTTGAACTGATGCACCTTGCGGAATTCGGCGCTCAGGGTGCGCGGCGCAGCGACATAGCCCACCTTCCAGCCGGTCACGTGATACGTCTTGCCGAAGCTCGACACCACCAGCGCGCGAGCGGCAAGCTCAGGATGCGCACAGGCACTGGCATGCGGCACGCCGTCGTACACCATGTGCTCGTACACCTCATCGGCGATCAGCAGGACGTCGGTCGGGCGCAGCAGCTGGGCCAGCCGGTCGAGGTCGTCGCGCCTCCAGATCGTCGCGCTCGGGTTGTGCGGCGTGTTGACCACGATCGCTCGCGTGCGCGGCGTGAGCGCCGCCGCGATGGCCGCGAAGTCGGGCCGCAACGTGCCGGCCGTGAGGGCCACGCGCACCACGCGGCCGCCGGCCAGCTCGATGTTGGGCACGTAGCTGTCGTAGCACGGCTCGAGCACGATGACCTCGTCGCCCGGGTGCACGAGCGCGAGGATCGCGGTCAGGATCGCCTGCGTGGCGCCCGCGGTGATCGTGATCTCGTCGCCGGCGTCGTACGTGCGGCCGTACAGGCGCTCGATCTTGCGCGCGATCGCTTCGCGCAGCACCGGCACCCCGGCCATCGGCGGGTACTGGTTCAGGCCCGAGCGCATCGCCTGGTTCACCGCATCGAGCAGCTTGGGGTCGCAGTCGAAATCCGGAAAGCCCTGGCCGAGGTTGACCGCCCCGTGCTGCGTGGCCAGCGCCGACATCACGGTGAAGATCGTGGTGCCCACCTGGGGCAGGCGGCTGGTGACGGTGGGGGTGCGCGCAGTGACGGCGTTCATCGGGTCGGATGAGCGGGTTCGTGGGTCATAGATCGTAGTCGACGCCGTCGCCGGTCATCGCGCGCTGGATCAGCGTGCGTGTCAGTCGATCCGACAGCAGCTCGGCGAAGCTCAGCACGAACTGGCGCAGGTACGCACCGCGCTTGAACGCCACGCGCGTCAGGTTGCTGCCGAACAGATGACCGACCGGGCGCCACGCCAGGTCGCCGCCGGGCGGATCCTGGCGCACCGCCATCTCGGCGACGATGCCGATGCCCATGCCGAGCCGCACGTACGTCTTGATCACGTCGGAGTCGATCGCCTCGAGCGCCACCGCGGGTTTCAGCCGCGCGCGCGCGAACGCCGCATCGATGCGCGTGCGGCCCGTGAACGTCGGGTGGTAGGTCACCAGCGGCTCGGCGGCGATCTGCTCGAGCGTCGGCCGCTCCACGTTGGCCAGCGGATGCGCTGCCGGCACCACGATGACGTGCTGCCATTCGTAGCACGGCAGCGAGACCAGCCCGTCGGCGTCGGCCAGCGATTCGGTGGCCAGCCCGATCTCGGCCAAGTCGTCCTGCAGCATGCGCGACACCTGGGCCGGCGTGCCCTGGTGCAGCACCACCTGCACCTTCGGATAGCGCTTGCGCAGCGCCGCCACGGGCTCGGGCAGGAAGTAGCGCGCCTGCGTGTGCGTGGTGGCGATCGACAGCGTGCCGGCGTCCTGCTTGGAGTACTCCTCGCCGATGCGCTTGAGGTTGGCGACCTCGCGCATGATCAGCTCCACCGACTTGAGCACCAGCTGTCCAGGCTCGGTGATGCGGCGCAGCCGCTTGCCGTGGCGCGCGAAGATCTCGACGCCGAGCTCCTCCTCGAGCTCGATGATCGCCTTGCTGATGCCCGGTTGCGACGTGTACAGCGCCTTCGCGGTCTCGGTGAGGTTCAGGTTGCGGCGCGCGGCCTCTTGAACGAAACGGAACTGGTGCAGGTTCATGGCTCGTGTGCGGCGCTCGGGTTCACGATGCGTTCAAGGGCTTCACGGCGGCGGCCGCCTGTGCGATCGCCGTGATCACGTCGGGATGCTCGCCCACCGGGTCGTGCAGCAGCCACAGCGTGCCGGGGTACTGCGCCTGCAGCTGCAGCAGCCGGTGCGGCAGGTCGCGCCGCACGTGACCGCCGGTGCCGAGGAACAACGGCACCACGTCGATCGCAGCACAACCGTGCTGCACCAGGCGGGCAGCGGCCTCGTCGATGTCGGGCTGCATCAGTTCGAGGAAGGCCAGCGCCACCTGCGCATCGGGGCGCAGCTCGCGCACGCGCCCCAGCACCGCCTCGAACGGTGCCGCCCACGACGCGTCGCGCGCACCGTGGGCAAACAGCAGCAGTCCGCGCGGCGCCGGCGTGCTCATCGAAACCGCACCAGCCACGTGAACGCGGCCAGAGACAGCGCCAGATAGATCAGCCCCGGCGCCGACGCGGCCACCCACGGCGCCCAGTTGCGCAGCATGCCGAGGTGGCCCGACACGTTGTTGAGCAGCACGAAGCTGATGCCCAGCATGATGCCGCCGAACACCTTGAGGCTGACGCCGCCGGCGCGCGCGTGCAGGTAGGCGAACGGCAGCGCCAGCGCCACCATCACCAGGCAGGCGAACGGGTACAGCGCCTTCTTCCAGAACAGGATCTCGTGGCGTTGCGAGGCCTGCTCCTGGTCGCCCAGGTGTTCGCTGTAGCGCCACAGCTCGACGGTGGACATCGTGCTCACCGGCAGCACCGCGGCCGCCACCACCGAGGCCGACAGCGTGCTCGGCCAATCGAGCGTGGCGCTGCGCCGCACCGAAAGGGCGGCGCCGCCTGCGGCCTGGTCGGGTGTCGGCCAGTCGGTGCGCTCGACATCGCGCAGTCGCCAAACCCGGTCGTGGCCCACGAGGCCGGTGCGCGCCTCGATGCGCGTGCGCAGCCGGCCCTCGCTGTCCTGCTCGAAGATGCGGATGCCTTCGAGCTCCCCGTTGGCCGCGGTGCGCGACACGTTGATCGAGATGGCGCGCTCGCCGCCATCGCTGCCGTGGCGCTCTTTCAGCCACGCACCGGCGCGCCCGAGCGCCAGGCCGCCGCGAAACGACGCCTTCAACAGCACCGCCTCGCGCTCCGACAGCGGCGACAGGTAGTCGCCGATCGTGAACGTCACGGCGCCGAAGAACAGGCCCAGCAGCGCCAACAGGGACAGCGCGCGCCCCGGGCCGAGGCCGCCGGTGCGCAGGATCGTGTACTCCGACGACTGCGCGAGGCGCGCCATCGCGTAGATGGTGCCGATCAGCACGCAGATCGGTGCCAGTTCGTAGAAGTGTCCTGGCACCTCGAGCGCGGAGGCCAGCGCCGCGTGCAGCAGCGTGTAGCCGTTGCGGCCGATGTCGTCGAGCTCGTCGACGAAGTCGATGAAGTAGAACAGCGACAGGAACGCCATCGCGACGAATCCCACCGACCAGACGATGTCGCGGTACAGCAGGCGGCGCACCGTCCTCATTGCGCACGCGCCGCGCGGCGCACCCAGAACGGCCGCCACACGGCGCCGTGATCGCGCCACCACATCAGCGTGAACGCCAGCACGAACGCGCCGCCGTGCACCAGCGCGAGCGAGGGGCCGAGCGCGAAGCGGCCGACCGACACCCAGGCCTGCGACAGGTTGATCAGGTTGTAGTAGACGACGAAGCCCAGCAGCGCGAACAGCAGGTTCCAATTGGTGGCGCGGCGCGGGTTGATGGCGGCCAGCCCGATCGCCAGCAGCACCAGGTTCACCGCCCCGAACAGCAGCCCGAGGCGCCAGATCAGCTCGCCCTGGTTGCGCGCCGTGGGCGTGCGCACCAGGTCGAGCGTGCGGATCGTCTTGGGCGAGCGGTTGGCCGCGCTTTGCACCTGCTGTTCGCCCACCAGCACGTGATAGCGCGCGAAGTGAGCCAGCGTGCGCTCGCCCGACTCGCGGTCCGCCTGATTGCGCTGGCCGTTGTCGAGCACCAGGAACCTGTCGGTGCCCACGTTCTCCACGTGCGCGCTGCGCGCCGAGGTGAGCGCCTCGGCGTGCTCATCGTTGCTCAGCACGAACACGCCGCGCGCGTTCATCGACTCGTCGGAGCCTTTTTCGATGAAGAACACCCGGCGCCCGTCGCGCGAAGTCTGGAACACGCCGGGCGTCACGCGCGACAGGTCGGAGCGCTGCTCGTAGCGTTCGCGCAGCTCCGCGCTGCTGCGATTGCCCCACGGCCACACCACCAGCACCAGGATCGCCACCACCAGCAGCACTGGCCAGCTCACGCGCAGCACCGGCGCAATGAAGCGCGTCAGCGCCAGGCCGCTGGAGAACCAGATCGCCATCTCGCTGTCGCGGTACATGCGACCGAGCGTCACCACGATCGCGATGAACAGGCTGAGCGCGAGGATGGTCGGCAGATGGCTCAGCACGGTATAGCCCATCAGCAGCACCACATCGGCCGGCGCCACCGCGCCGCTGGCGGCCTGGCCGAGCACGCGGATCAGCATCATCGTGATCACGATCGTCAGGATCACGACCAGCGTCGCCCCAAAGCCGCGCGCCAGCTCTTTGCGCAGCGTCGAATCGAATAACATCTCCTGACCTCAGAACTTGGGTTGATTATGGACTTCAGACATCAGCCGACGACGGCGTCCGGCGTGGCCTCGGCGAGTGCCGACGCGTTGCTGGTCGTGCTCGTCGGCAGCCGCCAGCCCGGCGGCCTGCCGAGCGCGCTGGGCAAGGCGTTGCAGACCGTCGTCAAGCAGGGCGACCTCGCGCTCGAAGGCGGACGCTGCCTGTACCTGGGCCGAGTCGCGGGCGTGAAGGCGCCGCGCGTCGCCCTTGCGGTGGCCGCCGAAGGCTCGCCGCGTGCGCTCAAGGGCGCATTTGCGCAGGGTCTGGCGCTGCTCAAAGGGCTGGGCGGCAAGCACCTCGCGGTGTGGGTCGAGGGCGCCGGCACGCTGAGCGAAGCGCACGCCGAAGCGCTGGCCGCCGCGTGCGGCGATGCGGTCTACCTGTACCGCCACACCAAGCCGAGCGCAGGGCCGCAGAGCAAGCTCGAGCGCGTGACGCTGCTGTGCGTGCGCACCGACGAGGCGGCGGTGTCGTACGGGCTCAAGCGCGGCGCGGCCATCGTCGCCGGCGTCACCTTGGCACGCGAGGTCGCCAATCGGCCGGGCAACCACTGCACGCCGACGCAACTCGCCGAGCACGCCGAGGAGCTGGCGCGCACGATGAAACTGAAGGTCGAGGTGCTCGGTCGCAAGGAGATCGAGAAGCTCGGCATGGGCGCCTTCCTCGCGGTGGCGCAGGGCTCGGAGGAGCCGCCGCGCTTCATCGTGCTGCGCTACAGCGGTGCCGCGGCCGAGGACGCCCCGGTGGTGCTGGTGGGCAAGGGCATCACGTTCGACACCGGTGGCATCTCGATCAAGCCGGCCGCCGAGATGGACGAGATGAAGTTCGACATGGGCGGCGCGGCCAGCGTGCTCGGCACCTTCCGTGCGGTGGCGCAGCTGAAGACGCGCGTCAACCTGGTGGGCCTGATCCCCACCTGCGAGAACATGCCGAGCGGTCGCGCGGTCAAGCCGGGCGACGTGATCAAGAGCCTGTCGGGCAAGACGGTCGAGATCCTCAACACCGACGCCGAAGGGCGCCTGATCCTGTGCGACGCGCTGGCCTATGCCGAGCGCTTCAAGCCGCGCGTTGTGATCGATATCGCCACGCTCACCGGCGCCTGCGTGGTCGCGCTCGGCCACCACCGCAGCGGCCTGTTCACACCGCACGATGCGCTGGCCGAAGCGCTGGCTCGGGCCGGTGATGCGGCACTCGATCCGTGCTGGCGCATGCCGGTGGATGCCGAGTACGACGAGGCGCTGAAGAGCAACTTCGCCGACGTTGCCAACGTCGGGCCGCGTGCCGGCGGCGCCATCACCGCGGCGATGTTCCTCAAGCGCTTCGCCGACAAGCTGCGTTGGGCCCACCTCGACATCGCCGGCACCGCGTGGAAGTCCGGCGCACTGAAGGGCGCCACCGGGCGGCCGGTGGGCTTGCTGACCCACTACGTGCTGGCACAGGCCGAGGGCGGCAACGCCTGACCCCGTGCGCCGGTTGCGCGGACAAACGCCGTGGTGCGGCTCGAATTCCACACCGACGTGGGCGACCCGCTGGCCTATGCCTGCCGGCTGCTGCGCAAGGCCTATCGGCGTGCGCTGAAGGTGGTGGTGTGCGGCGATGCCGAGCGCCTCATGCGGCTCGACACGCTGCTGTGGACCTTCGAGCAGCTGGAGTTCGTGCCGCATGCGCGACTGCGCGCCGGCGATCGCATCGACGCTGCGCTCGCGGCCCGCACACCGATCTGGCTGGCCGATGCCGCGGCTGCCTGGCCCAGTGCCGACGTGGTGGTCAATCTGGGCGACGCGCCGGTCGATGAGCCGGGCCGCTTCGCGCGCATCGTCGAGATCGTCGGCGACGCGCCGGACGAGCGTCAGGCCGGCCGCGCACGCTGGCGCCATTACGCGACGCTCGGACTGACGCCGGTGCTGGCCAACGCAGTGGCCGCCACCGATGAAGGGGCCACCGCGCCATGAACAGCCCGCCGCCCAAGCCGCCGCAGCGCGTGCCGACGCTGACCGAGGTGATCAGCGACATGCCGAAGGAGCCGCCCGCTGCCGCGCCGCCACCGCCCGCTGCGGCGGCGCCTGAGGCCGCCGTGGTGCCCGAGGCGCTGCTGGCCGAGGTGTGGCTGCAGGAGTCGCGCATCGCCGCGCGCGTGATCGAGCGGCTGCAGCCGCGCATCGACGTGCTGTTCGAGCACAGGCTGCGCGAGGCGCTGGCGCCGATGGTGGCGCGCATCTACTCGGCGGTGGCCGACGAAGCGCGCAAGGAGTTGGCGCATCGCCTGCGCGAAGCGGTGGAGCAGGCGATCAACGAAGAACTCGGGCGCCATCGCGACACCTGAACGGCGCGTTGTGGGGGCATTGCCCTGGCGGCAGCAACGCTGCAAACGATCGACGCGCGCCTTCGTTGACCTCCGTAGTGACCCGAGGATTCCCGATGGAGACCGGGTCAGGATTGGGGTATTGTGTCGGCCGTTGAGAAATAACCCCGGGTACACGCTCTCAACTTACCCACTTGGAGGTCAAACACATGCTAGTCAAATTCAACGTGATCGCTGCGGCGTCTGTGGCGCTGCTCGCTGGCGCCGCGTCAGCGCAGGACATGGTGGTCAAGATCGGTCACGTCGGCCCTGTGTCGGGCCCGCAGGCGCACTACGGCAAGGACAATGAAAACGGCGCCCGCATGGCGATCGAAGACCTCAACGCCAAGGGCGTGACGATCGGCGGCAAGAAGGCGAAGCTCGAACTGGTGGCCGAAGACGATGCGGCCGATCCGAAGCAGGGCACCGCCGCCGCGCAAAAGCTGTGCGACGCCAAGGTCGCCGGCGTGGTCGGCCACCTGAACTCCGGCACCACGATTCCCGCCTCGGCGGTCTACAACCAGTGCGGCATCCCGCACATCACGCCGTCGGCCACCAACCCGAAGCTCACCACGCAAGGCTTCAAGACCACGTTCCGCCTGCTGGCCAACGACAACGCGCTCGGCGCCGGCCTGGCACTGCACGCGGCCAACAACCTGAAGCTCAAGAAGATCGCGATCATCGACGACCGCACCGCCTACGGCCAGGGCGTGGCCGAGGTGTTCACCGCCACCGCCAAGAGCAAGGGCATCGAGATCGTCGACCAGCAGTACACGACCGACAAGGCCACCGACTTCATGGCGATCCTCACCGCCATCAAGTCCAAGAACCCCGATGGCATCTTCTACGGCGGCATGGACCCGCAAGCCGGCCCAATGCTGCGCCAGATGGAGCAGCTCGGTCTGGCCAACGTCAAGTACTTCGGCGGCGACGGCATCTGCACCGACAAGCTGATCGAGCTGTCGGGCGGCGCCAAGACGCTGGGCAACGTGGTGTGCGCCGAAGGCGGCGCGTCGCTGGCCAAGATGCCGGGCGGTACCAAGTGGAAAGAGCGCTACGACGCCAAGTACCCGAAGCAGTTCCAGGTCTACTCGCCGTACGTGTACGACGCGGTGCACGTGCTGGTGCAGGCCATGGTCGATGCCGGCTCCACCGACCCCAAGGTGTACATGCCCAAGCTGGCGGCCATCAACTACAAGGGCGTCACCGCCAACATCGCCTTCGAGCCCGATGGCGAGCTGAAGAACCCGGCGATGACGCTGTACGTCTACAAGGACGGCAAGAAGGTGCCGCTGAACTGACGCAGCGGTGCATCCGAGAGGGCGCCCGGCGGGCGCCCTTTTTTTTTCGTTCGCCTTGCTGCCCGGATGGACCGTGGCGCGACGCGTCGTCGCGCAGCGAGGCGGGCGTACCATAGTCGCTCGCCCTGGACGAAGCCGCCCGTGACGCACGATCAGCAGCCTCGGAAGAGGCTGGCATCCCCCAAGAGCGGCGCCGGCCGCGCCGCGGCGCCGCAGCGCCAGGCCGCGCGCGGCGCGGGCCCCGAAGGCCCGCGCGACGGCAGCGCGGTCGCGTCGCAGGCGAGCGCCGCCGAGGCACCACCCGACACGCGGTTCCCGATCGTGGGCATCGGCGCGTCGGCGGGCGGCGTGGCAGCCTTCGAGTCGTTCTTCTCTGCGATGCCGCAACATGAAGACACCGGCATGGCGTTCGTGCTGGTGCAGCACCTCTCGCCCGACCACAAGAGCGTGCTGGTCGAGCTGCTCAAGCGCCACACGCGGATGCCGGTGTTCGAGGCCGCGGACGGCATGGTGGTGCGGCCCGACTGCGCCTACATCATTCCGCCCAGCCACGACCTGCAGCTGGTCGGCGGCGCGCTGCGCTTGAAGCGGCACGACGAGCAGCGCCGCCCGCGGCTGACGATCGACCACTTCTTCACCTCGCTGGCCGCGCAGCAGCACGAGCGCGCGATCTGCATCGTGATGTCGGGCACCGGCAGCGACGGCACCGCGGGCCTGCGCGAGATCAAGGGCGAAGGCGGGCTGGCGATCGCGCAGTCGCCCGAGAGCGCCGAGTACGACGGCATGCCGAGCAGCGCGATCGCCACCGGCATGGTCGACTACGTGCTCGCGCCGCCGCAGATGCCGGCGCAGCTGATGAGCTACGTGCGCCATGCGTTCGTTGCGCAGCGCCAGCCCGCGGCAAGCGCGGAGCATCGCGACAGCGTGCTGAAACGGCTGTGCCTGCTGCTGCGTGCGCAGACCGGGCACGACTTCACGCAGTACAAGGAGACCACGCTGGTGCGCCGCCTGGAGCGGCGCATGGCGCTGCACCAGGTCGCGCAAGCCGACGACTACCTGCGCTACGCGCGCGACAACCCGAAGGAAGTCGAGGCGCTGTTTCGCGACCTGCTGATCGGCGTGACCCACTTCTTTCGCGACCCCGACGTCTTCAAGTTGCTCGAGGAGAAGGTGCTGCCGACGCTGTTGTCCCGCAAGGCCTCCGGTGAACCGCTGCGCGTCTGGGTGTGCGGCTGCTCGACCGGCGAGGAGGCGTATACGCTGGCGATGCTGCTGTACGAGCGGATGCTGGCCAGCAAGCTGGTGCCCAAGGTCAACCTGTTCGCCACCGACATCGACCACTTCGCGATCGAGCACGCGCGCGCGGGCATCTATCCGGCCAGCATCGCGGCCCACGTGAGCGAGGAGCGGCTGAACCGCTTCTTCACGCACGACGCGCAGCGCGGCACTTACCGCATCCAGAAGCACGTCCGCGACATGATGGTGTTCTCAGAGCAGGACGTGATCAAGGATCCGCCGTTCTCCAAGCTCGACCTGATCAGCTGCCGCAACCTGCTGATCTACTTGAACGCCGACCTGCAGCGCAAGCTGATCCCGCTGTTTCACTACGCGCTGGTGCCCGGCGGCGCGCTGCTGCTCGGCACGTCGGAGTCGGTGGGCGAAAGCGCGCACCTGTTCCAGGTGGTCGACCGCAAGTGCAAGCTGTACTACCGCCTGCCCGGCGACATGACGCTGCCGCACCCGGCGCTGCCCGATTTCGTGCCGCCGCTGACCGACCGCCACGGGCGCCGACCGTTGCGCGTCCCGCCGGCGGGCGACAAGGCAACCACGCTGCGGCAGATCACCGAGCGGGCGCTGCTGGCGCACTCCGGGCACGCCGGCCTGCTGATCGACGCTCACGGGCAGATCCTGCACATCGTCGGGCGCACCGGCCAATTCCTCGAGCCCGCCGACGGCGACGCGGCGATGAACATCCTGGCGATGGCGCGCGAGGGGCTGCGCCGCGAGCTGTCGGTCGCGCTGCACAAGGCGGTCGCGCACCGGGAGCTGGTGACCTACCGGGGCCTGCGCGTCAAGGCCAACGGCGAGCACATCAGCGCCAACCTGGCGGTGCGGCCGCTCGACGATGTGGCCGCGACGGTGCTGTACCTGGTGGTGCTCGAGGAGCTGCCGCAGCGACCATCGCCCGGCGAGCCGCCGCCGCACGACGACGCCCATCTGGGCCGCCTGGCCGAGCTCGAGAACGAGTTGCGCGCCAAGGACGACTACCTGCAGACCACGCTGGAGGAGATGGAGACCACCAACGAGGAGCTGAAGTCCACCAACGAGGAGCTGCAGTCGGTCAACGAAGAGATGCAATCGACCAACGAGGAGCTGGAGACCTCCAAGGAGGAGCTGCAATCGGTCAACGAGGAGCTGTCCACCGTCAACGCCGAGCTGCAGGACAAGGTCAACGACCTCTCGCACGCCAACAACGACATGAACAACCTGCTGGCCGGCACCGGCATCGGCACGGTGTTCGTCGACCATCACGTGCGCATCTCGCGCTTCACGCCGGCCGCGACCCCGGTGATCAACCTGATCACCAGTGACGTCGGCCGGCCGCTGGCCCACGTGGCGACCAACATCGTCGGCTATGACGCGATGATCGACGACATCGCCGCCGTCATCGAGACCCTGGTGCCGCGCGAGGCCGAGGTGCAGGTCAAGGGCGGCGCCTGGTACCTGATGCGCATCCGGCCGTACCGCACCATCGACAACCTGATCGAGGGCGCCGTGGTCACGCTGGTGGACATCAGTGCACGCAAGAAGACCGAGGAGTCACTGCGGCACAGCGAGGCGCGGCTCAGCGCCTTCATCCACCAGGCCTACGCGGGCGTCTGCGAGGCCGACCTCGAGGGCCGCATCCACTTCGTCAACGACCGCCTGTGCGACATGCTCGGCTACAGCCGCGACGAGCTGCTGCGCCTGCGGCTGAGCGACATCACCGATGCCGGCGACTTTGCACGCCTGCAGGCGCAGTTCGAGCAGCTGGTCGGCGGCGCGCCCGGCATCCAGGTCGACAAGCGCTACGTGCGCAAGGACGGCACGCGCGTGCCGGCGCTCGATCGCGTCAGCACCATCCGCGACGCGAGCGGCAAGCCGAGGTCGCTGCTGCTGCTGTCGTTCGAGCCGGTGCTCCCCTAGCGGGCGTCGCGCTGGGCACACCGATTGCCTCGCGCAGCCGCGAGGCTTGACGGCATGACGCCGCCGGGGAAACCCGATGCACAGCCGCACATGCCGATGCACAATCGGCCCTCGGCCCTCGGCCCTCGGCCCTCGGCCCTCGGCCCTCGGCCGAGCGGTACTTGCGAGTCCGGGCAGGGTCGAGCCGTTCATGCAGCACTCCGCCCGCTCCGAACCGCCCCATGCCACGGAGGACACGCCGGGGTCGTCGCGTGAGATGCGCGAGCACGCCGAGCGAGTGCTGGCGATCGAACCGCGCCCGTTGTCGCAGCCGGTCGATGCGGCCGGGGCCGCGCTGCTTGCGCACGAGCTCGGCGTCCACCAGATCGAGCTGGAGCTGCAGAACGAGCAGCTGCTCCAGACGCAGACGGCGCTCGAGGCGTCGCTCGAGCGCTACCGCGATCTGTACGAGCGCGCGCCGATCGGCTACCTGACGCTCGACCTGGCCGGCACCATCTCGGAAGCCAACCATCAGGCGCTGATGCTGCTGGGCGTGACCGCGCCGGGCGTGCGCACGCGGTCCCTCGCGAAGTTCATCGCGCGCGACGACCGCACGCGCTGGCAGCGCGCCTTCGCGCGCCTGCTGGGCGGCGACGGTCCGCAAACGATCGAGGTGCAGCTCGAGCGCGCGCCCACGGCCGCGCGTTGGGTGGCGCTGCAGATGTCGCTGCTCGACGAGCCGGGGCGAGGTCCGCAGTGCCTGCTGGCGATCAGCAACATCACCGACCGCGTGCGCATGCAAGAGCACGTTGCGCGGCTGGCCGCGATCGTCGAGTCGTCGGAAGACGCCATCATCAGCCGCGACCCGAACGGCCGCGTCACGGCGTGGAACGACGCCGCGGCCCGCTTGTTCGGCCGCTCCGCGGCCGAGATGCAGGGCCAGCCGATGGACGCGCTGGTTCCCGAGGCGCGCCACACCGAGGAGCAGGAGCTGCTGCGCCAGTTGCGAGCCGGCGGCAAGGTGAGTCAGTTCGAGACCGAACGCCTCGGCGCCCGCGGCGTGGCGGTGCCGCTGTCGATCAGCCTGTCGCCGGTGCGCGAGGCGGACGGCCGCATCGTCGGCTCGGCGATGATCGCGCGCGACATCACGACCCAGCGCCGCGCCGAGCTGGCTTTGCGGCAGCGGCTGCGCCAGCTCGACGTGCTGTCTCAGGCCGGCCAGGCGCTGATCCTCGGCGAGGAGTCGCCTGCGCTGCGTGCGCGCCTGTTCGAGCGCGTGGCGGCGGCAGTGGGCTGCGAGATGCAGATGAGCCACTCGGTGCCCGAGTCGCCGGAGGGCGGCGCGCTCGTGCTCGAGACCGCGCACGGCGTGAGCGAAGCGCAGCGCGCGCAGCTGGCGGCGCTGGGCAGCGACGACACGCTGAGCGGCATCGTGGCCGAGCAGGGCAAGCCGCTGGTGTTCAACCGCGTGCAGGACAGCGAGCTGTCGCAGGCGCGCTGGCTCAAGAGCGTGGGTGCCTGCAGCTATGCCGGCTTCCCGTTGATCGCGCAGGGGCGCGTGCGCGCCGTGGTGTCGTTCGTCTCCACGTCGCACAGCGAGCTGCACGAGGGCGACCTGCAGGTGATCCAGACCGTGTGCGACCAGGTGTCGGCGATGCTCGAGCGCGCGCGTCTGCTCGAGGAACTGCACGCCAACGAGCGCTCTCTCAAGCGCGCCGACCAGGCCAAGGACAACTTCATCGCCACGCTGGCGCACGAGCTGCGCAATCCGCTGACGCCGATCCGCAACGCGGTGGGCATCATGCGGCACGGCGAGCTCGGCACCCCACAGCAGCTGGCCTGGTGCCGCGACATCATCGACCGCCAGGTGGTGCAGATGACGCGCCTGCTGGAAGACCTGCTGGACGTCAGCCGCGTGACGCGCAACAAGATCGAGCTGCGGCGCGAGCGGCTCGACCTGCTGCTGGCGGTGGAGCAGGCGCTGGAGGCGACGCGACCGCTGATCGAGGGACGCCAGCAACGCCTGGTGCTCGAACTGCCGGGAGCGCCCATCGTGCTGTATGGCGATCTGACGCGGCTGACGCAGGTGTTCTCCAACTTGCTGAACAACGCCGCCAAATACACCGACGTCGGCGGCGAGATCACGCTCAGCGTGTCGGCCAACGACACCACCGCGCGCATCGGCGTGCGCGACACCGGCATCGGCATCGAGGCCCAGCATCTGGCCAGCGTGTTCGACATGTTCGCGCAGCTGGCGCCGGCGCTCGACCGCTCCAGTGGCGGGCTGGGCATCGGCCTGGCGCTGACGCGCGGCCTGGTCGAGTTGCACGACGGCCACGTCGAGGCCTACAGCGCAGGCGTCGGCCACGGCAGCGAGTTCGTCGTCACGCTGCCGATCGCGCGCGCACAGCCGGTCCAGGCGGGCGGCCCGGGCCGCGAGGCCGGGCGCGACGAGCTGCCGCGCCGCCGCATGCTGGTGGTGGACGACAACGCCGATGCGGCACAGACGCTGAGCACGCTGCTGACGCTCAACGGCCAGGAGGCGCGCGCGGTGTTCAGCGCCCAGGAGGCGCTGGCCATGGTGAAGGAGTGGCCGCCCGACGTGGCGGTGCTGGACATCGGGCTGCCCGATCTCACCGGCTACGAGCTGGCGCGCCGCATCCGGGCCCAACCGTGGGGCCAGGCGCCGCTGCTGGTGGCGTGCACCGGTTGGGGCCAGCGCGACGACATCGAGCGTGCGCGCGCAGCCGGGTTCGACTTCCACCTGGTCAAGCCGATCGATCCGAATGCGGTTCTCGGGCTGCTGACACAGGGGGGGCGTCGGGCGCCCCACGGCGGAGGGAGCCGCTGACGCACGGGCACGGGCCTTGCCGGGCCGTGCAGTGGAAAACCTGGATTCCGGCATGGCCGACGTGCCGTCGACACAGCAGCGCGTGCCGACGCAGCATGCCAGCGCGGCTGCGCTGGGGCGCGACCTCGTGGTGATCGGTGCTTCGGCCGGCGGCTTGCAGGCGCTGAGCCAATTGATCGGCGCGCTGCCCGCCGACTACCGCGGATCGGTGTTCGTGGTGATGCACACCAGCGCGGGCGTGCGTTCGGAGTTGCCGAGCCTGATCGGCCGCCACACGGGGCTGCCGACACTGCACGCCGAGGACGGGCGGGACATCGAACCCGGCCACGTGTACGTGGCGCCACCGGATCGCCACCTGCTGATCGAGCCCGGGCGCATGCGGGTGGTGCAGGGGCCGCACGAGAACCGCCACCGGCCGGCCATCGATCCGTTGTTTCGCTCCGCAGCGTGGGCCTACGGTCCGCGGGTGGTGGGCGTGGTGCTGACCGGCAACCTCGACGACGGCACGGCGGGCCTGTGGGCCATCAAGAGCTGCGGCGGCACGACGATCGTGCAGGAGCCCGACGAGGCGTCGCATCCGCAGATGCCGTGGAACGCGCTGCTGCACAACCGCGTGGATCACCGCCTGCGGCTCGACGAGATCGCGGCGCTGCTGACCCGGATGGCGCGCGAACCGATCGCGTCTGTGCACCCGCCCGAGCCGCCGCCGGGCCTGCCGGACGAAATCGAGTTCGCCAAGCTGAAGGCGGACATCCGAGACATCGACCATCTGGCCGGGCACCTGAGCGCGTTCACCTGCCCCGCCTGCCGTGGCGCGCTGTGGGAGCTGGAGGAGGGCGGCCATCTGCGCTACCGCTGCCATACCGGCCACGCGTACTCGCAGGCCAGCTTGCTGCTCGATCAGGACCGCGCCGTCGAGGAAAGCCTGTACACGGCGCTGCGTGCGGTGGAGGAGAAGGCCACCGCGCTGCGTCGCCTGGCCGCGCGCTGGCCCGATGGCCTGGCGAGCATCCGGCTCGACTACGAAGCGCGGGCGCGCGCGCTCGACGCGTCGGCCGACACGCTGCGCGCCATGCTGGCCGGTGCCACGCCGTGATCTACCCGTGGCGGCGCTGTGCCCGCCCGTGCGCGCGGGTGCGGGCGAGCGCCGGTGCAGGAGGCTGCGCGAGGCGTTGCACCCGCCGCGCAGGCGGGCGCGTCACTCCGCGCCGATGCTGCCGGTGACCGGCAGCACGATGCCGGTGATGTAGCTGGCGCAGCTCGGAGCGGCCAGGAACACATAGGCCGGAGACAACTCCTCGGGTTGCGCGGCGCGCTTCATGTCGGTGCTCTGGCCGAACCTGGCCACCTGCTCGGCCGGCGCATCGGCGGGGTTGAGCGGCGTCCACACCGGCCCGGGCGCCACCGCGTTGACGCGGATGCCCTTGGGGAGCAGGTTGTGCGCCAGCGATTTCGTGAAGGCGTGGATCGCCCCCTTGGTCATCGAGTAGTCGAGCAGGTGCGGGCTGCCTTCGAGGCCGGTGACCGAGCCGGTGTTGATGATGCTGGCGCCGTGCTGCATGTGCGGCAGCGCGGCGCGCGCCATCTGGAAGTAGCCGTAGACGTTGGTGCGCAGCGTCTCGTCGAAGCGCTCGTCGTCGAGGTCTTCGATCGAACGCGCGTGCATCTGGAACGCGGCATTGTTGACCAGCACGTCGAGCTTGCCGAAGCGCTTGACCGTCTCGTCGACCGCGCGCTTGCAGAACTCCGGGTCTTTCACGTCGCCCTGGATGGCCAGGCACTCGCGGCCTTCGCGCTCGACCCAGCGGCAGGTTTCGCGCGCATCTTCTTCCTCGCTCAAGTAGACGATCGCGACATCGGCGCCTTCGCGTGCGAACAGCACCGCCACCGCGCGTCCGATGCCCGAATCGCCCCCGGTGATCAGCGCGGCGAAGCCCTGCAGCTTGGCGCTGCCGCGATAGTCCGGCGCTTCGAACAGCGGCTTTTGCTGCATCTGTGCTTCGATGCCCGGCTTCTCCAGCTGCTGCTGCGGATGCTGCGCCGGGTACTCGCGCGTGCCTGCCTGCACCGCGCCATCCTCGGACTGGCTCGATGACTCGTTGGCCGCCTTGTCGCGCCGCGACTGCTCGGCCTGGATCTTGCGCTGCTGCGCCACCACCTTGTCGGTTGCTCTGGACATCGCCATCTCCTTTCACGCTGACCCTTGCCAGCGGGCAGCGGACGTGCCCGGGCTTCGCACAGCTTTACGAAGCGTTGACGTGGCAGCGTGCGCGCGCGGGCAGCGCGCTCCGTTGTGGAAGGGCGACCGTCGTGGTCGGCAACATCAGGAGAATGAGTGATGAACAAGAGCAAGCTGTTGGCGGCCGCCGCGCTGGTTGCGACCGGTGCGCTCGGCGTCGGTGCGGCGCAAGCCCAGGAGGTGAGCTGGTCCATCACGATCGGCGCGCCGGTGCCCGTGCTGCCGCTGCCCGTTCCGGTGATGCAGCCGGTGCCTGTCTTCAGGCCCGCGCCGGTGGTGGCGGCGCCGTACTACCCGGCGGCGCCGTACTATCACGACCACCGCCACGAGCACGGCTACACGCATCCGACGCGCTGGGACCGCGACGGTGACGGCATCCCCAACCGCTACGACCGGCTCTACAACCCGGCGTGGGACCGCGACGGCGACGGCATTCCGAACTCGCGCGACCGCTACGACAACCGCCGCCACGACCGTGATGGCGACGGCATCCCCAACCGCTACGACCGCCATTGATCGGCCGCGCCGCACGCTGCGGCGCGCCGTCAGCGAAGCGAAGACGCCTCCGATCGGAGGCGTCTTTCTTGTGGTGCCCGGTGCACGGGTGGCGGAGGGAGCGGGATTCGAACCCGCGGTGGGCTGTTAACCCACACACGCTTTCCAGGCGTGCGACTTAAACCGCTCATCCATCCCTCCGCAGGGATGCGCTCCAGCAACGCCACCGATTTTAGCGAGCGGCGTCCGGCACGCGCTTCATCAACGCCATCGCGGTGCCGATCAGCGTGGCCACCTCGCCCATGTTGCCCGGCACGATCATCGTGTTGTTCTTCTGCGCTAGCTGCGAGAACGCGTCGACCGCGCGCTCGGCGACCTTGAGTTGCACCGCCTGCTCGCCGCCGGGCGACTGGATCGACGCGGCGATCTTGCGGATCGCATCGGCGGTGGCATCGGCCACTGCCGTGATGGCCGCCGCCTCGCCCTGGGCCTTGTTGATCTCGGCCTGCTTGGCGCCTTCGGAGCGGGCGATGAAGGCCTCGCGCTCGCCGGTGGCGATGTTGATCTGCTCCTGGCGCCGGCCCTCAGACGCCGCGATCAGCGCACGCTTCTCGCGCTCGGCGGTGATCTGCGCCTGCATCGAGCGCAGGATCTCGGCCGGCGGCGTCAGGTCCTTGATCTCGTAGCGCAGCACCTTGACGCCCCAGTTGAGCGCGGCCTCGTCGAGCGCCTGCACCACGGCCGCGTTGATCGAGTCGCGCTCCTCGAAGGTCTTGTCGAGCTCCATCTTGCCGATCACGCTGCGCAGCGTGGTCTGCGCCAGCTGCGTGATCGCCACCACGTAGTTGCTCGAGCCGTAGCTGGCGCGCATGGCGTCGGTGATCTGGAAGTACAGGATGCCGTCGACCGTGAGCTGCGTGTTGTCCCGCGTGATGCACACCTGGCTCGGCACGTCGAGCGGAATCTCCTTCAGCAGGTGCTTGTAGGCGACGCGATCGACGAACGGCACGAGGATGTTCAGCCCGGGCGCCAGCGTGGCATGGAACTTACCCAATCGCTCGACCACCCAAGCGTGCTGCTGCGGCACCACCTTCAGCGAGCGCACGACGAAGATGACGGCGACGACGAACACGATGAGCGCGATTTCCATGGTTCTCCTCGGGCGGCGGGTGCCGCAGTGGGGGCGGGGTCGTGAGTCAGTCGGCCGGCTGCAGCACCAGCTCGCTGCCTTGCACGGCGACGATCACGTGGGGGCCGGGGCGCGGCGCGCCGCCTCCGCTGTGGCGTGCCGACCAGGTGGCGCCGCGGTACGGCACACGCGCGGTGCCGTCGGCGTTCCAGGCCGGCACCTGCACGCGCGATCCGATGTCGAGGTTGACGTCGCGATTGGCCTCGGCCGGCGGCGCCTTGGGCTGGCGCATGCGCCGCACGTGCCAGGCCGCGACCGCGCCGCCGCCCACCAGGGCCGCCACGACGAGCTGAATGCTGGGCATGGCGCCGCCGTGCGCGGCCAGCGCGCCGCTGGCCGCGCCCAACGCCAGCATCAACAGGTAGAACGTGCCGGTGCCCAGCTCCACCGCCACCAGCAGGCCCGCCGCCACCCACCACAGAGTCGAGTCCGCCATGCCCATTTGCGGCCCTCCGTTGCAAGCTGCACTCGGCGCGCAGTGTAGCGACAGCGTCGTGCAACCGAATCGGTCCTACACTCTCGCGCTGCTTTTGATCGCCCTGCCTGCGGAGGCCCCTCACGATGCTGCGTTTTCACTTCCCCATCGTCATCATCGATGAGGACTTTCGCTCCGAGAACACCTCGGGGCTCGGCATCCGCGCGCTCGCCTCGGCAATCGAGAAGGAGGGGATGGAGGTGCTGGGTGTCACCAGCTATGGCGACCTGAGCCAGTTCGCGCAGCAGCAAAGCCGCGCCAGCGCGTTCATCCTGTCGATCGACGACGAAGAGTTCACGCCCGGCCCCGAGCTCGACCCGGCGGTGCTGAACCTGCGCAATTTCATCGGCGAGATCCGCCGTCGCAACGCCGAGATCCCGATCTACCTGTACGGCGAGACGCGCACCTCGCAGCACCTGCCCAACGACATCCTGCGCGAGCTGCACGGTTACGTGCACATGTTCGAGGACACCCCGGAGTTCGTGGCCCGCCACATCATCCGCGAGGCGCGCAGCTACCTCGATGGCGTGGCGCCGCCGTTCTTCAAGGCGCTGGTCGACTACGCGCAGGACGGCTCGTACTCCTGGCACTGCCCGGGGCACAGCGGCGGCGTCGCGTTCCTCAAGAGCCCGGTCGGGCAGATGTTCCATCAGTTCTTCGGCGAGAACATGTTGCGCGCCGACGTCTGCAACTCGGTGGACGAGCTCGGCCAGCTGCTCGACCACACCGGCCCGGTGGCCGACAGCGAGAAGAATGCGGCTCGCATCTTCAACGCCGACCACTGCTTCTTCGTCACCAACGGCACCAGCACCAGCAACAAGATGGTGTGGCATCACACGGTGGCGCCCGGTGACGTGGTGGTGGTCGACCGCAACTGCCACAAGAGCATCCTGCACTCGATCATCATGACCGGCGCGATTCCGGTGTTCCTGACGCCGACGCGCAACCACCTGGGCATCATCGGGCCCATTCCGCGCGCCGAGTTCGAGCCCGAGGCGATCCGCCGTCGCATGGCGCGCAACCCCCTGCTGGCCGACAACGGCGCCAGCAAGAAGCAGCCGCGCGTGTTGACGATCACCCAGAGCACCTACGACGGCGTGCTCTACAACGTCGACCAGATCAAGTCGATGCAGGACGGCTTCACCGACACCTTGCACTTCGACGAGGCCTGGCTGCCGCACGCCACCTTTCACGACTTCTACAAGGGCATGCACGCGATCGGCAAGGATCGGCCGCGCACCAAGACCTCACTGGTGTTCTCGACCCAGTCGACGCACAAGCTGCTGGCCGGGCTGTCGCAGGCGTCGCAGATCCTGGTGGCCGACTCGGAGACCCGGCGCCTCGACCAGCACCTGTTCAACGAGGCGTACCTGATGCACACGTCGACCTCGCCGCAGTACGCGATCATCGCCAGCTGCGACGTGGCGGCCGCGATGATGGAGCCGCCGGGCGGCACTGCGCTGGTCGAGGAGAGCATCCTCGAGTCGCTGGAGTTCCGGCGCGCGATGCGCAAGATCGACAAGGACTGGGGCCGCGACTGGTGGTTCCATGTCTGGGGCCCACCGAAGTTGGCTGCCGAAGGCATCGGCAAGCGCGACGACTGGATGCTCACCGCCAACGAGAAGTGGCACGGCTTCGGCGACCTGGCGCCGGGCTTCAACATGCTCGACCCGATCAAGAGCACGATCATCACGCCGGGGCTCGACGTGACCGGCAAGTTCGCCAAGACGGGCATTCCGGCAGCCATCGTCACCAAGTACCTGGCCGAGCACGGCGTGGTGGTGGAAAAGACCAGCCTGTACTCGTTCTTCATCATGTTCACCATCGGCATCACCAAGGGCCGCTGGAACACGCTGCTGACGGCGCTGCAGCAGTTCAAGGACGACTACGACAAGAACGCGCCGATGTGGCGCGTGCTGCCCGAGTTCTGCCAGCATCAACCCAAGTACGAGAAGATGGGCCTGCGCGAGCTGAGCCAGGCCATCCACGAGACCTATTCCAAGGGCGACATCGCGCGGCTGACCACCGAGATGTACCTGTCGGACCTGCAGCCGGCAATGAAGCCCTCGGAGGCGTTCGCGCGCATCGCGCACCGCGACACCGAGCGGGTGCCGATCGACGAACTGGAGAACCGCATCACCAGTGCGATGCTGACGCCGTATCCGCCCGGCATCCCGCTGCTGATTCCGGGCGAGCGCTTCAACCGACGCATCGTCGAGTATTTGCGCTTCGTGCAGGAGTTCAACGCCCGCTTCCCGGGCTTCGACACCGACGTGCACGGCCTCGTCGAGAACGAGACCGAGGGGTTTCGCCGCTCGTACTACGTGGATTGCGTGCGCGGTTAGGTGGCCCACTCCAGAGGCGGCCTGGCGGTCCGCTTCACCTCGAGAGGCAGACAGCAGCGGAGCCAGATCCGCGGCCTCCGCTGGAAATGCGACACTGGCGCGTCGCAGGTTGCGCTAACCCGGCTGCGCTGACGCTCCGATCCCCACCTGGCTGAAGCCGCCGTCGACGTAGACGATCTCGGCGCTGATGCCCGCTGCCAGGTCCGACAGCAGGAAGGCCGCCGCGTTGCCGACGTCGTCGATCGTCACGTTACGGCGGATCGGGGCGTTGGCCGCGAACTCCGCCTGCAGCTTGCCGAAATCCTTGATGCCCGATGCGGCCAGCGTCTTGATCGGACCGGCCGAGATGCCGTTGACGCGCACGCCCTTGGCGCCCAGGCTCTGCGCCAGGAAGCGCACGCTGGCCTCCAGCGACGCCTTGGCCAGGCCCATCGTGTTGTAGTTGGGCACCACCCGCACGGCGCCCAGGTAGGTCAGCGTCAGCAGCGCGGCACCGCCGCGCAGGCGCGGCAGCGCGGCCTTGGCCATCGCCGGGAAGCTGTAGGCCGAGATGTCGTGCGCGATGCGAAAGTTCTCGCGCGTCATGCCGTCGAGGAAGTCGCCGGCGATCGCCTCGCGCGGCGCGAACGCGATCGCGTGCACGAACCCGTCGAAGCCATCCCAGGCCTCGCCAAGCTGGCCGAACAGCCGCTCGATCTGCGCGTCGTCGCCAACGTCGCACTCGAAGGTGAGCTTGGAGCCGAACTCGGC
>Ga0068860_100000884_pt1 | contig 33304 bp, 30 predicted proteins | sample KBSSwiS32_FD_66597 | JGI IMG/M metagenome (GOLD analysis project Ga0068860, IMG submission 66597) | Switchgrass rhizosphere microbial communities from Kellogg Biological Station, Michigan, USA - KBS Switchgrass S3-2 | ecosystem: Host-associated > Plants > Roots > Rhizosphere > Soil ... | reverse complement strand
CGACGGCGCCGCCGAGATCGCGCGCCGCTCGCGCGGCACGCCGCGCATCGCCGGCCGCCTCCTGCGCCGCGTGCGCGACTTCGCCGCCGTCGACAAGGCCGCCGTCGTCAACGCCGCGGTGGCTGATCGGGCGCTGCGGCAGCTGGAGGTGGATTCGGAAGGGCTCGACGCCCTCGATCACCGCTACCTCACCTGCATCGCCAGGAACTACGACGGCGGCCCGGTGGGCATCGAGACGCTCTCGGCTGCCCTGTCGGAGCCACGCGACGCCCTGGAGGAGATCGTGGAGCCGTATCTGCTGCAGCAGGGCTTCATCGGCCGCACCCCGCGCGGGCGCGTCCTCACCCTGCGCGCCTACAAGCACCTGGGCCTCACCGGGCCGGCGCGCACCGCCACCCCGCAGATCGGCCTGTTCGACAACGCCGACGGCCTCGGCGACGGCGGGGCCGGCGGCAAGGCCGGCACCGGCTAGCACGACCTGGGCCGGCAATCGAGGCTGGCCCCTCGCCCGAGCGTCGCCAGGTCCGCCGGTCTGCACTTGCATCGCCCGCTACGGACTCGTCTTGACAAACGAATGCGTGATCGCAGGGCGTCCGGCGCTCCCTGCCTGATTGCCGTTGCCCAGCCGGGCGCGGGAGCCACCGTGACTCCCTCTCCCCGACGCCCCCCTCGGGGCCATCCACAAGGGCGAACCTCAGACCCGGAGGGGTCGCAGAGGGTCCGACACGCAGGTCCGACACCCGGTCGCCCGGCCCCGGGCATTTCTCCGCTATTGTTGGCGGCGCCGACCCGTGGCAGCATGCGCTTCATGACAAGGATGCGCCGGGTCTTCGAGCAGGGCCACGCCCGCAAGCTCTTGGTGATTGTGGACGAATCGCCCGAGGTGGAGGGCGCCCTGTTCTATGCCGCCGGGCGTGCCCAGCACACCGGCGGGCAGATTACGCTGCTCTACGTGATCGAGCCCGAGAACCAGTTCTGGGACGCCGTGCGCCAGGCCCAGCTCGACGAGCAGACCAACAAGGCGCGGGCGCTGTTCCGCCTGTTCCGCCGCAAGCTCGCCAACGCCGGCTACGACAAGGTGGCCATCGAGGAGATCATCCGCGAAGGCAAGCTGGTGGACGCCATCCTGCAGCAGATCGAGGACGACGAGGACGTTGCTGTCCTGGTGCTCGGCGCCTCCAAGGACAGCGCCGGCCCCGGCCCCCTGGTGTCCACGCTGGCGACCGGCAGCCGGGCCGGCAAGTTCCCGATCCCCGTCACCATCGTCCCCGGCGACCTCACGACCGAGGAAATCCAGGCGCTGGCGTGAGGCGGGGCGTAGGTCGGGTCGGGGTCAGACCCCTCGCCTCTACAATCGAGAAATGCACCGATGTCGGACGCGAGGGGTCTGACCCCCGTGCGATGCGAAATACCGGTCGCCTCCGCACACGCCGCTTCCGCCAACCCCGGCGGCATCGTAAGCTCACGCCCCATCTTGGATCGGCAACGGGGGAACGCGCGTGGGGGCCAAGGCAGGGAGGGGAGCCAACGCGGGGAAGGCCGAGCGGCTGGAGCGCTATCGCCGCGGCCGTTTCTCCGAGCTGGTGGCCGCGGCGCTGCTGCTGGCCAAGGGGTACCGAATCCTCGACCGCCGCTGCCGCACCCCCTATGGCGAGATCGACCTGATCGCCGTGCGGGGCAAGCGCCTCGCCTTCGTCGAGGTCAAGCGCCGCGCCACGAGGCTGGAGGCTGAGGCCGCCCTCGCCCCCCACCAGGCCCGCCGCATCGTCCGCGCCGCAGCCTACTGGGTGAGCCGCCACCCCCGCTACCGCGACCACGATCGCGGCCTCGACGCCATCCTCGTGGTTCCCCGCCGCCTGCCCGCGCACCTGCCCGACGCCCTCCAGATCGAGTTCAGGGCATAATCGGGGTCAGACCCTGCGGGTCTGACCCCGGGAAAGGACATCGATGGCAAGGTGCCGTTCGCACCGGTATTATCGGCGGCAAATCCGGTGAGCCGGTGCCGACCACCCGGTCGCGGCGCCTGCCATCGCTGAAGCAAAGCCGGCCCAGAGAGCAAGTGCCAACTACCCGAGCCACGAAAGACCCATGCCCCATCGTGTCGCCTGCCAGATGGACCCGATCGACCGCATCGACATCGCGGGCGATTCCACCTTCGCGCTGCTCCTGGAGGCCCAGCGCCGCGGGCACTCGCTCTTCTACTATACGCCCCCCAACCTCGCCCTTCTCCAGGGTCGCCTCATCGCCCGCGGCACCACTTTGCGCGTGGAGGACAAGGCGGGCGACCACTACAGTGTCTCCGACCCCCGCACGGTGGACCTCTCGGAGCTGGACGTGGTCCTGCTGCGCCAGGACCCGCCGTTCGACATGGCCTACATCACCACCACCCATCTCCTGGAGCGCATTCACCCCAGGACCCTGGTGGTCAACGACCCGGCGCACGTCCGCAACGCCCCCGAGAAGGTGTTCGTCCTCGATTTCCTGGACCTGATGCCGCCGACCCTGGTCACCCGCAGCCTCGACGACGTGAAACGCTTCCGCGTCGAGCACAACGACATCATCCTGAAGCCGCTCTACGGCAACGGCGGCTCGTCGGTGTTCCGCGTGGCCCCCGGCGACACCAACCTCAACTCGCTGGTGGAGCTGTTCCTCACCGTGTTCCGCGAGCCCTTCATGGTGCAGGAGTACCGCCCCGAGGTCCGCGCCGGCGACAAGCGCATCATCCTGGTGGACGGCGAGGTGGCCGGCGCCGTCAACCGGGTGCCGGCCGCAGACGAGACCCGCTCCAACCTGCACGTCGGCGGTACCGCGGCCGTGACCGAGCTCACCCCGCGCGACCGCGAGATCTGCGCCCGCCTGGGCCCCGAGCTCAAGCGCCGCGGCCTCATCTTCACCGGCATCGACGTGATCGGTCCCTACCTCACCGAGATCAACGTCACCTCCCCCACCGGCATCCGCCAGATCAAGGCCTTCGGCGGCCCCGACATCGCCGCCCTGATCTGGGACGCCATCGAGGCCAGGACGCGGGCCGCGACGGGGAGTCATGGCCCGCAGCGGGCTCCATCATGACGCCGTCGCGAGTCGCTCATCGTGCCGAGCAGCTGCCGTGATCGGCTGCGTGGACCCCCCCGGAGCGGCGACGGGAACGGTGAGGACGCAGCGAGCTCCCGCTGGCGCGAATGTCAGGTCTACCGTGCCGTCGAGCTCGTAGGGGACAAGCCCACGAATGACCTCCATGCCGTAGCCGGACCTTTCCGGGGCGCGAACGGCGGGCCCGCCCGCCTCCTGCCACTCGATGCAGACGCGATCGCGCGCCTGCCCGTTGGCCGTCAGGAACCACCGGACGGAAACCCTGCCGTCATCGGTAGAGAGGGCGCCGTGCTTGGCGGCATTGGTGGTCAGCTCATGCAGCACCATCGACACCGCCTGGCCGGCCTCGGGCCTCAGCGTCAATTCCGGGCCGTCGAGGTCGGTATTGCTGCCGGTCATGTAGGGCGCAAGCTCGCGGCGCACGAGCTCCCGCACGGATATGCCTTGCCACTGCCGGCAGCTGAGAAGCTCGTGGGTCGCAGCCATGGATTGGATGCGGCCGGCAAGCGTCGCCACGAACTCGGCAGGCGCGGCGGCCGACTCCTGCGTCCGCGAGGCGACTGCGCTGACGGTGGCGAGGACGTTCTTCACGCGGTGGTCGAGCTCGGCCACCAGCATGCGCTGATGCTCCTCGGCCCGCCTGCGCGCGGTGACGTCGATGTTGACGCCCACCATCCGCTCCGGGCGACCGTCGGTGCGGTACGAGATGAAGCAGCGCGCCTCGATCCAGCGAATCTCGCCGCTGGCGCGGACAACGCGGTACTCGGTGCCATACTCGTGACGTTGCTCGAGGAAGGCGCGGTTCCGCAGGCCTTTCACCCGCGGCAGGTCCTCAGGATGCACGCCCGCTTCCCATTTGTCGCGCGTCGTATGGCTCGTCCCGTCGGGCAATCCATGAACGGCCCCGTAACCCTCGGAAACTTGAATCTCGCCGCTCTCCGCATCGTATGAGAAGCTGCCCACGAGAGCCGCCTTTGCGGCCAGGGACAGCTGCATATTGCGGTCGGCCAGGGTGCGCTCGGCGTCCTTCCGATCCGTGATGTTGCGTGTCAGGCCCTTGATCCGCAAGAGCCGCCCCGTGGCGTCGAATTCCCCCTTCGCCGTCTCCTCCAGCCACAAGTACCGGCCGTCCGGGCTGCGGAAGCGAAAGCTCAGCGCGTATGAAGGCCGATTGGGACCGAGGTCGCGCACTCGGGCCTTGAAGTGCTCCCGATCGTCGCCGTGGACGCGCTCGAAGAAGTGGTCGCTGTGGGAGCAACGGAGACGATCGTCGTCTCCGTAGCCCAGGATGGCAGCGGCATTCGTGCTGCGCCGCGATCGGCGTGTGGCGGCATCCCATTCGAACGCGATCACCTGGCCGGCCGCCAGCGCATCGGCCAGGCGGCCTTCGCTCTCCTTGATCTCGGCCTCGGCCTGCCTGCGGTCGGTGACGTCGATGTCGATGCCGACGATGCGCGAAGGCCGGCCGGCCTCGTATGAAACCAGCGCTCGTGTCTCGATCCACCTGACCTCGCCGTCGCTTGGTCGCACGATGCGAAACTGCCCAACGTGCTCGCGTTGCTGCTCCTGGAACGCTTGCGCGAATTGTGCGTCCAGCCCGGCCAGATCTTCCGGATGCACACAGGCCCGACAATTGGCCCTCGACAGCTCGGTGGTGCCCTCGGGCAAACCATAAAGGGCTGCGCATCCCGGTGTCAGCCGCACGACCCCTATGCTGAAGTCGAGGGTGTAGCTGCCGACGCGCGCGACCTGGCTCGCGAGCGTAAGCATCCTGTCGCGCTCTGCCAGCGCCGCCTCTGCCCGCTTCCGCTCGGTGAGCTCGACCTGCATGTTGACGACACCGATGATCGTCCCCCGTTCGTCCAACAGGGGCGCGGGACAGGGCATGATGGGGACCAGCGTGCCATCGGGCCGTTCGAGGAGCGCCTCCCGGCCTCGAACGGCGCGACCCTCGTTCAGCGCAATCTGCGTGGGACGCTCGGCAAGAGGCACCGAGGCGCCGTCGGGATAGTGCAGGCGCCAAAGATCGGACCACTTGTCTTTGCCGAGCTCCGGGTGCCTGCCCCACAGCACGCTGGCCGCCTCGTTGCAGTAGGTGATGCGCCCGCCCTTGTCCGTTGTGTAGATGGCGGCGGGCAGGGACCCGAGCAGCCGGCGGAAGGCCTCCTCCTGGCCGCGCAGCCGCGCGTTGCTGCCGTTGAGCAGAGCTTCGCGCGAGCGCCGCTCGGCGAACAGCGCGGCGACGACCAGGGTGCACGTTGCGACCGACATCACCGCCGCCTGGGCGGCGAACAGCCGATCGGAAAGAGGCACGCTCGCGTCCCCGAGCCGGCCCACGCCCAATGTGACCGTCGCAACGATGACGACCGCAAGAATGAATACTGCAGCCGCCGCGAACGCCGGATCGCACCGGGCCGCCGGCCAGGCGAGGAGGGGGAAGACCATCGCGAGAGGCAGGATCGTGGACCAGTGGTCGGTCGACCAGCCGAAGCCGAGCATGCTCACGACGGCAAGCACGGCGAGGATGCAGGCGCCTTCCATCACCTCCGAAAGGTCCGGCATGCCCTGCCAGTAGCGGACCAGCCCGACGATCAGCGGCGCCACGGCAACGACGCCGAAGGCATCGGAAGCGACCCAGTGCAGCCAGGTGGTCAGGACGGATGCGTCCGAGCCGTGCACGAATGCAAGGCCCGCGGCGCCTCCGACTCCTGCGACCGCGGTCGCGATCCCCGTGGCCAGAAAGAAGCCGAGTACCCGGGGCAACGTATCCAGCCTGAACCCAGGGCCGTGATGGCGTTCGATCAGCCACGCGATGAGCAGGGGCTCCCCCGCGTTGCACGCCGCAAAGACGATCGCCGCGGCAAGGTTCCGATCGCCGGTTGCATTGGCCAGCATCGTGCCGGCCATGACTCCGATCCCCACGGGCACGCGTGCGGCGGGTCCGAGCGCAATTATGGCTCCCGCAGCAATGCCCGCAGCAGGCCAGAACGCCGCCACGCCACCGGGCATGGTCACCAGCGCAAGGCTGAGCCGCGCCGCCAGGAGATAGGCAATGCCGACCACCGCCATGAGGCCGCAAGCGGCAATTCTGGATGTCCAAGGACCACACTCGGCAGCCGTCGGATCCGGCGCCTGTGTCTCCAGCATTTGCTATTGCCCCCTTGCCCATTCACTAGGATTGGCTGTGCACGAACGGCGGGCGCCGAACCCCGAGATGCTCTACCTTCGGGGGGTCCACCAACGTCATCGGGATGCGCCCCTTATACTCAACCCTGGAGGGGGGTGGGCGCCGGCTGAAGATTCGGTTAACCCTTGGCTGAACAATGTCTTTTTTGCGGATTTGCGCTGCCTCGCCGGGCAACCGGTGGGAGCTATGAAGCGACTGATGCTGTTCAAATCGGCTGATCAAACCGAACATTGCTTCTGCCGCGCGCCCAAGGCCGGGCCGCCAGAGAGCGGAGATTATGGCACCGCGACAGTCGTTGCGGCGCATGGGCCTGATCCCGGCGCGAGCCCACCGTGCCGGCTGACCGAGCCTGAGTCAGGGAACAGACAGCGCAAGACGCCGCAAAAAGCCCTGTGCCTTGGGGAGTTTCGATGGTGCTGCCGGTGTGGATTGAACACACGACCTCTCCCTTACCAAGGGAGTGCTCTACCACTGAGCTACGGCAGCAACTGGCGCCCTTGGCCGGCGGGCCAGGGGCGGGAGGACTAGCGCGGGCTAGGGTCTAGACCATCGCTCCGGCCTGCGCAACAGGCCTCAGGGGCGCCGCTCGGCACGTCATCGGCGGCGTGGCCCGTCGCGGCCGTCAATTGTCCACTGCGGCCGTTAATCTTGCACCGCTCCGGGCAGGCACGTAAGCTGGCGGCAAATGTCCGACCGAGCGATGCCGCACTCCCCAAAAGCCGATACCAAGCAGCTCGCCAGGGCGCAGCGCCGCGCCCGACTGGCGGCGGAGCTGCGCTCCAACTTGCGCAAGCGCAAGGAGCAGGGGCGCGGTCGGACGTTACAGGAGGCGCCAGGGATACACAACGGGCCGGACAACGGAAACGAGCAGCCGGACGCGCGGGAGGCCGCGAGTGCCGACAAGAGGGGGCCCACGGAGGAGGTCGCCTGATGGGTGCCTTAGTCGGGCGCCTAAGTGGCACCACGAGCCAACCACGCACGGGGCATCCATGGATCGCATGAGCATCGTCGGCGGCAGGTCCTTGAACGGAACCATCGCCATCTCTGGGGCCAAGAACGCGGCCCTGCCCCTGATGATCGCCAGCCTGCTCACACCGGAGCGGCTGACGCTCAAGAACGTGCCGAACCTGGCCGATGTGGCCCTGCTGGCGCGCATTCTCCGCAACCACGGCGTCGATCTCACCATCGACGGCAAGCGCGGCAACCCGGCGCCCTACCTGGGCGAAACCTTCCACCTCACCGCCCGCGACATCGTCGACACGACAGCGCCCTACGAGCTGGTGAGCCGCATGCGCGCGAGCTTCTGGGTGCTGGGGCCGCTGGTGGCCCGCTGCGGCCGGGCACGCGTCTCCATGCCCGGCGGCTGTGCCATCGGCACGCGGCCCGTAGATCTGCACTTGACGGGGTTGAAGGCCCTCGGCGCCGAGATCGACATCGACGGCGGCGATGTGGTGGCCAAGGCCCCGCGCGGGCTCAAGGGCGCCCGCGTGACCTTCCCGAAGGTCTCCGTGGGGGCCACCCACACCATCTTGATGGCGGCCGCCCTGGCCAGGGGCGAGACCCTGATCGAGAATGCGGCCCGCGAGCCCGAGATCGGCGACGTGGCCGAGTGCCTCGTCAAGATGGGCGCCCGCATCGAGGGGGTCGGCAGCTCGCGGCTGCATGTGCAGGGCACCGACCGCTTGGAAGGCGCGGTGCACACCGTCCTGCCCGACCGCATCGAGACCGGCACCTACGCCTTCGCAGTGGCGGCGGCCGGCGGCAGCGTGGAACTCAAGGGCGCCCGCAAGAGCCTGCTTGAGACAGCCTTCGGCACCCTGGAGCAGGCCGGCGTCGCCGTCACCGAGACAGAGACCGGCGTGCGCGTGGCCCGCAACGGCAGGGCGTTGGAGCCCATCACGGTCGAGACCCAGCCCTACCCCGGCTTCCCCACCGACCTGCAGGCGCAGCTCATGGCCCTGATGACCAAGGCGAGCGGTACCAGCGTGATCCGCGAGACCATCTTCGAGAACCGCTTCATGCACGTGCAGGAGCTGGCCCGCCTCGGCGCCGACATCCAGCTGCAGGGCGACACGGCGACCGTGCGAGGCGTCAAGGCGCTGCGCGGGGCGCAGGTCATGGCCACCGACCTCAGGGCCTCCGTGTCGCTGGTCATCGCCGGCCTGATGGCCGAGGGCCAGACCACCATCAACCGCGTTTACCATCTCGACCGCGGCTTCGAGCGCCTGGAGCAGAAGCTGTCCGGCTGTGGAGCCTCGATTGAAAGGATTGTCGGATAGGTGTCAGAATAGGTGTCAGACCCTCCGGGTCTGACACCGTTGCGCAAACCAGATTGGAGCCATGGTGTCAGGCCCGGAGGGTCTGACACCGCTGAACCTCATGACCGACCTCAAGCTCATTGCACTCGACGCGGACGATCTGGCGATCATCTCGGCGCACCTGCAGGATGCGGTGCTGAAGATGGGCGATGTGGCGTTCCTGCCACGCGAGAAGAGGTTCGCCGCTGTCGTCAACCGCTTCGACTGGATGCACGCCATCGAGAACGGCGGTGCCAAGGGGAAGCGCTATGCCCGTCGGCGGGCGGCGCTGCGCTTCGAACGGGTGCTCGGCGCCCAGGTGCAGGGGCTCGACCTCAAGAGCACGGGCGCGGTTGCCGAGCTGCTGGCGATCCGCTTCGAGCCCGGCGATGCCCCGCAGGGGCAGGTTACGCTTGAATTCGCCGGCGGCGGCGCCATCCGGCTCAACGTGGAGTGCATCGAGGCGGAGCTGCGCGATCTCGGCCCGGCGTGGGAGGCGAAGGGGAGGCCGCAGCATCCCGAGGAGCCGCCCCAGCGGCAGTAGCTGAAAGCGGCGCATGTTCGAGCCACCCGTCGATCCCAACTCCAAGGCCCGGCTCGTTGCCATCCATCTCGACGAAGCCTCCATCGGGCGCGGCAACTCGAGCATCGATCACGAGCGCGAGGTGGCGATCTTCGACATCCTTGAGAGCAACAAGTTCGAGTTGGAGGGCCGCCCCGGCGGCCCCTACGAGCTCACGCTGCGCCTGGTCGAGGACCGGCTGGTGCTCGCCGTCGCCGAGCAGGCCGCCGCCGACCCCTTCACTGTGGTGCTGTCGCTGACGCCGCTCCGGCGCGTCATCAAGGACTACTTCATCGTCTGCGAGAGCTACTATGCGGCCATCCGCACGGCGCCACCCTCGCGCATCCAGGCCATCGACATGGGCCGGCGGGCGCTGCACGACGAGGGCAGCCGCGTGCTCACCGAGCGCCTCAAGGGCAAGATTGCCGTCGACGGCGACACCGCACGCCGCCTTTTCACGCTCATCTGTGCCCTGCATTGGAAGGGCTGACCCGTGGCGCGCGAGGGGGAGCACGACCTGCCCCGCGACCTGCCGCGCGATCTGCCGGGCGCCGTGCTTTTCGTCTGCAGCATGAATGCCGTGCGCTCGCCTATGGCGGCGGCCATCCTGCGCCATCTGGCGGCCGGGCGCTGCTACGTGGTCTCCGCCGGCGTCAGGGCGGGCGGCCCCGACCCGTTCGCCACCGAGGTGATGAACGAGATCGGCATCGACATCGCCAGCCACCGGCCGGCGACGCTGGAGGACCTGCACGACACCTCTTTCGACCTCATCGTCACGCTGTCGCCGGAGGCGCACCATCAGGCGCTGGAGCTCACCCGCACGATGGCGGTGGATGTCGAGTTCTGGCCCACCTTCGACGCCACCATGATGGTCGGCCACGGCAGCCGCGAGCAAGTGCTGCACGTCTACCGCAGCGTGCGCGACCATCTGTTCCGGCGCATCAAGGAGCGCTTCGGCTTCACGGGCGGGCCCACGGTTTGAAGGTGTCTAGCCGCCCCGGCCGGCTCAGCTGGAACTCCAGGTGCGCCTTCACCGTGGGCCATTCGGCGGCGATGATGCTGTAGACGCACGTGTCGCGCAGCGTGCCGTTGGACGCGAGCTGATGGCTGCGAAGGATGCCATCGAGCTTGGCGCCGAGCCGCTCGATGCCCGCCCGGCTCTGGTGGTTGAAGAAGTGCGTGCGGAACTCCACGGCGATACACCGCAGCGTCTCGAAGGCGTGGCCGAGAAGAAGCAGCTTGCAGCGCGTGTTGAGGTCGGTCCGCTGCACGCCCTTGCGATACCAGGTCGAGCCGATCTCCACGCGCCGGTTGGCGGCGTCGATGTTCATGTAGGTCGTCATTCCCACCGCCTTGCCGGCGCCTTGGCCGGCGGCCTCGCCGGGCGGCGTGTCGATGACGGCGAAGGGGAGCATGGAGCCCGCCGCCTGCAGCCCGAGGCGGCGCTCGATCTCCGCCGCCATCCCTTCGGGCGAGGGCACCGACGTATACCACAGCCGCCACAGCTCACCGTCCCTGACCGCCTCGGCCAGCTCGGCCTCGTGCCGGCGCTCCAGCGGCTCGAGAGTGACGCGCCCGCAGCGGAGGGTCGCAGGGTCCGGCCATGCCATTGCGTTCGATCCCGATCTTGTCCGGTCCCGAATCCTGTCCGGGCCAATAGCGCCTCGCCGCCATCCTATCGAACAGCCGGGTCCGGCGCCCCTGCGGCGCGGTGACATGCGGTGAGCCGCTCGGACCGGCCAGCCATCTCGGCCGGGAACCGCCGCAGCACTCCACAGGATCTGGGCGGCAGGCATTGCGGGAATCGCCCGCGTTCCGATAGTTGCGTCTACGTTTTCCAGAGCCGCCCAGAGACGCACCCACGAGGGGCCTCCATGTCCGAGCTTGCGTCGGCGCTGCCGGGGATTGCGCTCGCGGCCGTTGCCGCGGGTTGCCTCTACGCCCTCGTCTGGCGCACCACCCGCGGCCTCGGCCATCCCGCCAGGGTGCTGGCACGGGCGGTCCCGATCGCGGTCATCGTCCCCGGCCTGCTCTGGGTCTCCGCCGTTCTCTCCATCCAGCTCAGGAGGGCCGAGGCCAGACCGGCGGACCTCGCGCGCAAGCTCGATACGGCGCCGCGCACGCGCTCCGCCTTGCGCGCGCCCCAGCCCGCAACGGCCGCGGCCAATACGAGCGACGTGGCGACTGCGCCGGGCGCCACGCCCCTCTCCAACCCCGACTGGGACATCGTGCCGGTCTTCTACGGCACCGACCGCGCCCGCAGCGGCGAGGCAGGCCGCCTGTCCTACGGCCCCGACCGGGCGCGCCGCCTGGAGCTCGGCCGCGCGCTGGTCACGGTGCCTGCGGCGCACCGGGTGCCCGCCATCGAGCGGCCGTTCGCGATCCGCGTCCCCTACCTCCAGCTGGTCCTCTACGAGCAGGGGGAGGACCCGAGGAAGCACTTCACCATCAAATCGCTGGAAGTCCTCTCCCGCAGCGATCTGCTGACGCTCGTGCGCGCCCGCATCGCCGCCGCGCGCGCCTTCGGGGACCAGGCGCTGGTGTTCATCCACGGCTTCAACACCGGCTTCGACAATGCCGTCTACCGCACGGCCCAGCTCGCCTACGACCTGCAGTTCGACGGCGCCGCCTTCCTCTACAGCTGGCCCGCCGGGGCCGGCGTGATGGGCTACGCCCGCGACCGCGAGAGCGCCACCCAGGCCGAGCCCTATCTCAAGGAGTTCCTGCAGATGGTCGTGCGGGAGACCGGCGCCCGGGGCGTCAGCGTGGTCGCCCACAGCATGGGCAACCTGCCGCTCCTCAACGTCCTGCGCGACTTGGGCCCGTCCCTGCCCCCCGGCGTGCGCCTCAACGAGGTCGTTCTCGCCGCCCCCGACGTCGACCGCGACGTATTCTCCAACCTGGTCTCGGCCATCCAGGGCTACGGCCGCGGCATCACCCTCTACTGCTCGGCCAACGACCGGGCGATGGTGGCCTCGCGCCAGGTGGCGGGCGGGGTGCCGCGGGCCGGCGACGTTCCCCCCGACGGCCCGGTGATCATGCCCGGCGTCGATACCATCGACGTGACCGAGATCAGCACCGACCTCCTCGCCCTCAATCATTCCCTCTACGCCGAGAAGGGCGCGCTCTTGAACGACATCGGCCTCCTTCTGCAGACAGGCGAACGCCCACCCGACAAGCGCATCCCCATACTGCAGCGCGTGCGCACCGAGCGCGGCGAGTTCTGGCGCTACCCGTAAGGCACGCTGTTCAGCGGCAAGATGGGGTCAGACCCGGCGGGTCTGACCCCATGCCTGCAACTTGGATTGTGTTTCGCGCCCGCTCAGTGCACTTCGCGGCGCACCTGCTCGGCCGCCTCCCCGGCCTTGGGGGCAAGGCCGCGGCTCCGGTCGTACCAGTTGCGCACCACCTCGGCAGCGGTGTCGCGGCCGCCGATGCCGAAGGCCAGCCCCAGCGCCAGGGCCACGGCGCCGACGATGGCCATGAACAGGATGTTCACGAGGTCACGCGCGATGCCGACCTGATTGACGGCAATCACGATGGCAAAAGCCCACACCGCCACGCGCGCGATGGCGGCGAGGAGATCCGGATTGCCTAAGTCGGCCTTGGCGGTGGCGCCGCGCACCAAGCCGGCGAGCCAGTTGGCCGCGAGCCCGCCGAAGATCAGCACCGCGATGGCGACCACGAGGTTGGGCAGCCACAAGAGCAGCTGCCGCAGCACGTCGGAGACCGCCGGCAGTCCCAGCGCGTCGAAGCCAACCACCAGTGTGATCAGGCGCACGAACCACTTGGCGATCTCGGCCACGAACCCGGAGGAATCGGTCTCGACACCCGTATTGGCGACGAAGCCCGCGAAGCCCGAGCGGTCAGCCATGTCGTTGAAGCGGATGCTTCTGAGCAGGGCCGACACGGCCCTGGCAATGAGTGCGGCAATGAACCAGCCAATGGCGACAACGATGATGAAGCCGATGATCCTCGGGATGGCCGCCAGGAGGAGAGAGAGAGCTTGCGCCATCGAGTTGGTGATCGCATCGCTCCAGTCGCGGATCGGCGCCGGTACCATAGCGGAATCCCTTCCAGCTCGGTTTTCTGCTGACCGGAAAACAGCGGGCGCTGACAGAAAGTTCCTGCAGCGCCCCCCGGCAAGGCCCGCGGTTGCCGACATGCTTAACCGGTCGGCGCGGCGCTACCCGCGCCGCTTTCGAGCTCGCAGGTCGACGATGCCGGGCCGTTGGCGCGGGTCCTCGTCGGCGGGGAAGATCTGGGTCTTCTGCACCTTCTGGGTGCCGGTCGTCGGCAGACGGTCGAGGAACAGCACCCAGCCGGGTGCCTTGAAGTAGGCGATCCGCGCGTTGCAGTGCTCGAACAGGGCCTCCGCCAGCTCGGCACCGGCCGCCGCGCCCGGCATCGTCACCACGCAGGCCAGCACCTCCTGCTCGCGCAGCTCGTCGGCCACGGGGAGCACGGCCACCTGGGCGACGCTTGCGTGCGACTGCAGCACCGCCTCCACCTCGGCGGCGGCGATGTTCTCGCCGGAGCGGCGGATGATGTGCTTCTTGCGGTCCACGAAGTACAGCATGCCGCTGGCGTCCTGGCGCACCACGTCGCCGGTATGGAACCAGCCGCCGCGCCAGGCCTCCGCGGTGGCGGCCTCGTTCTTGAGGTAGCCCGAGAAGAAACCGCGCCGCGGCGCATCGGCGCTGTGGCGCACGACAAGCTCGCCTTCCGTGCCCGCCGGCACCTCCCGGTCCTCGGCATCCACCACGCGCGCCACGAAGCCTTCGAACGGCCGCCCGAAGGCGCGCGTCTCGGTCATGCGGGGCTCGTAACAGTCGGCCATGATGCGGCCGGTCTCGGTCATGCCCCAGACCTCGATCATCGGGAAGCCGAAGCGCTTCTCGAAGGCCTTGTGCAGCTGCGGCTCGATGCCGGCGCCGACGCCGAAGCGGACATTGTGTGCCCGATCGGCAGGTCCGGGCGGCTGGTTCAGCAGCATGGGGGCCACCACGCCGAGGTAGTGGATGACGGTGGCGCCGGTGGCCGACACCTCGGGCCACCAGCGCGCGGGCGAGAACCGCTCGGTCAGCACCAGCGCGTTGGCGGTCAGCATCGCCGCCGTGGCCATCAGCGCCAGGTGGTTCATGTGGTAGAGCGGCAGCGGGTTGTAGAACCGCTCCTGGCCGTGGCGGAATTGGACCAGGCCGCCGAGGCTGCAATAGGTGCGTCCCGAGGTGAGGAAATACAGGTTGGACAGCATGCACCCCTTGGGCCGCCCGGTGGTGCCCGAGGTGTAGAGCAGCGCGCATTCCGTCTCGATGCCCGGCTCACCGGCGCGCGCGGGCGCCGAGGCCGGCGGCAGCGCGTCCGGCAGGGCGAGGGCGTCGACGACCTGGGGCGGCCGCACGCACGCCGCTGCAGCGCTCTTAATGTCGGCGATCCGGTGCGGCAGCACAACGGCCAGCTCCGCCTCGCTGTGCTCCAGCACGTAGGCCACCTCGTCGTGGCGGTAGTCCGGGTTGACGGGCACCACGGCCGTGCCCAGCCCGTTGAGCGCCAGATAATGCAGGAAGAGCTCCGGCCGGTTCTCCAACAGCAGCGCCACGCGGTGGCCGAGCCCGTAGCCCGCCGCCGCGTAGAGGTCGCGCAGGCGGTCGATCTCCCGTGCCGCCCCGGCGTAGCTCATCTCCACGCCCGCCGGCTGCCAGTCGCGATCGGCGCGCGCCGGGACGATCAGGAACGGGTTCCGGCCGCTCTCTGCAGCCGAGGCCGCAAAGGCCTGGGCGACCGTGTTGGCCATGGGTTTCTCCTGGAGATGGGGTGTCAGACCTTCTGGGTCTGGCACCATCGACACCGTCCTACGACGCCGCCAGCCAGTCCTCGTGGCGGCTGATCACGCCCCTCACGATGGCCTCCTTGAGGCCGGACGCGTCGGCGTCGGGACTGCGCAGGCTCTGCGGCAGGCTGATCTGCTGGGCCTTGGCGAGGGCCTGCAGATGCCGGCTCTCGCCGATCTCGCGCAGCCGCTCGCGCAGGCCGCGCTCGCCGGAGGTGCGGTACACCCTCATCAGGCTGAAGGCGTTGGGGTCGAACTGGGGCAGCCGGTAGCGCTCGATGAGCGTCCGGTCCGCCATGATGGTGTCGATCGCGCCGCACAGGTGCCGGGCGACCTGGGCCGCCAGCTCGCCATCGAGATCGGGGACGCTCTGGAGCACGTCGCGAATGAACGCCTCCTTGCCCTGTCCCGAGATCTGCGCGCGGCTCGACTTGGCTGGCTTTGCGGATGCGGCTTGTCGGCTGGGCATGGCTTTCAGTGGCCGTGGCAGGGTCTCAGGCACGTGCGGCGCTCTCCCGCGTCGCCTCCGCGCGGGGTGCGGAGGCGGCCTCGGGGGCGGTGGGCTGGGCTGCCACTAACCACCCCTGGAAGTCGTTGTACAGCTGCTTCACCAGGGGCTCGGCCTTGCCGTACTTCTCCTTCAGCGACCGCCGATCCTCCTGCCAGTAGAAGGCCTCGGCAACGTCGGGTAGGCGCTTGATCTGTGCCTTGAGCCGGGGGTGCGCGCCTTCGTAGTCATCCAGGATGCGCTTTTCCGCCGCCGTGCCGCCGTGCAGGTTCACAACCGACACATAGCGCCGGCACTCATGGGGGATGTTCTCCAGCTTCCTCTTGGTCAGCCGCCTCTTGTCGGTCCCCTCCACCCTGTCCGCCATGCGGTCCAGGGCGTACTGGGAGATGAAGTCGGGACGGAACGGCACGATCACCCTGTCGCCAAGGCCTACGGCGGCATTGACCAGCGGCGACAGGCCGGGCGGACAGTCCATGAGGATGAAGTCGTAGCCCTCGTCCAGCGCCTCGAGCAGCCGGCGGACGTACAGGTTCATGGAATTGAACACATTGGCAAGATGGGTCTCGGCGATGGCGTCCTGGATATCCTCGTCCAGATCGACGCTCGAAGGCATGAGGTCGATATTGGTGCCAGACTTGCCGGCGCTCACGTCACCCACGTTCTCGATGATGAAGCTTGCCGGCCGGACAGGGCGACTGCGGAGGACGCCACCCATGTAGTCGGAGAGCGTGGCCTTCTCCTCCTGCGCCTTGCGCCAGCGCGCGCTGCCGACCATGGCGAACGACGAGTTGCATTGCGTATCCAGATCGATGACGAGCACCCGCTTCTTTGCAATGACCGCGAGCGCGTGCGCCAGCATCATGGTGACGGTGGACTTGCCCACGCCTCCCTGGCGGTTTCCGACACACACCTTCACGGCCATGATGCATCTCCTCGCGAGTTGCCGGCGCATCCGACGGCGGCGCGCCTTGCTGTGCTTTTTCACACGACAGTGCGGCTGTTTTCGGACGAATGGGGTCAGACGCAAGATGGGGTCAGACCCTGCGGGCCCCTGCGGGTCTGACCCCATGGCGCAACCCTCGATGCATACGCCCTATTATTCCCTGCCTTTCGCGCCGTCTTCCTCAGGGGTCAGACCCGCTGGGTCCGCCCCCTCCCCGCCGTCCTCGCTTTCTCCCTTGTCAGGGATGGCGTAGCCGCCGCTGAGCCAGCGCGAGAGGTCCACGTCGGCGCAGCGGCGCGAGCAGAAGGGCCTGTACTTGTCCTCGCTCGGCCGGCCGCAGATAGGACATTTGGCGGGTTTGGCGGGCTTCCCGGGCCCCGCGTCGGCGGGTTGCGCAGGCATGCTACTCCGGGTCCGTCTCGCCCAGCTTGAGCCAGTTGAAGTGGATCGGGAAGCCCTCGCCCATGAGCATATTTACAGTCTCGGTGAGCGGCAGTCCGACCACGTTGGTGTAGGAGCCGTTGACCTTCTGCACGAAGCAGCCTGCCAGCCCCTGCACCGCATAGCCGCCGGCCTTGCCGCGCCACTCGCGCGAGGCGATGTAGGCCTCGATCTCGTCCGCCGACAGACGCTTGAAGCGCACCCGAGTATCGACAAGCTTGACCCGCACCCTGTCCTCCGGCGTGACGAGGCAAAGCGCGGTGAGCACCCGGTGGGAACGCCCCGAGAGCAGCCGCAGGGCCGCGTAGGCCTCCTCGATGAAGCGGGGCTTCACCAGGATGCGCCGCCCCACCGCCACCACGGTGTCGGCCGCCAGCACGTAGGCGTCGGCAATGTCCTTGTCGTTGGCGATGGCGTCGCGGCCCTCCAGGGCCTTGGCGCGGGCCAGACGGGTCGCGAGGGCGCGCGGCATCTCGCCCTTCCTGGGCGTCTCGTCGACGCTGGAGGGCCTCAGCGCGTCGGGCTCGATGCCGGCCTGCGCCAGAAGGGTAAGTCGGCGCGGGGAGGCGCTGGCAAGCACCAGTTTCGGCTTGACGCCGGTCCTGCGCCCGCCCGCCTTGGAGCGTGCCAGTTCCTCACGCAGCGTCTCGCGCCGCGGGCTGTCCGTGCGGGTGAGCGCGTTCAGCAGTCCGCCCCGTGTGACGGTCATGCGGCCAGGGCTCCGATCATCCATGATTCGGGCCGCACATGGCCACGGGCGCGCTGGAAAATCAAGCGTCAGACCCTCTGAGCTCCCGTCGGTCTGCCGCCATAGCTCCGGCGCCGGCTTGCGCATGCCGTCACAGTCAGAGTGCCCGCGAGGGTCGCAAACCGTTTGACATACACATCGCTGGAATTTCGGATTGTCAAACTTCGACCTGTTAAATTTAGCACCTGCTTGACTTTCTCGATAGTCTGTCACCTGCGGGACTGCGACAATCCGCCTGCCAGTCTTTCATCGTGCGTCGCTTTGATCGGCCTCGGCGCTCCGGCACGATAGCCACGCCACGACCGACCCTGCGACCGATATCTGGGCCCTCGCGGAGCGCATATGACCCCTCGCCTGCAGGCACGCATCCGTCCTTTGCTGAAGGCCAATGCTTTCCTGGGCCAGTTCCCCGACGACGTTCTGGATACGATTCTGCAGCGTGGCCAGGCGAGGACGTACGCCAAGGGAGAATTCGCCTTCCAGCGCGGCGACCCTGGCGACCGCCTGATGTTGCTCGTCAGCGGCGGCATCAAGCTCGCCATTATCAGCGCCAAGGCCAGGGAGGTCGTGCTGCACTTCGTCGGCCCCGGCGACGTGTTCGGCGAGATCGGCGCCCTCGACGGCAAGCCGCGCACGGCCAGCGCCGTCGCCCTGCAGGAATCGGAGGTCTTTATCGCCCACTCTCGAGACCTCCTGCCGGCGCTGATCGCGTGCCCTCAGGCGATGCTCGAGATGGCCCGCATGCTCTGCGGGTGGGCCCGCATCCGCATCTCGCTGTTCGAGGACCAGACGCTCGACATGCGCACGCGTGTGGCCAAGGGGCTGCTGCGGCTGGCCGAGCAGCTCGGCAGGCGGCGCAAGGACGGCATCTGGCTGGATCTGGCGGCAACCCAGGAGGATTTGGGCAACCATCTGGGGCTCGCCCGCGCCAATGTCAGCCGGCAGCTCAGCGAGCTGAAGGGTCTGGGCGTCATCAAAAGCAACGGGGGGCGGATAATCATCGCCGACGAGCGCAGGCTGGCCGAGTTGGCCGAGGCCTCATCGATCGAGTGATCCGGGGGGTTGGGGGGCGCAAGACCGCTGCCCCGCCGCAAGCCGCTCTTGCAGAGTGCTCTTGGGGTGCAACCCGGTCGACCGGGTTGCACCCCAAGCCCCGCACTGCCCTTAGCGGAGCCCGCGTCCGCGCCGGGCAAAGCCCGCCGCTGGCACCCAGCGGCGGAACAGCAATTGTCCAATGCCGGGCGGGTCTTGGCTGTGCCGTAGAGCACAACGGGTGCTTTTTGCGCCGGCCATCGCGGCCGTTGCCCCAGGCACCAACGAGATGCCCGGCTCCCGGCACCGCTCCCGGCGCCCGCGACACCGCACCGATTTTCGGCTATTGCGGTAGGCTGGGGTTAGCGGCGTTGCACGGGGGAGATTATGGCCAAGGCCACTACAGCGGCCTCTTCCAGGGAAGAGGGCGGGCTCACGCACAAATTCTACCAGGTCACCGATTATCTCCTCGGCCGCAACACCCTGATCGGCGTCGCCTCGCTGATGCTGCTTGTCATCTCGGGCTTCGCCACCTGGCACGGGATGCGCGACTTCATCATCGGTGTGTCGGCCACGCCCTCCAGCCAGGGCCAGCAGCTTCCCGGCGGCCTGTCGGTGCCCAACGACGCGCTGGTGATCGTGGTCGTCGTCGCCCTCACGTTCCTGATGTGGCTGATGCTGCGCGAGACCTTCGGCGCCCAGCGGCGCATGCGCGAGCGGCTCGTCACGTTCCCGCTCTATGTGTTCCTCGCCATCTGGTCGATCGGCTTCGGCTACGGCTTCTGGTGGAGCCTGATCTCGGGCGAGGAGGCCACCCGCACCGGCCTCGCCGGCCTCCAGGAGGACGCCCGCGACGCCAGCGCCGTGATCGCCGCCCGCATTGACGCCGTGCGCGCCCAGCTCGACAGCGTCGTCGCCTGGTCGGAGAGCCAGATGGGGCGCGAGGAGACGAGCGGCGGCAGCTGCGGCGTTCCATCGGGTGCCGGCAAGGGGCCGCTCTACAATGCGCGCCGCGGCGTGCGCGACTCCGTGACCACGCTCAGGGAGGGCATGACGCGATCCTGGCTCGACCCGGTCGCGGCCGACGTGGAGCAGTTGCGCAAGGCCGCGGCAGGCTTGAGCGGCACCACCGTGGAGGAGCGGCAGAAAGCCTTCGAAGCCAAGGCGTCGGAGATCCGCGGGCGGGCGCGCAACATCGCCGCGCGCTCCAACCAGCTCGGGCGGTCCACCGCCGCCGAGATGCGGGCCATTGCCGGCGCGGTCGCAATCGCGCCGAATGCGACAGCCTTCTCCTGCTATGATCCGACGCTGGCCGAGCGGCTGCGGCAGGCCGCGGCCCAGGCCGAGCAGCCGGCGGAGCTGCGACTGCGCGAGGCCGTCTTCAACGAGGGGCCGGCCGGCGTCGCCAACGCAGTCAAGAACCTGTGGCGCAACATCGGCGCCTACACAACCAGTCTCTTCAGCTACGTTTTCACCGGCAATCCGCCGCCGGCGCGCACCGACAGCGGCGAGCCCATCACCGGCCGCGACCTGATCGCGCTGCTGGCCACCATCGGCATCGATCTCGGGCTCCTGGCACTCGCCATCGTCAACCCGCCGAAGGGGGAGTCGCGGCGGCTGTCGGTGCGGGAGACGCTGCACATCAACGAGGCCATCGACGCCGCCGTGGCCGGCGCGGGCGTGACGCGCGACTGGGTGCGGGGTCATTTCGTCCACCACGGCCGGGCGTCGTACCTGGTGATCCCGAACCTCTACAGTGCGGCCACGGAGGTCAAGGACGAGCAGCAACGGCAGAAGGAGGCGAGGTGGGCGCTGGCCATGAACCAGCTTGCCGGCGTGCTGAGCGACATGGAGCTGGTGCGTTGGCCTGATCGTGGTATCTGGCGCCGTCTGCAGAACATTCCCCTGCTCTGGAAGAGCGAGCTGCAGCGCCTCAAGTACGAGGAATCCCGCAAGAGCGACACCGACCTGAGCGAGCTGCACAAGACATGGCATGAGGAGAGGCATGCCGACGGCAAGGAGCCCGACACGATCCGCAACCACGGCCTGTTCTCCAAGGCGGAGCGGGCGCTCGAGATCGCCGGCTGGAGCGAGCGGGCGCGCAAGGACGTCGAGGTGTTCCGCCTGGTCGATGCCGAGGGACTGACGCCGCTCCTCATGGTCCTCAACGAACCGGGAACGGCGCACCGCGTGGGGCACGAAGAAGCCGTAGCGACCAGCTGAGTTTTTCTCTTGGGGAACCGGACGGCTGCGGCTCGTGCCGAACGGATGCGCGCGGGAAGAACGTGATCCGCCTCAAGGCTACTTCAGCAGCCAGTTGGGCAGCTGGAGGTGCAGATGCAGCCGGCTGAGCACCACGACGTAGCCGTGGAGCGCCGGCTTGTGCTGAAGCCAGTAGCGTTTTGCGGCGTCCGGCAGCTGCGCCAACGAGTGCGACAGGTAGTGGATGCCGGCCGACACCGCCGCCGCCGCCCAGAACACAATGACCAGCACCCAAGGATGGAGCTTGCCGGCTTGCGCGCCATCTGCCCAGAACGCGGCCAGGGCGTAGGCACCAACCGCAGTCACCAGCCACAGAACGGCTGCGAGGCAATGGTGCACGGACATGATCGTCTCCGAGGTCTTGTCTTGTTATAGCCGGCCGGTTTCCCGGCGCTCGGTGGCGGCTATCCAAACGGACAACCGGCCAAACGGACAACCGGGCGCTTTTCCGGCGCCATGTGGCAACAGCACCCGCCTTGGCAAGCTCCGCCAAGGCCTCGCGTTGCACTGCACCAATCGCGAGCAAGTCCCATGCCCGATCTGCGCCAGCCTGTCCATAGCGGGGCGGATGCCGGCTCTGTGCGGTCCGCTATGCACCCCGCGCGGGGCCGTCCGCTCGCTCATGCCTGCCCCCGGCTGCGCCGTCCAGGACGTGCCGGAAGCTCCCGGCCCCTACCTCTCCCCTTTGGCAGGAGCAAGGCTGGGCACCGGGCGGACGACGGCCGGCAAGCCTGACCGTGGCCCTTCCTGTTTCACCCCGCCACGGGGTAGATTGGAGGCATTCCTTGCGAGGGGGGGTGCGGTCGTGCGGGCTGCTGTTCGTTTGCTTGTTGTGGTGCTGGCTCTGCTGGCGGCCGGCGTGGGCTGGGCGCAGGAGAGCAAGGGCTGGCTCGGCGCAGATCTTCGGGATGTCACGAAGGAGGAGGCCGAAAAGCTCGGCTGGGAGGCCCCGCGCGGCACCAAGATCCTGGTGCCGCGGCAGGGTGGCCCGGCCGCGGGCGCCGGCATCCTGCCCGGCGACATCGTCATCATGCTCGACGGCCAGGAAGTCGAGAGCACGGCGGCGCTCGTCGCGGGCATCGCCACCAAGGCACCCGGCGCGCAGGTGCGGCTGCGCCTGCTGCGGTCGGGCCGCGAGCACACCGTGAGTGTGACGGTCGGCGCGCCGCCCGAGGAGCTGGCGCAACAGGCACGGCAAAAGAAAGACCAGCCGATCCTGATGCTCGACACCGGCGGGCACATGGCGCTCGTCAAGGGCCTCGCATTCACGCCCGACGGCAAGCAGCTGGTATCGGCCGGCGACGACAAGGTGATCCGCGTGTGGGACTGGCAGGCCCGCAAGATCGTGCGCACCATCCGCGGGCAGGTGGGGCCGGGACCGGAGGGCGCGATTTTCGGCATGGCGCTGTCGCCCGACCGTCGCTGGCTGGCAGTGGGCGGTTTCATGGCTGAGGGCTTCGGTGTCCGCGACGACGACGTGGGCGACATCCGCCTCTACGATTTCTCCAGCGGCAAGCTGGCGGCGCTGCTCAAGGGACACATGAACATTGTGAGCGGTATCGCATTCTCGCCGGACGGCAAGCTGCTCATCTCGGGCAGCGCCGACGGCTCGGCCATCATCTGGGATGTCGAAAAGCGAGCTCTGCGGCACAAGCTGAGAGGAGATGCGGCAGGGAGCTATGTGGTCGTCTTCACACCGGACGGCGCGCGCGCCGTGTCCGGCAGCGAGGGCACGACGCTCAAGCTGTGGTCCGTCAAGGACGGGCGGGAGATTGCGACCCTCTCTGGACACAAGGACATGGTGCGCTCGCTGGCCGTCTCGCCCACGGATGGCTTCATCGCCTCCGGCGACGCGGGCGGCAAAATCAAACTCTGGGATGGCCGGACCGGCGTCCATCTTCGCAACTTTGCCGATCAGGGTGGCCACGTCGGTGGCCTGCGCTTCTCGCTGGACGGGAGGCGGCTGCTCTCCACCTGCGGATACAGCGGGTGCAACTATGATCAGCGCGTTTGGGAAGTGCCGAGCGGCAAGCTGGCTCGCACCTATACCGAGCACACCAACGTTGTGCTCGGCACTGCCGGGAGCCCGGATGGCCGCCTCATGGCCACCTCGGGCGGCAACAATCACGAAATCCGCGTCTGGGACTTTGCGACAGGCGAGACGAAGCAGACCCTCGCCGGCACCGGATCGCAGCGTTGGAGCGCAGGATTCTCGAAGGACGGTCGGCGGCTCGCCTGGGGAAGCCGACCCACCCAAGTCAATCAGGGCGGCCTGCTGGAGCTGGAAATACGGCTGCCCAGCCAGGGCGAAGCCCTGGGTCAACCGGAACGCATCGATCCGGCGACTGCGGCCGGGATGTTCGTCGAGGCCCACCCCAAGCACGGCGCCTACGCGCTCGCGCAGCGGTCAGGCGGCGCCTACGGCTATGGCGACGCCATCCTGGACATCAACAAGGATGGCCGGACGGTGGCATCTATCGAGCGGGGCTCGAAAGATGGCTACCAGCATCGTGCCTATACCTTCAGCCCCGACGGGCAGACCATCGTCTCGGGCGGCGCCAATGGCTTCATCACCGCCTATGACCTGAACGGCAAGAAGCTTGGCGACTTCGTTGGCCACGACAGCGACGTCTGGGCCGTGACTGCCTCGCCCGACGGCCGCCTGCTCGTCTCGGGGAGCGGCGACCAAACGATCCGCCTGTGGAACCTCAAGACCCGCGAGCTGATCGTCACGCTGTTCCACGGCAGCGACGGCGAGTGGGTGATGTGGACGCCGCAGGGGTACTACACGGGCTCTCCGGGCGCCGACAAGATCGTGGGCTGGCAGATCAACAAGGGGCCGGAGAGCGCCGCCGAGTACGTCGGCGCCGAGCAGTTGAGGCAGCATCTCAACCGTCCCGACATCGTCGAGAAGGCGATCGCTCTGGCCTCGGCCGAGCAGGCGGTACGCCAATCGCCCGGCACGTCCTTCAAACTCGCCGACCTGCTGTCACGCCCCGTGCCGCGGTTCAGGATCGTCGCGCCGCTCTCCGGCTCTGTGCGGCAGGGCGGAGGCGCAGCCGTCAAGATCGTCATCGAGGCTACGCCGGATCCGGTCCGGCTGATCCGCGTGCAGGTCAACGGCCGACAAGTGGCTGAGCAGACGCCGGCCATCGACTCGGGCGGGTTCGGCGCCGGCGAGCGCATCCTCGCAGTGCCCCTCGCCAAGGGCCGCAACGAGGTGCGCATCACCCTCGCGAATACGATCGGCGAGAAGACCGAGACCCTGACGCTCAGCCACGACGGCGACGGCGACCTCGACAAGCGTGGCACGCTGCATATCCTCGCCATCGGCGTCAACGACTACAAGGGGCTGGGCAAGTCCTGCGGCGAGAAGGGAAAGGAAAGCTGCAACCTGGATTTCGCCGGCGGCGACGCACGCAGGCTCGCCGATGCGGTGGAGAAGCGCCTGGGCCCGGGTCACGAGCGGGTCGACAAGCGGGTGCTCGTCAACGGGGGCAACCCCAAGGATGCGCCGACCGCCGCCAACATCACCGATGCGGTGGAGCGGCTGCGGCTGGCGAAGGAGACCGACACGGTGGTGCTGTTCATCTCCGGCCACGGCAAGAACGACGGGCCGGACTACCGCTTCCTGGCGACCGACGCCTCCTGGTCGGATGGCGCCTTGCGGGGCTCGACGGTGGTGCCGTGGCAGACGCTGCAAGGCGCGATCGAGGCTGCCAAGGGTCGGCGCATCCTGTTCATCGACACGTGCCACTCCGGCAACGCCTACAACCAGCGCCTCGGCAACGCCGCCTACCACGCCAACATCGTCGCCTACACCGCGGCGCGGTTCGACCAGGAGGCCATGGAGGACCCGTCGCTGGGCCACGGCCTCTTTACCTACGCGGTGGTGGAGGGCCTGGAGGGCAAGGCTGTGATGGCCCCCAGGAACGAGATCTCCACCAGCAGCCTGGCCGACTACATCGTGGGCCGGGTGGGGACGCTGGCCAAGGCCCTCAACGGCGCCCAGGAGCCGCAGTACTTCCGGGGCCGCGACGCGCAGGACTTCGTGCTGGCGCGGCGGTGAGGGTGGGGACCGGTGGCATGGCGGGAACCGCAGGATGCATTGCCGCGAAAGCGACATTGCACCGGTGCGACCTCTCACAATCCACACCGGCGCCGGCCTGTGCGGGCCGCGTTGCCCTATGGCTACAGGCAGGGTTGGTGCGCTCGACCTACGCCGGTGCGCCTACTTCCCCAGCGCCCTGCCGTCCGTGGGGCCGCTCGCCACGGCGCCTGCGGCTCCGGCGCTGCCGCGCGGGTCGGCGGCGACCACCAGCGGCAGGTGGGTCGGGGCGCCGTAGATGGCCACGGCGCCGCGGATGTCGCCGGGCTGGAGGGCGCGGAAGCGCTCCTCGTAGCGGTAGTTCATGATGGCGTTGGCGCCGGCCGGGTGGTCCAGCCCGATGGCGTGGCCGATCTCGTGCGCCAGGGTGTAGCGCAGGTCGTAGGTCTTGAGGTCGCCGTCGAAGCCCACCTTCCAGGGCCGCGTCGGATTGAGGCAGACGAGCGCCTGGCTGATCGGCTTCACCGCGTCGGGCGAGGCGGTCTCGTAGAACACGTCCGCGAAGGCCCAGCCGTCGGGCTCGGTCTGGGCGCCGATCAGGATGTCGGCCTGGCTACCCTCCGGTGCCTCCTTGAAGACGATGTTGGCCGCAGCCTCCCACATCGCGAATGCCGCCTCCGCTTCGGCCTTGATCGCCGTCGGCGGCAGCCCGGAGGCCCCGGAGAGCCCCTCGAGCGGGGCAAGGCCGCGGCAGTTGCGCGCGGTGGGGAACGCCTGCCGGGCGGCGACCAGGCGGTAGGTGACGACGCGAGGGCCGCCGGTGACCGGCATCGACCAGCGGACCTGGTGGCCCTCCAGCTTGAGGACCTTGAAAGGCTCTGCCTCCTCGGCGGCGAGCGGAGTCGCCAGGGCGGCGCAGCACAGCAGGCCCGCAGCGGCGCCAGCGAGGCGCAAAGGAACGGATCGCAAGTCGGACTCTCCCCCGTCTCGTGCGGCTCGCGGGCCGCTGTCCCTCACCGTCCTGACGCCGCGATCTGCGTCGCTGTCGCCAGGGTCTTCGGATATTTTTTCTTAGTGCCTGTAGTTTTTGGGTTTTTCCGGCCGAGTGTCAACCCGGCCGGAACGGCAGATGCGTCGCGCGGCAGGCGGCCTCAGGGGCCAGGACATCAATGACCAGTGTTCAGTAATCAAGTTTGGAGCCATGGACACGATCAACTGAACAACGGCATCAACCGAACAACGGACTGATCGAGCTAACGGCTCGTACACACCCAGCGGACCACCGCACAGCCGCCCGAGTAGCGCCGGCACGACTGGACGGCTTGGCCTTCGGCGCTCTTGCGGCTTGAGCCCCAGCCGGAGCCGTAGCCGTCGGACCCGACGGCCAGGGCGCCGCAGGCGTTGCGGAACCAGACCGGGACGGTGCAGTCCTCGGCATGGCGGCCGCACAGGGCCAGGGCCCGCCGCTCGGCGGCCTGGCGCGAGGGGTAGTCGTAGGCCCAGCCGTGCGCCCGGTTTGTGGGCGAGTAGGCGATGGCGCCGTAGTATTCCTCGGTGGCGCCGTCATCCTCGGCCGCTCCCGCGCTGGCAGCTAGCACCAGCAGCATGGACGCAAAGCACGCCGAAACCCATCCGCGAAAAATCACGATCCCCTCCCCTCGCTGGCGGCCCTCCTCGCAGCGCGCGCGAACGGCTGCTGGACCCCTCGCCGACGCCGGCAAATTTGCTGCGGGCGCCGGGACTTGGCAACGGCGCTCCGCGGCCCGCAGGCCCGGCCGGCCTGTCGGCACGGCGACCCATCGGTCCCTTATTGCCCAGCCAGAGTTAACCGCGATTAACGCCCGCGATTGACCAGTGGGGTTGCGGTGACACCCTTGGCGCACGGGGCGAAACCGCACCTCCGGGGTTCCGCGAGCGGCAAACCGGGCGCGCAGTGCGTGCCGGCAGCGCCGTGCGGGACCGTCGCCGGGGGATGGTGGGGGCACAACGCGAGGGAGCCATCATGGGTCACGAAGCACCCGGATTGGGGGAGGTGTCCCCTGTCGAGCCGCCATCTCAGCCTGCGGAGACCATCGGCGCGCCGCTGGAAGCGGCACGCACCGCGCTCCGCGATCTCGTCACACGGGTCGGCGGCCTGCTCGGCGAGCACGCCGCGCCGCTGCTCGACGTGGCCCGGCGCCAGCTGGAGGAGAGGTCGTGCCGCATCGCCGTGATCGGCCAGATCAAGGCCGGCAAGAGCACATTCATCAACGCGCTGGCCCGCCGTCCCGGCCTGCTGCCCACCGACATCAACCCGTGGACCGTGGTGGTCACGGCCCTGCACTTCCGCGCCGCCCCCACCCCGCCCGAGCACGCGGCGGTGTTCCACCTCTTCTCGGTCGATGAATGGCGCGAGCTGGCGGAGGGCGGCGGGCGCCTCCGGGAGCTGACCGAGCGGCTGGTGCCCGGCTTCCAGTCGGATCTGCTGCGCGCCCAGCTGGAGGTGATGCGCAAGCGTGCCGAGCGCCGCCTCGGCCCCAAGTTCCCCGAGCTTCTCGGCCAGTGCCACCGCTACCAGACGGTGTCGCCGCAGGTCCTCGCCGATTACGTCAGCGCCGGCGACGCGGACACCTGGCCTGGCCAGCGCCGCCACTACTCCGACATCACGCGCTCCGCCGAGCTCCACTTCAACGACAGCCCCTTCGCCTTCCCGATCACCCTGATCGACACGCCGGGCACCAACGACCCGTTCCTGGTGCGCGACGAGATCACCCGGCGCAGCCTGGAGAACCCCGACATCTACGTGTTCGTGGTGTCGGCCCTGCAGCCCCTGTCGGCCGGCGACATCGCCATGCTGCGGCTGCTGAACGGCCTGCACAAGGACCGCATCGTGGTGTTCATCAACCGCGCCGATCAGCTGCCCAACCTGAGCGCCGACGCGCCCGAGGTGAAGGCGGCCATCGAGCGGCGCCTGCGGACGGAGCTGCCGTCGCTCAACATCCCGGTGGTCTTCGGCAGCGCCTGGCTCGGAAACCTGCGGCTGCAGGCCGAGGCGGGGGCGCTGCCGCCCTCCGCCACGCGGGAGCCCACCCCGGCCTCGGCCGCGCCCTGCGCGCGCGAGGCGGAGCTCCGGCGTCGGCCGGAGACCGCATCGGACCACCATGCCGGCAGCGAGCCCGCCCGTGCCGTCCCGGCGGTGCACATCAGCTGCGGCATGGCCGAGGTGTCGGCCGCCATCACCCGGCTGATGTGCACCAGCGGCATCGCCATGCTGCTCAGGCAGATCGCACTGTGCCTCGCCGAGCTCGTCCGCACCGCCGACGTGACCGACCGCGCCGAGCTGCAGTCCATCCTGGAGCTGATCGAGGCGCGCCGCCGCGAATCGGAGACGCTCGCCAGGCGCGTGGCCGAGGAGGAGCGGTCGCTGGCCGCCTTCGAGGACCACGCCAAGGCCCTCTCGGGCTCGTTCGAGGAGGTGGAGGCGCACTTCAGGGGCATCATCGCCACTGCCCGGGAGCTGCTGCACAGCCAGCTCGGCACCACGGTGCGCGAGTTCGCGAGCCGGGAGGCCGCCTACCTGCAGCAGGCCCTGCAGGAGAAGCAGCGCTGCTCGGCTTGGCGCTGCGATGTCATGCCGCTCCGCGAGGAGATGGAGGAGGCCTACCTCGCCATCGTCGAGCGGGCCGCCAAGGATCTCGATCAGGTCGAGGGGCTCCTCTACCCCCAGTTGCGGATGATCGTCTCCTCGCTCCTGCCGACCTATCACGGCGGGCTGCTCGAAGGTCCGGCCTGGCCGGAGGGTGCGAAGCCGTCGGTGGCCCCACTGGGGGACAGGGTGACGGTGGATCTGTCGGTCTCCTTGTGGCGTAGGTGGTTTTCCTCTCGCCGAATCTCTAAAGAGCGTGCTAACCATTTACGATGTCTAATAGAAGATGATTTCCTAAAGATAGCCGATGAGCTGGTGCAGGAGGCCGAGACGTACCTGACCGAGCGCGTGGACTACATCATGGGCCGGGTCAGAGCCGTCAGCAGCGGTCTCAAGACAGGCGTAGAACGACGGACAGCGAATCTGGCAAGGGAGAGGGCGCTGCTGGAGGGCGTCGGCGATGCTGAGGCCGCCGAGCGCTTCGAGACCGAGCAGCGGCAGCGTGCGGAGGCCTGCCGCGAGCGGCAGGGGGCGTACGCGGCGGTCCTCGCCGAGCTGCAGTCGGTGATTGAGGGGCTGGACGGGGCGCAGGGCGAAAGCAGGATGGGATGACGGAAACCGCGGACCTCGCCCCGAGCCTGGGGAAGATCCGACCCGCTGCGGGATTTGCCTCCGACTACGGCGAGACGCCGGCACCTGCCGCAGTCGTGCGGCCGAAGCCGGTGCGCGTCGTCGTGATCGGCGAGTTCAACAGCGGCAAGACCACGCTCGTCAACGCGCTCCTGGGCGCCGCCGTGCTGCCGGCGAGCTTCACCACGCATACCGCCTATCCCACCGTGGTGCGGTTCGCCGCCAGGCCTTCGCTGCGCGCCGAGATCGCCCAGCGCCGGCGCGTCCCCTTCGCCTGGGATGAGCTGGACGGCGCGTCCACGCACCAGATCCGCCGCCTCCACGTTGGCATGCCGCTCGATCCGCTGCGGACGCTGCGGGCCGTAGACACGCCGGGACTGGGCCTCGGCGACGAGAGCCTGGATGCGCGCACGCTGCGGTCGTGCCGCTCCGCCGATGTCGTCATCTGGTGCACCCCGGCGATGCAGGCCTGGAAGGCCAGCGAGCAGCGGGCATGGCTCGCGCTGCCTCAGGCGGCGCGGCGCCGCGGCCTCCTGGCCGTCACCTTCATGGACCAGCTGCGCGGCGCCAGCGACGCGAGCCGCCTCCTGGCCCGGCTGAGCACGGACGCCGCCCCCCTGTTCAAGCGCATGGTCACCGCCTCCGCCCACGCTGTCGACCCGGACCTTAGGGCGGCACTGGCAGCAGGTGCCACCGAGGCCGGCGGCTAGGCTACGGTTACGAGGACGTCGACGTCACGCTTTCGCAGCGCATCCTCGCCCTGGGTGGCCTGACTCTGGCTCAGGTGGATAACGATCCGGGCATACAGGCTGAGTAGCACCCGAGCACGGAACGCCGCGGCGCTTGGCGGCTTCGTTCTGTTCGGCCCCGGCCAGCAGTCGAGGCCGATTCCACGACTGCCGGCCGCCGCGAAGCTCTACCAGGATGCCATCCCACCCGACCTGCTGTCGAAGGGATGCCAGCAGGAAACCTGCGACCCCCTACCATGTCAAGGTATGGGTCTCGCCCCAGGTAGCGCCGCCGCCGCTGCCGTTGGTGAACGGTAACGCCCCGGCCTGCCGAGGGTCATTTACCCTTTCTTTTCCAGGCTCATGGAGCGCCAGGAACCCCGTGCAATCTGGGCGCGTTGGCTCTTTTTCGGAGTGGGGTCCATGCCACAGAATGACGCTGCGCGCCTCAGAGCGCTTGCCGCCGACGCTTTGGTCGTGGCCATCCGGATGACCGACGCTAACTGCAAGCGCGCCATGATGGGGGTAGCCGCAAGTTACGAGCGATTGGCGTCCCATGCCGAACAGCGCGAGACGGCTATTGCCCGATCCGATGGACCGTCCGAAAAGCGTGCGCGGCGGCGGCCTTGATCCTGTCGTGGTCTATTGGTCCCGCCTTCGCGATGCCCAGCACAATTTCGGCCAGACTCAAGCGCGCGGCTTCGACCACCGTGGGGTCTCCGGTCACGGTTGACGCGAGCTCGGCCCAGGCGTCCTCAAACGCGTCTAAGATCACCTTGAGCGCTTCGGGCGGGAAACCCGCGCCACTGATGAGTTGGCGAGCCCGCATGCCTGCCCCGTCCCACACCACAATGATCAGTGGGCGCCTATTCATGCGACGTGTCAATTCGGTTTGGAGGCCGCTTGGTGACATGGCCGAGAAATCCTTAAACGCCGGGAACGCCGTCCCCCAGAAGCGTCCAGCTCCCACGCTCCGGGGTCCGCCCGTCCCTCGGAACAGAGCTTCCTCCAGGAGCCGGGAAGGTTAGCCGGTAGGCTGATTCGTCCGTTATCTTGGCTACCGAGGCAGCCGCGCCGGCACCGGCGGGGAGCAGCCTACTTCTTGTTCAGCGGAACCTCACAGCCGCACGACAGGCTGGTGCATATCCATTGGGCTTCGAGGCAGACAGTGCAGCAATAGATTTTGTCTGTGACGCTGATCGGCCGCCGGCACCGGGTCCGGCAGTCCACCTTCGATTTGGCCCTGAGCTGGAACTTCAGGCGATCCATGGAGATGGCGGCATCCTGCTTGCCGCTGGAGGCCGCCCCCTTTTCCTGACCCAGTGCCGGAGCTGCAAGCGCGAGGGCCACGGCAACAACTGATGTGAGAAGTGACGTTCTCGGCACGGGCCGTTCTCCTAGCGGTCATAATGCGGTCGTTGCTCACGGCCGCATTATGACCGCGGCGCCCCACGGATCGCAGGCCGTCCGACTGCCATGGCCAAGGAATCCTTAAGCCAACTCCCCTCCCGCCTTACCGCTTGACTACGCCCCAATCGGCTTGGCCGGGCGACGTGCTGGAACGGATCTGGCTGGCGATGGCCAAAGGCGCGTCGCGCCGCCTAGCTACTGCCGCGGCCAGTCCGCCGCGAAGACTGCGGCCGGCATGCCTTCTGGTCCTACCCCCGCCTGCCGCCCTGAGTTCACCCAGCACGCCATCCTTGGTCCGCGGCTTGTCCGGGTCCGCGATGGCCGCGACGTAGCGGCAGGTTTCCGCGAGCACCCGGCGCTGTGCCGGCGGCATGCCTTCGAAGGCACCAGGTTCGCGCCGCAGCGCCTCGATAACGTCAATGATCTTCTCGGCAATGGGATGGGCGGCTTCCCCCGTGACGCATGAGAGCGCCGAGGGGTAGCGGGCGCATTTTGCTGCCCCCGGTGCTGCTCCGGCAAGAACGTCCATGCACGAGCCTATAGCTAAGTCATTGACTTCATGGTGCCGGCTGAGGGGATTGAACCCCCGACCTTCGGTTTACAAAACCGCTGCTCTACCGCTGAGCTAAGCCGGCATTCCGTTACAGATCAATAACTTAGATCGTCAGTCAACTTACCAAAAAGGCCGAATTGGCACCGGATTGGCACCGGATCCTGCATATCACCGTTCCCTGCCCGTTCGCAAGGCTGCCTCGATGGCTGCCACGGCCGCGCTGTCGTCTTTCTTGAACAGGTGGCCGTAGGTATTCAGCGTCACCGTGGGGTTGGCGTGGCCGATGCGCCGGCTGATCGCCACCACGTCGAGGCCGGCGGCGATCAGTGCCGATACGTGGGTGTGGCGCAGGGCGTGGAAGGATACGCGGCGGCATTTCCGGGCCTTGACCGCCGAGCGCCAGAGCCAACTGAGCTGGTTCGGGCGCGTGGGCGTGCCGTCGGCCTCGCTGAATAGCAGGGTCTCCTTGTCGGGCTTGCCGAGCCCCAGGGCCAGGCGCAGCTTGAGCAGCTCCTTGCGGTGTTCGCGCAGAACGGCGAGGGCGCTCGGCGGCAGGGACAGCGTGCGCCGACCCATTTCCGTCTTGGGCTCCTTGAACCGGAGGCCTGCCTTCGTCTCTTCGAGCGAGCGCCTGACCTCGACGACGCCGGCGTCGAGGTCCACATCGACGAGCAGCCGCAGTGCGAGCAACTCGCCGCGCCGCAGGCCCGTCGCCAAGTCGACGACGGCAATCGGGTAGAGCGGGTGCCCGTCGAGCTTCGCCAGCGTGTCGGCGATCTCATCGGCGGTCAGGATCTCGATCTCCTTCTTCCTGACCTTGGGCGGCGAGATGATCCCGGCGACGTTGCGGGACAGGATCTCGCTTTCCATGGCACGCTCCAGCGCCCGATGCAGGACGCGATGGGCATGGCCGACCGTTTGCGGTGCGAGGGGCTTGCCTTTGCGGCTCCCCGACTTGAGGAGTGTCTCGTGCCAGTCCTTCACCTTGGCCGGCTTCAGCTTCTGTAGCTGGATGGTGCCCAGGTGGGGGATGATCTGGCCCTCGGCCAGCTCCCGGTAGCGCTCGGCCGTCTTGGGTGACAGGTCGGCCGGCGGCGCGGGCGGCACCTCGCCCTCCTTGGGCTCCTCGCCGAGCCAGCTTCGTAGGTACTCGGCCACGGTGAGTTTGCTTGGCTCAGGGAGCGTGCCCGCGTCATGCTGGGCCAAGAGGCGGGTGAGCTCCTTCTGGGCATCCTGCCGTGCGCCTTTCACCGTGACGTAGCGGACCTTGCGTTTGCCTTTGGCGTCGACGCCCACGTCGAACTTGAGCCGCCAGGAGCGCGTGCCGCGGCGGGTGATGTTTCCGCGGCTCATGACTTGGGCTCCTGGTGACTACTTCCTTTGGTGTGTGCTGCGCCGCCATCT